>Ga0007877_1000355_pt1 | contig 9028 bp, 10 predicted proteins | sample CryBogCBH12Jul09_FD_54998 | JGI IMG/M metagenome (GOLD analysis project Ga0007877, IMG submission 54998) | Freshwater microbial communities from Crystal Bog, Wisconsin, USA - CBH12Jul09 | ecosystem: Environmental > Aquatic > Freshwater > Lake | place: Crystal Bog, Wisconsin, USA | collected... | reverse complement strand
TGGTATGAGATTGCCAAATTTCCGAACTGGTTTCAAAAAAAGTGCGTCGGCAATACCAAGGCAGTCTATGCACTCAAGGCAGATGGCAATTTGCAAGTGCTCAATAGCTGCAAGACTGCTAATGGCGACACCTCCTCGGCTGAGGGTGCTGCAAAACAGATTGGAGCCAAAGACTCTCCCAAGTTAGAGGTGCGCTTTGCACCGGAGTGGCTGTCGTTTCTGCCGCTGGTTTGGGGTGACTACTGGGTGATTGACTTGGATGCTCAATATCAAGTCGCCGCAGTCAGTGATCCTAAGCGCGACTATCTCTGGATATTGTCTAGAACACCGCAGATGGATCCAAAGGTTTATGAGGACTTACTCATGCGTCTACAGCAGCAACAATTTGATGTGCGCAAGTTAGAAAAAACGTNGCAGAATTAATTCACCATTAAATNAACATCATCAGCATGAATCTTTTTACTTTGCCGCCTGGAATGGAGATCTTCGAGAGAGGNTGGCTGTCCGCAAACAATATTTTTTTGTATGGCGATGGTGGTGAAGGTGATGTCTCATTGGTAGATACAGGTTATTGCGCTCATCAAAATCTCACNNTGGATTTGGTGAAAAATGCTTTACTAAAGCATGGNCTGCCAACACTAAACAAGATCATCAATACCCATCTGCATTCAGATCATTGTGGCGGCAATGCTGCCTTGTCTAAGGCCTATCATTCTGATATTTACATTCCGAGCGCAGAAGATATCGCGGTGCAGACTTGGAACGAGGATTTATTAAGCTACCGCAATCTAGGACAAGACTGCCCACGTTTTTCACATAAGCATCTCTTAATTCCTGGACAAGAAATTTCCTTGGGGCTGTATGTCTGGCAGATCTTGGCTGCACCAGGGCATGACCCACACTCCGTCATGCTGTATCAAGCCGATCATCGGATCTTGATCTCGGCCGATGCTTTATGGGAAGAGGGCTTTGGGGTGGTGTTTCCTGAGTTATGGGGTGAGAGTGGCTTTGAAGAGGTGGCGCAAACATTGGATTTGATTGAAGGCTTGCAGATTGACTTGGTGATCCCCGGACACGGCCATCCTTTTACTGATGTTGCTAAAGCCTTAGGTGTGGCGCGCTCACGGTTGGATTACTTAGCTTCAGATGGCGATCGTAATGCCCGCCATGGCGCCAAAGTACTACTGAAATACAAGCTACTAGAATGGCGTAGCATGGAGATAGACAAAGTTATTCAATGGATTTCTGCTACACCTGCATTGCTTGCTGCCGCTCAGCAGCTCAATATGGAAATGGACGAGTTTGTGAAGTGGTTGCCACAAGCTCTNGTCAAATCGGATGCCGCCAAACTGGAAGGTGAGTGCTTGGTCAATGTCGATTAAGATTTGGCATTCAGAATAACAATCAGCTTAAAAAATAAAATTCAATTGAAGGAATCATGATGGAACANACTGTTTTAGTAACTGGTGCTACGGCTGGCTTTGGTGAAGCAACTGCACGTCGCTTTCTGGCTCATGGTCATAAAGTCATTGCTTTAGGACGCAGAACTGAACGCCTAGAGGCTTTAAAGGCATCACTCCCTGCGGAGCAACAGAAAAAATTACTAACCTTGGCAGTAGATGTCTGCGATAGCGCCAAGGTCGACCAATTAGCGGCCAACTTGCCTGCAGAGTTTNCTAACGTTACTGTTCTGGTAAATAACGCCGGGCTTGCCTTAGGTCTTGAGCCGGCACATAAAGCNGTGCTGACAGACTGGGATCGCATGATCGATACCAATATCAAAGGGCTTGTGCATATGACCCGCGCNATTTTGCCCGGTATGGTTGAGCGTAAACGTGGCCACGTGATTAACCTGGGTTCTGTTGCAGCCAATTACCCCTATCCAGGTGGCAATGTATANGGCGGCACTAAGGCTTTTGTAAAACAATTTAGNTTGAACTTGCGTGCAGATTTAATTGGCACGCCAGTGCGAGTCACTTGTGTCGAGCCAGGAATGTGCGCTGGCACAGAGTTTTCGAATGTGCGCTTTAAGGGCGATGATAGTAAAGCGGAGAGTGTTTACAACGGCGTGCAGGCTTTGAGTGCCGATGATATTGCTGAGACTATTTTTTGGTCTGCCACTTTACCAAGTCATATGAACATCAATGTGTTGGAGGTGATGCCGGTGCAACAGGCAAGCGGACCTTTACAGATTCATCGGGGCGAGTTTAAGTAGACTCAGGCTTCCATTTGTAAAACTTGGGATATTGGCGCATCACTACCGGGCCATCAAAGTCCCAAGATTTACATTGCCCTAAATAGCGTGGTGGTTTATTTTCATCGGCGTCAAATAGTGCGCCCGGAATCGATTGATAAGCCGCGGTGCCAATACTGGCCAGCACTTCACGTAAGTGGGTGCAACCCTTAATGCCACCTAGGTGGGCATCCACTACTTTGCGCCAGCCTTTGCCTAGTTTGGCACCTATCAGAGCATCCATCGGCGGTATCACTTCTGGACATTCTGGGTGTGGGTGGCTATCCATTGCCACTTCGATGGCTTTAATCTCTAACTCGGTATTTAAGGTCAAACGTATCCACATATCGTGCAGCGCTTCTCCCGGAGCCCAGGTTCTGCTGCCAGTTGTGAAGGGGTGTGACTTAACATCTTTGAGATGCGCCTCAATATCCCATAGTCCATCTTCTCGAGCATATCCTGAGAAGGTGATTTCACGAGTGTGAAGCGGAGTGCGGGTTACTGGACTTGAAAGCATGGCGCTAGTTTAAATCATTCAAAACGCTGTAGTATGCTCACCAAGATATATGGCAAAACCACTTTCCTTAGAAAAAATTCTCTTTAGCCAAGGCTTTGGCACTCGGCGCTATTGTAGTGATTTGGTGTATGCCGAGTTAGTCAGCATCAAGGGCGTCTTATGCGAGGACCCGGAAGAGCGCATTTCGACTGAGGGCTTGGTANTCAATGTCGAAGGGAAAGATTGGGAGTTTCATGAAAAGGCGTATATCGCCTTTAATAAACCAGCCAACTATGAGTGCTCTCATAAAACCACACATCACCCCAGTGTCTACAGTTTATTGCCTCGGCCATTTGTAGAGCGTGGCTTGCAGTGTGTGGGGCGCTTGGATTACGACACTACTGGTTTATTGTTAATTTCTGATGATGGGCAGTTCATTCATAAGATGACGACGCCCAAGAAAAACATCGGCAAGGTTTATGAAATTACCACTCCAGAGCCTATTACCCAAAAGCAAATCGATCATCTTTTAAAGGGAGTGGTATTGGATGATGATCCTAGGCCTTGTCTTGCAACTGCATGTAAACAACTTGGTGAAAACACTTTGGCAATGACGATTGTTGAGGGCCGCTATCACCAAGTGAAACGTATGATGGCTGCGGTGGGTAATCACGTGGATACATTGCATCGCACTGAGATAGGCCAATATGTCATGCCTACCGATCTAGCAGAAGGTGAGTGGCGTTGGCTCTACCCGGCGGACTTACAGAAGTTATCTAAGAGCGTGGATGCTGAGCGTGCCTAAGCTACTGCCAGAAGATATGGATTTTCAGGGGATGCTTCCAGCTTGGAGGTTGAGTGCAGATGCAAAAACCTTATCTCAGGAATTTATATTCGCAGACTTCAAATGCGCCTTTGAATTCATGACGCTAGTAGCTCGATATGCAGAAGAGATTGATCACCATCCCGATTGGTCAAACTCTTGGAATAGGGTGAGCGTGCGCTTAACCACTCACTCAAAAAAGGGACTTACAGAACTGGATCTCGCGATGGCTAAGGTCTTGGATCAGTTTGCCCTACAGCTTAAAACTAAAACCGAAGATTAATGCTCTTCTTCGTCACCTTCTTCTGAGTTCATGCTCATCAAGATGGTAGCTAAAAGACCATAGACCACTTCAGTGGCAATCATGCCATCTTCATCCAGCTCATCAATCAGATCGTTTAAGCAATCTTCTGTTGGCTCATTCAAGAGGGTCATTGCACACTCACACCCGTAGTCGAAATCTTCGTCGTTTTGGGTTTGATTTTCGTCAGTCATATTTATCCTTGGTTGAACCCTCAGAATAGCAAATAAAAAGGAGTTTTAGGGAGGTGTTTTGGCTCTGCTCGCAGATAGTAACTTGGAGTATGCTTTCTCTCCATCTGCCTTTTCTACCTAGGAAAATATGAAACGTCGAGAATTTCTTGGGGCTTCCATTGCCCTTTCTTTGCCNTTTTCCGTTCGGGCCGACGCTTATCCAAGTAAGCCGATTCGTTATATCGTCCCAGTTGCTGCGGGTGGCGGGAACGATATGATTGCCCGTGTAGTGACCGAGCGCTGGGGGCGTGTAATTGGCCAGACCTTTGTAGTCGAGAATCAAAGTGGCGGCGGGGGTGTGATTGCCTCTCAAACAACCATGCGCGCTGCACCGGATGGTTACACCTTGATGCAGGGCTACGTTGCCACCCATGGCACCAATCCTGCAACACGTAAAGTACCTTACGACCCCATTAAAGATTTCACCCCGATTGGCATGATTGGCGCGACGCCTAATGTATTGATCGTAAATAGCCAGGTTCCCGTCAAAAATATGAAGGAGTTTATTGACTACGCCCGCAAGAACCCAGGCAAGCTGAGTTATGGCACTGCAGGACAGGGCTCCTTAACGCATATGACGATGGAGTTATTTAAACAAGAAACAGGTCTTTATATTTTGCACGTGCCTTATCGGGGTATTGCGCCGGCTTTCAATGACTTGCTGGGTGGACAAACCCAAACCATGTTCCCGGGCCTAGCAGCAGCCTTGCAATATATTCAATCGGGTAGGGTGCGTGCCTTAGCGGTGACCGGACCTAAGCGGAGTGCCGTCTTAAAAGATGTGCCAACGATGGAAGAGTTAGGCTTTAAAGGCTTTGATGCGATGCAATGGTATGGGACTGTAGGTCCCGCAGGCATTCCGNTAGATATTGTCAAACGCCTCAATGAGACACAAGTTGCTACACTCAAATTACCCGAGATGCGTGAGAAGCTAGCGATTGAAGCAGTAGAGCCAATGCCAATGTCTCCCGAGCAATTTGGACAATTTATTAAAAACGAAACTCAGCGATGGACTGCCTTGGCAAAAGCTCGCAATATTCAACTGGAAGAATAAGGAATGTCTCAGAAATTACGTGTAGGAATATTAGAAGGCGATGACATTGGTCATGAGATTGTGCCGGTGGCAGTTGAGGTGGCTAAGGCTGCTGCGAAGTTACACCAAGTCGATATTGAATGGGTCCCGCTTCCCATTGGGCGAAGGGCGCTTGATACCCATGGCCATACCCTTCCTCCAGAAACATTGGAAACCTTACATACCTTGGATGGTTGGATCTTAGGCCCCATCGGTCATCGGGCTTATCCAAAGCAGGCGAACGCAATCAATCCCCATCCTATTTTGCGTAAACAATTTAATTTATTTGCCAATGTAAGACCTACGCGTTCATATCCTGATATTGGCTGCATTCGGGATGACATTGATTTGGTGATCGTTCGTGAAAACAATGAGGGCTTTCAGCCAGATCGCAATATGTTGGTCGGTAGTGGAGAGTTTCGCCCTAGCGATGAAATGACCTTATCCGTACGCGTTATTACAAGAACNGGAAGCCGTCGCGTAGCGCAGGCTGCTTTTGAATTAGCGCGCCAACGTCGCAAACACCTNACTTACGTCCATAAAGACACCGTCTTCAAATTAGGTTGTGGCATGTTTGTGGAAGAGTGNAAAAAGCTTGCAGCCCAATATCCTGATGTGCGGGTGGATGATGTGATCGTAGACACCTTCGCAATGCGCTTAATTCGTGATCCTCAAAACTTTGATGTGGTGGTAACGACCAATATGTTTGGCGATATTTTGTCCGATGAGGCCGCTGGTTTAGTGGGTGGTTTGGGAATGGCGCCTGGTCTATGCATTGGAGATGGTGATGTTGTGATGGCTCAGGCAACCCATGGATCAGCCCCCGATATTGCTGGCAAAGGGATTGCCAATCCGTATTCCATGATTGAGTCGACGCGCATGCTGTTTGAGTGGCTTGGTCATAGTCGTGGCATTCCTGGGGCGGTAGCAATGGCCAAGTCTATGTCCGAGGCGACTACTGTGGCTCTTGCTAATCCAGACGCAAGGACTGGAGACATTAATGGCAAAGGTAATACTGCTTCGATGGCTAAGGCAGTGCTGGAAGCTTTGAAGTGATGTAAATTGAGCTTGATGAAGTGATGTGCTGATAAAAATATAAAAGATGGAGACAATATGAGCAACAGCAATAATCATGATGACGGTAAGGATGATCAGCGCCGCCAGTTATTAACCTGGCTTGCAGCCAGCCCTTTATTGGCGCTGGCAGGAAATCAAAATGCTTTTGCAGATGATGCAAAAGAGCTCGTCAGAAATTTTACGAAGCGTCCCGATCCTATGGTTTGGGCGCCAAATACGCCTTTGGATTTGATCTCTAACCCTAAAGATGCGATTAATGTATTTGATTTTGAGCCGGTAGCCTTTACTAAAGTTCCCCGAGCGCATTTTGCTTACATGGCTTCAGGGATTGATGATGAGGTGACATTGCGAGCGAATCGCAGCTCATTCTTAAAATATCAACTGCGCCCACGTCGCCTGCGTGATGTCAGTCAAGTGGATACTTCAATTACTCTATTTGGCAGTAAGTGGAAATCCCCCATCATCATCGCTCCAACCGGTGGTAACAAAGCCTATGACCCTGGAGGCGAGATTACTGTGGCAAAAGCAGCAAGAGCAGGTGGGTTTTTAAATATTCTTTCTAATGCGGGTGGCTCAACGATTGAAGACGTCATTGCTGCGCGCCAAGGAGAGGTTTGGTTTCAGTTGTATGCCACTTCAAGTCCTGAAGTTGCCAAGCAAGTCATTCGACGCGTAGAAAAAGCGGGCGCCCCTGTTTTAGAAATTACTGTTGATCGTAATGGTGGCAGAAATCAAGAAACCTTCGCGCGCCTCAAAAAGTTAGACCCACGCAATTGTGTAGGTTGCCATACACATGGTTTTGGNAGTGCTCAGGAACGCCCCAATTACGACGGTATCGATATGACGGGTGTAAANCTATCTTCATCGAATATGACTTGGGAGTTCATTAAACAGGTGCGCGATACCACCAAGATGAAAATTATCATTAAGGGAATTCTGACAGAGGAAGATGCACAGCTTTGTCTGGATTACGGTGTTGATGGAATTCATGTATCAAATCACGGTGGTCGCAGTGAGGATGGCGGGCGCGGTGCAATTGAATGTTTGCCTGAAGTTGTGAGAGTGACTAAAGGAAAAGTGCCCATTCTCTTTGATAGTGGTGTGCGCAGAGGCAGCGATGTCTTTAAGGCGATGGCATTAGGTGCAAACGCTGTTTGTGTGGGTCGACCTTACCTTTGGGGATTGGGCGCATTTGGCCAACCAGGGGTTGAGCGGGTCATGGAGATATTGCAAACCGAATTTAAGTCCACCATGCAACAAATGGGCGCTGCCAATATTGCCGCGATTAACGCTGCCATGATTTATAAAGAAGGCGGCTTTTCTTAATCCATTGGTTGCATTGATGTTCATCCGGATAAAGCCACCTACNGGTGGTTTTATCGTATTGAGGGTTTCTACTAGGTCGCCTATTTGCTCCTGAATTTATTCATAGAATGATTTATAGTCATTTGAATAAATATAAAAATTTAGCAAGCAAAAGCATTCAAGGAGACAGCAATGCAATTAACCATTAATGGGGAAGTCCACAATATCGATGTGGAACCCAATATGCCTTTGTTATGGGCAATTCGGGAAGTGGTTGGACTCACTGGTACTAAGTATGGTTGTGGGGTTGCTCAGTGTGGTGCCTGTACCGTCTATATGAATGGCGAGCCCGTCCGCTCCTGTTCGATTCCAGTTTCAGCGGTAGGTGGCATGAAGATCACCACAGTCGAGGCGCTCTCTAAAGATAATTCTCATCCAGTGCAAAAAGCATGGATTGCTTTAGATGTGCCACAGTGCGGCTACTGTCAGTCGGGCCAAGTAATGGCCGCAGCAGCGCTACTCAAAAGAATTCCGAAGCCAAGCGATGCCGATATTGACAATGCCATGACCAATGTTTGTCGTTGTGGCACTTATCAAAAAGTGCGCGATGGCATTCATGTGGCGTCTGGGCAGAAAAAGTTAGAGGATGTCCTCGCGCAATACGATGCCTCAACTAAGACACGTGGATAAGGGGCGCGAGATGACTAAAAACACAGAAAATACCAATATGTTGGCAAGTGCTTCCCGTCGTGACTTCATCATTAAGGGATCTCTTGCTGGTGGTGGCTTGATGCTTGGACTTGGTGCTTTACCTGACCTGGCACTGGCGCAATCAAACAGCAAGTACGACCAAAATACCCCAATGAGGGCTGGCGATCCTGAGGTGAATGCTTGGGTCTCCATTAAGCCTGACGATACTGTGGTGATCAGAATTGCCCGCTCAGAAATGGGTCAAGGTACCCGCACAGGTTTGGCACAAATGGTTGCAGAAGAATTGGAGTGCAACTGGAAGAAAGTCACGACAGAGTCTCCAACACCAGGGCAAAGTTTGGCTCGTAAACGGGCTTGGGGAGAGCATGGCACTGGTGGTAGCCGTGGCATACGCATCTCCGAGGATTACGTGCGCCGCGGCGCTGCTGCTGCGCGCATCATGCTAGTGCAGGCAGCAGCAGATACTTGGAATGTTCCTGTTAACGAATTAAAAGTCGACAAGGGCGTCATCACCCACGTGCCGACAGGTCGCAAAACGACTTATGGAAAAGTGGCTGAGCGTGCCTCAACCTTGACACCTCCCGATCCAAAGTCGATCACCTTAAAAGACCCAAGAACGTGGAAGGTTGCTGGTCAGCCATATGCACGGATTGATACCGCGAATAAGGTAAATGGCACAAAAGTCTTTGGACTGGATTTACAACTGCCAGGAATGCTCTGTGCCTCTGTCAAATCCTGCCCAGTATTCGGTGGCAAGTTGCTTAGTTATGACGAAGC
>Ga0007877_1000354_pt1 | contig 9029 bp, 9 predicted proteins | sample CryBogCBH12Jul09_FD_54998 | JGI IMG/M metagenome (GOLD analysis project Ga0007877, IMG submission 54998) | Freshwater microbial communities from Crystal Bog, Wisconsin, USA - CBH12Jul09 | ecosystem: Environmental > Aquatic > Freshwater > Lake | place: Crystal Bog, Wisconsin, USA | collected... | reverse complement strand
CTGGTCGGTTTTGCAAAGATGCGCAAGCGGCCTCATTGGGGTAGCGCTTGCGCCATTCGGCAATACTCAAGGTAACAATCATTTCGGATGGCAGGCTGAGATCCATTCCAAGGCACAGCAAGGAATGTGGCACTAAAGAATTTAAGCAAGCCATCAGCATTGCAGTATTGCGATAAGGTGTCTCGATCCAGATCTGAGTCTGCTGCAATTTCTTAGATTCTGTTTCGAGTTGCTGGAGTCGTGCGCTCCGTTCATGAGTCTCGTGTGGCAAATATCCCTGAAATGCAAAGCGCTGGCCATTCAGACCACTTGCCATCAAGCCTAGCAGAATGGAGCTAGGACCTACGAGTGGCTTCACTTTTGCACCGAGTTGATGTGCAGCCAGGACCAGTTCGGCACCTGGATCTGCGACGCCTGGCACTCCAGCCTCCGACATTAAGCCAACATCATTGCCTGCAAGCAGCGGTTTCAATAAATCTGCGGGTTTAACTGTGTCGCCATACTTTGCATTACGAGCAGCGCCACGCCATTCATTCATTTGCATTTCTTGAATCGTGCAAACCAATGGTGAAACACTGTCAACTGCTTTCAGAAAGGCGCGTGCTGTTTTAGCGTCTTCCACAATCCAGTGTTTGAGCTTGGCTGTTTGTGTGATCGTTTCGCTTGGCAATACCCAAGCCAATTGCTCTTCGCGTGCGTGCTCACCCAAAGTGTTGGGAATTAAAAAGAGGGTACCTAGCTTTGAACTCATGAGCTGCTTGTTTTAAGTATTTTCGGAGGTGGATTTCTTTGGGGGGATCACAAAACCTGCGCCCCGAAGCAATCCAGTTAAAGCAATTAAGGGCAATCCAATCAGTGCAGTTGGATCATCACTCTTAATTGCTTCCAGTAAGGTGATTCCCAGCCCCTCAGATTTTGCGCTACCGGCACAGTCATACGGCTCTTCTGTGAGAAGGTAAGACTCGAAAATCTCATCGGATGATTTCCGAAAGGTGACTTCAGTAGGAACACTCAGGGTGGTTTCTATATTTCCTTTCATGACGCACAGAGCCGTATGAAAGGTGACTGTTGATCCGCGCATTAACTGTAGTTGCGCCATCGCTCTTTCAAAATTACCTGGCTTGCCAATCGCCGCACCACATAGATCAGCAACCTGATCTGAACCAATAACCCAAGCATCGGGGTGATCTTTGGCAACGGCNGCTGCTTTGGCTTTAGCTAGCCTCAGTGCTAATTCCAGCGTGCTTTCTCCTGGGAGGGGTGTTTCGTCTACCTCTGGTGAAATCACGGTAAACGGTATCCCTAAGCGCTCAAGCAGTTCGCGGCGATAAACCGAGGTTGAGGCGAGGATAAGGCTCGGATTGGATGAATTACTCATTGCTGCATGTACTTTCACTAATGCCTTCATTTAGACTGATGCCATGAATCGTAATCAAGTTTTACCTCAAGTTGAACTCTCTTCGGATGTTGGCGGTCTGCGCAAGGTCGATCTTTGTGCACATCAAGCTTACAAGGGCTATGGATTTTTGGGTATCCGGGATCTTCCAAGAGTTGCCGAAGGCGCTTCTACAGTGGAGGCTGGAGACGGTTTTCATTGGAAATTGGAGNCTTATTTTGAGGATTCCCCGGGGTCTGAGCCACGTCANTTTATGAATTTAGAGTTGAAAGGGCAAATCCACTTGGTTTGCCAGCGCTGCCTGANAGATTGTCCTGTTGAGTTGTCAGAGGTACGGCGTTTTGCCTTGGTGGGGTCTGAGGATGAGGCCGATGCCTTTCCGATGGAGGATGACCAGCAAGAACCCTTGGTAGTCAGCCAGCATTTTGATGTCTTGGAAACGATAGAGGATGAGATTTTGCTGTCTTTACCCTTAATTCCGAAACATCCTGAGGGGGTGTGTGAGGCACATTCCTCCACATTTGGAGCAGATGCAGGCGCATCTGGGATACTTGAAACGCGTGAAAACCCCTTTAACATATTGAAAAGTATCAAGAAAAACTCTTAAGGCGGGGTCCAGCCCAGAATTACTTCGCCAGTAAATCAAGCATTTATGGGGTTTTTCATGTTAGAATATCGCCTTGCTTAGGAGTTCAATATGGCCGTCCAACAGAATAAAAAATCACCTTCCAAACGTGGCATGCACCGTGCGCACGACTTTTTGACCGCACCCGCTACGGCTGTTGAAGCCACAACTGGTGAGGCTCATTTGCGCCACCACATTTCACCAAACGGCTACTACCGTGGTCGTAAAGTTGTTAAAACCAAAAACGACTAATTTTTTTAGTCTAAATAGATAGAAGCGGCTCCAGAAAAAGCCGCTTTTTTCTTGGAAAAAACCACTTGCAGCATCTAACGACTTTATGAGCGTCACTCTTGCTATCGATGCCATGGGCGGAGATCATGGGGTGGTTGTTACTGTCCCTGCTTGTTGCGACTTTCTAGAAAAACACGCCGATGTGAAGATTGCCTTAGTTGGTGATCCGGAAATGCTCAAGCAGGCCTTGAGTCAGTTTCCCGCTGCTCCTATGGAGCGCATTCAAATTATTTTTGCTAGTGAAGTTNTTTTGATGGATGACCCCATTGAAGTTGCTTTNCGTCGCAAAAAAGATTCATCGATGCGCGTGGCCATTGAGTTGGTAAAAGAGNGTAAGGCAGAAGCCATCATCTCTTCTGGCAATACTGGCGCCTTGATGGCAATTTCACGTTACATCCTAAAAACATTGGATGGCGTTGATCGTCCTGCTATTGCTACCGCTATTCCAAATGAATTAGGGCTCGGCACTACGATGTTGGATTTAGGTGCCAATGCCGATTGCGAGCCGATGCATTTATTGCAATTTGCCCAGATGGCCAATGTGATGGTGCAGGTGATGGATGGAAAACCAAGTCCTTCAATTGGCCTCCTAAATATTGGTGAAGAAGTCATTAAGGGCAACGAGGTTGTTAAGCAGGCTGGTGAACTTTTACGCGCCAGCAACTTAAACTTTTATGGCAACGTCGAAGGTAACGATATTTTTAAGGGCACGACAGATATCGTCGTGTGCGATGGATTTGTTGGAAACGTTGTCTTGAAAGCCAGCGAGGGCTTGGCAAAAATGATGAGCGGTTTAATTCGTCAAGAATTTAACCGTTCTTGGCTGACCAAATTAATGGCACTCTGCTCAATGGTGCCTTTATTAAGGGTTCGCAAGCGTGTTGATCATCGTCGCTACAACGGTGCTGTATTGTTAGGTTTACGCGGTTGTGTGATTAAGAGCCATGGCTCAGCGGACCGTTTTGCATTTGGCTTTGCCTTGGATCGCGCTTATGAAGCTGCGAAAAATCGCATGGTAGAGCGCATTGCCGCAGCCTTTGTAGTGGAGACGAAAGAATGAGTACGTATGCAAGAGTCGCTGGCACTGGAAGCTATCTTCCAGCACTACGTTTAACCAATCAGGATTTGGTTGAGCGTTTGGCGAAGACAGGTTTAGAAACGAGTGACGAGTGGATTACCACTCGTAGCGGAATTTCTGCGCGTCACTTTGCTGCTGAAAATGAACTGACGAGTGATTTAGCCACGAAGGCTGCGCAATCTGCTTTAACAAGCGCCGGCATTACTTCAGAAGATTTAGACCTCATTATTCTGGCGACATCTACGCCTGATCATTTGGGTGGATTTCCAAGTACAGCTTGTGTTGTGCAAGACAAGCTAGGCGCTCATACGGCCTGTGCTGCTTTTGATGTGCAAGCGGTTTGTGCCGGCTTTACTTATGCACTGGCTATTGCCGATGCCTTTATTCGTACTGGTAGCTATAAAAAAGTATTGGTAATTGGTGCCGAGACCTTCTCGCGCATTCTGGATTTTCAAGATCGTGGCACTTGTGTCTTGTTTGGAGACGGCGCCGGCGCGGTCGTTTTAGAAGCCTCTACAGAGCCCGGCATTCTCTCGACTGCACTTCATGCCGATGGTAGCCAGCGTGATATTTTGTGTGTGCCTGGACGCTCTGGAAATGGCGAGGTTCACGGATCCCCCTTCATGACGATGGATGGTCAGGCGGTTTTTAAATTGGCTGTTAAGGTTTTAGAGCAGGTGGCGCATGAGGCTTTAGCAAAAGCCAATCTCAAGCCAGAGCAAATTGATTGGTTGGTGCCACATCAAGCGAACATTCGCATCATGGAGGGCACGGCTCGTAAGATGGGGATGTCAATGGACAAAGTGATCGTCACTGTCCATGAGCACGGCAATACTTCTGCAGCCTCCATTCCACTAGCTTTAGACGTTGGCATTCGCTCTGGTCAAATTCAACGTGGCCAACATCTTTTATTGGAAGGTGTCGGAGGCGGTTTTGCTTGGGGTGCTGTTGCTCTGAAGTATTAAGTAATTGATTCACCATTCAATGATTACCAACTAAACTTATTCTCATGACATTTGCATTCGTATTTCCAGGACAAGGCTCCCAATCAGTTGGGATGTTGAACTCTATAGCTGAACGTCCAGAGGTGCGCGCCACCTTGCAGGAGGCTTCCGAAGCCTTGGGTGAGGATGTCACCAAGTTAATTGCAGAAGGTCCTGCTGAAGCCTTATCTCTGACAACGAATACACAGCCAGTGATGTTGACGGCGGGTGTTGCTTTCTATCGCGCCTGGTTGGCTGCTGGCGGTCCAGCGCCGAAGGTGTTAGCTGGTCATAGCTTAGGCGAGTACTCCGCTTTAGTGGCCGCTGGCGTGATCTCGTTTAAAGATGCTGTTCCTTTGGTGCGTTTTCGTGCAGAGGCAATGCAAACCGCTGTACCAGTCGGCACGGGCGGCATGGCTGCCATCTTGGGCTTAGATGATGCAAGCGTTATTCAGGTATGTGCAGAGGCGGCTGCTGCTTCGGGTGGTGTCGTTGAGGCGGTGAACTTTAACGCCCCTGGACAAGTGGTGATTGCTGGCTCAAGCGATGCTGTCACCAAAGCATGTGAATTATTAAAGGCTGCTGGTGCAAAGCGCGCGCTACCATTGCCTGTATCTGCGCCTTTTCATTCTTCATTGTTACAACCAGCTTCAGAAAAACTCAAAGCTTACTTGGCTAATATTGAATTTAAAGTACCAAGCATCGCCGTAATTAATAACGTTGATGTACTAATGTTGAATGATCCAACTGCCATTAAAGATGCTTTAGTTCGCCAAGCCGCGAAACCAGTACGCTGGCATGAAACGATTCAGGCTATGGCTGCACAGGGTATTACGCAAGTGGTGGAATGTGGCCCNGGCAAAGTGTTGGCTGGTCTCACCAAGCGTATTAACGATCAAGTCACTGGTNTGCCAGTGTTTGATGAAGCAAGCTTGAATGAAGTGTTGGCAAGCTTCAAATAAAGAACAAAGTAAGAACGGAAGACAAATATGAATCTCGACCTCAGNGGACAAATTGCATTAGTTACGGGCGCATCGCGCGGTATCGGTCAGGCGATTGCCGACGAATTAGTGAAGTGTGGTGCCAANGTGATTGGCACNGCCACTTCTGCTGACGGTGCAAAAGCCATCGACGAGCGTTTAAAGCCTTCGGGNGGCAGCGGTTTAGTTTTGAATGTCACTGCGCCAAATGCTTGTGAAGAAATCATTGATCGCATTGTGAAAGAACACGGCGGCATCAATATTTTGGTCAATAACGCTGGCATTACCCGTGATCAGTTGGCGATGCGCATGAAGGTGGACGAGTGGACAGATGTGATTGATACCAATTTGAGCGCTGTTTTCCGCTTATCTCAGGCCGTGATGCGACCAATGATGAAGGCGCGCGGCGGTCGCATTATCAATATCACCTCTATCGTGGGGCATATGGGTAACCCAGGGCAGGCTAACTATGCCGCTGCTAAAGCCGGTGTTTCTGGTATGACCCGCGCACTAGCCCGTGAAATCGGTAGCCGTAACATTACTGTGAACTGTGTAGCTCCAGGCTTTATTGACACCGATATGACCCGCGCTTTGAGCGAAGAGCAGCAAAATGCCCTAAAAGTGAACATTCCTTTGGCCAGACTGGGTAGCCCAGAAGATGTGGCCCAGGCAGTGGCATTTTTGGCCTCTCCAGCAGCCAGTTACATTACGGGTAATACCCTACATGTCAATGGCGGACTATATTTAGCCTAACGGCAAAGCAAGGATTTACTCATTTTTTGGCGGATTTTGCTGATTTGCTCCGCCATGCTGATAAAATCCTTCCATCGTTTTTTTACAACCCTTGGGGGAATTAATGGATAACATCGAACAACGCGTTAAGAAGATCGTCGCTGAGCAATTGGGCGTAGCAGAAGCAGATATCAAGAATGAATCTTCTTTTGTAAATGACCTAGGCGCAGACTCTCTTGACACTGTTGAGCTTGTAATGGCTTAGAAGATGAATTTGGCATCGAAATCCCTGATGAAGAAGCCGAAAAGATCACTACCGTTCAGCTCGCGATCGACTTCGCTAAATCTAAAGCTCAGGGTTAATTCCCTAGTTTAGTAAATACTTAGCTATTACTGTGTCAGCATCAAATGGCCGACGCCGGGTTGTCATCACCGGCTTAGGCCTCATCTCACCTGTTGGTAATTCAGTTGATGTAGCTTGGTCTAATTTGCTCGCGGGCAAATCTGGCATTGCTACGATCACTAAATTTGACCACTCTCTGTTAAGCGTGCATTTCGCTGGAGAGGTGAAAGATTTCAATGTCGAAGAATATGTTTCTGCCAAAGAAGCGCGCCACATGGATACGTTTATCCACTATGGCATCGCTGCAGGCACGCAAGCTATTCGCGATAGTGGTATTCAGGTTACAGAAGAGAATGCAGAGCGTATTGGCGTAATGGTTGGCTCCGGTATTGGTGGCTTACCAATGATCGAGGAGACTGGCGCTGAGTTGTTAGCTCGTGGTCCTCGTCGTATTTCTCCTTTCTTTGTGCCTGGCTCAATCATTAATATGATTTCTGGCCATCTCAGTATTTTATTTGGTCTCAAAGGACCAAACATCGCTGCTGTGACCGCTTGCACCACTGGTTTGCATAGTATTGGATTGGCGGCTCGCTTAATTCAGTACGGTGATGCTGATGTGATGGTAGCTGGTGGCGCCGAATCTACTATTTCCTCATTAGGTGTTGGTGGCTTTGCTTCGGCACGCGCTTTATCCACACGCAATGACGATCCTGCAACTGCCTCACGTCCTTGGGATATAGACCGCGATGGTTTTGTTCTGGGCGAGGGTGCTGGTGTTGTGGTGATTGAAGAATACGAACATGCAAAAGCTCGCGGTGCAAAAATTTACTGTGAGCTCTTGGGCTTCGGCATGAGTGGCGATGCGTATCACATGACTGCCCCAAATATGGATGGTCCACGCCGTTGCATGTTGAATGCTATGCGCGATGCTGGCCTCAACGCTGAGCAAATTCAGTATGTCAATGCGCACGGTACTTCTACACCTTTGGGTGACAAGAATGAGACTGGCGCTATTAAAGCAGCCTTAGGCGATCACGCTAAGAAGGTTCTCGTTAACTCCACCAAGTCCATGACGGGCCACCTTTTAGGCGGTGCCGGTGGCTTGGAATCTGTTTTCACTATTCTGGCTTTACATAACCAGAAATCCCCACCAACNATCAATATCTTCAANCAAGACCCTGAATGCGACTTGGACTACTGCGCCAATACCGCCAGAGACGTGAAGATTGACCATGCCGTGAAAAACAACTTTGGTTTTGGGGGTACTAACGGCACCTTGATTTTTGGCAAACTGACCTAATATTAGTTTTATCTTTGATTTATTGGTTTTTGCTAGTTAGGTCTACAGCATCATGAAAAAGTATCTCTTTGCCATCTTGGCTATTTTTAGCTTGGGTCAGCTCTCATTTATTCCGAGCGCATTTGCCGAAACGCCACGTGTGAGCATTCCGGACTTTGCAGACTTGGTTGAGCGTGCCAGTCCAGCCGTGGTTAATATTCGCACTACCGAAAAGGTGGCGGTTCAGCAAGCTCAGGGCGGGATTCCTGGTCTTCCTGACGATCAAGCAGAATTCTTCCGTCGCTTCTTTGGTGTACCTATTCCTGGTATACCTAATCAACCAAAGCAATCACAACCAAATTCTGGCAAACCACAAGAGGCTGATCGTGGAGTGGGCTCTGGTTTTATTATCGACTCCAATGGTTTAGTCCTGACTAATGCGCACGTTGTAGAGGGTGCCACTACGATCTACGTCACTCTCACTGATAAGCGTGAGTTCAAAGCCAAGCTCCTTGGTATGGATAAACGCACTGATGTGGCAGTTGTCAAAATTGATGCGCGTGATTTGCCTAAATTACCGCTAGGCGATTCGTCTCGCGTCAGAGTGGGTGAGTGGGTTCTAGCCATTGGCTCACCTTTTGGTCTTGAGAATACGGTGACCGCAGGGATTGTTTCTGCCAAGAGTCGTGATACCGGTGACTACTTGCCATTNATTCAAACCGACGTTGCAGTCAATCCTGGTAACTCTGGNGGGCCTTTGTTAAATACAGCCGGTCAAGTCATTGGTATTAACTCTCAAATTTTTAGTCGCTCTGGTGGCTACATGGGAATTTCNTTTGCGATTCCGATTGATGAGGCAATGCGTGTTGCTGATCAGTTGCGNTCCAACGGAAAAATGGTNCGNGGTCGTATTGGGGTNGCNTTNGGNGAGATGACNAAAGAGGTGGCCGAGAGTCTTGGTTTAGGTAGACCAAGAGGTGCCTATATTCGAAATGTTGAGCCGGGTGGTCCAGCTGCTGCTGGCGGAATTGAATCTGGTGATGTAATTTTGAACTTCAACGGCCGTGATATTGCTAAATCGACAGATTTGCCTAGGGTAGTGGGTGACACTAAACCGGGCACTAGTGCCATCATTCAGGTGTGGCGTAAGGGTGGCACTAAGGATCTCACGGTTGTAGTCACTGATGGTGAAGCCTTTGTTGCAAGCGCTAAAAAACCTGAAAGCCCAAATGCCAATAGCGGCAGTACTAATGCTTTTGGGGTTGCGGTAGCAGACGTCTCTGAAGCCAAGAAAAAAGAACTCAATATCCACGGTGGTGTTG
>Ga0007877_1000335_pt1 | contig 9303 bp, 10 predicted proteins | sample CryBogCBH12Jul09_FD_54998 | JGI IMG/M metagenome (GOLD analysis project Ga0007877, IMG submission 54998) | Freshwater microbial communities from Crystal Bog, Wisconsin, USA - CBH12Jul09 | ecosystem: Environmental > Aquatic > Freshwater > Lake | place: Crystal Bog, Wisconsin, USA | collected... | reverse complement strand
TATGGCTCACGGAATTTGGGATGCTGTTGTGATTCCGGAACGCGCCGAAGCATCTGTTGATGTATTAGAAAAGCTGGGCTATCAAGTGGATTGGAATACCTACCCCATGGAGCACTCACTCCACCCAGATGAGCTCACGGATATTTCCAGATTCTTAACTTTAGTACTGAGTTAACTCTAGCTTGACGGTTTTAATAAACATTTCCTGATCGAGCAAATTCACCGCATCCAATAGATTGATTTGATAGCTGCCGGCACCACCTCCGGTAGCCATTGTTTTGCGCTCTGCAATTTCTCCGGCCACCCCCAGATAAGCCATTGCACCCACAGTAGCCCTGAACCAATCAGGCTGTACGGCAGAGAATGCGCCAATCATTGCAGTAGCGCAGCAACCTACTCCCGTAACCTTGGTCATTAATTGACTGCCATTTGAGAGGCTTACATGTCGNCCCATNCCGTCGATCACATGATCGGTCTGCCCTGAAATNCAAACAANCCCATCAATCTGTCGAGCTAAAGTCATGGCCGCTTCAATAGCGTGATCAGAGCTGACTGAACTATCAACTCCTTTTGTTNNTACTGCTAGACCTGCAACACTCATGATTTCAGATGCATTNCCGCGAATGATATTTGGCGGATCAGATGAAATCAACTCAGTGATGCATTGATTTCGATATGAGGTCGCCCCAGCGCCGACGGGATCTAAGGTCACGGGCACACCTTTTGCCCGAGCGCATTTTTTAGCCACACCCATTGCGCGTACCCAGCNCTCATCTAAAGTACCAATATTGAGTACTAGGGCCTGTGAGATGCCCACCATTTCCTCAACCTCCTCAATGGCATGCGCCATGATTGGGGAAGCGCCCAAGGCTAGCAGCATATTGGCATTGAAATTCATGACAACCAAGTTGGTAATACTGTGAACTAGCGGGGACTGTGTGCGTACGCTTAAAACATCTTCCCACAATTGTTCTACTGTCAATTGATGCTTCATCATTGCCCCGTAAATCTATGTAATGTAGGACTAAGAAGTAACTGGCGATTTGTTTTAAATCAATAACTCCTTACAAATTATCATGCGGCCATATTTGAGGTAATGTAAGGATATGCGACTCATTACTCGATTGTTGTTACCGCTCTGTGCCTCAGTGTCATTCTCTTGCCTAGCAAATACCTGTAATACTGGCCGCCTGCAATCACCCATCAACATCACTTCAACCCAAAAGCAAAAACTTCCCGCTCTAGAATTTACCTATCTGACTTCACCATTAGTCATTGCCAATGATGGGCATACCTTGCGCGTAAGACTAAATAACCACAGCCAGCTCAAGCTTGGCAAACAAATCTACACTCTTTCTCAGGTGCATTTTCATACCCCAGCTGGAGACCAAATTTCCGGTGAGACCTTCCCGATGGGCGCTCACTTTCTACATAAAAGTTCGAGCGGGCAACTACTAGCCTTAGTTGTGCTATTTCGCGTGGGCGATTCGAATAAAACTTTCGATACCCTCTTAAGCAATATTCCCAAACAAGTGGGCCCTAATCAAGCCATTCAAAGTACATCAATTAATGTCAATGGCTTACTCCCTGTGAGTAAGGGCTATTACCGTTATATGGGCTCTCTAACAGCGCCCCCTTGCACCGAAGGAGTCGAATGGCTTATCTTAAAAGAACCTATTTCTGTATCCACTGAACAGTTAGCTGTTTACAAAAAATCTTTTTCTGATAATGCCCGCGCAGCACAACCCGTCAATCAGCGCCCGATTCTAGAAAGCATGTAAAGCAATATTGAGAATCCACCATCGAGTTGCGATAGATCAAATCCTCAAGCGCATAAGTCCTCAATAATCAAATCAACACCTCGTGTTTTGACTAAGGATTCTCATGCATACCAAACTTGCAGCATTTCCCAAGACCTCTNATTTATATTGGGTTGCCGTCTTTCTTTGTCTTGGATTGACGCCTATACACAGCAAAGCAGAAACCAAGGTCACTAAGGCTGGCAATCCAGCAGGCGTTGAAGTGCAAGTTACCCCAGAAATGCTGGGCGCAGGAGTCGTATCCAGTGGCGCTGTTTTGCCCCCTATTCCAGTGATCACTGGCAATCGTCAAAAACCAGTAGCCTCCTGGGGCAAGCCTTTGCCTTATCCCATTGTGATTGCCGATCGACGCAATAACCGCTTAATTGAAATTGCCCCAAACAAGAAAATTATTTGGGAATTCCCATCACCCAGCATTAAAGCCTATCGCGGGAATGAGGATGTGAACTTCTCCCCTGATGGCAAGCAACTGGCTGTGAGCGAAGAAGATAACTTTGATGTCCATATTGTGGATTATGAAAAGAAAGTGCTTGCTTGGACTTATGGTATTCCAGATAGACGTGGCAGCGGTCCAGGCTTACTCAACTACCCTGACGATGCGCACTTACTCGCTGATGGAAAATTCATAACCGCTGATATTCGCAATTGCCGTGTGCTGATTATTGATCCCAAAGATAATTCAACTGTTTCTCAATGGGGTGCACCGGGGAAATGCAAACACAATCCCCCTTACGAATTAGCCCATCCAAACGGCGCAACCCCAATGGAGAATGGCGATATTCTCATCACAGAAATTACTGACTCATGGATCTCCCGCATTACTAGGGAAGGTAAGGTAGTGTGGAGCGTTAAGGCTCCGAATATTCGCTACCCTTCTGATGCCTTTCCAACGGTTGATGGTAAACAAATCATCGTTGCTGACTTCTGGAAACCAGGAAGAGTCGTCATTTTTGATCCACTCACCAAAAAAATTACTTGGGAGTATTTTGCCAAGGAAGGAGATGGCGTCTTAGACCATTCTTCGATCGCTAGAGAGCTCCCAGATACAGGNGANGTTTTAATCGTAGATGACCTCAATGACAGGGTTATCGTGGTTGATCGCAAAACGAAGGAAATCATTTGGCAATATGGTGAAAAAGGTAAAAAGGGNTATACACAGGGACTGCTCAACTATCCCGATGGAGTTGACCTAGATGTATTTAGGGACTGGAAAACAGCTCTTCAGAAATAAGGCAAAAAATGCAGAACATTTACCGTCGACAGATACTCAAGGGATTATTAACCTGCTTACTGCCCATGGATCTCGCCATGGCGACCAGCAATCAAACGACTATTGAAATTTGGAAATCGCCAACATGTGGTTGTTGTCATGACTGGGTAAACCACATGACTAAAAATGGTTTTACCCTTGGCAAAGTCCATGATGATGGCAATGATGTAGCTAGAAAGAAATTAGGTGTTGATATTCAATATGGTTCCTGCCATACAGCCCTAATTGGTGGTTATGCTTTTGAGGGCCATGTACCCGCGAGAGATGTTGCTCGGGTTCTAAAGGAAAGGCCTAATATTGCAGGGCTAGCAGTTCCTGGAATGCCTGTTGGATCTCCCGGCATGGATGGCCCTGAATACAAGGGTAGGAAAGATCCCTATGATGTCTTGGCTATTGCAAAGAATGGACAAGCAAAGCTATATCACCGTTACGGCTAAAGTTGTCTATTAACTAACTCTGTAACGGCCCAATCCAAATACTCAAGCGTTTGATGAGGTCCCTGCAAAGCCCCCGAGAGAAGGCCTCACTTTATCTGCTACGCAGTGATAGCTTTTTCTAAAAGCTTGGATAGTATTTCATAGCGCTTTATCGCCAGCTTTGTTGGGAGGATTTTCTTTTTTCTACCATCTACTGAATCCAGGGCCTGCTTTACGTAACCCAATTCGATCAGTTTTTGTACACGTCCATGCAAAGTAGCCTGCGAACCAATATGACTCAGCAGCAATAAATCGCCAACTAAAATTTCACAACCTTGTGCATCAGTCATCATGACCCAGTCAAGTAGCTGGGTTTCAATTGCATCCAATTTTTTTACGCCGCCTTTTTCTTCTAGTGCATCAATGCAATTCAGGAAGCGTATATACGAAGATTGGTTCATAGTAGTCATTTTTGTCTCATGATCAGGGTGGTCCCTAGTTCTAGATTTAATATAAGCATATTACCTGACGTATCTGTATAGGCTAGCTTTTTTTCATAGTATTGATTAAATTTAAGATGCTTGTTTTATGCTTCAATATTAATATCAAGAGGCAAACGACCAAANCATTGCCTGNAAAACTGCCTACACCAGCCAAAAAACCGCCGTGAAATATATTTTCGCCGACCCGCATATCTGTCAGGTGNCTAACTCCAAACGAAAAAGTAAAGCCATTGGTAAGGCTGGCCAAAAGCGCCAAAATCACCACTTGAAGGTATTTTAAGTTTGATAAATCCCTGTGAATTCTGAGCAACTTCAATGAAAGCTCAATAACAAGGTAGATAGCTAGCGTAGAAAACACGGCAACAATTAACCAACTCATCATAGGTTCATCGGGGGCAACTAGCTCCAACCGAGATAAAACTGCCAACGAAACCCCAATCACCGCACGCCACCTAAAAATTAATATCGCAAATAACTTCATAGCTGCAGGAAGAAATAGATAGTACGTGAGCGGCCCGCTCTTTAATGCTGGAATAAAGTAAAGAATCGAAGCCATGCTCCAGTAGAGTGCAAACGAGGCAAGAATCTCAACGAGGTTTTTTTTATATTCAATCAATTTTTATTCATTCCTGCTTTGAACCATTATTACAAATATTAGAAATGAATATCTAAGTACTTGCCCCAAGGGTTAAAAGGGATCAAGTGACTAAATTGGCATGGCGGAGAGGGAGGGATTCGAACCCTCGGTAGGTTTGACCCTACGCCTGATTTCGAGTCAGGTACATTCGACCACTCTGCCACCTCTCCGAACCGAAGGGCAATTATAGCTTTGGGATCGCCATCTCTTGATTACTCTATCTAGATCGGCTTGAGAGTATCTAAACCACCGAGATAGGGTTGCAGGGCTTTAGGAATGGAGATACTGCCATCGACTTGTTGCTTATTCTCAATTAGGGCTACAAGTGCTCTTCCTACTGCAAGACCTGAACCGTTTAAGGTGTGCACTAATTCTGGCTTACCTTGGCCCGCTTTGAATCTGGCTTGCATACGACGAGCCTGGAAATCACCCATGCTGGAGCAAGAGCTAATCTCACGATAGGCTTTTTGTGACGGCACCCATACTTCTAGGTCATAAGTCTTGGTACTACCAAAACCCATGTCGCCAGTGCAGAGTAATACTTTTCTGTAAGGCAATTCAAGTAATTCTAGAATCTTCTCTGCATGGCCTGTTAAATCTTCTAATGCCTGCATCGAATGCTCTGGCTTCGTGATTTGCACTAACTCTACTTTGTCAAATTGATGTTGACGAATCATGCCGCGTACATCGCGCCCATAACTACCTGCCTCAGAACGGAAGCAAGGTGTATGCGCTACAAACTTCATAGGTAAGTTATCGGCATTCACAATCTCATCACGCACCAAGTTTGTCACTGGTACTTCTGCTGTTGGTATGAGATAGAAGTTTTCAGTTTTAGCTTCGCCGCCCTCATCTTCCCCACCCATTTGACGGGGAACTTTAAAGAGATCCTCTTCGAACTTGGGCAACTGTCCTGTGCCTCGCATCGAAGCAGCATTCACCATATAAGGTGCATAGATCTCTTGATAATCATGCTGCGTTGTATGAGTGTCGAGCATGAACTGCGCTAAGGCGCGATGTAGTCTTGCGATAGGTCCTTTGAGCACCACAAATCGTGAGCCACTAATCTTGGCTGCAACTTCAAAATCCAATCCCAAGGGGCCGCCAAGGTCTACGTGATCTTTAATCTCAAAATCAAAGATAGGCTCACTACCCCAACGCTTCACTTCTTTGTTCTCGGTTTCATCTTTGCCAGTTGGCACAGACTCATCTGGTAGATTAGGAATGCCCATCAGGAAATCAGAGATCTCTGCCTGCAAAATGGCTAAGCGTGCTGCGCCTGATTCCATGTCAACGTTGATCTGACTTGCCTCTGCCATCTCAGTAGCAGCATCTTCGCCCTTGCCTTTTTTCATGCCAATGGCTTTTGCCAATTGGTTACGTTTAGCTTGCAATTCTTCGGTACGGGTTTGTAAAGACTTGCGTTCAGACTCAAGCGTGTTGAATTTCTCAACGTCGAGCTGAAATTTACGAGTAGCTAAGCGCGCAGCAACGGCGGCGATATCTTTACGGAGTAATTGTGGATCAATCATATGTTGCTCAGGTTGGGTACTTACTAAATTGGGATTATTAGCTCTAGTTTAAGCGTAAGACTTCAGCCCCTANCGGTGGGGTGAAATTAAAACGATTTGCAGGCAAAGTCACGTTTAGCTGGATCTTATCCAAAGTCACTAGAACCACACTTCCCAAGCCATCCATTAACTCAAGCGCCTTGGGTAGGCCATTGGCCATACCTATAGAGATTTTTGTATAAGGCAGATCATTACCACCTTTGGTATTGGGATCTTTTTTGGGGGTAAGTGCCACCCATTTCATACCCAGGCGATCTTCACCGTCGATGAGATCAAAATGTTGATCCAAGGAAGATTCACCAAACAGAATGGCAGCTGGGGTGGAGGCTAATGCTTGTCCTGCAGGTCTAAAAGTTGCTTGGTTTAAATCCTTGTCCCACAGAATTAACTGCTTGCCATCGGCAATCAACTTTTGCTCAAATGGTTTTTGGGTATCCCAAACAAAACGGCCTGGCCTTTGAAAGGCAAAGTGACCTTGAGTTTGACGCACTACTTTCAAACCCTTATCTTGCGACTCGTTAGCTTTGGGTGCGCGTAACTGTTGTTGTACAAAGTCACCTTCTGCAGTTTTAGAGTTCCGAACGAATTGCCTTAGCTGCTCGGCCCCGCTATCTGCATCAGCAGCAATACCAATACTTGGAGAAAATAAAATGAATATGCTGACTGCGACTGTAATCGCACGCACTAAGAAGAGTCTTTGCAAAATGAAACCTTACTCTGATGGGCGATGCAGAATTTCGCGGTTACCGCCGTTGCCCATTTTGGATACGAGGCCAGCTTTTTCCATATCTTCCAGCAAGCGGGCCGCACGGTTATAACCAATGCGCAGATGACGTTGTACTAGTGAGATTGAAGGACGCTTGTTATCCAGAACGATTGCCACGGCCTGATCGTAAAGTGGGTCTGCTTCGCCACCACCCTCACCTGTCAAGGCATCCATAGTGGATTCATCTGCGCCTTCAAGCACGCCATCAATGTAATTGGCTTCGCCTTTTTCTTTAAGCCACTCGACCACGCGATGTACTTCATCATCTGATACAAAGGCGCCATGTACGCGCACTGGCAAACCAGTACCTGGGGCCATGTACAACATGTCACCCATACCCAACAAAGCTTCAGCGCCCTGTTGATCCAAAATCGTACGACTATCAATCTTGCTACTCACTTGAAACGAAATACGTGTTGGTACGTTGGCTTTAATCAAGCCAGTAATCACATCCACGCTTGGACGTTGTGTTGCTAATACCAAATGAATNCCTGCAGCACGNGCCTTCTGGGCNATCCGTGCGATCAACTCTTCAATCTTCTTACCTTGAACCATCATCAAGTCAGCAAGCTCGTCGATCACAATCACAATCACGGGCGCTTTATAGATTGGCTCTGGATCATCTGGCGTCAAGCTAAATGGATTGGTGAGTCTTTCGCCTTTTTCTTCGGCTTCTAAAATTTTCTTATTAAAGCCAGCAAGGTTACGTACGCCAAACTTACTCATCAGTTTGTAGCGACGCTCCATCTCATTGACCGCCCAATTGAGCGCGTTATACGCCTGCTTCATATCGGTAACCACTGGGCACAACAAATGCGGAATTTTGTCGTACATTGCCATCTCAAGCATCTTCGGATCAATCATGATCAAGCGCACTTCATCAGGCTTAGCCTTAAACAGCATCGACAAAATCATGGCATTGATACCAACCGACTTTCCAGCGCCAGTTGTACCTGCGACTAAACAATGCGGCATCTTCGCCAAGTCGGCAACCATTGGNCTGCCAGAAATATCTTTACCCAAAGCTAGCGTTAGCAAGGAATGGTTATCGTTATAAACCTGTGAAGTCAGAATCTCAGAGAGGTAAACAGACTGACGAGTTGGGTTTGGTAATTCCAAAGCCATACATGTTTTGCCAGGGATAGTTTCCACAACGCGCATACTCACAACACCAAGTGAGCGAGCTAAGTCGCGCGACAGATTCACAATCTGACTACCCTTCACGCCAACCGCAGGATCAATCTCATAACGCGTTACCACTGGGCCAGGGTAGGCAGCAATGACCACCACCTGAACACCAAACTCGGCCAGCTTGCGCTCAATTAAACGAGAGGTAAATTCCAGCACATCNGCAGAAATGGTTTCTTTTACTTCNGGAACTGGATCAAGCAAGGCCAAGGGTGGTAACTCTGAATCCGGAATATCCACAAACAAAGGTTGCTGCTTTTCACGCTCAACCCGGGCACTCTTAACAATCTCTACTGGGGCACGCACAATTTGTACTGGAGCAGCAACCTCAACGCGCCCCCGGAATTCTTCTACGTATTCTTCACGCTCTTCAGCCGCGGCTTCACCAAGCTTGCGGTCTTCTTCACTCTCACGACGCTCACGCAAACGCATGTAAGCCAATTCGAGGTAACGCCCTACTTTTTCAGCGACATCGAGCCATGAAAAATGCAGAAATAAAGAAAGCCCCGCACAAAGCCCAAACAGNAGNACCAATGTGGCTCCAGTAAAGCCCAGAGACATCTGCAGGGGATCGCCAATCAATTCACCCAAAATGCCGCCAGGGGGNCGTGGAAGCTGCCAGCCAAGTGAATGCAAACGAATNGACTCTAAGCCCATACTGCTGACCAAGGTCAATCCAAAACCCAGCCAGCGCATTAAAAATGAATCAGGCTTGGCCTCTGGGTCGGCGGGCAAAGGAATACTCCAAAGCTCACGCCAGCCATTAAGAACNCGACGACCAAANATGGCAACCCACCAAAAAGCAGATATTCCCGAAGATATAGAGCATTAAATCGGCAATATAGGCCCCAAAACGACCACCCAAGTTCTTGGGGGCCTCAAAACTAGCATGAGACCAGGCTGGATCAGCTTCGGAATAGGTGGCCAAAATGGCAAATAAAGCCAAGCAAAGGCCGAGAGAGATAAACCAGCGAGCCTCTAGGAGAAGGCGGGGCATCCTGCCCTGCCCATCAAGTTCAGGAGGCAGGGGGCTCAGTGGAGTTTTGGACTTCGGGTATACAGTTCTCGCCATGTTCTCCCGATTGTAAACAAGCAAATCTATAATTTGGGGATGACAACAAATACCCTAAAA
>Ga0007877_1000331_pt1 | contig 9343 bp, 5 predicted proteins | sample CryBogCBH12Jul09_FD_54998 | JGI IMG/M metagenome (GOLD analysis project Ga0007877, IMG submission 54998) | Freshwater microbial communities from Crystal Bog, Wisconsin, USA - CBH12Jul09 | ecosystem: Environmental > Aquatic > Freshwater > Lake | place: Crystal Bog, Wisconsin, USA | collected... | reverse complement strand
TACGGGCTGAAGGTGCAAAAGGATGTCTGGATTGCCAGAAACCGCGAGATCAAGGGCGAAGGCATGAAGTCTCACCGGTGGACCTGTCAAACTATTGACGCCGAGAAGTTCAACAGCGCGGACACAGCCTCCTCATACATGGAAATGTATAAGCTGATGGGCTGCCATCCTGCCGTCATTCCACCATCAAACCTGCCCACCGCCCCCGAAGGCGGCACTCCAGTAGCCATCGCGGCATAGGACGAACATGGAAGACTTTGAGATTGAAATTCAGGAAGACGCGCCGACCACGGAGATGGACGAGCATGGCAACATCATGTCCATCCAGCTTCCCGACGGATCGATTGAGTTTACGATGGACGGGTCGCCGCTAGAGAAGGCTGAGAAGCCAACGCGAGAAGGCTGGTTCGATAACATCGTCGAGGATATCTCGAAGGACGAGCTGACCCGCATCGCCGAAGAACTGATGAAGGGTATCGAGGGTGATCTTAAGTCGCGTCAAGAATGGATCGAGGACCGCGCTCAGGGCATTAAGCTTCTGGGCCTTAAGGTTGAAATTCCGGGCCTCGCCGGAGCCGCTGACGGAGCGCCCGTTGAGGGTATGTCCCGCGTTCGGCACCCGCTCCTGCTCGAGGCGGTGCTACGCTTTCAAGCCAATGCCCGGTCGGAGCTATTGCCTACGGATGGCCCCGTAAAAATCCGTGAGGACAACAACAACGCGAACGATTCTTCCGACGAGTTGGCCAATGACCTTGAGAACGACCTCAACCATTACCTCACGGCCACTGCCCGAGAGTATTACCCTGATACCGACCGAATGCTCCTCATGTTGGGCTTTGGCGGGACGGCGTTCAAGAAGGTATATTTCTGTCCCCTTCGCAACCGTCCAGTTAGCGAAAGCATCGACGCCGACGACCTCATCGTCAACAANAGCGCCACCGACCTCTACAACTCGACACGCGTAACCCANCGCATCTACATGAAGCCATCGACCGTCAAGCGGATGCAAATCCTTGGCGTTTATAGCGATGTGGAACTGTCGAACGCAAAGCAGGCCAAGCTCGACGCGGCGCAGCGCGAGAAGAAGGCGCAGCAGGGCATCAGCGAGAACGAGAACGATCCCGAGGATCGTGACCGCGAAATCTACGAGTGCTATTGCGAATTGGAAATCGCAGCCTTTGAGCATCGCCGCAACGGCAAGCAAACCGGTCTGGAGATACCTTACCGCGTGACCATTGACGTCTCGTCGCGTGAAATTTTAAGCATTGTCAGGAATTATGATGAAGATACGAAGGATTTGCCGGAGCCTCGGCAGACGTTTGTTAAGTATACCTTCATACCGGGGCTGGGGTTTTATGATCTGGGTCTCCTGCACATCCTAGGCAACACGACCAATGCTTTGACCGCAGCATGGCGCGAAATGCTCGATGCTGGCATGTACGCCAACTTCCCCGGCTTCCTGTATTCCGATGCAGGTGCGCGGCAGAATACCAACATCTTCCGCATCCCTCCCGGCGGTGGTGCCCTGATCAAGACCGGCGGCGCTCCGATCTCGGACGCCGTTATGCCGCTTCCCTACAAGGATGTCGGCCCCGGCCTGATGTCGCTCGTCGAGAATATCAACCAGACTGGTATGCGTGTCGGCGGCACCGCCGAGCAGGCTGTCGGCGAGGGCAAGCAAGATGCGCCGGTGGGCACCACGATTGCGCTGATCGATCAGGCAACCAAGGTTTTGAACGCCGTTCACAAGCGCATGCATACCGCGCAGTCGGAAGAGTTCGAGCTGCTGGTCCGCTGCTTCCGCGAGAACCCTGATTCGTTTTGGCAGCAAAACAAGCGCCCGGCCCGTCAGTGGGACGAGGAAACTTTCCTCCGCGCCATCAATCAGGTGGACCTCGTACCGCAGGCCGACCCCAACACGGCCAGCCAGACCCAGCGTCTGATGAAAGTTATGGCCCTGAAGCAGTTGCAGGGTGCCAATCCGGCTCTATACGACCCGATTGCTGTAGACCGCATGGCTCTGCAGGCCATCGGCTGGTCTAATCCAGAGCAGTTCATGGTGCCCCCAGAGGCTATGGGCCAGCAAAGCAATCCAGAGGCGCAGGCCAAGATGGCTGAGATCCAAATCAAGAAGCAGGATGCTGATACGCGCCTCATGCTTGCAAAGGGCAAAGTTGCCCTTGACGGCGCTCAGCTTCACATGGACAACAACAAGGCAGGCCTTGAGGCGCATAAGACGTTCACGCAGGGTGGCGTTGTGGCTCCGTCTGACCACGAAAAACAAGTCGATGGCATCGACCTGATCATCAAGGAAAAGTTGGCCGATGCTAAGATGGCGGAAGTCAAGATCAAGGCTGCCGAGCTGGCCCAGAAGGCACAGAACGACAAGATTACTGCAGCGCTGAAGCAGGAAGACATGCTGGCAAAAGAACGCATCCAGATGATCGATCTGGCGCAGAATATCGCTGTGCATCCCGAGAGCGACCCCGCCGTCCACCAGCTACTGGGCAACGTGATCCCATCAATTACACAGGGCAAGCAAAATGGATGACGCGCTCCGCAAGCTGGTACAGTCAGTACATGTAATCCGTGGGTTACACCGTGCGGCAGGTGGGCGGGATGCGATCCCTGTCGGTGATCCAAGGCGGGATGAGTTTGAACCAAATCAAAAATACAATGGGTCAATTCCTCAGATAAAATACCTTCCGACTCATGCCATAGATCATTCTGGTATGGCGGGTGAAACGCATCGTGTAAGTGACGATGTTGCTCGTAATATGGATTTTTCCGAACCTGTTGAAGCCACAGCATTTCGCTATAACAGAAATAATGATGAGCATGATCCTAGTGTTATGCTTTCAAATGGTCATCATCGCTTGGCTGCTGCAAAGCAAACGGGTAAGCCACATTTGCCAGTTATGCTTCATGCCCGTAATGCAATGGGTCATAAGCTAAATGCTTTAAAAGCCATGTCTGATAAAATTGAACGTGGGTTATCAAACTTAGACATCACCAAGGCCGAGGGCGGCGACGTAGAAGGATACGCCACAAAGGGGGCAGTAACAGACCCCGCAATGGTTGCCCCTGTAAAGCCAGCACCCGCAACCCAGCAGCAGGCACCGTCCGGCTTCTTCGAGGTTGCGCCCGGCAAGACATATGACCCCAAGCAAAAGGCGTCATGGGAGCAGTTGCATCCTCAGGCCAAACAGGCTGTTTCCAACAAGATGATCGGCGAGTTTATCAGTCCTTGGCAACGCGCAACCGGCTATACCGGCGAAGTGCGCCCCGGCCTTGGCGGGTTTGAAGGCGACAGCAACCCAAATTACACTTTTCACCCCTATAATCCCGATCACATTGGGCCAGCTTTAAATAGCTTGGGCCACCTATTCCGTCAGGATTCCATGATGGGTGCCCATGCGCATCCATTTGAAGGCAGTTTCCCTGCTGGTGTGGTGCGCGTTCACATGCCTGCTGATGTTTCGCCGGAGCATGCCCACGAGGTTTATAAGAGCTTGCATGCGCAAGGTCTTGCCCAAGGCCATTCGACCGATCTAGGCCGTGGAACCATGGACATCATGGCCGGGTCTGGTGGTGATGATACCGTTGAACATGCAAAAGCCATAGACAAACACCTTAAGGGGCAATATGATGTGTCCTCTTATCCTACCAATATTTCATTTCCAGAACATGGGACAAATTATGGCATATCTGGGTCATCGACCAGCGAACCATCCCGAGCATCCACATCGGAAGCCTACGATTCTCTTCGTACCAAAGCGGAAGCTCGACTTGGAGAACTCCTCGAAGAAGCACACCGCCAAGGCGGCGGATACAAAGGCGAAGTAAACTTTGGCGATACGTTAGCGCCGGGGCAACCTAACCCCAATACGGTTTCCGCTCTTATGCCGAAGACCGTCTCCGCCTATAAAGGCCCACCTAAAGAGGGTGAGGCACGACAAGACATATCTCCAGAGCAGCATTCAAGGAAAAACCTTGAAGCAAGCGCACTTCGCATGTGGCGCAATCATCCCGCTTCTGGATATAATGTTGTTGATGGCGAAGAAGCCATTAAAAGAGCAACAGATTTCCAAACCAAAAATCTTTTAGAAATTTGGGATCGAACGCCACCTGCACAACGGCAAACAAGTCGGTTTTGGTATCGTGCGGCACACGCTCTTGGTAATGCATACGCAGATGAACACGACATTATGCCTCGTGCAGCGCATGGAATTATGGCTGTATTGTCGCCCCAAAACCCTTGGGACAAAAATGTTACGCAGGCCGAACGGTTAATGGATATTTTGCACCACCATCTTGATACGCCGTGGACAAACGGCATGTCAGATGTGATTAAAAATGGCGGATCTGGCGGCAAAGGTTTGCCACAGATGAAGGGAACAAAGGAAACAGGGCCGCACAAGTGGTCGGACATCCAAGGAAAAACTTTGCGTGAAGTTCTTGCAGGACCGCATGGCGAGGCTCGTGCTGCAATGTGGTCCCGTGCGTTTGATGAGGCGCATAACCCAACTGAATATAATGCTGTAAGCCCTACCGGTCAGTTTATTGGGACTATGATGAACAAATCTGGGTCGGCCCCCGATACATCCTCGTGGAATTCTTATCTTCCAATTCAAAAAGCTATCAGCATTTGGCATAATCCAAGCCTTGAAAACATTAATCAACAAATTGGTAACAATCACAAAGTTCGTGAATTTTACAATGTGATTACCAATCCACATGATCCAAATGGCGTCGTTATTGATACGCATGCTGTTGCCGCAGGTGATTTGTTGCCTCATGGATCAGCGGCTAAAGCTGTACATCGTAATTTTGGCACGTCCCCTGATAAAAAAGGCAAGGCTTATCTTGAACGTGTAAACGAGCCTTGGGTTAAAGAAGATTCGCCAAAGAAAACAGGTTCTACAGGAGCAATTGGCGATTATCCTATTCATGCAGAATCAGTTCGCAAGGCAGCTTGGGCACGAGGCGTTCATCCTTCTGAAATGCAATCTGTAACGTGGGAGCGTGTCCGTACTTTGTTTAGTGACAAAGGCCCAAAAATGCAAAAAGCGGCTCGTGATATTTGGCAACGCTATGCACAAGGCGAATTAAATCATTCGCAAGCAGTTGATGAAATTTTTAAAATGGCAGGAAAAGGCGATGAACGTGCCGCTTCTTGGCATGGAACTCAGCAAGGTGCATCTGGATTAGGTGATGTCCGCTCTGGGTCTTATGTTCGACCAGTAAATATTACTGCTGATACCCCTGCTATTCAAAGATACGGTAAAAAACCAGAACATGAATCCACTGGCGGGTCGGTGCGCCGTGCATATAAAAAGGGTGGCAAGGTAGAGGGCAGTATTTGGCATCACCGTGACGCGTTTGATGATGGCGGCCCAACCGAGCACGAATCACTAAACGCTGTCGGTCGCGGCGAATCAGAGCAGTCGGCTCCCGAAGCAAGCGTTGAAGATCGGGGCGCTCCACCGTCCGAAGCTGAAAAGCTTGCCAGCCAAGGCCCGATCCCAAGCTGGGCTGGGTTCCATTCAGGCGAAAACGAGGCTGCGGTTAACAAGTCCGCTGCCGATGTCGCCGCAACTCGGCAAGCTCAAGCCGAACGTATGTCGGTGCTCAACAATGGCGTGACCAACGCGCAGGCAACTGCTGCCGAAGCGCCTCCAAGTGCTGCAAGCGCCGCTACGGCGGCTCTGATCAATGCGTTTGGTCCTACTGGCGCGACAACAACTTTTGGACAGCAACCGCCACAAGCTGGCGCGTTTTACGGCGGTGATTCTTCGACGCAACCAATGGCACCGCATACGCCAACGCCTTCGACGGCAGACAACAATAATCCTATTACATCCGCAACAGGAACGCCCCTTGAATCGATTTTGGCTGCCGCACAGCCAAAAGATATCACCCAGCCAGCATTCCCGCACACGCCAACGCCCACTGCGGATGACGCAACACATCTTGGCGGAACACCCGCAACTGGAGCTGTGCCAATGGTGCAGCCTGCCGCCCCGTATACGCCGACGCCTGCGACCGCAACTGCTACCCCGGTAGCGGTTAACCCCCCTGCGCCTACCCCAACTACTACCCCGATAGCAGCAGCACCGCCTGCCAACGTGCCATTGCCGCCGATCAATCCATCGACATACGAGCCAAGCAACCCTATATCGGGCCTTGTGAATAATGTTGCAGGCATCTTTGGCCAGAGCCAGCAGCAAATTCTTGATCGGCAACAAAAGCAGTATGTCGATCAAGGTATGTCGCCTTCCGATGCGTTTACTCATGCTCAATATGATTTAATGGGAATGCAGAACCAAACTAGGCCCACCAATGGCAACGGCGGTGGTAAGACACATATGGTACAGAAGCAGATGCCAGATGGTACATTTCAATGGGTTGAACAGCCATTCAAGAAAGGTGGCAAGGTTTACCGACGCACAGTCGGCTCTCAGATGACAGATCATGTGATCTCGAAATTTGGCGCAAAGTTGCCTGCGTCAAACTATCAACCCACTGGCAGCAAAGCGGGACGCCGCTAACAACTTTGGAGTACGTTACTATGGAAGAATACAAGAAAGACGACCGTGGCCGGTCGAAGGCCCAGCGCCTTACCAAGAACGACCCACAGCAAAAGGTCGATAGCTCGACGTGGACGCCATCGGCTCCTGAAAATGCAGGTGTGAAGACCGGCGCACGTCCGCTTACAAAGCGCCTGTACAAGAAGGGTGGCAAAGTCATCGGCGCAGACGCCATGAAACGCGCCGACCGCAAGCCCCGCAAGGCCGGTGGCCGTGCGCTGACCCCCGACAACCTGATCAACCGCGACGTGCGCATGGCTAATGATGTCCGTGAAGGCATCAAGCATGAGGGCGCGTTCAAGAAGGGCGGTCGCACCAATAAGTTTGGCGGCGGCATGATTGGCAACAATCCTGTTTCCGATCAAAACAAGGCCATGGGCAAGGCTTCTGGCGCTATGAAGAAGGGTGGCCGGACCAAGAGGGCCGATGGCGGTGATGCAATTGCTGACTATCTAAACAAAAACCCAGAGCAGCCTCGTGGCATGCCGGGTCGTGGCCTACCAGCAACAGGCGCACCGATCTATCACGGCGCTGAAGACAAGCACAACTTTATGCCCGACACAAACCTTACCACGCAGGGCAAAAAGAAGGGCGGCAAGATCAAGCACCCAGACGTCGCCGAAGACAAGGCGCTGATCAAGCGCATGGTCAAGCCTGAGGCCCGTACCGGCAAGTATTCCGGCGGTGGCATCTTCTCTGGCAACTCCAAACAGAAGAACCCCGGAGCTGTCGGCGGTCGCAAGGCTCGTGCCGGTGGTGGCCGCGATGTCAGCGATACCGTAATGCCAATGGCAAACTATAACTTTCTGACGGGTTGGAGTGATCTTGATAAGGCAACTCCTGATCAAATTGCTGCAATGAAACCGCAGGATCGTCAGGCTGCATTGGCAGCGCAGGGTCCAAGCCGTGGCGTTATGCCAGCCGCCGTTCCTCTCCGTTCGGCAGCCTCGCCATCTATCATGCGCAGCACTCCAGATACGGGGATGATGAGCCAAGGCATGATGGACCCCGCGCAACGTGCGGCAATGAATGCCCCTGTTCGTGTCGGTGGGACACCTAATACAGGCGCTGCTCCAACGCAAAGTGTGTTCTCCCCAGATCGCCGTGAAAAAGCTTTGGGTGCCGCTTTGAGCGATATCGGCGATTATTACGGCAACACCGATCCTAACATGATCTATGCAAAGGGTGGCCGCGCTCAGCATGCCAAGGGTGGCCGTACCAAGGGCACCACCACGATCAACATCGTGATGGCACCTCGCGGCGGTCAGGATCAAGCCAACATGCCTAATGCTCCTGTGATGCCACCAAAGCCTCCTATGGGCGTTCCTGTTCCACCTCCGCAGATGGCAGGCGGCGCTCCTCAGATGCCTCCGCAGATGCCTCCGCAGATGCCCCGTGCTACCGGTGGTCGTACCGGCAAGATGGTCGGTGGTTCGTTGGGTAATGCCGGTGGCATGCAGCCAATGATGCAGCAGCAGCCAATGATGGGCCAGCCTATGCAGCAGCCTATGGGTTACCCAATGCCTCGCAAGTCTGGTGGCCGTACCGGCTATCCGATTGATAGCGGCGCAGGCGGCGGGAATGCACGGCTCGAAAAGATCGAAGCCTACGGCCTAAAGCCACGCGGCAAATAAGTTTCTCTGGGCGGGGTTCGCAACCGCCCGGATGAGAGAGGACCGGACGCCTTTCCAGCCCCTTGGGGCGTCCGGTCTATCATTACAAGGGGTTAAAGAGGGCAATATGCAAACTACAGCAGCGAAATTCGCAAACGAATTGCGAAAGTTAATCGACGAAGAAGAGAAGAAGATCGTTAGCTACATCTCCACGGGGTACGTGGCCGATTATGCAACATACCAAAAATACGTGGGCATGGTTCAGGCCTTCCACGCGGTTCAGGAAATGTTTGATATCGCTCAAACCAGTGCGGAGAAATTCTAATGCCTCCTATGAAGATGACACATGCTGACAATTTTAAGGAAGATTTGTTGGCCAGCCTCGGCGATCTCAACGAAGTCGAAGTGTTTAACAACAACATCCTCGTCGCAATCTACATTCGTCCCAACAAAACCAAGTCCGGCATCATTTTGGCGGACGAAACGACTGAGCAAGACAAGTATCAGGGCAAGGTTGGCCTTGTTGTGAAGAAGGGGCCGTCTGCCTTTGAAGACGAAACCGGTCGTTGGTTTAAGGATGCGGACGTCAATGTAGGCGATTGGGTTGTGTTTCGCCCATCTGATGGTTGGTCTGTTGCCATTAATGGCCAGCCTTGCCGTCTCATGGACGATGTTGTGATCCGTGGACGCGTAAAGCACCCAGATTCAGTGTGGTAAGGAGATAAAAATGGAAGACAATCAGGTAGAATTGGAGCTGGAAACAGCCCCAGAGGACGACATTGTCATCGTGGAGGCTCCAGAAGAGCCTGTTATCAAGACAAAACCCGAAATTACGGTCGATGATGGCATTGAAGCCCTTCGCCGTGAGCTTGAAGCCGAGAAAGCTGCCCGTCAACGTGCCGAACAGCAGGCTCGTGTAGCTACAAACGACAAGGCAGACAGCGATTTGCGGATGTTAAACACCGCAATTGAGACGGAAGGCCGCAATAAGGAGATTTTAAAGGAAAATCTTCGCGAAGCGGTGGCAAACGGCGACACTGACGCCCAAGCCGACATCCTGATGGCCATCAACCAGACGGAAAACAACCTTCGGCAGATTACTGAAGGAAAAAAGCACTACGAGGCGCAGATTAAAGCCCC
>Ga0007877_1000304_pt1 | contig 9811 bp, 6 predicted proteins | sample CryBogCBH12Jul09_FD_54998 | JGI IMG/M metagenome (GOLD analysis project Ga0007877, IMG submission 54998) | Freshwater microbial communities from Crystal Bog, Wisconsin, USA - CBH12Jul09 | ecosystem: Environmental > Aquatic > Freshwater > Lake | place: Crystal Bog, Wisconsin, USA | collected... | reverse complement strand
AAATATATGTCTTCATATAAAGAGCTATTGGCGCAACGTGAGTTGCTAGATAAACAGATTAAAGAAGCTGTTCAGCGTGAAAAGGCTGATGGCATTGCAAAAGCAAAAGCAATTATTGAGCAATATGACTTAAGCGCCTCAGACTTATTCAGCCGTAAAGCCGGATCTAAAGGCGGAAGTGGCAAGGTAGCCCCAAAATATCGCAACCCATCAACAGGCGAGACTTGGACTGGTCGGGGTAAAGCGCCTAAGTGGATTGATGGCAGAGATCGTAGCAACTATTTGATCTAATGCATTGATTTAATTCAGTTTTACTAAAAAAGCCGCCCCAAAACTGGTGCGGCTTTTTGTATTTCAAATGTCGAATCTTAATGCTAGGCGCACTTCCTGCTCAGCGCCTCTATAAAGATGGGCTCGAGAAGCTCGTGGCGGTTTTTATAGTTTATCGAGGGGTCTTGTTCTGGATCGGTTGCAGGGTAGCCAATAATGAGGGGATTTAACTCAATCAGGCCATTTTCCAATTCCTCCTGAATGCTTTCTGTTGATGGCGGCCTAACACCCCCAGAATTTTCATCTGCAAGCACGATTACTCCAGGGTGAAGTTTGATAAATCCCTCGTCTACCAATATAGGAATATGCTGCGTGTCCTTGTTTTTACTCAAATAATGGATGAGATGGACCTGCTCAACGGGTGGAATCAATGCATCTAGGAAGATGAGATCTGGGGCGATGGAGACTGCTTTCATTAATCCCTCCAGGCTATCTATCGCAATATCCATATCCACTTTAAGCTGCCAATCTTGGATGGACTCTTTTAACTCTTCACCATTCTCAATTCTTCTGAAGATACCCATAGCAATGCAGTTTTGGGTTGTTTTTTGCCGCATTGCACGTTTACGCCTTTGTAACTGCTGATTTAAGGAGCTCGCAAGTATCCGCCGGTGGCCGCCACGGGTCTTCCAGGCGATTAATTCGCCTAATTCCACCATTTTCTGGACTGTGCCAAGGGAGACTTGCAGAACTTTCGCACTTTGCCGTGTGCTCAGATATTCCATTTCAGGGGTAATTGCTTTCATATTTCCTTAATGTCATTAATTCACTTGAAGATTTAGAGAATAAAAATCAATTTGATTTCAATCTGTCGGGAATGTCTGAAAGCTCAGTAGGAAAGTTCTTATTCATGGAGATCTAATGGGTAAATACCCGTGGGAATAGGAAAATCAGGGAAAGCCCTTTATGAATAAGTGGTTAATCGTGTTAAATTAGTGGGGTAGTAAGCAGTATTTGCACAGATCAATTCGCAGGATGGTGAAGCCTGAATGCGAGTGGTTTTAACCACAGTTTTTATTCGGGAAACCCGATGAAAGGTGAGCATCATGATGCAGGACCAAAGAGATAACTCGTATCTCTTCGGCGGAAACGCCCCATACGTAGAAGAACTCTACGAATCCTACTTGCACGATCCAGCATCTGTTGCTGATCATTGGCGAGATTATTTTGATAACGTGAAACAGGTTCCAGCGGTAGATGGCTCGTCTCGAGTGGATATTGCTCATGGACCGATTGTTGCGTCATTTGCTGAGCGTGCTAAGCAAGGCCCCATCAGAACGGTTTCTGATTCGGCTGACTCAGAAATGGGTCGCAAGCGCGTTGCTGTCCAGCAGTTGATTGCCGCGTATCGCAACGTTGGTAATCGCTGGGCAGATATTGATCCGTTGAAACGCACTGAGCGTCCGGATATTCCAGAATTAAATCCAGCCTTCTATGGATTCACTGATGGCGATATGGATATCGTCTTCAACACCAGCAATACATTCTTCGGCAAAACCGAAATGACATTGCGTGATCTATTACAGGCTTTACGTGAAACCTATTGCGGCACGATTGGTGCCGAGTACATGTTCATTGCTGACCAGAAGATCAAAAAATGGTGGCAAGAAAAATTAGAGTCCATTCGCTCAACACCGCGCTTTAATGTGGATGAAAAGCGCCAGATTCTTGATCGTATAACCGCTGCAGAAGGTTTGGAGCGCTATCTCCAGGCTAAGTACGTAGGTCAGAAGCGCTTCTCACTNGAAGGTGGTGAAAGCTTCATCGCTTGTATGGATGAGCTAGTGCGCGATGCTGGCGAGAAGGGTGTACAAGAGATTGTGATTGGCATGGCCCACCGTGGTCGTCTGAACGTCCTTGTTAATACTTTGGGCAAGATGCCAACNGATTTGTTTGCAGAGTTCGANCACAAAGGCCCAGAAACATTGCCAGCAGGTGACGTTAAATATCACCAAGGCTTCTCAAGCGATATCTCAACTCCGGGCGGTCCAGTGCATTTGTCATTGGCCTTTAATCCATCCCATTTAGAAATTGTTAATCCAGTAGTAGAGGGTTCTGCACGTGCTCGCATGGAGCGTCGTGGCGATTTATTGGGCGAGCAAGTATTGCCAGTATTGGTTCACGGTGATGCGGCGATTGCAGGTCAGGGCGTTATGCAAGAGACTTTGGCAATGGCTGAAGTTCGCGGCTACTCCACTGGCGGCACGATCCATATCGTCATTAACAATCAAATTGGTTTCACAACATCTGATCCACGCGACTTACGTTCAAGCTTGTATTGCACTGACATCATGAAGATTATTGATGCTCCTGTATTACACGTGAACGGCGATGATCCTGAAGCCGTAGTATTGGCAACCAAGTTGGCCGTTGAGTTCCGCACTCAGTTCCATAAAGATGTGGCCATTGATATTGTTTGTTTCCGCAAGTTAGGGCACAACGAGCAAGACACTCCAGCCATGACTCAGCCCTTGATGTACAAAATCATTGCTGCGCACCCTGGAACACGTAAGGTCTACGCCGATAAACTAGAAACCCAAGGTGTATTGCCTGCCGGTACTGGCGACTTAATGGTCAAAGAGTATCGCGCTGCCATGGACGAAGGTAAGCAAACCTCTGATCCAGTCTTNAGTAATTTCAAAGGCAAGTTTGCAGTCGATTGGGCGCCATTCNTGAATAAGAAATGGACTGATGAGGCGGATACCGCTATTCCNCTTACTGAGTGGAAGCGTTTGGCAGAGAAAATCTCTACCATTCCAGCAGACTTTAAGGCGCATCCACTAGTGGAGAAGGTTTACCGTGATCGCGCTGCCATGGGTCGTGGTGAAGTCAATGTTGACTGGGGTATGGGCGAGCATATGGCTTTCGCATCTCTGGTAGCNAGTGGCTATCCAGTCCGTTTATCCGGTGAGGATAGCGGCCGCGGCACATTTACCCATCGCCATTCTGTANTGCATAACCAAAATCGTGAGAAGTGGGATACCGGTACTTATATCGCGCTTCAACACGTCACTAAAGATCAAGCGCCATTCCTGGTGATCGATTCGATTTTGTCGGAAGAAGCTGTGCTCGGTTTTGAGTACGGCTACGCTGCAGCTGAACCAAATACTTTAACCATATGGGAAGCGCAGTTTGGCGACTTTGCTAACGGTGCTCAAGTAGTGATTGATCAGTTCATTGCATCGGGCGAGGTGAAGTGGGGCCGTGCTAACGGGCTTGTGATGATGCTGCCGCATGGCTATGAAGGCCAAGGCCCAGAGCACTCATCTGCACGTCTAGAGCGCTTTATGCAGTTATGTGCTGATACCAATATGCAAGTGGTTCAACCCACTACTGCATCGCAGATCTTCCACGTATTGCGTCGCCAGATGATTCGTCAGTTCCGCAAGCCTTTAATCTTGATGACGCCAAAATCCTTATTGCGTAATAAAGAAGCTGCATCACCATTAAGTGAGTTCACTAAAGGCGGCTTCCAAACAGTCATCTCTGAGCGTGATGCTGCTATTGATCCGAAGCAGGTAACTCGTTTAGTAGTTTGTTCAGGCAAAGTTTATTTTGACTTAGCCAAGGCCCGTACAGAGAAGAAGTTGAGCGATGTTGCGATTATTCGTTTGGAGCAGTTATATCCATTCCCGCACAAAGCGATTGCTGCAGAGCTGAAGAAGTATCCAAAGCTTGAAGAGGTGGTGTGGTGTCAAGATGAACCGCAAAACCAAGGTGCATGGTTCTTTGTTCAGCACAACTTGTTGGAGAACATGTCTGATGGTATGAAGTTGGCTTATTCAGGCCGACCNGCATCAGCATCGCCAGCTTGTGGCTACGCTCACCTGCACCAAGAACAACAGAAGTCTCTGCTTAATGCAGCTTTTGCAAAACTAAAGGGTTATGTGGTCACGAAGTAATCGTTGATATAACTCACACCAAATACATTAGATAGGATTAATCATGGCTATATTTGAAGTTAAAGTTCCCCAACTCTCTGAGTCAGTAGCAGAAGCCACTTTGTTGCAATGGAAAAAGAANGTTGGCGATGCCGTNGGTCAAGATGAGATCTTGATTGAAATCGAAACAGACAAAGTGGTGCTGGAAGTACCCGCGCCTTCTGCTGGTGTATTGACTGAGATCGTGATTGCTGATGGCGGCACTGTGATTGCTGAGCAATTGATCGCAAAGATCGATAGCACTGCTGTTGCAACTGCTAAACCAGCCGCCGCTGCTGCTCCCGTAGCTGCTGCTCCAGCCCCTGCAGCTGCCCCAGCTGCAAAATCTGCTGGTGCTGCCGCAGCCCCTTCTGCCGCTAAATTGATGGCTGAAAATAATGTGAGCGCGGGTCAAGTTGCCGGTTCTGGTCGCGATGGTCGCATCACCAAAGGCGATGTGCTTAGTGCAGTTGCTGGTGGCACAAAGTCTGCCGCCTTACCAAGCGCACCTATTCCAACTGGCAATCGCCCTGAAGAGCGTGTGCCAATGAGCCGTTTGCGTGCGCGTATTGCTGAGCGCTTGCTTGAGTCACAAGCTAATAACGCGATCTTGACTACCTTTAATGAAGTCAATATGGCTCCAGTGATTGCAATGCGTAACAAGTACAAAGACCAGTTTGAAAAAGTCCATGGTGTTAAGTTAGGCTTCATGTCTTTCTTTGTTAAAGCGGCAACTCATGCTTTGAAGAAATTCCCATTGTTGAATGCTTCTGTTGACGGCAATGACATCGTTTATCACGGCTACTTTGATATCGGTATCGCTGTAAGCTCGCCACGTGGCTTGGTTGTTCCAATCTTGCGTGACGTTGATCAAATGAACTTGGCTGATATCGAAAAGAAGATTGCTGAATATGGTGCCAAGGCACGCGATGGTAAGTTGTCGATTGAAGAATTGACTGGCGGCACATTCTCCATTTCTAACGGTGGTGTATTCGGTTCCATGCTCTCAACTCCAATCATTAACCCACCACAATCTGCGATTTTAGGTATACANGCAACTAAAGAGCGTGCAGTNGTTGAGAATGGTCAAGTGGTGATTCGCCCAATTAACTATCTCGCTTTGTCATACGATCACCGCATCATTGACGGTCGTGAGGCAGTACTTGGTTTGGTTGCCATGAAGGAAGCTTTAGAAGATCCTTCACGTCTNCTCCTTGATTTGTAAGAGGGGACATCATGAGTCAATCATTTGACGTAGTAGTTATTGGCGGTGGCCCTGGCGGCTACATCGCTGCAATCCGTGCTGCGCAACTGGGCTTTAAGGTTGCCTGTGCTGAGTCACAGAGCTATGACGATCCAAAGGGTGAGCCACGCTTAGGTGGAACTTGCTTAAACGTTGGCTGTATTCCTTCTAAGGCTTTATTGGCCTCTTCAGAAGAGTTCGAGAAGATTAGCCATCANGCCGCTGATCACGGCATTAAGGTTGGNTCAGTCAGCATCGATTCGAAGAAGATGGTGTCTCGTAAAGATGACATCGTGACGAAGATGACNGGTGGTATTCAGTATCTATTTCGCAAGAACAAGATTACTTTGCTCAAAGGACATGCATCTTTTGAAGGAAAAACTGCTGATGGTTATCAAGTCAAAATTGATGGCAAAGATAAAGAAACAGTGACTGCTAAGAACGTCATTATTGCTACGGGTTCCAAAGCGCGTCATTTGCCTGGTATTGCTGTAGACAATGTGTTGGTTTGCGATAACGAAGGTGCACTCAAATTTGACTCCACCCCTAAAAAACTCGGCGTCATTGGCGCTGGTGTGATTGGTTTGGAGTTAGGCTCTGTTTGGCGTCGTGTTGGCTCTGAAGTGACTATTCTGGAGGCAATGCCTTCATTCTTGGGTGCTTGTGATCTGGGCATCGCTAAGGAAGCGCAAAAGCTATTAAGCAAGCAGGGCTTGAACATTCACACTGGTGTCAAGATCGGTGAAGTGAAGGTTGATAAAAAAGGCGTGGTCGTTAACTACACCGATAGCGCTGGCAAAGCAGCCAAGTTGGAATGTGATCGTTTAATCGTTTCTGTTGGTCGTGTGCCCAATACCGATAAATTAGGCTTAGACAAAATCGGACTTAAGGTGGATGAGCGTGGCTTTATTCCCATTGATGACCATAGCTGCCAAACAGCAGCGCCTGGCGTGTACGCCGTTGGTGATGTGGTGCGCGGTCCAATGCTGGCACATAAAGCAGAAGACGAAGGCGTATTGGTAGCAGAAATTATTGCTGGCCAAAAACCCCATATTGATTACAACTGTATTCCTTGGGTAATCTATACCGATCCAGAAATTGCTTGGGTTGGTAAGACAGAACAACAACTCAAAGAAGCCGGTATCGCTTTTAAAGCGGGTCAGTTCCCATTTGCTGCCAATGGCCGCGCACTAGGCATGGGCCGTGCTGATGGTTTCGTAAAGGTCTTGGCTGATGCAAAGACAGATGAAATCCTTGGCGTTCATATCATTGGACCAAATGCTTCTGACTTAATTGCTGAAGCTGCTGTTGCCATGGAATTCAAAGCGGCGGCGGAGGATATTGCTCGTATCTGTCATCCACATCCAAGCTTGTCAGAAGTGATGCGNGAGGCNGCATTGGCAACGGATCAACGTGCATTAAATATGTAATTGAAAGCATTAGAGTATTACCATCAAGAGTTAAAAGCGCGCGGGTATCATAGCGATCCCGCGCAGCTTCGCGCCATTGAGCGCCTGCAACAATGCGAAGACGAGTGGATTGCTTATAAAGAAATTCGNAGCAACGGCTTAAAAAAGAAATTATTTAAACCTAAATTACCCCGTGGTATTTACTTGTGGGGTGGCGTCGGTCGTGGCAAATCCTTTCTGATGGATTGTTTTTATGCTGCATCCCCTTTAGAGAAGAAAATTCGCATTCATTTTCATGAATTCATGCGTGAAGTTCACCGTGAACTGCATGAGCTTTCTGGTCTTGCTGACCCTTTGGATGAGCTAGCAATACGGATCTCTAAACGCTATCGTCTCATTTGTTTTGATGAGTTCCACATCAATGACATCGCAGATGCAATGATTTTGTATCGCCTGCTTACTGCCTTATTTGAAGATCGTGTGCAATTTGTAATGACCTCAAACTATCGTCCTGATCAACTCTATCCCAATGGGCTACATCGCGATCGACTGATTCCNGCAATTAAGTTGTTGGAGTCACAGTTAGACATCATGAATGTGGATGCTGGTAGTGACTATCGCCGAGTGCAAATGGCCCAGGTTGAGGCTTACTTGACGCCACTGAATGAGCAAACGGACGTGGCTCTTAAGGAGATGTATCAGACACTCATTGGCAACCAGCCAGAAAATGCTTGTCCGATCCTATATATCGAATCCAGGCAATTAAGACCGCTTTATATGGCTGATGGGGTGGTGTGGTTTGATTTCCAGACCCTGTGTTGTGGCCCTCGATCCCAGAATGACTATTTGGAGATTGCCAATCAATTTCATACGGTGATTTTGTCTGGGGTCCCTTATATGCCACCCCGTATGACCAATGAAGCTCGGCGCTTTATTTGGCTGATTGATGTTTTATATGACCATAAGATTAAGCTCATCATCTCGGCAGAGGTTCCAGTCGGTGATTTGTATACGGAAGGCCAGATTACCGGTGAATTCTCCAGAACCGTCTCCCGCCTTATCGAAATGCAGTCTCGGGACTACTTAGATGCGCCTCGCCGTGTGATTGACACCGGCTTGACCTAAAATAGGGTTATGACNAGCGTTTCCACCTTAAATGCCGATTTGCATTGCCACTCAGTTGTTTCCGACGGGACATTGACACCCGAAGAGCTGGCCGAACGTGCACACGCCAATGGCGTCCATTTATGGGCGCTGACAGATCATGATGAGCTAGGTGGACAAGAGCGTGCTCGTGCTGCCGCTAGCGCTTTAGGTCTGGATTATTTAGGTGGCGTAGAGATTTCTGTAACTTGGATGGGTCAAACCATTCACATTGTTGGCCTTGGTATTGACGCTGCCCACGCTGGAATTTTAGAAGGCTTGCGTCGTACTCGCGATGGCCGCGGTAATCGCGCCAAATTGATGGCAGAGCAACTACTAAAAGTTGGTATACCGGGTGCTTATGAAGGCGCTCTACATTTTGCTGGCAACCATGACCTCATTTCGAGAACACACTTTGCACGGTTTTTGGTAGAGCAGGGTGTGTGTCGCGATACAGAGCAGGTCTTTAAGAATTATTTGGTTGAAGATAAGCCAGGCTATGTGCCACACTTGTGGGCAACTCTAGATGATGCGGTCGCTTGGATTAAAGCNGCTGGTGGTGTGGCNGTGATTGCTCATCCTGGTAGGTATAAGCTGAATGCCATGCAAATGGATGNNCTATACAAACACTTTAAAGATATTGGTGGNTTAGCGATTGAAGTGATTACCGGTAGCCATAGTCCACATCAGTATCAAACATACGGCAAAATTGCCCAGCAGTATGGTTTTTTAGCTTCACGTGGATCTGATTTTCATGATCCGAATGAAAGTCATATTGATTTAGGGCGTTTGCCGCATTTACCCGATCATCTGACGCCGGTTTGGTCAGCGTTTCATTAACAGATTGTTTAACGAATTACTCATTAAGAATAAAGAAAAAGATGTTTGCTGAACGCGTTCTCTCTGGCATGCGACCTACAGGTAATTTGCACCTAGGTCATTACCACGGTGTTTTAAAAAACTGGGTACGCTTGCAGTCTGAGTATCCATGCTTCTTCTTTGTTGCCGATTGGCATGCATTGACCACTCACTATGAAACNCCGGATGTGATTGAGCAATCNGTTTGGGATATGGTGATTGATTGGTTGGCTGCTGGCGTAGATCCAAACCAAGCCACTTTGTTTATACAGAGCAAGGTACCAGAGCATGCCGAGCTCTTTCTATTGCTGTCGATGGGAACCCCATTGGGCTGGCTCGAACGCGTGCCGACCTATAAAGACCAGATTGAGAAATTAAAAGAAAAAGATTTGCAGACCTATGGCTTCTTGGGTTATCCATTGCTGCAAGCTGCTGATATCTTGATTTACCGAGCACAGCATGTGCCAGTAGGCGAGGATCAAGTGCCTCACGTAGAAATGACTCGGGAAGTTGCACGTCGCTTCAATTATCTTTATGGTCGTGAACCTGGNTTTGAAGAAAAGGCGTTAGAAGCTGTCAAGAAATTAGGCAGTAAGCGCGCCAAGATGTATGCAGAGTTGCGCGTGGCCTTTCAGGAGCGCGGTGATGAAGAGGCGCTTGAACAGGCTAAGGCCTTATTACAAGAAGCGCAAAGTTTATCGATGGCAGATCGCGAAAGACTGTTCGGCTTTTTAGAAGGCTCTCGAAAAATCATTCTGCCTGAGCCGCAAGCTTTGTTGACTTCAGCATCGCGCATGCCAGGCATCGATGGTCAGAAGATGTCCAAGTCCTACGGCAATACCATTAGCATTCGCCAGCAACCGGACGAAGTGATTAAATCCATTCGGACTATGCCCACTGATCCTGCG
>Ga0007877_1000303_pt1 | contig 9812 bp, 9 predicted proteins | sample CryBogCBH12Jul09_FD_54998 | JGI IMG/M metagenome (GOLD analysis project Ga0007877, IMG submission 54998) | Freshwater microbial communities from Crystal Bog, Wisconsin, USA - CBH12Jul09 | ecosystem: Environmental > Aquatic > Freshwater > Lake | place: Crystal Bog, Wisconsin, USA | collected... | reverse complement strand
CCCATCAACACAATGGATGCAGCCAATACTTACGAGATGTTTAGCTTAAGAAGCGAACAAACAAAGCAAGGTGTCAAATCGTATGAACTTCTCGTTCACCTCACCTATTTTTCACAATGGCGTTACTACGATTCAGCAAGCTTAGCGAACGCCCCTGCTCCTACTTTCAAAGTAATTTCCAGAGAAGCTGGTGTCTGTGAAGCGAGTGGCTGCATGTTTAAGGAGCTGCTCTCGATCAGCCTAACGGATGCCTTCTTAAAAGATCATCTGAAGAATGGCTTTCAAATGAACATCTCTTCAAAATCGGGAGTGAAGACTGATCTGTATGTGCCGCCTCAATATATCCAAGGATATTTGAAGGCCGCAGATGGAATCAGTCGTTAGGCGGCTATCTAATACAGTACAGGGAAAATAAATAAAGGGGCTAGTAGCCCCTTTATTCATATAAATACTGGCGGAGACGAGAGGATTCGAACCTCCGATCAGAGTTTTAGCCCCGATGCTCCCTTAGCAGGGGAGTGCCTTCGACCAGCTCGGCCACGTCTCCGTATTAATGCATTTACAACGCCCCACAGTTTAACGGATTACCGCNAGACAGTGGGATTACTGCTTAATCCTTACTTTTGATCGAGCTCGAACGCCTTGTGTAAAGCGCGTACAGCTAGCTCCATGTATTTCTCATCAATCACAACGGAGATCTTGATTTCGCTCGTAGAGATCATGAGGATGTTGATGCCCTCTTCCGACAAAGTACGGAACATCTTGCTAGCAATACCCACATGAGAGCGCATACCAACGCCGACAACTGAAACCTTAGAAACCTTTGGGTCGCCAGTAATCTCTTTGGCTTCAATATGGGCTTGAACACTACTCTTCAAGAGGTCAAGCGCCTTTTGATACTCGGCACGAGGGACTGTAAAAGTGAAGTCAGTCTTACCTTCGTANGACTGATTCTGAATGATCATNTCGACATCAATATTTGCATCAGCGATCGGACCTAAGATTTGATAGGCNATACCTGGGCGATCAGGAACTCCCAGAACGGTAATCTTCGCTTCATCACGCGCAAAGGCGATGCCGGAAATAACGGCGGCTTCCATAGTGCTGTCCTCTTCAAATGTAATCAAGGTGCCCGACTTCATTTCAATGTCGAGGGGCATCAAAGGATCTGTCAGGGATGACAGAACCCGGGTTTTAACTTTGTACTTACCGGCAAACTCAACCGAACGAATTTGCAACACCTTCGAACCTAAGCTNGCCATTTCCAGCATTTCTTCAAAAGTGATTTTGTCTAAACGACGCGCATCTTCACAGACGCGTGGATCAGTGGTGTAAACACCATCTACGTCGGTGTAAATCAAACACTCATCAGCCTTCAGGGCAGCTGCCATCGCAACAGCNGAGGTATCTGAACCGCCACGGCCTAATGTTGTGATGTTGCCTTGAGGGTCAACNCCTTGAAAGCCTGTGACCACCACTGCACGACCAGCATTNAGGTCAGCTAGAATTTTTTTATCGTCAATGGATTTAATGCGCGCTTTAGTAAATGATGAGTCTGTATGCACAGTGACTTGCCAACCCGCATAACTCACAGCNTCAACACCTTCACGNAATAAAGCCAGCGCCAATAGGCCGGAGCTAACCTGCTCACCTGTTGAAGCAATCTGGTCAAGCTCGCGCGGATTTGCTTCTGGATTAATATCTTTTGCCAACCCCAACAAGCGATTGGTTTCGCCTGACATAGCAGAAGGAACCACCACAACCTGGTGACCAGCACGCATCCACTTAGCAACGCGCTTGGCGACATTCTGTATGCGCTCAACTGAGCCCATAGAGGTGCCACCGTACTTATGAACAATAAGAGCCATAAAAACCGTCTATTTAACTATCTGTAGCAGGGAAAACAAATCCCTGTGTGTCTAAAAAGGGCTTATTTTACAGGGTTTTGTACCCATTCAGGCAGCACTCGCTTGCCTGATGCCTTTAGATGGGGGTAACTGACCCCAAGACCGGCGACAGCAATTAAATTGCCATCGATGTACAGCAATGGCGCCTGGCGCAACCAAGGGGCGATATCACCCTCCTGAAAGAGATTCTTCAGGGTTTTGCGTGGGGTATTCGCCTTCAGTTGCAGCTTTTCAGAACCCTGGCGCACTTTGAATTCCACGCTGCCCCGCTGCTGGCACTCTGCAACCCACTGCGCTGAAAGACCGGGAGTCTTGCTTCTTAAGGAGATGGGTCTAAATACCCACTGCCCAGTTTCTTGAGAATCTTGCTCTTGTTGGGTCACCTGCAAATGCCCGCGCCATAGACGAATACTCGAGCCATCATGGCGCCACTCCAGTTTGGAGTCTGATTTAACCTGTTTTAAATCTGCCCACCAGGAATGCAAGCGTTCTTGTGAAGGCATTGCAAGCTGATGACTCTTAAGCCAAAAACGAATGAGATTATTTGCTGCGGGTAAATCTCTTTCGGCCAGCTTAAGCAAGGACTTAAGCATCAATTGATTTTTATTCAGAATGGCTTTGCCGTCTTGTTGAGCAACCCTATCTAACAACACTTGTGCATCAGCCATCAATTGAGCGCTTCTAGCTAAATTAGCAATTGCGTCAGGCTGAATTTTTTCTAATCGCGGAATAATCTCTTTGCGAATAGCATTGCGGCGGTAGCTGGTGTCTTGATTACTTGGATCCTCAATCCATTTAAGTTTGTTTTTCTTAGCGTAAGCCTCTAGCTCTTTCCTGCTTTGGTCCAAGAGCGGCCGTTTGAGAGAAATACTTTTAGCTTCCGAATCTAAAAATCTCTGCTCTGGCATGCCAGACAGCCCAGCAGCGCCAGCACCGCGTAAGAGCTGTAACAAAACCGTTTCTGCCTGATCGTTTTGATGGTGGGCCAGCAATAAGTCTGTAATGCCATACTCAAGACAAAGATCAGTCAAGGCTTCATAGCGCCNCGCTCTTGCTCTGGCCTCGATATTGCCTTGCGCTGTATCGCCCGCTAAATGCAGTAGCCGAAAGTCAAAATGGATTTTGTATTTTTTAGCTAGCTTCTCGCAAAATAACAGCCACTGATCAGCGCTCTTTTGTAAGCCATGATGAATATGAAAAGCCCAGATCTCGACCGGGGCCTCGCCTGATGTTTTTGTGTCTGTCTTTTTGGTGCCGACTGATTTGTTTGCTGTGCTTTGCAAACAATATCGAGCAATACAACCGAATCTAGGCCGCCGCTTAAGGCAACTGCGATTCGCTTGCTTGCCTTAAGACTTGCTGTCGATTTCCTTGAACTTGCCATAGCTCATCAAACGCTCATGGCGACGCTCTAACAGCGCATCCACTTTCATACCCTGGAAGGTCTTTAAGGATTCGGCCAATGCTTTACGCATATTGGCCATCATCGTGTCGTAATCACGATGTGCGCCACCAACAGGCTCAGCCACAATCTTGTCAATCAGCCCCAAGGTTTTCAGGCGTGTGCTGTTAAGCCCAATTGCTCGGCTGCTTCAGGTGCTTTTTCTGCAGTCTTCCACAAAATAGAAGCGCAACCTTCTGGCGAAATCACCGAGTAAGTTGAGTTTTGTAACATCAGTACAACGTCACCCATCGCAATCGCTAATGCTCCACCCGAACCGCCCTCACCAATAATCGTGGCGATGATGGGAACTTCTAGCTCAGCTTGCACATAAAGGTTTCGGCCAATCGCTTCGGACTGATTGCGCTCTTCTGCATCGATACCCGGAAAAGCACCCGGTGTATCAACAAAGGTAAATACTGGTAGACCAAATTTTTCTGCAAGACGCATTAAGCGCATTGCTTTTCGATAACCCTCTGGACGACTCATGCCGAAGTTTCTTAAGGCGCGCTCTTTTGTGTCACGCCCCTTTTGATGGCCAATGACCATGCATGGCTCATCACCGAAGCGCGCTAAGCCTGCAACGATCGATTGGTCATCTGCAAAATTACGATCGCCATGCAACTCATGGAAGTCAGTAAACAATGCATTGAGATAATCTAATGTGTATGGTCTTTGGGGATGACGGGCAACTTGCGATACCTGCCATGGCGTCAGATTGGCATAAACATCTTTAGTCAGCTGTAAGCTCTTTTCAGAGAGCGTTTTGATCTCATCAGAGATATCTACTGATGATTCATCTTGTACAAATTGCAGCTCTTCAATCTTCGACTCTAATTCGGCGATTGACTGCTCAAAATCCAGGAAAGTCGTTTTCATAGCTTGATTTTAATATTCAACTGGGATGGGGTCGATACTTCTCCACATATACCAGGTTGCAACCGTACGCCACGGGGCCCAATTGGCAGCCACCTCACGGGCCTCATGCCGGCTAACAGGCTCTCCACTGAAGTAATTGAGGGAAATAGCCCTAATAAGGCCTACATCGTCCAAAGGCAGGATATCTGGCCTAACCATGTTAAAAATCAGGAACATTTCAGCTGTCCAGCGTCCAATTCCCCGAATTGCGGTTAATTCCTTAATAACGCTTTCATCATCCATGTCTTTCCACTGATTTTTGTGTAATCGACCAGAATTAAAGTGATCCGCCAAATCACGGATGTACTCCACCTTACGACCAGACAATCCTGCGGCGCGTAACTCTTCAACAGTCAATGCCAAGATGTTTTTAGGGTTCACTTTCTTTTTGGCGACAAGCAGAACTTTGTTCCAAACGGATTGTGCCGCAGCTACAGAAATTTGTTGTCCAACAATTGCTCTCGCTAAGGTAGTAAAAGCATCGCCACGGGTGACTAAAAAACCAGAGCCGTATTTCGGAATTAATTTCTTCAGGATACGGTCATGCTTCATGAGTTCAGTGCACGCCTGACCCCAATACTCTGGGGCAATATCTTCAACAGTCACATCCACACTCTTTTCTTTTACAGGCGTCACTATGCTCTACGCCACTCAGTAATGCCGCCTGGCTTATCTTCCAGCACCACGCCCTGCTCTAACAAATGCTTGCGAATTGCATCGGCTTTTGCAAAATCTTTTGCTTGTTTAGCAGCAACACGCGCAGCAATCTGCACTTCAATCGCTGCGGCATCCAAACCTTGATCACCATCTCTTGACCCTGCTTGCAAGAAAGTTGTTGGATCGCGTTGCAAAAAATTGAGGCTTGCAGCAAGCGATCTTAAAGTGTTCGCTAAGCGTGATTTCTCATCACCTTGCGCTCGATTGAGTTCAGTCGCTAAATCAAACAGTACCGCTATCGCTTCTGGTGTATTGAAATCATCATTCATTGCCGCTGTAAAACGCTCAACCCATGGGGATGCAGGATCCAGTGGCGTATTGCTGATCACGGGCACTTGAGCAAGAGCGGTATATAAACGCACCAAGCCTGTACGCGCCTCCTCTAACTGAGCATCGCTGTAATTAATGGGGCTGCGGTAATGCGCCTTAAGCATAAAAAAACGCACTACTTCAGGATCAAAACTTTTTAATACATCTCGAATTAAAAAGAAATTGCCTAATGACTTAGACATCTTCTCTTCGTTCACCCGAATATGGCCGTTATGCATCCAGAAATTAACAAAGGGATCGTCACCAGCTTTGCGAGCTTGGCCATACAAAGCGCCTTCACTTTGCGCGATCTCATTTTCATGATGAGGAAATTGCAAGTCTGCGCCACCACCATGAATATCAAAATGCTCGCCAAGTAAGTCACATGACATTGCCGAGCACTCAATATGCCAACCAGGCCTACCTTCACCCCAAGGGGATTTCCAACGAGTATCAGCAGGCTCATCGGGTTTGGCACTCTTCCATAGAACAAAATCCAGAGGATCCCGCTTACCACCACCAATAGCTACGCGCTCGCCAGCATTAAGCTCATCCAGGCTTTTGCCTGAGAGCTGTCCATATTGCGGAAATAAGCGAACGGCAAAGTTCACATCGCCCTCATCGACTTGATAAGCCAGCTCATTTTCGATCAAGCGGCCAATCATGCCCTGCATCTGCTTGATGTAATTAGTGGCACGCGGTTCTTGATCGGGATGCATTAAACCCAATTCTTCCGAATCAGTATGCATCGCCTCAATAAAACGATTGGTCAGCGCTGCAATCGGCTCACCATTCTCAACGGCGCGCTTAATGATTTTGTCGTCAATATCGGTGATATTGCGCACATAAATCACCTCATAGCCACTTGCCCTTAACCAGCGCACCACCATATCGAAAACGATCATGACGCGCGCATGGCCAATATGACAAAAGTCGTAAACCGTCATGCCACAGACGTACATCTTCACCTTGCCCGGCACGATGGGCTTAAATACCTGTTTAGAACGGCTAAGGGTGTTATAGATTTGCAGCATATGGCTATAAAAGGTGGGCAAGTTGCGCCAATTTGTTAGACTGAGCGCTGAGTATATCGAATGAGTCAGTTTTACACCCTTCCCCTTATGTCAGCTACCCCTTCAGCATTGCGTCAAATCCATATTTGGATCTTAGGTACTTTATTAGTCGCTATTGGCCTAGCAGGGTGCAGCACGCCAGGTCAACAGCAAGCAAGCGCTGAAATTAAAGCCTTAAATGCACAGCAAAGCGAAACACCAGCCGCTGCAACTCAGCCCTATTTGGGTGCGTATGGCCCTAATGATCCACCTAGGCTCTCTACCAATACGGGCTACGACCCTCTAAGCCCTCAGCTATCTGAGGAAGTGGGTCTACCTTTCCTCTCATTCTTGATTATTGAGCCAGATCCCGTCACCAAGAACGCAGTGCCCTCTGATGTGGAGAAACTCCTCAAGGCGCGCAAATATCCTGAGGCGATCGATCTCGTAAACACCCACATTAAAAAATCACCCCGCAATGTGCAGCTGCGGTTTTTGAAGGCACGTCTACAAATTGAGCAGCGCCAGTTTGATCAAGCCAAAAAAACTTTACTGGAAATCACGCAGCAATTTCCGGAGTTGCCTGAGCCCTATAACAATCTTGCCGCCTTGGCTGCAAACCAAAATCAGTGGATTGAGGCGCGCGATTATTTGGAGCTTGCCCTCAAACTACGTCCAAGCTACGCTATTGCCTCAGCCAATCTGGGCGAAGTCTATATTCGTCTAGGCGCAAAGGCCTATGAGAACGCAGCTGAAGCACAACCCAATCAGCGCATGTTCAGCAACCGTGCAAAGGCATTGCTTGAGATTTTGAAGCCTACACCTAGAGCTGCTCAACCAGCGGCTAGCAATAAATCTATTCCACCCACTAACTGATCAGAAAGCAGACCAAACAATGGCGAAAGTACTTCTCAAAACCAATAAAGGTGATATCACTCTTACCCTTGACTCTGCAAAGGCACCTAAAACTGTTGCNAACTTTTTAGAGTATGTCAAAAAAGGACACTACGACAGCACTATCTTTCACCGTGTGATTGATAACTTCATGATTCAAGGTGGCGGTATGACTGCTGGCCTAAAAGAAAAGTCTTCTGGTGCCCAAATTGAAAACGAGGCTGACAATGGCCTGAAGAACGAACGTGGCACTGTAGCCATGGCTCGCACAAGCGATCCTCACTCTGCTACCGCGCAGTTTTTTATTAACGTGGGTGATAACGATTTTTTAAATCACAGCGCTAAAAATGCACAAGGCTGGGGCTATGCTGTATTTGGCAAGGTAACTGATGGCATAGATGTGGTTGATGCCATTCGTAAAGTAAAGACTGGCAACTCCGGCTTTCATCAAGATGTGCCAACTGAAGATGTCGTGATTGAAAAGGCTAGCGTTCTCGAGGAATGATTGTGCAGTTCTCGAGCGCCCTGCTCATTTCTGACTTGCACCTCACGCCGTCAATGCCTTTGACGGCGCAACGCTTCTTTGATTTTTGTGAAAAAGAAGGCCCTGGGGTCGAAGCGGTTTTCATCCTAGGCGATTTATTTGAATATTGGATTGGCGATGATGCTGCATTGGATTCGCCTTTTCAGCAAGAAGTTAAAAGAGCGATTGCTAATCTCTCAACCAAAACCAAAACGTTTTACATGCATGGCAATCGTGACTTTCTGATTGGTGCTGATTATCTTAAAAAAACTGGTATGACTTTATTGCCAGATCCATCTAAGATTGTTATTGCTGACAATGAGTACATTCTGTGCCATGGTGATTCACTATGCACTGCTGATGTTGGCTATCAAATTTTCCGCAACTGGGTTCGTAAACCTTGGCTACAAAAAATATTCTTGAGANTNCCTTTGCATTGGCGTAANTCGATTGCCAAAAATCTGCGTAGCAATAGCTCTGCTCAATATCAAAGCTATGCAGGTAATGCCCCTGAGGAGAGGGCTAGAAAAACCAACGTCACCTTACGTGCCTGCGCTGCGCTGCTAAGAGATTTGTCTGGCAATAAATTAATCCATGGACATACCCACCTACCCGCTCATCATCTCGAGCAGTCGCATGAACAAACTTGGCAACGCTGGGTGTTATCGGATTGGGATTTAGATCATCCCGAAAGCAGCTTACCGAAGGCAAGCGCCCTTAGAATTGATGCGAGTGGCGTGCATTACACCGACCTAGTAAAAGCTCAGTAAATACCGCAACTGCAGTCTTCGTTCCTGATGACTTCTTTAGCAGGTCGAGTACTTTGATAGACACTGCACCATTTGGGCAAAAATCCGTGGATTGGCGGACATCACTTCGCCGCTTTGCAAGAAGCCTTCTTCGCCACGATAGTTACCAATCAGGCCGCCAGCCTCAGTAATCAATAGCGCACCAGCTGCCATATCCCACGGCTTGAGATCGCTCTCAAAGAAACCATCGTAACGNCCNGCAGCCACATAAGCGAGGTCTAAAGATGCAGCGCCTGGGCGACGCAGTCCAGCACACTGACGNGTCATATCGGCAAATATTTTTAAATACTTTTCAAGATCTTGGTCTTCGCGATANGGAAAACCCGTTCCCAACAAACAACCNGCCAAACGATCCTGGGTCGCAACACGCAAACGCCGACGATCTAAGTACGCACCAGCGCCACGCGTAGCGGTAAAGAGTTCATCGCGGGTTGGATCATAGACAACCGCTTGTTGAGTTACGCCATTAACTGCCAATGCGATNGATACCGCATATTGAGGAAAGCCGTGGATGAAGTTGGTTGTGCCATCTAATGGATCAATGATCCAAACATACTCAGCATCAGCGTTGCGNGCACCAGTTTCTTCAGCCAGAAAGCCGTGGCTTGGGTACGCCTCACTCAGGGTTTCAATGATGGCAGCTTCTGCTTGTTTGTCCACCTCAGTCACAAAATCATTGTGCTGCTTGCGATCAACCTGCAAGCGCTCCAAATTGAGGGAGGCTCGGTTAATGACGGTTCCTGCACGACGAGCGGCCTTAATGGCCACATTTAACATGGGATGCATAGTATTGATGGACAAATTAAATAAGAACAAACTCGCGATATTGAAAACTACAGGACAATAACGAGCTAACAGCTTGATTCTAAACGATCACACCCTTTCCAACCAAAATCGCCTCGAACCGAACCCTAATATGAATACCGCAGAAGCCAACTTAATCCGCTGGGCGCTTGTTGAGACAAGCCACCCTGGGAACGTAGGCTCTGCTGCGCGAGCGCTTAAAACCATGGGCTTTAGTGATTTGCGCCTGATTAATCCCAAGGTCAAGGGCATTGCTCAAGAACCCGAGGCTATCGCTTTAGCTAGTGGTGCCGGTGATGTCTTGGCGACTAGCCAAGAATCCAATTCCCTAGAATCCTCGCTGCAAGATTGTTCATTAGTTTTAGGTCTTACCAGTCGAGACCGTGAGTTTGGGCCCCCTCCAATTGATTGGGCATCTGCCCGCGCCCTGATTCAAGA
>Ga0007877_1000297_pt1 | contig 9925 bp, 9 predicted proteins | sample CryBogCBH12Jul09_FD_54998 | JGI IMG/M metagenome (GOLD analysis project Ga0007877, IMG submission 54998) | Freshwater microbial communities from Crystal Bog, Wisconsin, USA - CBH12Jul09 | ecosystem: Environmental > Aquatic > Freshwater > Lake | place: Crystal Bog, Wisconsin, USA | collected... | reverse complement strand
ATTAGCTAGTTTCTGGCTTAATCAACCTTAACGTTCGCATCCTTAACGACTTTTGCCCACATATTGAGCTCACGAGAAATTCGTTTTGCGGAATCAGCTGGCGAAAGGTAGTTTACATAGACGCCTGCAGCCAACATACGTTCTTGAACATCAGGGCGTTGCAGAATGATTTTGATATCCGAGCTCAACTTATCGACGATGGGCTTGGGTGTTCCAGCAGGTGCCTCGATACCAAACATGCTGACAACATCAAAGTTAGGCAAGCCTGTAGCCTGAGTAACGGTTGGTACGTCGGGTAGTTGGCTGATGCGTTTTGCGGTTGTGACAGCAAGAGGCCTTAACTGACCTGATTGAATAAACGGTAAGGCTGCAGGAACAGTCTCGGACATGCTCAATACTTGGCCGCCGACCAGATCTGTCATGGCAGGGCCGCTGCCCTTGTATGGGACATGTAGCAAATCGAGGCCCAGTTGGAAACGGAACATTTCCATTGCCAATCGCTGCGGGGCACCAGCTCCAGATGATGCAAAGGTAAGCTTGCCAGGATTGGCCTTGGCATAAGCGATGAACTCTTTCATATTTTTGACTGGAACCGATGGGTTCACCACAAAAACAAGCGGTACCACTCCGACCACTGCAACCGGCGTGAAGTCTTTCTCGAGATCGTATTTAATGCTGCCTTTTTCAAGATTGGAGTTAATAGCATGCGATGTCAGGGCGCCCATTAGCAGGGTGTAGCCGTCTGCCGGGGCCTTGGCAACCATATCAGCCCCAATGTTGCCGCTATCACCCGCTCGGTTATCCGCTACTACCTGTTGGTTTAAAGACTTGGAGAGTTCTTGAGCCATGATGCGGCCAATAACGTCAGTAGCNCCACCTGGAGGGAAGGGAATCACCANTCGGACTTGTTTATCCGGATAAGCTTTAATAGCCGCAGTTTGTGCTTGAGGAAGGCTGGTAAAAGCCGCCAGAATTAGGCCAAGGCCCATCAATTTGGAAGTAGTTAGTCTCATCATTTCTTTTAGTAATTGTTATGGGTAAATCTTGAAATTCCATTATCTACGCATTTATTGACCTTGCAAATGAGGTCTGACTAAGGTCAAGGATTTAATGGGATAAATAACTACAATAAAAGCATGAACCTAGAGGCTTATCACATTGAAATCATTGGCTACTCTGCTGCCTTTTTGACCACTATTGCGTTTCTACCTCAGGCGATCCAATCTTGGCGTACTCGAGACTTATCTGGCATTTCATTGGGTATGTATAGTTTATTTACCGCCGGAGTGGGCTTATGGTTGATTTATGGGTTGGCGATTGAAAAGTGGCCACTGATTTTGGCCAATGCCCTGACATTTGCTTTAGCACTAAGCATCTTAGTTTTAAAATTGCAGCATACTCATCGAAGAAAAAATACAGAGTCGATATAAAAAGACTTCATCAAGAGACGGCGGAAAGGCTTTAAATGCGTTTATTTACTTATTATCCAAATCCATCCAACCAGCAAGACACTCGCGTCGGCATTTTTAAAGATGCGAGTCAAAAAGAATGGATTGCACTTTCAGAGGTGGATGCCAATCTTCCCGCCACCTTGCTTGAGATCATCGCCACGCCATCATGGATGAAGCGTGCTAAAGAGATTCAGGCACAAGCAAATCTTTCCTGGAAGTTAGCTGATGGTATTGCCTTTGCCCCAGTGATTCCAAAACCTGAAAAAATTGTTTGCATGGGCCTGAACTATGCAGACCATGCTAAAGAGGGTGGGCATGCTCGTCCAGATTACCCATCTTTCTTTATGAGAGTGCCAAGCTCATTNTTAGGTCATGAGCAGCCGATGNNTGTNCCACCGGTTTCGGATAAGTTGGATTACGAAGCAGAGTTGGCCTTCGTGATTGGNAAAAGATGCCATCGATTGANCAAAGAGAANGCATTGGAAGCTGTTGCTGGCTACAGTATTTTTAATGACGGTAGTCTGCGCGACTATCAGCGTAAATCTACTCAATGGACCATTGGTAAAAACTTTGATCAAACAGGTGGTTTTGGTCCTTGCCTAGTGACCCCTGATGAGTTGCCAGNGGCTGCCCANGGTTTGCGGATTCAGTCGCGCCTGAATGGCAAGATCATGCAAGACAGTAATACCGAACATTTTTTGTGGGGCGTTGTTGAAACCCTGGTTTTGATCTCTGAAGTGATGACTTTAGAACCTGGCGATGTAGTGATTACCGGTACGCCTGCTGGTGTGGGTTACGCGAGAACACCTCCAGTATTTATGCAGCCAGGTGATACAGTTGAAATTGAGATTGATGGCATTGGTATTTTAAAAAATNCNATCGNCAAAGAAGTNGCTAGATAAGGTATTTCATTCAGCAATAAATAGTCAGTACCAAAAATTTCCTATTGAAAGGTTAGTCATGAGTTCAGCATATGTAATCGATCCACCGGTAATCTCAACATTGCCAGTTGTAGGCGATACCCGTCGTTTTGCAGTCAACCGCATCTATTGCGTTGGCCGAAATTATGCTGACCATGCTCGTGAGATGGGCCATGATCCAGATCGTGAACCACCGTTCTTTTTTATGAAACCAGCAACTGCGATCGTGACCGATGGAAAAGACATGGCCTATCCAAGTCTTTCCAGCGATGTTCATCACGAAATTGAAATGGTTGTAGCAATTTCCAAAGGCGGGAAAAATATTCCTGCAGATAAAGCACTTGATCATGTATATGGTTATGGAGTTGGTCTGGATATGACGCGACGTGACTTGCAGGGTGAGGCCAAGAAAATGGGTCGACCTTGGGATACTGGTAAAGCATTTGATCAATCAGCGCCTTGCGGCCCTTTGACTCCTGCAGATCAGTGCGGTCATCCAAGCCAAGGCAGCGTTAAGCTTTTGGTCAATGGTGAAGTACGCCAAGAGGGTGATCTCAATCAGTTGATCTGGAATGTACCTGACACGATTGCGTACCTATCTACTTTGTTTACTTTAGAGCCCGGCGATTTGATTTTCTCTGGCACGCCTGCTGGTGTGGGCCCAGTTAAAAAAGGTGATGTACTTGAAGGTAGTGTTGATGGCCTGACACCTTTGAAAATCAAGATTATCTAAAGATGAACACCCCCATCAAGAGTTTATTTTTGGTGTGCGCTAGCGCAGTATTGCTATCGGCTTGCACAACAGCAGAGCAGTTTGCTAGTGCGCCTGCACAAGTTCAAACTCCAACTCCAAGCCTGTACTCCAATGCCGCTCCTTTGGACTTGCGTTTAAGTGCTTGGCCTTATCCCTATCCATTAAAAGAATTCAAAACGAGTTTGCAAGGCCAGCCAGCCAGCATGATGTATATGGATGTGCCAGCACAAGGTAAACAGAAGGGCGCGGTATTGCTTTTTCATGGCAAGAATTTTTCTAGTGACTACTGGAAGTTAACCATCCCAGCATTAACTCAGGCGGGTTATCGCGTGATAGCGCCAGATCAGATTGGTTTTGGTAAATCTTCTAAGCCAGATGTGCAATACCACTTTGATGATCTCGCAGCCAATACTCAGGCTTTACTGACTTCTTTGAAGATCAAGCAAGTTTCCGTGATCGCCAATTCGATGGGCGGCATGGTGGGCGTACGCTTTGCGCGTTTATATCCACAAACAGTTCAAAAGCTCGTGCTAGAGAATCCACTGGGTCTTGAGGATTACAGTAAAGACATTCCCCCACAGCAGAATGACAATTTGTTGAAACTAGAAATGTCTCAGACGGAAACAAGTTATCGCAAGTTCTTACAAAGCTACTTTCCGAATTGGCAGCCTGCCTATGAACAGTTTGTAGAGGTGTATGTCAGAGTCCAAAAAGGCCCTGACTACCCAGCTTATGCGCGAACTTCAGTCCTAACCTATCAAATGATTGCCGAAAAGCCGGTCGTTAATGATTTGCCGCAATTGAAAATGCCGGTCTTGCTAGTCATTGGTCAAAAAGATCGAACTGTATTTGGGCGCCGCTTTGCACCGCCAGAAGCAGTGCAATCCCTCGGTAATTTTCCGGAGCTAGGACGTAAGGCTGCTCAATCTATTCCGAATGCCAAGCTNGTGCCAATTGATAACGTTGGACATGTTCCGCATGTCGAGGTGCCTGAGGTATTTAATAAAGCAGTAATTGAGTTCTTAAATTCCAAGCCTTAAGCATCGTCTTAAGCATAGGCAAAAAAATGGGGACTTTCGTCCCCATTTTTGTTGATGTCTGAGTATCTTACTTAGATGTCGGCATCACAAACTCTGCGCCCTTAGCAATACTTTCAGGCCAGCGTTGCATCACACTCTTTTGCTTGGTGTAGAAGCGAACACCTTCTTTGCCGTAGGCATGCATATCGCCAAAGAGGGATTTCTTCCAACCACCAAAACCATGCCAAGCCATTGGCACTGGAATAGGTACGTTGATACCAACCATGCCAACTTGAACGCGACGCGCAAATTCACGAGCGATATTGCCGTCACTCGTAAAGCAAGCGACACCATTACCAAACTCACAAGAGTTCACTAGGTTTAGGGCCTCAGTGAAGTTCGCAACGCGCAAGCAAGACAGTACTGGTCCAAAGATTTCTTCTAGGTAGATCTTCATATCTGGGGTGACGTTGTCAAACAGGGTGCCACCAATNAAGAAACCATCTTCAAGACCGGATACCTTTAAGCCACGTCCATCTACCAGCAACTTAGCGCCAGAAGCAACACCACTTTCGATGTAGCCAGTGATGCGTTCGAGTGCAGCTTTACTCACAATTGGACCCATCTCAGCATCGAGCTCCATGCCATTCTTGATCTTCAAAGTCTTAGTGCGTTCTATCAGTTTTGGCATGATCTTGTCGGCCGCATCACCAACCAAGACTGCAACTGAGATCGCCATACAGCGCTCACCAGCAGAACCGTAGGCAGCACCAATCAATGCATCGATGGCTTTATCCATATCGGCATCAGGCATGATGACCATGTGGTTCTTCGCGCCACCAAGTGCTTGGGAGCGTTTGCCAAAGTGAGCGCAGCGCTCATAAATGTAATTCGCAATAGGGGTTGAACCCACAAAGCTAACGGCTTTNACATCTGGATTTTCGATCAAGGCATCAACTGCTTCTTTATCACCTTGCACGACGTTAAATACACCATCAGGTAAACCAGCTTCTTTGAGAAGTTTGGCCATGAATAGTGAGGCAGATGGATCAGTCGGGCTTGGCTTGAGAATGAAGGTGTTGCCACAAGCAATCGCTACTGGGAACATCCACATTGGAACCATGACCGGGAAGTTAAATGGTGTGACGCCTGCAACGACTCCCAAAGGTTGGCGCATCACCCAGTTATCGATATCGGTAGAGACCTGCTCTGTGTAGTCACCCTTGAGTAACTCAGGAATGCCAGTAGCAAATTCCACAATCTCAAGACCGCGAACAACTTCGCCTTGTGCATCTGTAAATACTTTGCCATGTTCAGCTGTAATGATGGCGGCTAATTCATCGCGATTGGCGTTGAGGAGCTCAAGATACTTAAACATAATGCGTGCACGACGCAAGGGGGATGTTTGACTCCAAGTCTGAAATGCAGTTTGAGCAACTGCTACGACTTCATCTACTTCTTTGCGACTTGCTAGTGCAACGCGCCGAGCTACCTTACCTTTTGCTGGATTGTAGACATCAGCAAAACGACCATCTTTAGGATTAACTACCTTACCGCCGACATAGTGACCAATATCTTCTTTAGATTCAAAGGCTTGAGGTGCATTCATCATAATTATTCAATAGCTTTCAGGGTTAAAGGGGTCTAGCCAAGGCGCTCAGAATAGCTATCTGCACGACTTTGCTGTCTCGTATATTCTTGTTTTTAGTATTCTATCGCTTTAAGCGAATTTCAGCTTTTCTCTACTATTTTTGGTGTTTAGAAGTCATCTAAGAGGCTATTTCATGAGTTTATTATTTTCAAGCTACACCCTCAATTCCCCTAATGGGCCGTTGAAGCTGGCTAATCGTATTGTGGTTGCGCCGATGTGCCAATACGCCGCCGTTAATGGTGAGGCAACTGACTGGCATTTAATGCACTGGGGTAATTTGCTCAATAGCGGTGCTGCTCTATTCATTATTGAAGCGACTGGCGTAACCCCTGAGGGCCGTATTACGCCAGCCTGTCTTGGATTGTGGGATGACCGCACCGAGGCTGCCTTGAAAGACAAACTCACTCGAGCCCGTAAATTAGCGCCTGCCACTCCAGTATTTATTCAGTTGGCACATGCTGGACGCAAAGCTTCCAGTGCAACCCCTTGGAATGGCGGTCAACTACTGGCTGTTGATCAAGGCGGCTGGGAAATGGAAGCGCCTTCTGCTATTCCTCAATTGGATGGAGAGCGTTTGCCCCATGAACTCTCTAAAGCAGAGTTGAGTAGTTTGATTCAAGCGTTTGTAGAGTCTGCCCAACGAGCTGTCCGGGTTGGTGTAGATGGTATTGAATTGCACGGGGCTCATGGATATTTATTGCACCAGTTCTTATCGCCCATTGCCAATCAACGCACTGATGAGTACGGCGGTTCATTTGAAAATCGGATTCGCTTTCCTTTGGAGCTATTCAAAGCAGTGCGCGCTGCCTATAAAGGTGTGTTGGGTATTCGAATTTCAGCAAGCGATTGGATAGAGGGCGGTTGGACGCCAGAAGAAACAGCAGAGTTTGCTGCTCAGTTAAAACCCATTGGTTGTGATTTCGTTCACATTTCCTCTGGTGGTATTTCACCAAAGCAAAAAATTGCGATTGGACCAAACTATCAAGTACCTTTTGCCAAGATCGTGAAAGACAAATCTGGTCTACCAACGATGACTGTTGGCCTCATTACCGACCCTCATCAGGCCGAAGCAATTTTAGAGAAGGGNGATGCAGATTTAATTGCATTAGCACGTGCCTTCTTGTACAAACCTCGCTGGGCTTGGGAGGCTGCAGCAGCATTAGATGGTGTGGTGAGTTCTCATGAGCGCTATTGGCGTTGCTTGCCGCGGGAAGCACAAGCAGTCTTTGGTGATGTTAAAGTTGGGCAGAGATAGAGNCATCAGAAATCAAATTCACAAGGATGAATATGAAAATCCACCAAACCATTCAAAAGTTTTTTGCACTTGCTGCTATTGCATTAAGTTTTAGCATCACACATGCACAAACCTTTCCAGAGCATCCGATCGTATTGGTCGTGCCAAATCCTCCGGGTGGTTTAGTGGATACTTCTGCACGTTTATTAAGCGAGCCTTTAACAAGAGTGATTGGTCAGCCAGTAATTGTGGATAACAAGCCAGGGGCCAGTGGTAATACTGCTTACCAATACGTGGCTAAGGCTAAACCTGATGGCTATACCTTATTGATCTCGTATTCTGGTTACCATGTTGGCAACCCTGCATTGATGGATAAATTGCCATGGGATCCCATTAAGGATTTTTCACCCATTGCACTGCTGACTGTTTCTACGAATGTGATTGCAGTGCACCCATCGGTACCAGTCAACAATCTCAAAGAATTTATTGCCTACGCCAAAGCGAATCCCGGTAAGTTGAACTATGCATCTCAAGGTAATGGCTCGGTATCTCATATTGGCACTGAAATCTTCAAACAAATTACCGGTGTTGAGATAGTGCACGTTCCTTACAAGGGCTCAGGCCCTGCAGTACAAGATGTGCTTGCTGGTCAGGTTCAGGTATTCATCACTACGCCACCGTCAGTGATGCAACATGTGCAGAGTGGAAAACTCAAAGCATTAGCTGTTACTGGTAAGACGCGTCACCCTGGCATGCCCAATGTTCCAACTACTGCCGAGGCAGGATTGCCAACTTTCCAACTAGAGTCATGGGTTGCCTTATATGCTCCAGCAGGTACACCCGCACCAGTCATTACAAAATTAACAGATTCTGTAAAAGCAAGTTTGGCGTTACCGGAAGTGAAAGAGCGTGCTGATACTGCCGGTGTTGAATTGCGTTATCTAACGCCTGCAGCAACGGATGCTTTGCTCAAGAAAGAATTGCCATTTTGGAATAAGGCAATTAAATCAGCGCACATCACTCTCGACTAATACTCCATGCGCTAAGCCTGATCCCGTGTGACGGGATCGGACAGTGAGCGTGCAAAGGCTCTTGCGGCGCTTAATAAGAAATGATCTTTACCTGGGCCTGCAATCAGTTGCACTCCTACCGGCATTCCATTAGGGCCGCTAGTGATATTCAGATTAATGCAAGGCAGACCAAGTAAAGTCCAACTTCTACAGAAGATGGGATCTCCAGTAGTTTCTTTTGACCCAGGCGCCTCACCAATCGCACTAGGCGCAATGATGAGGTCCAGCTCTTTGCTAAATATCAGTTGTATTGCAGCGTGTGCTTCTTGATGCAGCAAAAGATCTTTTGTGTATTGCTCATAAGAGATTGCCGCACCATCGTTTAACTGCTTAGCTAGCTGTGGACTGATTTTCTTCGGAAAGCGAACACGCTCGAACGTTAAGCTGCGTGACATTTCTGCTGCCATGATGCGCGCTTGAGTTTGTGAGTATTGATTAAATATTGGCGGTAGCTTCAAGTCGCCAACGCTGCCTTTGGCAATCGCTTCTGCGGCAAATCTCGCTACCGCAAGAGCAGCAGCCGTTTCCTTTTGAGCAAGCGCCCAATCTGGAGTCTTGCAAATGGCAATACGTGGCTTATTGTGAAGATCTTCAATCTTTGCAAGCGCATGATCGCCACTCATTGCAGCGACGCCTAAAGCAACATCACCAATACTCCTGCCAAAGCAACCCAAGGTATCTTGTATCGGGGATAGGCTTTTGACACCGGCGGTACTGATTTTTCCGAAGCTCGGCTTGTAGCCGACCACGCCACAGAATGAAGCGGGNCGAATAATAGATCCTGCAGTTTGNCTNCCAGTAGCAAGCGGCACCATGAAGTCCGCTACTGCTGCTGCAGATCCGCTTGAAGAGCCACCAGGAGTATGTAAAGGGTTGTGTGGATTTGAGGTGGCAGCACTCTTAAATGCCGCAAATTCAGTAGTGACGGTTTTGCCAAGAATGATTCCGCCGGCTTGGCGCATCAGCGCTACCGAAACGGCATCGGCTGCAGGGTAGTGATTGCTATAGATTGGTGAGCCATAGGAGGTAGGGAGGTCAAAGGTGTCGTATAGATCTTTGACGCCAATTGGTAAGCCATGCAAAAGCCCTCTAATGGCACCTTTATCAAGCTCTCTAGCTCGGGCTAGGGCATTCTCTTTGCCTAGGCTAACCCAGGCTTTAACGGTGCTTTCTCGCTGGCCAATACGATCTAGACAGGCAAGCAAGAGGTCTGTGGCCTTAATCTCTCTTTTGGCAAGGGCTTGTACTGCTTGTGATGCGCTAAGGCTTTCCAGATCTTTCATAAGGCCATTCTACTTTTGGTGGCGTATGATCGCAATTCACCATTTTGATAACTCCTAGAAATACGCAATATGAAGCAACATTCTGTACGTGAAGCCTGGCTTGAAGACGCTATAAGGCATCTAGAGCCTGTATTTTCAAAGGCTGGTTATGCCATTCCTCCGGTTCGAGTGTCCTGTGGATTTCCTGCTTCCAGCAGTCCTAGAACGACATTGGGCCAATGTTGGCCACGTGAGCGTTCTGGCGGTGGCGTGAATGAGATCTTCATCTCCCCTAAGCTCGATGATCCAGTGCAGCTACTCGACACCCTAGTCCATGAGCTTTGCCATGCAGTAGATGATTGCTTTAGTGGGCACGGCGAGGATTTCAAAGGCATTGCGCAAACAGTTGGACTTGAGGGTCCGGCGCGGATGGCACATGCTACTGAGGAATTAGTGGTCAAGCTCATGATGATTAGTCAGGAACTTGGACCGTACCCCCATCAAGCCATTGTGTTCCCGCCCCCAAGACCGAGTAATGCCAGTCGTAGCAAGGCTAAGTGTGCG
>Ga0007877_1000288_pt1 | contig 10086 bp, 9 predicted proteins | sample CryBogCBH12Jul09_FD_54998 | JGI IMG/M metagenome (GOLD analysis project Ga0007877, IMG submission 54998) | Freshwater microbial communities from Crystal Bog, Wisconsin, USA - CBH12Jul09 | ecosystem: Environmental > Aquatic > Freshwater > Lake | place: Crystal Bog, Wisconsin, USA | collected... | reverse complement strand
GGAGATTGCGCTTTCATCATCCGAATGGCTTGTTGTGAACAAAGGAAGGCGCCACACAAATTGGCGTTGACGACATTCATCCACTGCTCGTAACTTAATTCTTCCATTGGAATAGCTGGGGCACCCATACCGGCATTGTTAAAAAGTACATCAATCCGACCATAGTGTTTCTGAATTTCTGAGAACAGGGATTTAACTTGTTCTGGCTTTCCAACATCGCAAGCAACTGCAAGGCAATTTTCTGCATTGCCGCCAATATCAACAATGGCTTTTTGTAGCTTTTCTAGGTTGCGGCCAGTGAGAACTACCTTATAGCCGCCTTTGAGAAGTGCTTTGGCAGCAGCCCTGCCGATTCCAGCTCCAGCGCCCGTTACTAGGGCAATCTTATTTTGTACTTGGCTCATTACTGTCTCGACTATTGTTTTAAAAATGACATCTTATCGCGGATTATTTGGCTAGAGTTGATTCTTTTGTGTATTTTTGGCATGGGGGCATAATGCAAAAAAGANCAGANATTTAATACGAGAGATTTCTATGAATTTNCTACGCAAACAACTCTACAACCCTATAGCTATTGGTGTAGCGATCATTTTATTGATTGCCGCCCTATTTGGGGTGTTGTGGGTCCTGGTACCGCCGCCACCAAAGACCATTGAGATGGCCACAGGTTTTCCTACGGGCCTGTATTACCACTTCGGTGAGCGTTTAAAAAGCGCCCTTGCTAAAGAGGGCGTGACACTTGAGCTGAAGACTACTGGTGGGACGATTGATAACTTGGCCTTATTGGATGATCCAAGCTCGGGGGTTGATTTTGCAATGGTCCAGGGTGGAGTCGCTGATGTTGCCAAGTACCCGAATTTAGTGTCCATCGCCGGAATGTTCTATGAGCCAATATGGATTTGGTATCGTGAGCCGGCTTTTAAATCTGATGGTGGACGATTGAGTGTCTTGAGTCAACTAAAAGGCAAGCGTGTTTCGATTGGTAATGTTGGTAGTGGCACATTGGCCTTAAGTAATGCTTTGCTCCAGGTTAGCGGCATTAGTGATGAGGAATTACATGTCGAAAAACTCAAGCCTGATGAAGCCTTGGCCAAGTTAAAAAATGGTGAGCTGGACGCGGTATTTATCGTTGCTGCAGCTGAAGCACCTATCTTGGAAAAGTTTTATACCATTCCAGGGGTCCGCTTAATGAGTTTTGAGCAGGCCGATGCCTATACGCGAAACTTACCGTATCTATCCAAGGTAAACATACCGAGAGGGGTAGTGAGCATTGCCAATGATTTNCCAAGGCAAGATATCGTGGTACTTGCACCAACTGCAACCCTAGTAGGACACGCGGATATTAGCCCAGCTCTCGTGACTTTGTTGTTGGGGGATACATACGATATTCTGAAATCGTATTCTCGATTACAAAAGCCGGGTGAGTTTCCATCGGGGGTAGGATTAGATTTTCCGCTTCATGCTGATGCTGATATTTATTTAAAAGATGGGCCATCATTCTTGCATCGCTATTTACCATTCTGGACTGCGGTATGGGTCGGTCGATTTGTGAAGATTGTGATCCCGCTGCTGGTGATTTTGATTCCTTTNTTTACCTACATTCCGGCAGCTAAGAATTTAATTTTGCGGCTGAAGCTTTCTCAGGTTTACGAGGAGCTAAAGATTTTAGAAAAGAATGCCTCTAATCCCGATTTGCGTGAGAAGAATTTTAAAGATTTGGCAGCAATCGAAAAACGTGTAGCCCATATGAAGGTGGCAAGGCTAGANGCTAAGGAGTTGTATGACCTAAAGGCACANGTTGGTGACACTCGCCAGAGGTTGAATTTAATGGAGTAGTGATCTGNTTGGTCACNATAATAGGAGANAACATGTTTAAAGAAACGCTAGTAAAAATAAGCGTAGNAGTGATCATCAGTGCTTTAGCGACGGGCGTTTTTGCGCAGACTTATCCCAATAAGCCCATCAATCTTGTGGTGCCACAAGCGGCTGGCGGTACGAATGATATTGTTGCGCGATTAATCGCGCCTGGTCTGGGTGAGNCNCTAGGCGCCTCTATTGTGGTTGAGAATAGACCTGGTGCCGGTGGCAATATTGGCACCCAAAGCGTAGCGCGTGCAGCCAAGGATGGATACACACTCCTTCTGACTATCAATAGCGCACAAGCGATTAATCCAGCTTTGTACAAAAATCCCGGCTTTGATCCAATCAATGATTTTGTACCTCTGTATTACATTGGCGCCACACCTTACGTATTAGTGGCCCCACCAGGATCCCCGTTGAAAACCTTAGCGGATGTTGTTGCAGCAGCAAAGAAAAAACCCGGTGAGCTATCTTATGCGTCAGCCGGTAATGGCACGATTAGTCACTTATTGGGTGCAATGATCAATACCAGCGCCGGTATTGAGATGCAGCACATCCCTTACAAAGGTGTAGCCCCAGCAATTAATGATGTTTTGGGTGGCCAGGTGCCCTTGGCTTTTGCAAGTCTGCCTTCAGCCCTGAATTACATCAAGGCTGGAAAACTNCAGGCAATCGCTATCAGCTCTGCTAAGCGCTCTAGTGCGGCGCCAGATATTCCGACGATTGCCGAAACCTACCCTGATTGCGTGGGCGAGGTGTGGGTGGCCATTTTTGCTCCCGCTGGAACCAATGCGTTTGCCGTCAAGAAAATTCAATCTGCCATGAAGGCTACCCTGTCTATGCCAGAAGTGAGAGAGAGGCTGATGGCGCAAGGTTTAGATTTGGCACCGGTTCCCCCTGAAAAGTTAGGCGCACTACTAAAGGACGAGTTGGCGAAGTGGGTAAGAATTGTAAAAGCCTCGGGTGCTCANNTAGATTGACCTAAAATCAAAAGATGACTATTTCAACCTTATCTCCGCCAGTAACTCCCGCTAAGGAGTTAGTTCAATCTCTGCGCACTAACGGCTATGTAGTGGTTTCTGCCGAAACGGTTGCAGAGATCACTAAGACCTCGTTATCAGATCTTTTGGCCTTGAATGTTTTTTGGAATGATTTGCCACGCGATCCCTATTTGAAAGATGGAGGTCGCTATCGTTATCGCCGTCATGCTAGTTATGAAATTAAAGGCGATGCTCTTGTAGCAGTACCTCACCGCGCCCATTGGCAGTCAGTAGATTACAACGCCTTACATGGCGGTATTGAGCGCTGGTTCGAGCCAATGCAAGCGCAGTTAACTGGTAGCCCTGCTTGGAAATCATTATTGCTTGGCATGGCGCATGTATTAAGTAGCCTCAAGCCAGTCAATACTTGGTTTGTGGAAGCACACGAATTCAGAATTGATACCACTGATGGTATTGGTCGTCCAACACCTGAGGGTGCTCATCGTGACGGCCATGATTTTGTAGCAGTTTTTATATTAGATCGCGTTGGTATTAAGGGTGGTGAAACACGTGTCTTTGAAGCCAATGGTTCAGCTGGCTTGCGTTTTACGCTCAGCCAGCCTTGGTCTTTGTTGCTCATGAATGATGAGCGCATGATTCATGAATCCACTCCTATACAGCCGGTTGGAGCGCATGGCCATCGAGATACCTTAGTGCTGACTTATCGCTCAAATGGTTTCCAGGACTCCCCAAATGGTGGGCAGCAGTAAGTCTGACTTACTGCACTTCATCCGGATATGAGTACTCTTTATCGGGTTGGTTGTGCCGCTGGATTTTCTGGTGATCGCCTCGGTGTTGCTCGACCCATCGTAGATGAATTCTTAAGATTGGGCGAGCCCGCTTGTTTGATCTTTGAGAGTTTGGCTGAAAGAACTTTAGCGCTTGCTCAGTTGGATCGTCGACAAAATCCCGCGCTTGGCTTCGAGCCTTTGTTAGCAGAAATGCTTGAACCCATCCTAGCTGATTGTTTGTTAAATAATATTCCAATTGTCGGCAACTTTGGCGCTGCCAATCCTGAGGGTGCTGCATCCCTCATTGCGAAGCTGGCTAAAGCTCAAGGCTTCCCATCCATCAAGATAGCGATTGTGAGGGGCGATGAGATTTCTGCCTCAGTTTTTATGGCTTGTCTTGATCAGCAGAGTCAAGACGCTTTATCTAATAGTAGCCTCGTCAGTGCGAATGTGTATTTAGGTGCCCGCGAAATTGCGGATGCATTGAATGATGGAGCGCAAATAGTGGTCACTGGGCGGGTTGCTGATCCCGCGCTCACAGTTGGGCCCTTGATGGCCCATTTCAAAAAATCTTGGAGTGATTGGAATTTTTTAGCTCAGGCAACGATGGCTGGGCACCTGCTTGAATGTGGTGCTCAAGTTACGGGCGGTTACTTTGCAGATCCCGGGGTAAAAGATGTTCCAGACTTAGCTAGTGTGGGATTTCCGATAATTGAATTTGATGAGTTTGGAAACTGCTGCGTTACCAAGGCTCCCAATACTGGTGGCGTGGTGAGTCTCATGACCGTAACTGAGCAACTTCTTTATGAGGTCCATGACCCGGCTCGCTATCTCACGCCGGATGTGATTGCGGATATCAGCCAAGCCCAATTAGAGCTTACCGGAGAGAATAAGGTTTTACTCAACAAGGTATTGGGTCATGAAAAGCCCGCTACCTTGAAGGCAAATATTTGTATTGATGGTGGTTGGTTGGCTGAAGCGGAAATTTCTTATGCTGGCCATCATGCTTATGAGCGTGCCCAATTGGCGGCTCAGATTATTCGCGAGAGATTGTCGGATGTATTGGATTTAAGGATTGACTATATCGGGTCTGCAAGCGTATTTCCAAGTGAAGATGGCAGTGGACCATCTTTCAGGGCTCAAGGCGGGTTTGAAGATATTCGACTACGTGTTGCTGCGGCTCATATGAATAAAGTGATTGCTAATCAGCTTTGTCGAGAGTTAACGGCGCTCTATACCTGCGGACCAGCGGGAGGCGGTGGCGTGCGCACTAGTCTGCGGCCTCGTTTAAATACTTTGGTGGCTTATGTGCCTCGTGATCTAGTGAAATCCTCTTATGAATTCTTTGCGGGTGAACAATGAATTTAACTAAGACAAGAGTCCCCTTGTATGAATTGGCTCATGCGAGAACTGGCGACAAAGGGAATCGCTCAAANATTAGTGTGATTGCTTATCGGCCTGAAGATTTTGCCATCTTACTCAGAGAAGTGACAGCTGAAAAGGTGCGTGAACACTTTTCGTTTCGAAAGCCTACAGCCGTGCAGCGCTATGAATTGCCAAATTTATGCGCACTGAATTTTGTGATGGATGATGTGTTGGAGGGTGGAGTCAATCTATCTCTCAATCTCGATACCCACGGCAAGAGCCTTTCTTATTGGCTCTTAGCGATGGAGATCGATCCGAGTTGAATGGATTACTCAGCCTCCATACCGGCATCTTTAATTGCCTTAGCCCACTTCACAGTTTCAAGTTTGATTTTCTTNTCCAGCATTTCNGGGCTGCCAGGTTGAGATTCAAATCCTAAGGAAGCAAAGCGATCGACTAGATCTTTTGATTTAGCTGCCTCGTTAATAGCTTTGTTGAGTNTTGCTACAACATCCTTAGGCATGCCTGCGGGGCCGAAGGCTGCAAAAAATGCAATCAACTCATAGTTTTTAATTCCCAATGATTCATTGACTGTTGGCAACTCAGGGATAGCAGGCGAGCGTTTGAGAGAAGTCACTGCAAGNCCGCGNACCTTACCAGCTTGGACTTGTGGGAGCATTACTGCAAAGTCTGCNGTAAACATATTGACCTGACCGCCAATCAAATCTGTCATCGCATTAGGNCCGCTCTTATAAGAGATTCCAGTCATCTTGATGCCAGTAACGCTAGCTAAAATTTCTGAGGAAACGCGTTGAGAGGTGCTGGCATAAGCAAAAGTCATTTTCCCTGGATCAGCTTTTGCTAAAGCAACAAAGCCACCAAGTGTTTTAGCTGGCACATCATTATTAACGGCNACGATCAGGGGTACAGACCCAAAATAACCAATNGGCGTAAATGCAGTGTCTTGGTTATAAGGTAAATTTTTGACAAGACTTTTCAGTGCCGCATTGGTACTGTTAGTGCCAAAGAGGAGAGTGTAGCCATCTGCAGGTGCTTTAGCGACAACATCTGCGCCAATCATCCCGTTTGCACCAGGCCTGTTTTCAATCACCACTGGCTGACCTAAGGTCTCAGCCATTTTGACTGCGAAGGCTCGACCAATTTGATCGGTGGCGCTCCCTGCTGCAAAAGGCACAATCGCTTTAATGGGTTTATTGGGGTAGCCATCTGCTAAAACGATGTTGCTTGTCAGTAGCAGCAAGAAGGCTGCGCAGCATTGAATAAAACGATTATGGGCGTATTGGGTATTCATGGGGTCTCCATCTTATTTTGCCTAGTGTAGCGGTTCTTGACCCTGTTGGGGCGAGTAGAATGAACAGTCTTTTAGTGAGCCCCTATGCGCTTTCGATCCGCTGGATATACCCCTCTTATGCTTATGGCGCAGACTTGTGCGCTCTTAGGCTTTGCTTGTTATGCNGTGGTGTTAACCCCTTTGCAAGACGAGTGGCANCTNAGTAATTTCCAGTCAGGCTTAATCGCTAGCGCATTCTTCTTTGGTTATATGTTGGCCGTACCTCTAGCTACTGCCTTGACGGATCGAGTGGATGCACGCAAGGTNTATTTAGTCGGAGGCATCTGTGCAACCTGTGGATTATTGGGAATGGGTTTATTTGCCCATAATTTCTACACGGCATTATTTTTTATGGCGCTCAATGGAGCAGGCCTAGCTGGCACCTATATGCCAGGCCTCAAAATTTTGTCTGATCGCATACAGTCTGGAGAGCTCACACGACATATCGCGTTTTATACCGCTTTCTTTGGCATCGGCACTGGCTTTTCTTATCTATGTTCCGGATGGATATTGCATAGCTTTGGTTGGCGCTATGTATTTTCTGTGATTGCTATGGGGCCATTCGTTGCATTGTTAATTGTGTGGCTATTGATTCCGCCGCTGCAGCATCAAAAGTGGAGTGGCCCATTACGCATTCGCATGCGCGATATTTTCCCCTTGGATAAATGGCGTTTAGTGCTCCAGGATAAAAAGGCTTCAGGATTCATTTTTGGTTACACAGCCCATTCTTTAGAGTTGTTTGCTTCTAGAAGTTGGCTTGTAGCCTTCTTTGGTTTATGCGCAGCAGTTTCTGGGGAAGCTTTCTTTCTGACCGCTACCACTTTAGCGGGTGTGATTAATTTCTGTGGAGTGCCATCCTCGATTTTGGGTAATGAGATTGCTTTGCGTATTGGGCGTCAGAAATGGGTATGTTTTGTGATGCTATGAGTGCAGTGATGGGTATAGCCTTGGCTTGTTCTACTGGGAAATCATGGTGGTTAATTGTTGCTCTAGCGATTGGGCATGCCATTTTCATTATGGCGGACTCTGCAACACTCACTGCGGGCTTGGTGACTAGCGCTCAGGAAAACATTAAAGGTGCAGCAATGGGTTTGCATTCCTTAATGGGTTTTGGCGGCGGATTACTCGGTCCAGCAATCTTTGGATTTGTGTTGGATTTAACAGGTTCTAGAACTTCACAGATCTCTTGGGTTTGGGCATATGTAGCAGTAGTGATTTGGGGTGTGCTGTTCGTGATATATGAGCGCCGCAATGGCTGGGTTGGGCAAAAGCCGACATCATGAGCAAGAGTTTGAATAGCATTTGCTATCACTGTGGAAGTTCATTGCTTCCCAATGAGGCTTACTCTACAGATTTGAATGGTGTCTCAAGATCATTTTGTTGTGCTGGGTGCATGGCAATTGCGCAAACNATTCATGGTGAAGGCTTAGAAGTCTTTTATGCAAGACGGGCGCAATCCAGCGATAAGCCATCTGCATACCTTGCNTCTGATCAAATCCCTNCCAAGCTGNTNCCNTATGACGATCCATCATTGCTGGGTCGCTTCACTCGCCCGGTCGGTGATGAGGGCGATCTTGAAACAACGCTACGTCTTGAGAAAATCAGGTGCGCTGCGTGTGTTTGGTTATGCGAACAACACTTGCGCCGTAGCCCTGGAGTGCAAGACGTACAAATTAATTACGTCACGCAAAAGGTGAAGATTATTTTTTCACCAAAGCAGGTTAGCTTGGCAAGACTTCTTTTTGAAATTGAGCGCATTGGCTATGAAGCTTGGCCATTCGAACCATCACTTTCTGTTGAGAGATCCAAGAAGGAAAANCGCCAATTACTCACTAGGCTTGGGGTTGCTTTATTAGGAATGATGCAGGTCATGATGTATGCGTGGCCATCATACGTTGGCGCCAATGACATCACGGTTGAGTACGATTTACTATTGGGCTGGACGAGTTGGGTGCTGACAGTGCCAGTGATGCTGTATTCAGCAGGGCCAATTTTTCAGGCTGCGTGGCGCAGTGTTCAATCGTTTAGGCAAACCCACATGTTGGGTATGGATGTGCCGATCGCACTAGCTTTGGCGCTGGCATTTACTGCGGGCACGATCAATTTAGTGACAGGATCCGGTCAAAGTTATTTTGATTCAATCACGATGTTTGTTGCTTTCATTTTGGCAGCGCGTTATGTTGAATTGCTCGCAAGACAAGATGCACAGGGAGGTGCCGAGGCCTTAGCTAAACAACTTCCTGCAACGTGCGAACGCGTGCTGAATTACCCACATGCTCAGCAAATTGAATTGGTTCCTGTTGTGAACTGTATGCCCGGTGAAATATTGAGAGTATCTCCAGGTGAGGTGGTGCCAGCTGATGGTATGTTGATTGCCTGTGAAAGTTCGGTAGACGAGTCTCTCTTAACTGGTGAATCAAAACCAATCGATAAAAAGATTGGTGATCGTATTTATGCGGGAACTCACAATATTCTCAATCCCCTCATCATGAGAATAGATGCGGTAGGGCAGTCCACCAGAATTGCTGGCATTGCTTCTTTACTCGATCAAGCCTTGTTAGCAAAACCATTGATGGTGAGTCTTGCAGAAAAGTGGGCCGGCTATTTTGTGGGCTTCTTATTGCTCTGTGCTTTCTTATCATCAGCAATCTGGCTGTATATCGACCCTAGCAAAGCATGGACAGTTTTAGTAGCCGTCTTAGTAGCAAGCTGCCCTTGCGCCTTATCGCTTGCCGTGCCAACGGCGATGGCTGCAGCGCAGGGCGCGGTTACCAGACTCGGCCTCTTGATTGTTCGTGGGCATGTGATGGAGGGCTTGGTTAAAGCAAGTGATCTTGTGCTCGATAAGACTGGCACTTTAACCATGGGTCAACCGGAGCTGAAAGAGATTGTGAATCTTCGCTCTGGGTATCGCCGTGAAGAGGCTTTGGCTTTAGCAACTGCTCTTGAGGGAGGTCAACGACATCCTTTAGCGCTCTCCTTGCTACGTGCCGCTGAACTTGAAAATCTCTCACTGCCAGTTTTATCCGAACCCGTGATAAATCAACTCGGTAAAGGTTTGAGTTCTGGGGCCTATCGCTTGGGTAGTTCAANCTGGATTGGTGCACATCAAGATCTTCAGACTGGGCAATATGGTCAGGTGCACTTAGCTGACGAGCAAGGACTGATTGCGAGNTTTATCTTTCTAGATACACCAAGAGTCGGTTTACAAGATTTTTTATCAGCCGTGCGCGCAAGAAATATTACTGTGCACTTGGTCTCAGGAGATGATCCAGCGACAGTCGCTTGGTGGGCTCAAAAAGTGGGTATTGAAAGTTATCAAGGTGGATGCANACCTGAAGANAAGTACGACTATATCGAGCGATTACAAAGTNCAGGGCGCTTTGTGTGGGCAATNGGTGATGGTGTGAATGATGCTCCTTTGTTAGCTCGTGCCGATATCTCTATTGCGGTTGGTGCTGGTGCNCCACTTGCTTCTGCTGGTGCGGATGCAATTTTGACGGCGAGTTCTCTGACGCCATTGGCAAAAATATTATTACTAGCCGATAAAACCCAAATGGTCATTAAAGAGAATCTGATGTGGGCTTTGATATACAACTTAGTAGCTATTCCGGCGGCAATGATGGGTTTGGTAAATCCTTGGATCGCCGGAGTCGGAATGTCTTTATCCTCCTTAGCGGTGACTTTGAATGCCTGGCGCTTAAGAAAAGTTTAGACTTGAGCGATGGAAAGCTTATTT
>Ga0007877_1000276_pt1 | contig 10232 bp, 7 predicted proteins | sample CryBogCBH12Jul09_FD_54998 | JGI IMG/M metagenome (GOLD analysis project Ga0007877, IMG submission 54998) | Freshwater microbial communities from Crystal Bog, Wisconsin, USA - CBH12Jul09 | ecosystem: Environmental > Aquatic > Freshwater > Lake | place: Crystal Bog, Wisconsin, USA | collected... | reverse complement strand
GTGCAAGCGCGAAAAGGTGACAATAAGACACCTGGATACGACGGGCACTGTCGTGAGCGTGGACTCGAGAAATCTGAAAAGACTGGCGTTCGCTTCAAGACTCCACAAAGTGGTTCAACTGTTGTCCATGACCTCATTCGTGGCGATGTTGAATTCCAAAACACGGTGATAGACGACTTCATTGTCGCTAAGTCCTCAGGAGTCGTGCTGTATGCGCTCGCCAACGTGACCGACGACCGCAACGACGCCATTACCCACGTCATTCGTGGTGAAGAACACCTTCCTAATGCCCCGAAGCAGATGATGCTCTGGTCAGCACTTAATGAAGTAACCGGCAACAACGTTGCGCTCCCGGTCTATGCCCACTTGCCCTTACTTGTAAACGAACAGCGAAAGAAGCTCTCTAAGCGCAAAGACCCCGTCGCTACCGAGTCCTACCGGGACCAGGGCTACCTGCCTGATGCCTTTGTTAATTACTTGGCGCTGCTTGGATGGAGCCCTGAAGGTGATGAAGAAATTATCCCGCTAGAGCGAATGATCAAAGAGTTCCGCCTCGAAGACGTTTCTCACTCACCGGCGTTCTTCGACGTAAAGAAACTGAGCCATATAAATGGTGAGTACATCAGAAAGCTCTCAGTAGAGAAGTTCATTGAAATCTCCGCTCCATGGGTTCGTCCTTGGGACTGCGCGTGGCAGCCAACTGACCGCGAAGTGCCATGGACAAAAGATGACTTCAACGCGGAGCTGTTCGCGAAGGTTGCTCCCTTGGTGCAAGAACGCATTGTGCTGCTGGGAGAAATTCCAGCAATGGTCGACTTCTTCTTTCACGACCAACCAGTGATGGACGACGCTGCATTCACCAAGGCAATTAAGAATGACGTTGTTGCCCAAGAAATGATTAAGGCAGCTATTGCACGATTCGCTGATGTCACCTGGGAAGCTGCAACGTTGCACGAAGAAGTGGCCGCACTCGGTGAAGGACTTGGGCTCGTCCTTAGAAAAGCGCAAGCACCAATTCGCTGTGCAGTAACAGGCTCACTCGTTGGACCACCACTATTTGAATCGTTAGAACTACTCGGCCGAGAGAACACGATTGCTCGTCTTAGAAGAGCGCTGGAGTTGGCGTCTTGATCTTCGGTCCATTTAAATTGATTCTGCGCATTATCAGCATGATCGTTAGTGCGATTTTTCTGTACTTTATTTTCACATTTTTCCAAATCTGGATGACTGGTCACCACCACACCACATCTAATGCGCAGGCAATCGTTGTTTTTGGAACAACAGAAAATAACGGAACACCATCTCCAGAACTTGAAGCACGTTTGACGCAAGCACTCGTTCTCTGGAATGAACAACGCGCTCCGTGGGTCGTAGTCACTGGAGGAAACATTCCTGGTGATGTGTACACCGAGTCGGGTGTTTCAAAATTGTGGCTTGTCCGCCACGGTGTTCCGGCCTCACACATTCTCCAGGGTTTTGGAAACGACACATGGCAGAACATCTCCACAGCTCTTCCAGCCATGAAGGCTCACGCCATTCAAACTGTGATTACGGTCACGGATCCATTCCACGAATACCGAGCTATGGCAATCGCTTCATCGCAAGGCCTGATGCCCCAACCTTCGCCAGTTCCAAACTCGCCAACGGTTCACGACTCGCTCTGGAAGTACTACCTAAAAGAGACACTCAGCGTTGGCGTAGCTCGAGTCCTCGGATATCACTTGCTGAGCGAGTGGAGCACAGTTGCTNCCAGCGTTAACTTGCCGTCTGGCGGGTAAGTAGCGCACTCAGGTAAGATTGTCAGACCCTTCGGGGGTGGTGTAATTGGCAACACAAGTGGTTCTGGTCCACTTATTCAGGGTTCGAGTCCTTGCCCCCGAGCGAAGTAGTTGAGAGATCCACCTCTCAGCTACCTCATGGTCCCATCGTCTAGTGGCCTAGGACTCCAGCTTCTCAAGCTGGCTACGCGGGTTCGAATCCCGCTGGGACTGCGAGTTAAAGATGTGCAAATGATTTGCTTCAATGTTTCACAGGAGAGATTCTTCGCTTTTTTAAGAGAATGAATGTTCACCTATAATGAATCGACTGAGAATTCAACCTCTCAGTAGCAACAAGGTCCCATCGTCTAGTGGCCTAGGACTCCAGCTTTTCAAGCTGGCTACGCGGGTTCGAATCCCGCTGGGACTGCCATTTGTGTACTGGAGGTATCAGTACTGAGCAAACGAGTATCTATTCCAAGGAAACTTGAAGTTCGAAGTTCTTTGTTTTCACAAACTATCCCTTGCGGGAAATAAATCCTTGCCAGTTCGTGCCAAAGCTCTCTCGGAGTGGATTCCCAACATACGCTTGGCTCGCTTAACAAGAGATTTAGCTCTCCTACAGCGAGATTTACAAACTCAGGAGTCAACCTAGGTGAGTTCGAAAGCTCCTGCTCATAATTATTTTGAGTCTGCTTCAACAGTTCACTTTGTTCTGTCCAGTCATCCTCAGTAATTTTCCCTGAGACGTAGGCGTCTAGATACCTTTGCCGCTTCGATTTAAGTTCTGTCAGTAATTTTCCAAGTTCTTTGCGTCGAAGTTCCTTCACCTTAATCTCGCTAAGAGCTAGTCGGCGAACTGTAGTTTCAAGTTCAGAGCGAAACTTGGGATTCAAGTTGAATGTTTCAAGCTTGTTAATGGCTTTTGTGTGGGCTTCGTTAGCGCCTATCCACTCTCGGCAGCCTCTGCACTCATACCTTGGGTATTTTTCACCATGTTTTTTGCGCCCTGCGTAGTACGCAGTAAAACCTGAGCCACAGTTTGCGCACACAAGAGTATTTTTTAAAAACCAAATGTCAATTTTTTTCTGGTGACTTACTACTGGCTTGGACCCGATCCCAATGTTTTGCTGGGCCTTCGCAAATATTGCAGGAGGCACGATTACTTCAAAATCTCCCTCGATGGGCTCAAGTCCGGTTTTGGAAAGAAGTATTCCTTTGTAGATATGCATCCGTAACCAACGGCTGAGTACTTTCTGATATCGTTTCAAGTCACCATTGTGCTGAGCAGTAAAAATTTCTTGTTGGCCTAACCAATACGCAACGTCAATCTGACTCATTCCGTCGGCGATTTTGACGAATGCTGCAAGAACTATTGCTGCCTCCTCGGGAACTACAAACAAGCTTGGAAGCTTTAAGCTCCCACTGACTTTGTATCCGAAAGGAGCTCTACCCAAGTGTCTACCTTGGGAACGGAGCAGTCGCATAGTTGCTCTCGACTGATCCTGAATGTTGTCACTGAAATACTGGGCATTGGCTAATAAATTATTGAACATGTAATTGCCATTTGTCGTGTAGGGGAACTCTTGATCTGGAGAAACAATTACTACTCCAACATCTTTGAGACGATCTCTGGCATTTGCACCCTTCGCAACATTCCTTGCAAATCTCGAAATGTTGTAGACGGCAAAGAAATCATTTTCTTTTAAGTTCTCCTCGGCAAAACAAATCGCTGCCTCAAATCCATCCCTATCGATTCGACCGGACACACCTTCATCACTGAAAGTCTCTTTAATAGCCCAACCATTTCGTTCGACCTTTTGACGTATTGCCTCATCTTGTTGTGATAGAGATTGGCCATCAACTACTTGTCGAGGAGTGCTAACACGCAGGTATAAGAGTCCCTCTCGCTGTCGCAGTAAATTCTGTTTGGAATTGTGTAGTTCCATTTTGTAGTTCCCCTTTTATAGATTTCAGCAATGCCATTGCAACGGCGGCATGAGCAAGTTCTACAATCAAACGCTCGCTATTTTTTACTTTGGAATCAATAATCATTTCTTCACCTATCTCACACCTAGATACTTCCCCAATTCGAGTGTCTGACAGAAGGTCAAAATGGGGGAGGCTCCTGTGTATAACTTTCGCAAAACGGTGTAACAAGCATTAGGCCATCCATACCCCCCTTTGATCAGGTATTTTAAATCACTCCACGCTAGTTGATCAGGGTATTCACTAAAACTCTACGAAAGTGGATTACCCAATAAATTGAGTGCCCAAAACCGTAAAATAGGGGCTACCCAGAGGGCACGAGAACGCATTTCTGCTTGAAAAAGATGAAATGACAGAAATTCATCTTTTAAGCATCTAAATTTCTTTATATGACAGAACTGAATGCAAACTCCTTAGAGAACAATTCGAATGGATTTCTAGGCCGCATTTTTAAACGTGGTCCATTCAAAAATTGGAACAAGTGGTCAAGAAACCGAAAAATAATTACGGTTTCCGTAATTCTTGTTGCCTACCTCGCATTAGTTAGCCTTTCCGGTCAAAACAACAACAGCTCGATAAGTGGCAGCGGGATACCAGCCGCACAGGGGAACCAGCAGGCATACAACGCCGGTTGGAATTCAATCGCTGATCTCTATGGTGGAACAAGCCCAGGCTCACAGGGTTTGGGATTGCCAGACGCATCGACAGAGGTGTCTGATTGCGCCGCTGGGTGGGATGCTTCTATCGGTTTTGATGAGGGAGATTACGTACAAGGGTGTGTCGATGCAACTAATGCTTACATCAGTGTTGCATCTGGCGGAAACACGACTGCAACCATTCCGCACAAATGAGATTAGAAAACATCCGTTAACTAGTCGTTTGCCTTTAGGGGCCTTCGTTTAAGGGTTGAGTATCGAACTAGGGGAGAACTGTCATTTTCGTCCTCAATGCGTATAATTTTCCTATGGGCGTTGTCGACTCAGGATACTTAACTCAAGAAATGCTAATTATTTACCTAATTGGCGCCCTTCTTGTTGCTCTTTACGCAGGTTCTTGGTACAAGAGCTACTTAATTAGGCACGATAAGTATGAACGAAAAAAACATATGCGTTTTCGGGGTTGGTTTTTTGTGTTTTTAGTTGTTTTAATTTTTCTTATTTTTATAGCTAATCACGCAATAGGCGTTAGTGATTGTGGCTACCCCAATTATTGCGGGGGATAGGTCACCTCTGTTCGGGTGCCTGTGTTCGGCGAACATATAGACGCCTAGGCTTATAGATGGTTTGTCAAGACACCTGTGTCAAGCTGACGAAATAACCCTTTGTGCTATCGCCTGCTTTCTATCGCCTAGGGTTGCGGCTGACTACCGTTTTGAGTGTTTGTTAAGACGGATCGTTAAGGCCGTTTGTTCACCTAACGCCCCAATGTTTTAACGGTAGGGTTCGCCTGTTTGTTTTGACGAATACCTTTTTTGGGTTTGAGGTCGTAGGTTCGTTTCGTCTAGGCGTTTGTTTCTTTTATCTGATCTAGCGCCTGCACTTTTTCAAAATGCCAGCCGTATCAGTAAAGTCCTGAATTGTGGAGTGCAGCATTTAAGTTCGAAATATCTTGACTTACGATGTTGGACCATTGAGGACCATTTCCTAACCAGCCTCCATAGACCCCCGGACAACTAAAGCCGCTGAACGTTTCGCCGTAACAAATCCAAGTATGCATCGCGGAAGCTAATGCATTTTGAGCTTGCACAATCTGAGGTGAATAGGGCGCAGGTGAGGCTGCAATCTGATTTGCAAGTGAATTAAATCCTGAAATAAAACTTTGCGACCAAGCATTCCCAATTCCAAATACGTCAATTGTTCTGTTGTACGAATTAAGCAGACTACTTAAGGAAGTCAAAGTACTAGAGAAAGCGGAATACCAGCTCTTTAAAGCTGAAACTTGGGTTTGTAATTGAGAAATGGTTGTTGTGGGCAGCAATCCAATAGTTGTAATCGAAAGTGGTGTTGACTTCGCCGACATGCCGCCAACACTCAAGCCGTTATACGCTTGCACATAGACCTGATAGGTGACCCCTGGTGAAAGTCCATTGATGGTGCATCTTGTGCCAGCTTGAACCATGCAATAACCAGACTGCACTCCAACCCCACCGTCAGCTCTAGCAACGTATCCGACCCACGATGATCCCCCATAGTTCAAAGACTTTGTCCAAGTCACTGAAATACTTGCATCTGACGGAGTGGCAATAACTGCCCTTGGAGCACTTGGTGGGGTCAGCGTAGATTTTACGTAGCCATTAGGACAAACAGGATTAACACCAGACCTAATCAGTCCTCGACCATTTTTATCAAAGCAATAGATAGTTTTTGTCACTGAAGCATTCGCAGCACTTAAAGTCACTATTGGTTCAAAAAGTAATAAAACAACTGCGATTGTCAGAAGCCATCGTTGACTACTCATAAATGCACACTACAACACTCAAATTACTGCAGTTAGTGTTGAACAATGGAAGGGACATCAAGAGTGAGTTGAGGGGTCTAGCCCAGTGAAACTCCACCAACCGAACCAGAGTGGTCACGGTGGTAAAGCTAGAAACGATGAGGAGGGAATATGTTCCGCAGACGCAACAAGTCAGCAAACCCTAATCAAACGCAAATAACGGTGCATTTAACCAAAATGCCAAAACCGAGCAGCATGACGGATAAGCAAACTGACGAATTTTTTAGGGACTTAGCCGCTACTTTGCGAAATACTCTTTCTGAAGGGCGACTGACAAGAGGGGAATGTGACGTAGACAATAAATTAATAATTTGACTGAATGCCCTTTCGACAAACTTCGTGACATCCCAAAGTTGAGGCAATCTCAGTTACATCCGATCTAACAGTTGCTTCTTTTTTACCTCAAATTCTTCTTCAGAAATAATTGCCAAATCCCGAAGCTCAGATAATTGTTTAATTTGCTCTGGAATCTTCGCATCGCTCTGACTATCCCCACCTAAATGCAGAGAATTAATCTTTTCACGTATTTTATTACTCATGTTTTGAAATTCTTCCTTGTGCTCTTTTCGGAAAGCCACAGCGTTAGGAGCCTCACGAACAGCTTCACGAACTCCAGTAAAGAGTGGAATTTTGTCAACTATTGGATTCAGAGCATGGCTATTATCCGAACTCATTGAACTAGAAAGAATTTGGAATGTCCCTCCATGATTTGCCCAAGGGACCGAAGCGGGTGCTCCGTGAAGAATTTGGATTCCATTGATAGAACGGTATTCAAAGGATGAAACTTTTCGGCCGCCATCTGCGCCAAGCCATCCTCCCTTGGAAATAATTACTCTCAAATCTGTAGCCACAACGGCTTGCCTGAAACGTCCGAAAACAATGCCTAGGATTTTTTCATTCTGTGCAAGACCTAGTTCGAGATTCCCCCCCTGTAGGAGAATGGCCAATCCTCTAGTGACAAGGTCTTTTTCTTGTTCTTTCGGAACCATTATTGGCCAGTCATCAACGTACTCGACCATCATTTCTAGCGGTGGCCCGGGTTCCTGTTGATTAACAAAAAGGTCAACGTATTTTCTCTGAACCAAATTCAGTACATGAACTTCTCTTTCCGATGGGTTCAAAATTTCAAGGTACCAGTAGTCCCCTTTTGAAGAACAAACAGTTAGCGAATGAAAAGGCTTTTTCGGAGTACCTGTCAATTGGTAACTAATAAATTTTATTTCGTCCCATCGTAAACTTACTGGCTTTTTTACATTAAATTTTAAGCCCTCATCATCCCCAAAAACTTCAGAATTAAACCGACCGGACTTTGCATTTTTGAATAAGACACCACCATCTAGACCTGTACTCCAAGAAGTTTCCATTCAACAATCCACCCTTCTGCGCCCGCTTCACTAAACCGAAGTAAGCGAAGAATACTCCACATCTTTGAAAGTACACCTTCGAATCTGTTGAATAAGGATGGGCCGGTTTGAGGCCACTAAAGCCGAACTGCAGGCACTTATTAGGTAGGTTTTCAGGTGGTTTGTCAAGGAGCCCATGTCAAGGGGTTTAATAGAGACCAAACGTTCTATCGCTCAAAAGTAGGAAGACTTTTAAGCCGTTCAAGGCAATCGATTAATTACATTTTAAGGCACACAAATCAAATTTAGGAGTAGTTTTCAGTCATGCGAAGTTTTGAGCGACTAACCAGACTGCTAGCCGTGATGTTGATTTTTAACTCTTTCTCGCAACTAAGCGGGGCAAATGCTGAATCTCCAGGAACCATCGTGACTGAAAAAGTTTTCGGAGGTGGATTCCTATTAGTACCCGCTCCAGACGGAAGTTTGTGGATGGGTGGTGGTTACAACACAATCATCGCTCCTACCCAATTACAGCAATTAGGAAGTTCTTGGTCAAGGGGATCAACTGTAAACATGGCGGATGATTTGCATCGCAATACCGGTGGTTGGGGAGCAATGACTGTCGGCTCTGACGGTTCGCTTTGGGCAACAAACAACTCAAGCAGTGTTCTTCACGCATCAAATCTTGGTGGGGCATGGTTCGTCTCACCTCAGATTGACACCTGCTCAGATATCAGGTCACTAGCGACTACTACTGACGGTTCAATTTGGGTCGGTTGCGGTGACGCAATTGTTCAACAGATAACAGGGAGTGGAATTCACTGGACAGCGCAAAATTCAATCCCTCTGCCAAGCATTCCATATAAAAACATTCCTATAAAGCTTGTAGGTAGTTCAGATGGAAGTCTTTGGATTGTCAGCCCATCAAATGGGATGGTTCAGCAGTTAATCAAAGTGGGGAGTACCTGGACATTGCAGGCACCTTTAAGCATCACAGGGAGTTTCAGTGCGCTTGCTGTTGGTTTGGATGGGTCGCTGTGGATTACAAATAATTCAGGTGAAAGAGACGGATCCCTCATTCATCTTGTTAAAACAAATGGGTCCTGGACCACACAACAGACCATCGCTGTAGAGCAAGGTCCTCTCGATCTTGCAGTTGCGACCAATGGTTCAGTTTGGGTTATGAACTATCAATGGGTTCAACAGTTCGTGAACTCTTCGGGCCAGTGGAACCTCAATTATTCCTACGGTAGTGGTGGGAATCTTGCAATTGCAGCCACAAGTGATGGTTCAGTTTTTCTCTCAAACGCCAATGCTGGCTTAACTCGCTTCTATTCAATTGCGGCAACACCTCCGTCACCGCCTTTAAATGTAAAAATTTCCAATGGTGAAATTTCCTTTTCTGCACCTTCCAGTGATGGAGGCTCACCCATAACGAGCTATTTGGTAAATGCTTCGCAAGGATCAACTGTTGATTTTGGAACAAGAATCTGTAGTTCATTGATGCCGTTGAAGTGTGTTTTGCCGGTTAATAATCACCTCAACGACATAACCTATTTTGTCTACGCAATCAACAGGGTCGGGCAGTCTCAAGCAAGTACTTTGTTCGTCGGAAAGGCGACTTCGCCTTCGGCACCTACAGATATAAATTTGACTCCTGGTGACTCTGAAATCACCGTTAGCTGGACGCAATCGGTAGATCAAGGGAACATGCCAACTGTGACCTATTCAGTCCAAGCCTTTCCCGGTGGGAACAGGTGCCAATCAATTCAGTCGTCTAACTGCACTGTTACTGGATTACTAAACGGAACTTCTTATTTCTTTCAAATAAATACATCCAATGGTGTCTATTCAGCTTCGGTGATTACTACCAGTGAGGCAACCCCTGTTGCAAAATTGCAAACGACTACCACCACAACAGCGATCTCTCCTCCACCCAAGACGACCATCACAACCACGACCACAATTAGGAAGTCTGTAGCGACAACGATCAACTGCTACAAGGGCAAACTATTAAAGAAGGTAACTGCTGTTAAGCCTGTGTGCCCTACTGGGTATGTAAAGAAGTAGTTATCTCCTGAACTGATGAAGTTCGTTCCCGGATGGGAAGTAGATGTCACCGAGATGTAGACAATTTGCCCATAATCACCTAAGCAATCCTTAACTTTCGAATATGGTCGGCAGATTCCAGGACCTGCATGATCGTGTTCGAAGTCAAACCCAGAAGGTCTGCCAAATACTCATCTCTGCATAGAGTGAGCAGGTGCTCTGATTCCGAGCAAGTGCGGTTATGCTCCCTAGCGTGAAATTATTGTGCAAACGCGCTGAAGTCTTGACTCAGTCCCACTGTATTCACCAATCACTTGTCGTCGCAGTACTTCTACAGCAGCGACTCGCTCAGTGGGGGTCTTCGAGAGCCAGTACTGAAGCTCGCAGGGCGGAGACTTCAGTGGATGCTTGTTCACAACTCTCTCAATTATGTCTTTACTTTACCCCCAGCTAAACAGACCATTACTTGCGTCAAGGGCAAGATCACAAAGAAGGTCACTGCTGCTCGTCCGGTATGTCCTGCGGGGTTTAAGAAGAAGTAGCGCTTGGAACAACTTCTATAACGACTAGTGCACCTTAAGTGAAGTGCGCCTAGCTT
>Ga0007877_1000267_pt1 | contig 10418 bp, 8 predicted proteins | sample CryBogCBH12Jul09_FD_54998 | JGI IMG/M metagenome (GOLD analysis project Ga0007877, IMG submission 54998) | Freshwater microbial communities from Crystal Bog, Wisconsin, USA - CBH12Jul09 | ecosystem: Environmental > Aquatic > Freshwater > Lake | place: Crystal Bog, Wisconsin, USA | collected... | reverse complement strand
AAAGGCGACAACGCTGATCAAGACGCTGGTATCAGCATCGTATTGCGCGCTATGGAAGAGCCACTTCGCATCATCGTTTCTAATGCTGGTGATGAAGCAAGNGTAGTTGTTAATGCGGTATTGGCTAGCAAGGGCAATAACGGTTACAACGCTGCAACTGGCGAATACGGCGACCTNGTAGCTCAAGGTGTGATCGATCCAACTAAGGTTACAAAAACTGCGTTAGTGAATGCAGCTTCTGTTGCAGCTTTGTTGTTGACCACTGATTGCGCTATCTGCGAAGCACCTAAGGATGAGTCTGGTGGTGGTATGCCTGATATGGGCGGTATGGGTGGCATGGGTGGNATGGGCGGCATGATGTAATAGCCGGATATTTCATCAGCTATCAAGCTGTAGAAATNAAGACGCCTGGTTCAAAAGACCGGGCGTTTTTTTATTCCAAAATGGTGCGNTATGTGAAGGCGCTCTGCACCAAAGAGGGGATCTTATGAGTATTTACCCGATATTCTGAAGCGACAATGAACCATCAAGATTTTATTTGGTATTTGCAGTCATAAAAATAAGGAGACTTACATGAGTTCAGCAACAATGAGTGGGGCGCCAGCGAGCAGCAACCCCTTGAAGTCAAAGTGGGTGCAATTAGCCCTCGGCGTCATTTGCATGATGTCGATTTCCAGTCCGCAATATGTTTGGGCTTTGTTCACCAANCCCATCATGGGTCAACTTGGGGTCACGCTGACTGAGTTACAAGTGACNTTCTCNATTTTGATTGTGTTACAAACTTTCTTCTCACCATTCCAAGGTTTCTTGGTNGAAAAATTTGGCCCACGTCTCTTGTTGTCTATTGGCACAGCATTGACAGGATTGAGTTGGGTNCTCTCCGCTAACCTCACTACTGTTTCTAACCTCTATATCACCTATGGCGTATTGGGTGGCTTGGGTACCGGTATTGTCTACATCGGCGTTGTTGGTTTGATGGTGCGTTGGTTCCCGAATAATCGTGGCTTTGCAGTCGGTATGGTTGCCGCTGGTTACGGTATTGGCGCCTTGCTGACTACCTTCCCAATTGCTGCTAGTTTGGCAGAGTCTGGCTTGCAGGGTACTTTGACATTCTTTGGTTACATCATTGGTGCGGTTGGTTTATTGGCTGCGCAAGGTATTCGCGTACCTCATGCGGATCGTGTTCAGACTGCTAGCCAGGTTGAAGCTGCAGCATCTGGTATCGCTCCAAAAACAATGCTCAAGACACCGGTTTTCTGGTTGATGTTCTTGATGATGTCCATGATGTCCACATCGGGTTTGATGGTGATCTCACAGATGGGTGCTTTTGCTAAAGATTTTGGTATCACAGGGGCCATGGTGTTCGGTATGGCCGCACTACCGTTGGCATTAACCATTGATCGCGTTACGAATGGCTTAACTCGGCCATTATTTGGTTGGGTATCAGACAAAATTGGTCGCGAGTACACGATGACGATTGCGTTTGGTCTTGAGGCAATTGCGATGTTTGCTTGGGTCATGACCCGTTCTGACCCAGTCATGTTTGTGATCTTGTCAGGTATTGTGTTCTTTGGTTGGGGTGAGATTTTCTCTTTATTCCCATCAACCTTGACAGATACATTTGGTCAAAAGCATGCAACAACCAACTATGGCTTCTTGTACATGGCTCAAGGCGTAGGCTCAATCATTGGCGGCCCGATCGCTGCCTACATCCATGGNGTGACAGATAGCTGGATGCCGGTGTTTGCCATCATGATTACCTTGGATGCAAGCGCTGCATTACTTGCCTTCTTTGTATTACGCCCTATGCGTTCCAAGTATATGAAAACCTTAGCTGCATAACATAGCTCGCAAAGATAAAAAGGCTAGCAATTGCTAGCCTTTTTGTTTTCTGGAAGCGTAAGTTAGTCTGGCTGAATGCCACCATCTTTAATTACCTTCTTCATCTTCACCAAGCCTTGAGCAATCATCTCTTTTAAGTTGTCTGGTCCTAGTGGCACAAATTCAAAGCCTTGCTGAATAAGTTGCTCACGTAGCTTGGGGTCCTTTAGTGCCGTAGCTAAAGATTCATTAAGCTTGCTCACCACTGCTGGTGAGGTACCTTTTGGTGCAACCAGCGCACCCCAGGTCGAGAACTCATAACCTTTAACGCTCTCACTAACTGTTGGTGAGTTTGGCAGCAAAGGTGACCTAGTTTTACTCGTAATGCCGAGTACCTTTAACTTGCCGGCGCGGATGTGGGGAAGCACTACTGAGAGGGCGCTAATCATGACGGGAACTTGTCCTGCCATGACATCGGTCACGGCAGCTGCGGCACCACGATAAGGGATGTGAACGATAGGTGCACCAGTGTATTGGCGAAAGATTTCCATACCGATGTGTTGGGGTGAGCCATTGCCACCAGATGCGTAATCAATCTTGCCAGGATGTTCTTTGGCAATGCGCACTAGATCAGCGGCAGTGTTTCCAGGGAAGGATGGATTGGCAACCATCACAAAGGTAATAGCTGCCACTTCAGAGATCGGCGTAAAGCTTTGGACGGGGTCGTAATCTACCTTTTTATAGAGATTAGGCAGCATTGTCAGGATGCTGTCGTTAAAGGCGCCTAAAACATAACCATCGGGCGCACTCTGAGCAACCTTACCTGCACCAATAAGCCCTGCACCACCAGGAAGATTTTCAATGGTGATCGCTTGACCTAAATTCTCGCCCATCTTCTGCGCAATAGGTCGCATCAACAAATCGACACCACTGCCAGCTTGCAGGGGCATGATGGTTTGGATGGTGCGGCTAGGGTAGGGGTTTTGTGCATTTACAGGTGCAACGCAAAGCAAACCTGTCGTGCCCAGCAGGAGAGTGGAAAGTAACAATGATTTGATATTCATGACGTCTCGATTTAAGTTGTTTGATAGCATTCTGGTGACGCTTGACCTTATATTAGCGCAATAAAAAACCGCCCGTAGGCGGTTGATAAACCAGGCGGTTAGGGCTTGGTTTTAAGATACGGATTTCACCATATCTTCCACGACCTTCTTCGCATCACCGAAGACCATCATGGTTTTATCCATGTAGAAGAGTTCATTATCTAAGCCAGCATAACCAGCAGCCATCGAACGTTTGTTAACGATGATCGTTTTAGCTTTGAAGGCTTCCAAGATTGGCATACCGAAGATTGGACTACCAGGAGTACGAGCCGCAGGATTGACAACGTCGTTCGCGCCGAGAACCAATACCACGTCAGCTTGGCCGAATTCACCATTGATATCTTCCATTTCGAATACTTGATCGTATGGCACTTCAGCTTCAGCTAAGAGTACGTTCATATGGCCAGGCATACGACCTGCTACCGGATGAATGGCGTACTTCACAGTAACGCCATGGTGAGTTAACTTTTCAGTTAATTCTTTAAGGGCATGCTGAGCACGCGCAACAGCAAGACCATAACCAGGAACGATGATCACAGTGTCAGCATTTTCCATAAGAAAAGCAGCATCTTCTGGTGAACCAGTTTTGTAGTTCTTTGGACCGCCATCATCGCCGCCACCTGCTGAAGCCTCAGCGCCGAAGCCACCGAGTAATACCGCAATGATGGAACGGTTCATTGCCTTACACATGATGTAAGACAGAATCGCACCTGAGGAACCTACACAAGCACCAGCAATAATCAATACGGGGTTGCTTAGTGTGAAACCAATACCAGCGGCTGCCCAACCGGAGTAGCTGTTGAGCATGGAAACAACCACGGGCATATCTGCGCCGCCGATGGGGATGATCAAAGTGATACCCAAAACCAAAGCTACTGCACACATCGCCAAGAAAGCAGCGTGACTACCTGTCATGAAGTAAGCGACGCCACCAGCAACCATGGCAATAGCCAAAATCAGATTGAGTAAATGCTGGCCTGAAAAAGTCACCGGCTTACCACTAACCTTACCTGACAACTTGCCGAAAGCAATGACAGAAGCAGTGAAGGTAATTGCGCCGATGAATGCGCCAATGAAGAGTTCAATCTTCTGGGCGCCGGTGTGGTCATGGGCCGGATTAAATACTGCAGCAATAGCGATTAATACCGCTGACAAACCAACAAAGGAGTGCATGAGAGCTACAAGCTCAGGCATCTTGGTCATTTGCACGCGCTTAGCAGCAATGGTTCCAATAATCGCGCCACCAACAATTGCAGTAGCAATTAATGAGATGACTGGCTTGAAATCGGGAATGAAGAAGGTAGTGATTACTGCTAGCAACATACCAATCATGCCGAAGGTATTGCCTTGGCGTGAGGTGGTTGGTGAAGATAGTCCACGCAAAGCGAGGATGAACAACACTGATGAAATAAGATAAGAAATAGCGGTTATGTTTAACATGAGTTTGGTCTCTGTATTAGTCTTTTTCTGGTGTTATTTGGTTGCGGCCGCATCAGCCTTTGGGGCTTTTTTCTTGAACATCTCAAGCATGCGACGGGTAACCATGAAGCCACCAAAAATATTGATGGAAGCTAGAAATACAGCCACTGCACCGATGACGCTGGTGAGGGTGATTTCATCGCCACCAATGACTTCGGTCTGCAAGAGGGCGCCAACAATAATGATTCCAGAAATCGCATTCGTCACCGCCATCAATGGCGTATGGAGTGCGGGAGTAACGTTCCAAACAACGTGATAGCCAACAAAAATGGCCAATACAAACACGGTAATGTTTTGGACTGTGAGGATGCTTTGAAAAGCAGCGAGATCCATGATGATTCCTTCGTATTAGATTTTGTTAGTTTTTACGGACGGCTTGGCCATCACGACACATTAAGCAAGCAGTAACGATGTCGTCATCAGCTGGAATGACTAGCTTCGCATCTGCATCAACGATCAGCTTCATAAAGTCCAGCAAGTTGCGGGCATAGAGTGCAGAGGCATCAGCAGCGACCATGCTGGCAAGATTGGTGTAACCAATAATCTTCACACCATTTACCTCAACAATTTTGTCAGCTTGAGTCAGCGGGCAGTTGCCAGAACCGTTATCGCCACGACCAGCAGCCAAGTCAATCACGATAGAACCTGGTTTCATATTGGCAACGGTATCGCTATGTAAGAGCACCGGCGGTTTACGTCCCGGAATCAAAGCAGTGGTNATCACGATGTCAGCTTGTTGAGCACGTTCAGAGACTAAAGCTGCCTGACGCTTCATCCAAGCCTCAGGCATGGGACGGGCATAGCCACCAACGCCTTGAGCGATTTCGCGTTCTTCATCAGATTCAAATGGGACATCTACAAACTTACCCCCCAGTGATTCGATTTGTTCTTTTACGGCGGGACGGACATCGGAAGCTTCAATCACAGCACCCAGACGTTTAGCTGTTGCAATCGCTTGTAATCCAGCAACACCAACACCCAGAATGAGCACGCGGGCAGCTTTAACAGTACCAGCAGCAGTCATGAGCATCGGCATAAAGCGTTGGTACTCATTAGACGCAACCATCACGGCCTTGTAACCAGCAATATTGGCCTGGGAGGAGAGAACGTCCATGCTTTGAGCGCGGGTCGTTCTAGGCGCAGCTTCTAAAGAGAAGGCTGTAACCCCTTGGGCTGCCATTGCGGCGATATTTTCGTTATCAAATGGGTCGAGCATGCCAAGGAGCACACTGCCGGATTTAATCTGTTTGAGTTCGTCAGCTTCTGGTGCGCGCACTTTCAGCACAACTTCTGCGCCAAATGCATCAGCAGCGCTGCCAATAGTCGCGCCTACAGCTTCATAGGCAGAATCCGGTTGGCTAGCTTGTACGCCGGCATCCTTCTGGATGACGACTTGATGACCTTGTCCAATCAGTTTTTTAACTGTTTCAGGTGTAGCGGCTACTCGAGTTTCCCCGGGCCTTGTTTCCAGCGGCACTCCTATGCGCATGGCATGTCTCCAAAAGCGAAATTTACAAAAAATCTATTTTAGTGAAATAGGCAAAGTTGCGCCTATTTACTTCCCCTTACTGCAATTTAAGTAGTTTCAGCCTTTTCTCGGTGGAATCGGCCTAAGACTTCTACAATATGACTTGTCAGCTTATATTGAATTCTCGCATTATTTAATGATCTACCTCAAATCTATGCCGCTTTCTGCTTCAAAACCTACCAAAGTCGTTGTTGGGATGTCTGGGGGGGTAGATTCGTCGGTTGCAGCTTGGATGTTGAAGCANCAGGGCTATGAAGTGATTGGCCTGTTTATGAAGAACTGGGAAGACGACGATAACGACGAATATTGCTCNGCCCGTCAAGATTGGTTGGATGTCGTTTCAGTGGCAGACATGATTGGAATTGACGTGGAAGCTGTCAATTTTGCCGCGGAGTACCGAGAGCGCGTATTCGCAGATTTCTTGCGGGAGTATGCCGCAGGTAGAACTCCAAATCCAGATGTCCTCTGTAATGCTGAAATTAAATTCAAAGCCTTTTTAGATCACGCAATGAGTTTAGGTGCTGATGCGATTGCAACGGGTCACTATGCGCGGGTTCGTCATGAAGGTGGCAGAGTGCAGCTTTTAAAAGCAGTCGATGCCAGCAAGGACCAAAGTTATTTCTTGCATCGCTTAACTCAGGATCAATTAGCAAAGGTTCTTTTCCCTTTGGGCGAAATACCAAAGACGGAGGTTCGCAAAATTGCTGAAGAAATTGGTTTACACAATGCGCGTAAAAAAGACTCCACCGGAATTTGTTTCATCGGCGAGCGCCCATTCAGAGAGTTTCTGAACCGCTACTTACCGCGTACCCCAGGACCCATTAAAACCCCTGAGGGCAAGACCGTTGGCGAGCATATGGGACTGGCTTTCTTTACCCTTGGGCAGCGCAAAGGCATTGGTTTGGGCGGCAGCCAAGACGGCAACGGAGACGCATGGTATGTGGCTCGCAAGGATATAGCAAGCAACACCTTATATGTGGCGCAAGGCCATGAGCACCNTTGGCTTTTAGCAAATCATCTCTCTGCAATGGATGCCAGTTGGGTCGACGGTGTTGCGCCAGTCCCCGGTAAATATTCAGCCAAGACGCGCTATCGTCAAACAGATTCCGCTTGTGAAATCGATGCTGGCTCTGAAGGTCCACTGAGTTTTGAGTTGACTTTCCCAGAAGCTCAGTGGGCAGTAACACCAGGACAATCTGCCGTCTTGTATGACGGAGATATTTGTTTAGGTGGCGGAATAATTTCTAATTAATTAAGCGGCTGGCGGTGCCGTCTCAATAAACGAAGCGCGTTGCTCTAGCTTTTGGTAAAGATTATTGAGATTTGGGTATTGGCTAGCCCACTGTAAGCTGGGGAAGCGGAAGGCCAAATACCCCAAAGCACATCCCACTGCAATNTCNGCCAAAGTCATTTGATTGCTGTGACACCAAGGATTTTCACCAAGTAGCTCTGACATTTGACGTAAAGAGACATCGATTTTGCCCATTTGGCGATCAATCCAAGCCTGGCTTTGTAGCTCTGCAGGGCGCCAGCTCGCCTCTAGGCGCGCCAGAATAGATGCATCAACGATACCGTCAGCCAGGGCTTCCCAAGTCTTGACCGTGGCCCGTTCGCGGCTACCAGCCGGAATCAGTTTGCCCACAGGGCTCAAAGTATCAGCATATTCGGCGATCACCCGGGAGTCATAAATAGCTTCGCCATCATCTAAAAGTAGGCAAGGCACCTTCCCAAGCGGGTTTGAGGCGTTAATTTTGGTGTCTGCAGCCCAGACGTTCTCAACTTCAAGGGCGACATCTACCTTTTTTTCAGAGAAAACGATGCGTACTTTACGTACGTAGGGGCTTGTAAGGGATCCGATTAGTTTCATAGGTATAAGTATAGCTATTCTGATGGGGTGGGTTTGAGCCCGGAACGCATTAAAATCAGGTTTTATAGATATCTTCAATGTAAAGGCAATATCCGTGAGTCAGCCTCTTTCTACTCTTCATGCGCTTTCCCCTTTGGATGGGCGCTATGCCGGCAAACTCGATGCACTGAGACCTTGGTTATCTGAAGCCGCATTTATGCGCCAGCGAGTCTTTGTTGAGATTCATTGGCTATTAGCTCTAGCCGCAGCAGACTTAGCAGAGGTACCAAAAATTAGCGCTGCGGATGAAGCCTTTCTTTTATCGCTTCCTGAAAACTTTTCGGATGCTGATGCCCAGCGCATTAAAGATATTGAAGCGGTTACTAATCATGACGTTAAAGCAGTTGAATATTTCTTAAAAGAGAAAATCTCAGGCCGCCCAGATCTACTGAAGGCGAGTGAGTTTATTCACTTTGCGTGCACCTCTGAAGATATCAATAACACTTCACATGGCTTGATGTTGCGTGGCGCACGTGACGAAGTGTTGTTGCCGCAATTGAAAAAGATTCTGACCGTCTTGACCGACCTGGCAATTGAGCACGCTAAAGTACCTTTGCTCTCGCGTACTCACGGGCAGCCTGCCTCCCCAAGCACCCTGGGTAAAGAGTTGGCTAACATTGCCAAACGATTAGAACGTGCTATTGCAGCAATTGCTGCTGCACCGCTGTTAGGAAAAATGAATGGCGCTGTTGGTAACTACAACGCGCACATCTCCGCCTATCCTGATTTTGATTGGGAAGCCTTTTCTAAGAATGTAGTCGAGAAGCGCTTAGGCCTGACATTCAATCCTTACACCATTCAAATTGAGCCCCATGATGGTATGGCGGAGTTGTTTGATGCGATCGCTCGCGCCAATACGATCTTGTTGGATATGGATCGTGACTTCTGGGCTTATATTTCCATTGGTTACTTTAAGCAACGCACCAAAGCCGGTGAAATTGGTTCTTCCACCATGCCACATAAAGTCAATCCGATTGACTTTGAAAACTCTGAAGGTAACCTGGGTGTTGCGAACGCACTGCTACGTCACTTAGCTGAGAAGTTGCCTATTTCTCGTTGGCAACGCGACCTGACCGACTCAACCGTATTGCGTAATCTNGGCCCAGCATTTGGCCATAGCGTANTGGCTTATGACAGCGCATTGCGTGGCTTGAGCAAGCTTGAAGTAAACCATGCGGCGATTGCTGCGGATTTAGATCATTGCTGGGAAGTATTGGCTGAGCCAGTACAAACCGTCATGCGCCGTTATGGCATCGAAAATCCTTATGAGCAGTTGAAGGAACTCACGCGCGGCAAGGGCATTAACCAAGCTGACTTGCAAGCATTTATTCGTGGCTTGAAGATTCCCGAAGACGCCAAAGCACGTTTGCTGGAGATGACACCCTCTTCTTATTTAGGTAAGGCGGTCGAATTGACCGAACGTCTCAAAAAGTGAGTTTGACTCCGAATTCAGAATACGGGGCGCGTCCCCGAGTCTGGTTTGCTGCATACCAATTACTTTGGCACCTCTTGCTGCCCTTGGCTTTTGTGCGCCTTGCTTGGCGTGCACGCCACTCGATTCAGTACTTAAGTTATCTNCCTGAGCGCNTGGGCTTTGGCTACAAGCAACCCATTTCGCAANAAGCGGTTTGGATACATGCAGTATCAGTGGGTGAGACGCGTGCAGCTCAGCCATTGATCGAAGCCTATCTGGCTCGTGGCCAATCCATCTTATTAACCCACATGACTCTGAATGGCCGCCGTACTGGCGCGCAATTATTTGCCAAGGCGATTGCGAGTGGAAAAATATGTCAGGTCTATTTACCTTACGACTTGTGTTGGTCAGTAGATCGATTTTTAAAAGTCTTTAAGCCTAAGCTGGGTTTATTTATGGAGACTGAGGCCTGGCCAACGGTAGTGTTTCGTTGTGCCGAGATTGGCCTGCCACTGTTTTTGGTCAATGCACGTCTTTCCGAAAGAAGTGCACGTCGTGTGAATCGTTTTGGTAAAGCAGGGCGCGCTTTGTTTCAGGCATTCACTGGGATTTTGGCCCAAACCGCATTTGATGCCGAGCGTTATCACAGTCTTGGTGTGAAGCGGGTTGAGATTATTGGCAACCTCAAGTTTGATGTGCCGCTTGATCAGAGCTTAGTTGCGCAAGGACGAGCTTGGAAACAAGAGCTCCATGCAACCCAGCGCCTCATGGTTTGTGCAGCCAGTACACGCGATGGCGAAGAGGCGATCATCCTCCAGGCCTGGAAAGATCTTTTGCTTAGTAATGCATTTAATGTTGCGCCTTTACTGTGTCTAGTTCCACGGCATCCGGAGCGTTTTTCTGAGGTGGCGGATCAAATTCATCATGCCGGACTAAATTTCCGTCGTCGTAGTGAGTGGGTTGGAACTCCAAAAGAGACTAATCACTTGGAAGTGATCTTGGGTGACTCGATGGGTGAGATGCCAATGTATTACAGTGCCGCCGATCTGGTGGTGATGGGCGGTAGCCTGTTACCTTTTGGTGGGCAGAATCTGATTGAGGCCTGCGCTGCTGGTTGCCCAGTCTTATTGGGTGAACATACTTACAACTTTCAACAGGCAGCCTTAG
>Ga0007877_1000245_pt1 | contig 10657 bp, 13 predicted proteins | sample CryBogCBH12Jul09_FD_54998 | JGI IMG/M metagenome (GOLD analysis project Ga0007877, IMG submission 54998) | Freshwater microbial communities from Crystal Bog, Wisconsin, USA - CBH12Jul09 | ecosystem: Environmental > Aquatic > Freshwater > Lake | place: Crystal Bog, Wisconsin, USA | collected... | reverse complement strand
CCATCGGTGGACTTCCACGACGCTGCACCCACGGCCTAAGCGATCAGTGGGCCCTACGGGGCCCACTGACACGCCTGTGGGAAAAGTGCGGTAGAATAGGTAATCCCCTTTCGCCTTCTGGCGACTGCTCATTGAGGAGAACTTCGGTCTATGGCCACGCACAAGTACAAGAAGGGCGATCGTCTCGTCTACCCTCACCACGGTGCCTGCACGGTGCTCAAGGTTGAGAAAATTACTGCGTTTGACGTCAAGCAGGACTACCTCAAGCTGCAGGTCGCCTACACCGACTTGACCCTGATGGTCCCCGTGGCCAACGCCGAAGCCGTGGGTCTGCGCGAAGTAATCAACGACGAGGAAGTCGAAGAAGTCTTCGCGGTGCTGCGCAAGAAGGAAGCCCGCATGCCGACGAACTGGTCGCGTCGCTTCAAGAACCACTCCGAAAAGCTGCGTTCCGGTGACATCTACCAGGTCGCCGAAGTCGTGCGAAACCTCTCGATCCGTGACAAGGACAAGGGCCTGTCGGCGGGTGAGAAGCGCATGTTGAACCGTGCGCGTCAGATCCTCGTCTCGGAACTGACCTTCGCGCTGAACGTGGACACCGAGGCCGCAGAAGCCAAGCTCGCTTCGGTGCTGCCGTAGTCGTGCGCGTCGCGGCGGTCGTCGTGGCCGGCGGACGCGGTGTCCGATTTGGCGGACCGAAGCAGTTCTTGCCCTTTGGGGGTTCGACCGTAGCGGCTCACGCCGTCGCCACCGCTCGCAGTGTCGCCGAGACTGTCATTTTGGTGACCCCCGCCTCCTACGACGGTGACGGCGAGGGCGCCGACATCGTGGTGACGGGTGGCGACACCCGCTCTGCCTCCGTCCGCGCCGGTCTGGCCGAAGTCGGCGACGCGACCATCGTGGTCATTCACGACGCCGCTCGTCCGCTGGCGTCCGCTGCTCTCTTCGAACGCGTCGTGGCCGGCGTCCGCGATGGCGCCGACGCCGTGATTCCAGCCCTCGCGATCTCTGACACCATCAAGCGCGTGGCCGGTGACGTCGTGGTCGAGACGGTACCCCGTGAGGGGCTCGTGACGGTGCAGACGCCTCAAGCGTTCAACCTGGCGTCACTGCGCGCCGCCCACGCGCGGGGCGACGACGCCACCGACGACGCCGCCCTGGTGGAAGCGACCGGTGGGCGCGTGCTCACGGTGGCGGGTGAGTATGGGAACATAAAGATCACGGAGCCCGGTGACGAACGTCGTCTCGGACAGGGGAGGAGCGCGATGCGTATTGGCCACGGCTACGACGTGCACCGTGTCAGCGACGACCCCGCTCGCGAACTGTGGCTCGGCCTGGTGCACCTCCCACAGGGACCAGGACTCGTCGGACACTCCGACGCCGACGTGGCCACCCACGCCCTGTGCGACGCCTTACTGGGCGCGGCCGGACTAGGCGATCTGGGTCGGCACTTTCCCGACACCGATGCGTCGCTCGCTGGGGTGTCGTCTCGCGTGCTGCTCGAGGGCGTTCTCGCCCGTCTGCGCGATGCCCACTACCGCGTCATGTCGGCGGACATCACGATCGTGGCCGAGCGCCCGAAGCTCGCCCCGTTTATGCCCGCGATGAGCGACGAATTGAGCGCCGTGGTCGGCGTGCCGGTGTCGGTAAAAGCCACCACCACAGAAGGCCTCGACGCCATAGGTCGAGGCGAAGGTCTTGCGGCAAGCGCCGTGGTATTGCTAGAGGAGATTCAATGAGCCCGCGTCCCGCACCCCGACGAAACACTGGTGGCCGCCCCGCAAAGCAGGGAGGCCGTGTTATGCAGGGCCGCCAAGTGGGCCAGCGTCCCGTGTCGCGCGACAAGGAAGGACTCGGCGGTGAGCAGGTCGAAGGCCGCCACGCCGTCCTCGAGCTGCTGAAGGCGCGCCGTCGTCGCATCGAACGCATCTACATCGCCGACGCCCAGGACCCTTCGGAAATTCTCGACGCCATCGAGCGCGAGGCCCAGCGCCAGCGCGTGCCCACCCAGCTCGTCTCAATGGCCCGCCTGGACCGCGAAGCCCGCACCGAAGGTCACCAGGGCGTCATGGCGATTGCCGGACGTCTCGACACGGTGCCGCTTGACGAGATGTTGCAGCAGCCCAACCCCTTCTTGCTGGTCTGCGATGGCGTCACTGACCCCCGCAACCTGGGCGCGATGTTGCGAAGTGCCGATGGCGCTGGTGTCACCGGTGTTGTCGTGCCCCGTCACCGCTCCGCGCGTATTTCGCCCACGGTCACCAAGACCGCGGTCGGCGCAATTGAGTACCTCACGTTTAGCGACGTGGGTGGCATCCCAACGGCGATCGACCAGATGAACAAGGCCGGCATCTTGACGGTGGGTCTGGCTGGGGAATCGAAGGACTCCCTCTACGACCTCGACCTCGGCTCAACTCCCGTGGCACTCATTGTGGGCGGCGAAGAAAACGGCATGGCCGCACTCACGCGCAAGCGTTGTGCCGCGGTGGTGTCGATTCCGCAGATCGGCAAGATTGTCTCGCTGAACGCCGGTGTCGCTGTCTCCATTGCGGCGTTTGAGGTGGCACGCCAGCGCGCACTGCACAACCGGTAGAACTCCTTGTAGTTCACGACCGTTGTGGGTAGCATCACGAAAGGTCAGTGAATCAAACTGGCTGCAAAAGTAGTGAGCAATGGGAGGGGCTGTGAAACGAGCCGTATTCGCATTTCTGCTTGGGGCAGTCATGCCACTTCTGCCGGTTGGGGCATCTGCGGTGCCAGTGACCCACACGGTGACTTTCTTCCAGAATGCACAAAGTGGACCACAGTTGAAGGCATACGAAGTCTCGGCGAGCTCCAAAGCGCTCACCGCCTTCTCACAACTTTCGCCATCCTTTTCTAATGGGACAGAAGTCTTCTCAGGTTGGAATACCAATGCCAACGGAACAGGAACCTCGTACGCAAATGGGGCCACTTTTTCTTTCAAGCAGGACATAAGTCTCTTCGCTCAGTGGGCCCCGGCTTTTGTTGCAGTGACGTTTGAAGAGAATCGCTCCGCACAGGATCGGACCTATGCAACAGAAACCGAAAGTGCGCCAACGCCACTCACGCTGTTTGTCAATCTGTCGCCGAGTTTTTCGAACCCTGGCTACACCTTCGCCGGGTGGAACACCCTCGCGACCGGAAAAGGTACTTCATACAGCGACGGCCAGTCGTACGCATTCGTCAAGCCACTCGTTCTCTACGCACAATGGCGAAAGACGCCCAGCAGCCAAACAGCGCTGACACTGATTGGTGTGCTGCACCAGGCATCTTCACACAGTTAGGGGTGATCGCCTCTACGCTCGTGAGCGACCGCCTTCATCAGGTGGAAGTCGTGCAAGTCGGCGCGACCGCGCCGTCCGGAGCGCTGGTGGCGAGCCACCTCACCCAGCTCCTGCTCACGCGTCACGCGGAAGCGGTCTCGGTCGTCTTTCGGGGCTACGCCCGCAGCGACGGCCCGAGCATGACCGAGGTCTTCGCTACGGAATCGATGCCCAGTTCTCGCTGAGCACTTCGGTGCAGGACGGACAGCGCTTCGCCGCCACGTTGATTGAAGTGAGGCAGGCCGGGCACGGTGCCATTGACGGTGCCGGCGTGTCGTGGCCAAGGCGACGCTTGAGCGCGTTGATCGGCTTAACTACAAAGAAGAACAGCACGGCGGCGACCATGAGGAGCGTCACGAAGGCGTTAATGAACAGGCCGTAGAGGATTTTGCTGCCGTTGATGGTGATGGACAGATTGGCGAAGCTGGCCTGACCAAAGATCGCCGCGATGAGTGGGGTGAAGAGTCCCGCCACGATGGACTGCACCACGGCCGTAAAGGCCGAACCAATAGCCACACCGATCGCCAAGTCAATGGCGTTGGCCTTGAGCGCGAACGCTCGGAATTCCTTGAGCGTGGCGGTGACGTACTGGGCGAGTTTCACAACTCCTCCTCTGNTCACGGAGTGGCGGGAGCCACNCAGCGTGCCGGTGGAGGGAATTGAACCCCCGACCTGACGATTACAAATCGCCTGCTCTGCCCCTGAGCTACACCGGCAATAGCCATACAGGTTAGTGAAGATTGAGCAGCGGGTAATAGGCTGGGAGTTATGAGCACCTCGCCGGAACGCCAGTCGCCCACCAGTGGTTCCCACTACCAGCCTCGACTTCCCGTCGTTGTGGTGATCCTCGTGCTGTTCGTCATTGCCGCATTCACGTTCGTCCACGCAACGACTTCGTCGTCGACCACGTCGTCGGCCGCGCCCTCCACGAGTGCTCCGCACCACACGGCGACGACGACGACTGTTCCACCAATTCACGTACCGCTGTCGTCGGTCTCGGTGCAGGTGGCCAACGGATCAGGTATCCACGGTCTCGCGCGCACCACGACCGAGCGTCTTCAGACGCTCGGGTGGGACACACTGGCTCCCATCAATGGTCCGCACGTTGGTGCCACCGTCATCTACTGGAAGTCTGGCTACACCTGGGCCGGCCAGCAGATTGCCACCGTGCTGAAGGTGCCCGCCACGTCGCTGGCCCCGATGCCCGCGTCCAACATCGTGCCCGGTGCACTGGGCGACGACATTGTCGTCATCCTCGGCCCGAACGCCGGCCTCTAGTCCGACGGGAGCGTCACCCCGTAGCGGGTGAGAGCCAGTCGCAGAATCTCGGTCGCCATCGGGCGCAGTTCCTCGAGCGGGCGGTTGCGGTGGCGACGCGTGCCGAGGTCCACTTGAGCAATGCCCGCGCCACCGTATCGTGCGGCGACGTCCAGCAAGAGGGCAATCTCGACGCTGTAGCCATCGGCAATACCGACGGCGTCAAGAACGTCTCGACGGAGTGCCGTCTCTCCGGCCAGGGGCTGACGAACTTCGCCGAGTCCGGGGTAGAGCAGCGACAAAATGGGGCGAGCGGCGAGCTCGTTGACGCGACCGCCACCCGAGGGCATGTCGTGAAGGGGGCGTACGTAATACCCCTTCACCATCGCCACGTTGTCCCGTACGGCGAAGGGGGCGAGGAGCCGCGGCAGATACGACGACGTGAGATTCAAGACGTCCGCGTCAAGAAAGACGACGTAGGGGCTCGAAGTGGCCGCCACGCCGGCCCGTAACGCTTGGCCCTTGCCGGTCTCTGCGGTCAGGGTGATCACGCGAGCCCCGTGTCGTTGCGCGACCACCGCGGTGTCGTCTTCGGAGTGATCGTTGACCACGACCACTTCGCCCACGAGCTCGCCAGCGGCGATCACGGCGTCGAGAACGGCGCCAATGGTGGTGGCCTCGTTCTTGGCGGGAATAATGACGTCGGCGCGCAACGAGGCGGCCCGCACGGCCTCGAGCGAGGACTCAATCTCGCTCGGCGAGAGCGTCCAGGGGGCGTGCGAAGTCACGCGCCCACCCTAGAACGCGTACCGGCATTTGACACCCCCCACTAAAGTGGGCACAATAGAAGTGTCATCAAGAGCGACTGAGGGGCGGGCCCTATGAAGTCGCGACAACCAGTGTGAGCCCCAGGATTTCCTGTCACACCAGGTGCCAAAGCCCGAACGATGAAAGGGATTTTAAGACTATGAGTTTCGCTATTGGGCTTTTGTGTCGCGAATGTGGCGCAACCTATCCGACTGAAGCACGGTATTCGTGCGAGTTTTGCTTTGGCCCCCTCGAGGTCGACTACGACCTGACGGCCGCCAAGGGTGTCGTCACACGCGAGAGCATCGAGGCCGGCCCCAACTCCATCTGGCGCTACGGCGCCCTTCTGCCCGACCCGGGCGAGGCCCCCGTCGACCTCGGTGCGGGGTGGACGCCGCTACGTCGCGCCACCCGCTTGGCCGCAGTGCTGGGCGTCAAGGAACTGTGGTTGAAGGACGACACCCGGAACCCCACGGGTTCATTCAAGGACCGCGTGGTGTCCTGCGCGCTGTCGAGTGCCCGTCGACTGGGATTCACGACGGCGGCCTGTGCTTCGACCGGCAACCTCGCGACCTCGGTCGCCGCCCACGCCGCCTTCATCGGCTGGCCCAGCGTCACGATTATTCCCTCGGACCTCGAGAAGTCGAAGATCGCCATGACCGCCATTTTCGGTGGCACAGTGTTGGGGGTTGAGGGNAGCTACGACGACGTCAACCGCCTCTGTGTGGAGCTCGTGGCCGAGCACCCGGACTGGGCGTTCGCCAACGTCAACCTGCGCCCCTACTACGCCGAGGGCTCCAAGACGCTGGCTTTCGAAATCTGTGAGCAGCTGAACTGGTCAATGCCCGACCAGGTCGTGGTGCCACTGGCGTCGGGGAGTCAGTTCACCAAGATCGCCAAGGGTTTCCGCCAGTTCATCGAGTTGGGGCTCGTCAGCGGCGCCGAACCGGTGCTCTTTGGTGCCCAGGCCACCGGCTGCTCGCCCATCGCGACCGCCTTCGCCACCGGCGCCGAGGTCGTGACGCCACAGAAGCCCAACACGATTGCTCGGTCGCTGGCGATCGGTAACCCCGCCGACGGTCCCTACGTGCTCGACGAAGTGCGCGCCCACGGTGGCGACATTGGATCGGTGAGCGACGAAGAAATTCTTGAGTGCATTGGACTGCTGGCCGAAACCGAAGGCGTCTTCGCCGAAACGGCCGGTGGTGTGACCATCGCGTCGCTGCGCCAGATGGTGCGTCGCGGCACGATTGACCCGAACAAGTCCATCGTCGCCATTATCTCGGGTCACGGACTCAAGACCCTGGACGCGGTGTCGGAAACGGCCACCGTGACTGCAACAATTTCACCCGCCCTCGCAGACGCTGAGGCAGCGCTGCGCCGTCATGAGTTAGTGAGTGCCCAATGAGCGTCATCGTTCGTCTCCCCAGCCAGTTGCGTGTCCTCGTCGGCGGTGCCGGCGAAGTACCGGTCGAAGCGACAACCGTGCGTGAAGCCATCGCTGCCGTGGACGCGGCGCACCCCGGGATCGCCTTCCGCGTGCTCGACGACAAGGGCGCCCTGCGTCGTTTCGTCAACGTGTTCGTCGCCGACGAGGACGTTCGTTTCCTCGACGGACTCGACACGGTGCTCGCCCCGGGGACCACGGTGTCGCTGGTGCCGGCGGTGGCCGGCGGCTGCTAGCCGTTAGCACTCTCTCCTCTAGACTGCTAATATTGGATGTGCACCAAAACGGTGCCAATTCGCACGAGGAGGATTCGCTATGGCGAAACTAATCACATTTGACGAAGAAGCTCGTCGCGCCCTAGAGCGCGGCATGAACAAGTTGGCCGACGCCGTCCGCGTCACCCTTGGACCAAAGGGCCGCAACGTTGTCCTCGACAAGAAGTGGGGCGCCCCCACGATTACGAACGACGGTGTGTCGATCGCCAAGGACATTGACCTCGAGGACCCGTTCGAAAAGATCGGTGCCGAGTTGGTCAAGGAAGTCGCCAAGAAGACCGACGATGTCGCCGGTGACGGCACCACCACCGCCACGGTGTTGGCCTGGGCCATGGTCCGCGAGGGCCTGAAGAACGTCGCCGCTGGCGCGAACCCCATGTCGCTGAAGAAGGGCATCGAGGCCGCCGTTGAGGCCGCCCTCGCGTCGCTCGAGCAGCTAGCTAAGCCGGCCGACACCAAGGAGAAGATCGCCCAGGTGGCGAGCATCTCCGCCGCCGACACCGAGATCGGTCAGCTCATTGCTGACGCCATCGAGAAGGTCGGCAAGGACGGCGTTATCACCGTTGAGGAGAGCCAGTCCTTCGGTATGGACATGGACCTCGTTGAAGGTATGCGCTTTGACAAGGGCTACATTGCTCCCTACTTCGCGACCGACGCCGAGCGTCAGGAAGCGGTGCTGGAGAACGCCTACGTGCTGTTGATGGCCGGCAAGATCACCGCCATCCGCGACGTGCTCCCCGTCCTCGAGAAGGTCATGCAGTCGGGTCGTCCGTTGCTGATCATCGCCGAAGACGTCGAGGGCGAAGCCCTGGCCACCCTCGTGGTCAACAAGATTCGCGGTACCTTCAAGTCCGTCGCCGTCAAGGCCCCCGGCTTCGGTGAGCGCCGCAAGGCCATGCTCCAGGACATCGCCGTCCTCACCGGCGGTACCGTTATCGCCGAAGAGATTGGCCTCAAGCTCGAGACCGCCGGTCTCGAGATGCTGGGTCAGGCGCGCAAGATCGTCGTGACCAAGGACGAGACCACGATTGTCGAGGGTGCCGGTTCGGCTACCGACGTCGCCGGCCGCGTCGCCCAGATCAAGGCCGAGATTGAGAACACCGACTCCGACTACGACCGCGAGAAGCTCCAGGAGCGCCTCGCCAAGTTGTCCGGTGGTGTAGCCGTCTTGAAGGTCGGCGCCGCCACGGAAGTCGAGCTCAAGGAAAAGAAGCACCGCATCGAAGACGCCGTGTCGACGACCAAGGCTGCCATTGAGATGGGCGTCGTCCCCGGTGGTGGCGTGGCCCTGCTGCGCAGCCAGGCTGCCATCTTGGCTGTTGCCGAGACCCTGACGGGTGACGAGGCTACCGGTGCTCGTTTGGTCGCCAAGGCCGTTGAGGCCCCGCTGAACCAGATCGCCGTCAACGCCGGTCTCGAAGGTGGCGTCATCGTCGACAAGGTGCGCAACCTCGAGAACCCCTCGGCCGGTCTCAACGCCGCGACCAACGAGTACGAGGACCTCATTGAGGCCGGTGTCATTGACGCCGCCAAGGTGACTCGCTCGGCCCTGCAGAATGCTGCCTCGATTGCGGCTTTGTTCTTGACCACGGAGTGCGTCATCGTGGACAAGCCCGAAGAGAAGCTGCCCGCTATGCCCAACGGAGGCATGGAGGACTTCTAGTCGGACTGCCATCAGCACGAGAGCGGGGCTTCGGCCCCGCTCTCGTGCTTTAACGCTCGATTTGCCCCGCAGTCCGAACTCCTAACATGGAGGCATGACCACCACGCCGATGACGCCGTCCAAGGGATTGAACGTCCTGCACCTGTTTTGCCACGTGACCGGTGAAGTGCAGCGATCGGTCTTGCACCAGGCGCTCAGCGAGGCCCACGAGGCCAAACTGCAGGTCGTGACTGCCGCCATCATGGGCGCCAAGGCCGACCTCTGCTTTATGGTGCTGGGTGAAGACCTGTGGGATCTACGCCGCTTTCAGTCCAAGATTCAGGCCGCCGGTCTGACGATCTCGGAGTCCTACGTCTCGGTGACCGAAGTCTCCGAGTACGCCGCGGGCATGCCCGAGGCGATGCTGAACGCCCGTCTCTATCCCGTCTTGCCACCGTCGGACATGAAGGCGTTTTGCTTCTACCCGATGAGCAAGAAGCGCGGTGAAGAGAAGAACTGGTTCGCCCTGCCCTACGAGGAGCGCGACGCACTGATGCGCGAGCACGGCAAGTCCGGCCGCGACTTCAAGGGTCGCGTTATCCAGGTCGTCACCGGCTCCACTGGCCTCGACGACTGGGAGTGGGGTGTCACCCTCTTCGGCGTGCGTCCCGACGACCTCAAGGACTGCGTCTACACGATGCGCTTTGACGAGGCCTCCACGCTCTACGGCGAGTTCGGGGCCTTCTACACCGGCCTGGTGGGTGACCTCGACGAAGTACTCGACGCCACGCTGGCGTAAGGGTCGTGGCCGGCGCCAACGAAGCGGATCTTCGCCGATGGGCGGAGTCGCTGGCCGCGCTGGCGCAGACCGGTCTCGCCTTCACTGAGAGCGGGTACGAGCGCGAGCGCTACGAAGAGATTCTGAGCGTGGCCGCAGATATTGCCGCCGCCGCGGACGGCGAGACGGCGCTCGACGCTCCGCGCTACATCGAACGGTGGGGCGAGGGCGCCCAGCCCGGCCCCGCGGGCTACGTCACCCCAAAGGTGGCGGTTGGGGCCATCGTGGCCAATGGCGAGGGAGAAATTCTCCTCATTCAGCGGTCGGACTCCGGCGCGTGGCTCTATCCCACCGGCTGGGCCGACGTTGGGTATTCGGCTCCNGAGGTCGTGATTAAGGAAGTGCGGGAAGAGACCGGCATCGAGGTCGAGGTGGTGCGCCTGATTGGCGTGCTGGACGGCATGCGCTTGGGCCTGTCGCGGATCCCGCTCTACTCNCTGCTCTTCCTCTGTCGTCCCGTGGGCGGCGANTTACGGCCGCACCCGCTGGAGACACTCGACGCCGGCTGGTTTCGACGGGACGCCCTGCCGGCCGACACCATCGGGGCACCACGGTGGGTGCCAGACATTTTTTCTGCCATTGAGAATCCCACACACCCCGTCTTCTACGATGATGTGCGACGTCCCGTCTGGCGAGGTGAGTAATGAAAATTTCCCGAGTAACGCACGCTGACGAGGCGCTCCTTGTCGCCATGAACGCGCTCATCCCTCAGCTCTCATCGAGCTCGGGGCCGCTCACGCTGGACCAGCTCGAGACCATTGTGTCGGCCGAGAGCAACGTCTTTTTCATTGCGACAATTGATGACACGATTGTTGGAACGCTGACCCTGGCGACCTTTCCGATTCTGACGGGACTGCGGGCCTGGATCGAGGACGTCATCGTGGACGAAGCCGTTCGTGGTCAGGGCGTTGGTGTTGCGCTCACCGAAGCGGCACTGGCGCACGCCGCTTCGATTGGCGCCAAGACGGTGGATCTGACCTCGCGGCCTTCACGAGTCGCCGCCAACGCGCTGTATCGCAAGGTGGGGTTCGAGCAACGCGAAACCAA
>Ga0007877_1000234_pt1 | contig 10930 bp, 10 predicted proteins | sample CryBogCBH12Jul09_FD_54998 | JGI IMG/M metagenome (GOLD analysis project Ga0007877, IMG submission 54998) | Freshwater microbial communities from Crystal Bog, Wisconsin, USA - CBH12Jul09 | ecosystem: Environmental > Aquatic > Freshwater > Lake | place: Crystal Bog, Wisconsin, USA | collected... | reverse complement strand
ACATCACCATGAGCTACTGAAGCCGCTATATCAGTAGAAAACTGTAAGCGTCCTGCTGCGCGATTGCGCTCAATCATTTCCTTAAGGCCGGGCTCGTAAATCGGCACACCACCAGAATTGAGAATCTCAATCTTTTTAGGATCCACGTCTACACAGAATACATTGTTGCCCTGCTCAGCAAGACAAGCGCCGGTCACTAAACCAACATACCCACTACCAATAATGGTGACTTTCAAGTGAACTCCAATATATTTCTAATTGATCTACTGCTATTAAACACAAAATTCATTACGGTCTTGTTAATGTATTACATTGAAGGTCCGCTGGGTACAGCACCCTCACTGCGTCTTGGGGAATAGGCCTCCCAATGATTGCAGCCAGGGCATTGCCAATAAAAACGTCTCGCACGGAAACCACAATTCCCACAGGTATAGCGCGCCAAACTATTGGTTCGTTGCTTTAACAAGCCTAGGATAGATTGGATTTCTGAAATCTTCTCAGGAGTCCCATTACTTTCAGCGAGAGTTAAACGTGTCTCAGCCAATTTTGATAAAGCGCTTAAGCTCGGAGAATGTTGCATCACGTCTACCAGCATTAGCTCGGCTGCTTGAGGCCCACGCATCTGAGTCACGTGTTTCTGAACAATCTCCAGCAATTCACCAGAAGCTTGTGTCTTTAACAACTCGCAAAGTCTCTCTAGACCAGGCTCTGCTTTATCTAGCGCAGTATGTGCAGCCATCCAACGATCAGCAAGTAAATGCATATAAGCCGGGTGAGTGTCTGCAACAACACTCCAAACTGCTATAGCTTGACTAGGACGATCCGACGCCACTAAATAGTCACCTTGCAATATCAATGCACGCGCGTGATTTGGGACGGCCTGAAGTGCACGTTCAATAGACTGCTCAGCTTCTACTAAATCCTTACGACGCAGAGCCTCTTGTGCCAACTCACAATGAAACTGGGCGATCTCAGTTTGATGGGATTTACCTTGTAAACCCTCAAGCTCAGCGGCGGCAATGATGGCCTTTTTCCAATCTCGCTCTACTTGATACATCTCCAAGAGACTCTCTTTAGCGGGAGCTGCATATTTTCCATCACCCACCCGATTGAGAGAAGCTTCTGCACGATCNAATAAACCTGCGCGCAAGAAATCNCGTCCCAGCTCATANGCGGCATGATCACGATCACGTGGTTTTAAATCATCACGGTTAGCCAAGTGTTGATGCACCCGAATTGCACGCTCTGTTTCACCACGGCGACGGAATAAATTACCCAAAGAAAAATGTAATTCAATGGTTTCTGGGTCTAGCTGTGCAATCTTGACCAAAGTCTCGATGGCTTGATCGGGCTGCTCATTCAAGAGCAGACTTAAACCTTTAAANGTCGAGCGNTGCTGACGCATACGCTCNCGTTCATCCATGCGATTCTCAAGACGCAAATCCCAGCGTGATGCCAACCAACCCAATCCAAACAAGATGGGTAATAACAATAGCCAGGATGTTGCAATTTGAATCATCGTGGAGATAACTTAAATGAAGGGCTTAAATAAAAAATGGTCCAAACGGACCACTGACGTGCTTGCTGATTAAGCACCAGAACCCTCTTTAGGGCCCGCCTGCTTTAGNGGCTTGTAATCAACGCGNTCACGCAACTCCTTGCCAGGCTTAAAGTGTGGAACTCGTTTTTCTGGGATCAATACTTTTTCNCCAGACTTTGGGTTACGGCCAGTACGCGCAGGACGATGATGNAATACNAANCTGCCAACGCCACGCAACTCAATCCGCTTGCCTTCGGCCAAAGCGTGNGTCATCGTNTCTAGTAAAGTTTTTACCGCCAACTCCACATCCCTAGGTAGAAGCTGCGGAAACTGNTCCGCTAAGCTCTCCACTAGTTCGGAGCGGGTGATTGCTTGTTGCTCTTGATCTGTCATGATCTATCAATAAAAACCGCCGCTCTCCTAGTGGAAAGCGGCGATATTGATTTAGCCTTGATTGTCCATTTTTGCTTTTAACAAAGCTCCCAAATTGGTAGTGCCAGACTGCGCATCACCTTGGAGCTTGCTCATAGCATCTTGTTGATCAGAGCTGTCTTTTGCTTTGATTGAAAGATTGATAACGCGTGACTTACGATCAATGTTAATGATCATGGCAGTTACGCTATCGCCTTCTTTCAATACATTGCGTGCATCTTCAACGCGATCGGTTGAGATCTCAGAAGCGCGCAAATAAGCTTCAACTTCGTCAGCCAAGTGAATCGTTGCACCCTTAGCATCAACAGCTTTCACAGTGCCAGTTACAAGGCTACCCTTGTCGCTAACGGATGTGTAGTTATTGAATGGGTCACCAGACAATTGCTTGATACCGAGAGAGATACGCTCTTTCTCAACATCAATTGCCAATACGGTGGCTTCAATTTCATCGCCTTTTTTGAATTTCTTAACGGCTTCTTCACCAGGCTCATTCCATGAAAGGTCTGAAAGGTGAACTAAACCGTCGATGCCGCCAGGCAAACCAATGAACACACCAAAGTCAGTAATTGACTTGATTGCGCCAGTAAGCTTGTCGCCTTTTTGCTGAGCACGTGAGAACTCTTCCCAAGGATTGGCTTTGCACTGTTTGATGCCCAAGCTAATACGACGCTTGTCTTCATCAATATCCAGAACCATTACTTCAACTTCGGTTCCTAATGCAGTGGCTTTGCTTGGAGCAACGTTCTTGTTAGTCCAGTCCATTTCGGATACGTGTACCAAACCTTCAATGCCAGACTCGATTTCAACGAACGCACCGTAGTCAGTCAAGTTGGTTACTTTGCCGAATAAACGGGTGTTTGGTGGGTAACGACGTGCGATACCAACCCATGGATCATCACCAAGCTGTTTCACACCGAGTGAAACACGATTCTTCTCTTGGTCGAACTTCAAAATCTTAGCAGTAACTTCTTGACCAACAGTCAACATCTCGCTTGGGTGACGCACACGACGCCATGCCAAATCGGTAATGTGCAAGAGGCCATCGATACCACCGAGGTCCACGAATGCGCCGTAGTCAGTGATGTTCTTAACGATACCTTGAACAACGCTACCTTCTTTAAGGTTAGACATCAACTTAGCACGCTCTTCACCTTGGCTAGCTTCAACAACCGCACGACGTGACAACACTACGTTGTTACGCTTACGATCAAGCTTGATAACCTTGAACTCCATGGTCTTGCCCTCGTAAGGGCTAGTGTCTTTGATTGGACGTGTGTCAACGAGTGAGCCAGGCAAGAATGCGCGGATACCGTTCACCATCACTGTCAAGCCACCTTTAACCTTACCAGTCACAGTACCGGTAACGATCTCAGCTTGCTCGAGCGCTTTTTCCAAGTTCATCCATGATGCCAAGCGTTTTGCTTTATCACGGGAGAGGATGGTGTCGCCATAGCCATTTTCAAGGGCATCGATAGCAACAGAAACGAAATCGCCAGGAGCTACTTCAATCTCGCCAGCGTCGTTATGGAATTCTTCCACAGGAATAAACGCTTCAGACTTTAAGCCAGCGTTAACAACGACGAAGTTATGGTCGATGCGAAGGACTTCAGCCGAAATAACTTGGCCGGTCTTCATATTCGATCGGGTTAATGATTCTTCAAATAATTCTGCAAATGATTCAGACATTTATATATTCACTTTTTGCCGCCAGAAGACCTGACGGGTTAGGTTAAAAAAGTCTCAAGAAACACGCTAATTTGATCATCGCGTTGTAGAGTTCCTCAAAACACCAAAAACTACTGCTACTTCTACTGCACTCAAGGTTTAAGCAATTTTTGATTGATACCAATCCAAAACCGTCTTAACTGCTTGATCTATCGATAAATCTGATGTTTCAAGCACTTGTGCGCCTTCTGCAACTAGCAAAGGTGCGGTGCCTCGACTACTATCGCGGGCATCGCGCTCCTGCAAATCTCGCAGTAAGTCGTCAAGTTTAGCAGGAATTCCCTTAGCTATCAATTGCTTATAACGACGCTCTGCCCTGACAGCGGCCGTTGCAGTCAAAAAAACCTTCAAAACTGCGTCTGGGAATATGACGCTCGCCATATCTCTACCATCAGCTACGAGGCCCGGAGCCTTGCGAAATCCACGCTGGAGGCCCACTAAAGCACGTCTTACCTCTGGATGAGCTGCTAAAGCTGAAGCCCTTAAACCAATCGCTTCAGCCCGAATACTTTCGGTTGCATCCTCCCCATTTAAGAGGATTTGCCCTTTTTCAAATGAAATCAATAACTTGGGTACTAAAAAACCTAACTCTGGACCATTTTTTACATCGATTCCCTCTTTCTCACTTGCCAGGGCTACCAGACGATAAAGTGCCCCGCTATCCAGATAATGAAAGCCCAACTTCTCCGCCACTAAAGACGCAACCGTCCCTTTTCCAGAGGCGGTAGGTCCGTCCATCGCGATAACCGGGGCTAATGTCATTAAATTAACAAGTAAGTATTAACTGACTATCTTTGCAAATTCTGCAAAGTAAGTTGGGAAAGTTTTGGCAACACAGTTTGGATCATTAATCTTCAAAGTATTTGGGCCAAGGGCAGCCAAAGAAAAACACATTGCCATGCGATGGTCATCGTAGGTATCAATACCTTCAGAAGGCGAGCGCCAATCATCCAGCTTCTTGGGGGCGCTAACAACAATATAGTCCGCACCCTCCTCAACAATGGCTCCTACCTTCTTTAATTCTTTTGCCATCGCTGCAATACGATCGGTTTCTTTAACGCGCCAACTGGCAATGCCATTTAAGCGAGTCTCACCGTCAGCAAACAGAGCGGCGACTGCCAATGTCATTGCCGCATCCGGAATCTCTGTGCAATCAATCGTGATGCCCTTCAGTTTGCCATCTGCATTCTTGACGCCTGACACTTCAATCCAATCTTCACCGGCAGTAATGTTTGCACCCATCAAAGTAAGGGCATCTGCAAAAGCAACATCCCCCTGAATACTATCTTTACCAACGCCTAGAACGCGAACCGGCCCACCACCAATAGCGCCAAGCGCCAAGAAGTAGGATGCCGAAGACGCATCGCCTTCAACAGATAATTGACCAGGACTCTTATAGACTGCATCAGAAGTCTTCTTAGGAATCACGAAAGACTGCGCATCAGGACATGCAACATTCACGCCAAAGCGTGCCATTAATTTCAGTGTGATTTCAATATAAGGACGAGAAATGAGTTCGCCAATCACTTCAATACGCACTGGCTCTGTTGCGACTAAAGGCAAAGCCATTAACAATGCCGTGAGAAATTGNCTAGATACATCTCCNCGGACCTTCACGANATCTTTAATCTGAATATTCGCTGAAGAAATTTGGATTGGTGGGTANCCTTCTTGCAATTCGTAAGCAATATCGGCGCCAACCTGTCGCAAACCATCTACTAGGTCGCGAATGGGGCGTTCATGCATCCGCGCTACCCCTGATAAACGGTAGTTACCGCCCTGCATAGCTAATGCAGCCGTAAGGGGGCGAATCGCGGTACCAGCATTGCCCATAAAGAGATCAGCCTCGCGCACCGGGAACTGACCACCACAACCATTGACGATGCAAACATTATTTGGCTGGTCAATCACAGACAAGCCCAGGGTACGTAAAGCATTACGCATAACCTGCGTGTCATCAGCGTCCAATAAATTGGTGAGGGTAGTTTGACCTGATGAGAGTGCCGCCAAAAGTAAGGCACGATTAGAGATACTTTTAGATCCAGGTAAAACAATCGAGCCTTGAGCTCGAGTAAATGGTCCTATTTCAATACTGGGTAACGCACTGATTAAGACACTCATTAAAGTGCATCCAAATCTTGGCGCGCTTTACTCGCCTTATTGAATAATTTTTCTAAACCAGCACCATCGTTTTCAGAGATCAATTTGCGCATATGGTTCACGATCAAAAGATACTGATCCAACTCTTTCAGAATAGCNGTGCGATTACCTAAGCAAATATCGCGCCACATCTCAGGGCTCGATGCAGCAATGCGTGTGAAATCTTTAAAGCCTGCACCCACATGACTGAGTTTTTGATCAACGTCTTCTGAGTTAACTACGCTNGCCATTAAGGCATAAGAAAGAATATGNGGCAAATGAGAAACTGCCGCATAGATTGCATCATGTTGTACGTTTGAGATCTTTTTTACAACTGAGCCAACAGACTCCCAAAAACCAACAATCAGTGCAGTATCTTCTGGAGAGTTCTCTTGTATGGGGCAAACAATTGTTTGTTTACCCTGAAATAAATCTGCCTTAGCGGCACCAGCACCATGCTGAGCGCCACCAGCGATGGGATGGGCCGGCACAAACTGACACGCCTTCTTGCCCAACACTTCTTTAGCAGCCAAGATCACATCACCTTTGGTGCTGCCAGCGTCGGTAATCATGGTCTTCGATTCAAGATGCGGCTCAATAGCTTCAAATGCAGCTCGCATCTGAGCAACCGGCACACACAAAACAATCACATCGGATTGTTTAGCGGCATCCACTAAATCCACTACGCCATCAATCGCACCCATCTTTTGCGCTTGATCTACATTTTCTTTACTACGGCCAACACCCAAGACCTTAGTCACTACACCAGCTTGTTTCAGAGCTAACCCCAAAGAGGCGCCAATCAGTCCAACACCCACAATGGTGACGGTACCAAACTGAGCTTTAGTTGTAGTCATGATTTAGCCAAAATTTCACGGAAAGCATTGATGAAGGCAGCATTTTCTTCTGGCAGGCCAATGGAAATACGTAACCATTTTGGCAGGCCGTAATTACCAACCGGCCGAACAATGATGCCGCGCTTGAGTAAAGCTAAATTGACTCTCACACCTGCCTCATCATCTTCGCCCACTTTAACCAAGACAAAGTTACCAGCCGATGGAAGATAAGTCAGCCCCATCTCAGTAAATGCCTGAGTTAACTGCAGATAACCAGCGNGATTGACCTCATAACCTTGTTGTAAAAACGCGCTGTCTTGAAATGCAGCAATTGCTGCANCTTGAGCAAGGCTGTTGACATTAAAGGGTTGGCGAATGCGATTNAGTAAATCCGTTAACGCAGGTTGCGCAACGCCATAGCCTATCCGTAAACCGGCTAAACCGTAGGCCTTAGAAAAGCTACGCGACAAAATCATATTGGGGAAACGCTTCACCCAGGCAATGGCGTCATAGCGTTGCTCAGGCGCAAGATACTCGTTATAAGCCTCATCCAACACGACCACAACATTGGCTGGCACAGCTTGCAAGAATGATTCAATCTCGGCTGGCTGCAAATAACTGCCAGTAGGATTATTCGGGTTTGCCACAAAAACCAACTTCGCTTTATCGCCAGAGGACTGAACCGCTTTGAGCATTGCTGGCAAATCGTGGCCGTAGCTTGCAGTAGGCGCAACCTCAATAGCGCGCGCACCAACTGCTTGCGAAGCTAGTGGGTATACGGCAAACGCATGGCGTGAAAAAATAATATCGTCACCTAGTTGCGCAACCGCACGAGCAGCTAACTCCAAAATGTCATTACTGCCATTACCTAAAGTAATCCAATCAGCAGGGACATCTAGACGCTCAGACAATACCTTTTTTAGTTCAAAGCCATTGGAGTCTGGGTAGCGCCCTAAATCACCTACGGCAGCCAGCATGGCGTCTTGCGCTGACTTTGGCATGCCTAGCGGATTTTCATTGGAAGCGAGCTTCACAATTTTGCTTTCATCCAAACCATACTCACGCGCCACCTCACTAATAGGGCGACCGCCGACATACGGCGCAATTGCTTGNATATGTTTTAAACCCAGTTTTGAAGTCATTACCAATAACGTACGTTATAAATTCGTTAAACCGCTGAGCGAGGATAAGAGCCCAACTTCTTATAGAAAGCAGCTGTATTTTTTAATTCTTCTAAAGCCTTGACCACCTTTGCATCATCAGCATGACCAGCAATATCAATATAAAAGTGATACTCCCAAGTGCCTTTACGAGCTGGGCGTGATTCAAAGCGATTCATGGATACACCATGCTTCGCTAAAGGCGCTAATAAACTATGTACCGCACCTGGTTGGTTATCCACGATAACACCAAAGAGGTTTGGTCGTCACCTGTAGGCTGACATAAATAATCGCCAATCACCACAAAGCGTGTGCGATTGTGTGGGTCATCCTGAATCTGCAAGGCAACCGCTTGCAAACCGTAAGCTATTTGAGCGGGATCGCCGGCAATCGCGGCCAAACTAGGATCTGCTGCAGCCATGCGAGCAGCTTCAGCATTACTACTGACCGCTTGACGCTTTAACTGAGGCGCGTGCTGACTCAACCATTGCTGACATTGCGCCAAAGCTTGAGCGTGCGCACAAACAGTCGTAACACCATCTAAGTTGCCGCTCTTACTGAGTAAATGATGATGAATCGGCAATACAACCTCACCACTAATTTGCATTGGAGAATCCAAGAGNAAATCTAATGTACGCGAGATGGCACCTTCACTGGAGTTCTCTACAGGAACTACGCCAAATTGTGCGGCACCTTTTTCTACTGCCTTGAATACCTCATCAAGACTGACGCAAGGCAAGCCAGCAATGGAAGTTCCAAAATAGGTTTGGGCAGCTTGCTCGGAAAAGGTCCCAACTGGGCCTAAATAGGCAATCGTTTGGCGAGCTTCAAGCGCTCTACATGCCGACATAATCTCGCGCCAGATAGCAGCNATGCCATCAGGCAATAAAGGGCCCGCATTAATGTCCTGCAATCTTGTCACAACCTGACGCTCACGCTCAGGCCGAAATACTGGTGATGAGAACCCACCTTTGACATGCCCAACGTCTTGAGCAGCTTTTGCNCGCTGACTTAAAAGCTCCAGAATCTGGGCATCTAAGGCATCAATTTTTTCTCGTAAGGGTGCGAGACGCTGTTCTTCCGTACTCATTAAGCCCGCCTTTCAAAGTCGCGCATAAATTCAATCAAGGCTTGTACGCCTTCTAAGGGCATTGCATTGTAAATACTGGCTCGCATTCCGCCAGCAGCCTTATGACCGCGCAAAGCCGCCAAACCAGCAGCATTTGATTGAGCCAAGAACTCTGCGTTTAAATTCTCATTCTTCAAGAAGAAGGTGACATTCATTCTAGAGCGATATTGCTTTGTCACGCGATTCTCATACAAGCTACTTTGATCAAGGAAGTTATAGAGCAAATCTGCTTTTGCTTGATTGCGCTTCTCAATCGCCTTGACACCGCCCTGCTTCAGTAGCCACTTGAATCCCAGCCCAGCCATATAGATCGAGAAAGTTGGCGGGGTATTAATCATGGACTGGGTATTTGCCTGTACGGACCAATCCCAAATTGTCGGAGTGATGCCCATACTGTGGCCCAGCAAATCTTTGCGAACGATTACTATCGTCACGCCTGAGGGGCCAATATTTTTTTGGGCGCCCCCAAACCAAACGCCGCACTTCGTAATATCCATCTCTTTAGAGAGAATGTTGCTAGAGATATCGGCAACCAATGTTGTATTGCCAACATTGGGCACATCAGGAAACTCCACGCCACCAATCGTTTCATTGGCGCAGTAATGNACATACGCTGCATCATCAGAGAGTTGCCANGTTGATCGGGCGGGAATGGTGTTGAATTTTTCAGCNGCAGATGAAGCNGCAAGATTTGCTGTACCGTATTTCTGNGCCTCTTTAAAAGATTTCTCAGACCAAACGCCCGTCACAATGAAATCCGCTTTAGGGCCCTTCTTAGCCNAGGGCATTAAATTCATTGGAATAGCTGCATTCTGACCAATACCACCACCTTGTAGCAACAAGATCTCGTAAGTATCAGGAATGTTCATTAAAGTGCGCAGGTCTTGCAACACTTCTTCATAGACCGCCATGAACTCTTTGCTACGGTGACTAATCTCCATCACACTAGTGCCGAGCCCTTGCCAGTTGAGCATTTCATCGGCAGCCTGCTTCAACACCTCTTCAGGCAAGGTAGCAGGCCCCGCTGCGAAATTAAAGATGCGGCGGTCAAACGTCATGATGGCTTACTAGTCTTTAATCGATGCCAGCTTAGGCATCACCAGCAGCATCGGAATCAGAATCAAGCGCTGGATCAGCAGATACATCACCCTCTTCCGCATCATCACCTTCTTCATCCGAATCGCTTTCAGCAATACGCTGCAAACCGGATAAACGAGTGCCCTCATCAACGTTAATNAAAGTNACACCTTGTGTGGCGCGACCCATCTCACGAATCTCAGACACGCGTGTGCGCACTAATATTCCGCCAGTGGTGATCAACATAATTTGATCTTCAGGAGATACCAAAGCAGCAGCAACCACTTTACCGTTACGCTCAGATGTCTGAATCGCAATCATGCCTTTGGTACCACGTCCATGACGTGTGTATTCACCAATTGGAGTGCGTTTACCGAAGCCATTTTCAGTAGCCGTTAATACGCTCGTTGGAATTGGATTGCCTTCTGAATCCACAGTACTAGCCTCTGCGCCTTCAGTTGCTTCAGCAGGAGCGACCAACATAGCGATAACTTGTTGACCAGCAACCAAGTTCATACCGCGAACACCGCGGGCAGTGCGGCCCATAGGACGCACATCATTCTCATCAAAGCGAACTGCTTTACCAGCATCAGAGAACAGCATCACATCGTATTGACCGTCTGTTATCGCTGCGCCAACTAAGAAGTCATTCTCATTTAAGTCAACCGCGATGATGCCGGCTTTACGTGGGTTAGAGAAATCAGACAAGCGCGTCTTCTTCACGGTACCTAAGCTGGTTGCCATGAATACATAATGATCATCTTGGTAGCCTTTAATTGGCAAAATCACAGTGATCTTTTCGCCTTCAATCAGTGGGAACATATTGACGATCGGTTTGCCACGTGAGCTGCGACTACCTTGCGGCACTTCCCATACTTTCAACCAATACATG
>Ga0007877_1000230_pt1 | contig 11055 bp, 20 predicted proteins | sample CryBogCBH12Jul09_FD_54998 | JGI IMG/M metagenome (GOLD analysis project Ga0007877, IMG submission 54998) | Freshwater microbial communities from Crystal Bog, Wisconsin, USA - CBH12Jul09 | ecosystem: Environmental > Aquatic > Freshwater > Lake | place: Crystal Bog, Wisconsin, USA | collected... | reverse complement strand
TTGTCACGCTGGCGTTCGCGGTATGCGCGAAGTGTGCCAGATGGAATGACGTGGTCAGCAGTTTTGTCACGTGACGCAGCAATTTCTTCAGGACGACGCAACTGCTTCAGTCCTTCGATAGTTGCGTGTGCCACGTTGATGCCGTTTGAAGAGCCAAGGGACTTCGCAATGATGTCCTTAACGCCAGCCATTTCGAGAATGGCACGAGCAGCACCACCGGCGATAACACCAGTTCCTGGAGCTGCAGGCTTCATGAGCACGCGACCAGCACCGGCTTCACCGAGTACTGGGTAAACAATTGTTGAACCAGCGAGTGGCACTTCGAAGAGGTTCTTGCGAGCTTCTTCGATTCCCTTTTGTACCGCAAGACCAGCTTCCTTGGCCTTACCGTAACCGAGTCCAACGTGTCCCTTGCCATCACCAATAACCATGAGAGCGGTGAATGAGAAACGACGTCCACCCTTCACAACTTTGGAAACGCGGTTTACTTTGATCGTACGTTCTTCGTATTGCTGTTCGTCGGTCATTAGAACTCCAGTCCTGCAGCGCGAAGAGTGTCTGCGAATGCAGCAACGCGACCGTGATAGTCGAATCCACCGCGGTCAAAGACCACTGTGGTGATACCGGCAGCCTTGGCGCGATCAGCGAGAAGCTGAGCTACGGCCTTGGCACCGTCGATGTTTCCACCGCTAGTTGACTTCAAGGCAGCTTCGACTGAAGACGATGCGCAGAGTGTTACTCCTGCAACGTCATCAATGATCTGTGCCGAGATGTGCTTGTTCGTACGGTTCACGGCGACACGTGGACGAGCTGCAGTACCTGAAAGGTTCTTGCGAATTCGACGGTGACGACGCTTACGAAGTTCGAGTGTTGTGCGTGCCATTATTTAGCAGCCTTTCCAGCCTTGCGAGCAACCTTTTCACCGAGGTAGCGCACACCCTTACCCTTGTAGGGCTCAGGCTTACGTAGTTTGCGGATTGATGCAGCGACTTGGCCAACAACTTCTTTGTCCGCACCCTTAACGATCACGCGCGTAGGAGCAGGCACTTCAAAAGTGATGCCCTCAGGAGCGGTGAACTTAACTGGGTGAGAAAAACCAAGTGCAATGTCAAGAGCGCTAGGACCGGCTGCAGCAGCACGGTAACCAACACCAATGATTTCGAGTTCCTTCGCCCAGCCATCAGTCACACCAACAACCATGTTGGAAATAAGTGTGCGTGAAAGACCATGAAGTGACTTCGAAGCTGTTTCTTCATCGACACGTCCGATGATGAGCTGGTCGCCATCTTGCTTCACAGTGATGCATGAAGGGATGGTGCGAGTCATGGACGCGTTTGGTCCCTTGACTGTTACTTGCTCACCAGAAACGGTGACTGTTACCGATGATGGAACGGTGATTGGGTTATTACCAATACGTGACATCAGCGAACCTCAACTTTCAAAATTTGCGTGTTACCAGACATAACAAAGCACCTCGCCACCGAGCTTGGCCTTTCGGGCTTCGCGGTCGGTCATGAGACCGTGACTCGTTGAAACAACGGCCACGCCCACACCACCAAGAACCTTTGGCATCTGGTCTGACTTCTTGTAAATACGGAGTCCAGGCTTCGAGACGCGCTTCAGACCAACAATGGTCTTCTTGCGGTCTTCTGAATACTTAAGGACGATCTCTAGCGTGTTGCCAGCCTTACCCGCTTCTTGAGTCACGGTGTAGCTCGAAATGAAACCTTCCTTGAAGAGGACCTTTGCGAGGCTTTCCTTCAACTTCGAAGACGGCATCTTTACGCTGTCGAACATTGCGGCATTCGCGTTACGAATGCGCGTGAGCATGTCGGCTATTGGGTCAGTCATTGTCATGATTTACCAACTTGCCTTTGTTACGCCAGGAATTTCTCCAGCGTGGACCATTACTCGTAGACAAATACGGCACAGACCGAACTTGCGGTATACCGAACGAGGACGACCACAGCGTTCGCAACGTGTGTAAGCACGTGTCGAAAACTTAGGTGTCTTCTTCTGCTTGATTACAAGGGCTTTCTTAGCCATGTCTATCGATTCTCCTGCTTGAAGGGGAAGCCGTAAGCGCGCAAGAATGCACGCCCCTGCTCGTCGTTCGCGGCCGTTGTAACAATCGTGATGTCGAAACCACGTGGCGCGTCGATTTTGTCGTAGTCAATCTCGGGGAAGATCAACTGGTCATTTACACCAAAGGTGTAGTTACCCTTGCCATCGAATGACTTAGGGCTAAGGCCACGGAAGTCACGGATACGAGGGATTGAGATGCTGATGAGGCGGTCAAGGAATTCCCAAGCGCGGTCACCGCGAAGTGTCACCTTGGTTCCAATGGCCTGCTCTTCACGAAGCTTGAAGCTCGCGATTGACTTCTTGGCGCGAGTCACAATTGGCTTTTGACCAGTAATGAGCTCAAGGTCTTTTTGTGCACCTTCAAGTAGAGATGCCTGCTGAGTAGCACGACCAACACCAGAGTTCAGCACGATCTTTGTAAGACGTGGAACCTGCATGATGTTTGCAAGGCCGAGTTCTTCCTTCAGAGCCTGACGGATCTGTTGGTCGTAAGCAACCTTTAGACGTGGACGAGTTGTTGTGCTCATAGTCCTGCTCCACACTTACGGCAAACACGTGACTTAGCACCGTCTGCAACCTTAAATCCAACCTTGGCTGGGCCCTTGTGTCCGGCGCACCAGATAGCAACGTTCGAAACGTGCAGCGGCATCATCTTGTCGATGATTCCAGCCTGCATTGTTGCGCCCGTCTGCTTAGTGTGACGCTTTGAAACGTTGATGCCGTCAAGAACAACTTTGTTGCTCCCTGGCAAAGCTTCAATAACGTCGGCACGCTCTCCACGGAACTTTCCGCTGAGAACAAGCACGTTGTCACCCTTTACAATTTTCATTACAAAACCTCCGGAGCCAGCGAAATGATTCGCATGAACTTCTTGTCACGTAGTTCACGGCCAACTGGGCCAAAAATACGTGTTCCACGAGGCTGCAACTGATCGTTGATCAGTACTGCAGCGTTTTCGTCGAACTTGATGTATGAACCGTCAGGACGGCGGCATTCCTTAGCGGTGCGAACAACAACGCAGCGAACTACGTCACCCTTCTTCACTGCAGCACCAGGAATTGCATCCTTAACTGTTCAATAAATACGTCACCAATTGATGCGTAGCGACGGCGTGTTCCACCGAGCACACGGATGCAAAGAACTTCCTTCGCACCTGAGTTGTCGGCAACCTTTAGACGGGACTCTTGTTGAATCATCGTGCACGCTCCACAATTTCAGTTAGGCGCCACGCTTGAGCTTCGAAAGTGGACGTGTCTCTTGGACGCGTACTTTGTCGCCAACCTTGGCTTCGTTCTTTTCGTCGTGGACATAGAGCTTCTTTGTGCGCTGAACTGTCTTGGAGTAACGAGGGTGTGAAACACGCTCGTTAACCGCAACAACCAACGTTGAGTTCATTTTGTCCGACACAACAATTCCCTCACGGATCTTGCGTGGGTTTTCGCGACTGGTGTTGATTTCTTCAGTCATGATTAGTTACCTTCTCCCAAAGCTTCAGCAGCTTCGATTTCGCGCTCACGAAGAAAAGTGGCAAGACGCGCAATGTCGCGACGAACCTCTCCTAGACGTGATGTGTTGTCGAGCTGACCTGTGGCGAGTTGGAAACGCAAGTTGAACAACTCGCGACGAGCTTCACTAAGACGCTCGATCATTTCCTTGTCGCCGAGGAGTCGAAGCTCCGCTACGCGTTCTTTAGTGTTTGCCATTAGATGGTTACCTCCGGTGCGCCGTGTGTTCCAGGGCGGATAACGAACTTCGCCTTAATCGGTAGCTTCTGAATTGCGCGCTCCATAGCCTGGCGAGCGAGTGTCTCATCAACACCACCGAGTTCGAACATGATGCGACCCGGCTTCACAACGGCAACCCAGAACTCAGGGTTACCCTTACCTGAACCCATACGAGTTTCAGCAGGCTTCTGTGTTACTGGCTTGTCCGGGAAAACACGGATCCAAACTTTTCCACCACGCTTAACGTGACGAGTCATTGCAATACGAGCAGCTTCAATTTGACGTGCAGTGATCCAACCAGCTTCGAGAGCCTGGATTCCGAAGTCACCAAAGTTGAGTTCTACTCCACCCTTAGCCATACCGGTCATACGACCNCGCTGCTGCTTACGGTGCTTTACTTTGCGAGGCATCAACATAATTACTCAGCGTCCTTTCGAAAGTGTGGCGTGTCGGTGTGATCTTGAGCAGTACGACGCTCAATCTCTTCTTCAACACTCAGTAGCTTTTCGACTTCAGCATCNGCAGCAATGATGTCCACTGGTGCAATGTCAGCTACTTCAACGTCAGTAACTTCAACTGTTTCAACACGACGACGTCCGCCACCGGCACGAACAACACCCTTAGGTGCNGCTGGAGCTGAACCGACTGGCACTGCATCNCCNGCAGCCATAGCTGCTTCGCGAACAATCTTTTCGTCGTTCGTAAGTTGGTAAGGAAGAATGTCACCCTTGTAGATCCAAACCTTCACACCAATGCGACCGGTTGAAGTGCGAGCTTCGCGGAATCCGTAGTCAATGTCAGCGCGCAGTGTGTGCAGTGGCACACGACCTTCGCGGTATGACTCACGGCGTGACATTTCTGCTCCACCGAGACGACCAGATGCCTGGATCTTCACACCCATAGCGCCAGCCTTTTGAACAGTCTGAATACCACGCTTCATTGCACGGCGGAATGCCACGCGGCGAAGAAGCTGGTCACAGATACCCTGCGCAATAAGTGCAGCGTCAAGTTCAGGTTGCTTGATTTCTTGGATGTTGAGAGAGATCTTGTTCTTTTGACCAGTGATCTTCTCAAGGTCCTTCTTTAGACGCTCAGCTTCAGCACCACGGCGACCAATAACAATGCCCGGGCGAGCAGTGTGAATGTCAACGCGTACGCGGTCTGAGCTGCGCTCGATTTCGATACGACTCACAGCGGCACTTTCGAGCTGCTTGGTGAGGTAGTCACGGATCTTCCAGTCCTCGATAACGAGTTCCTTGTAACCGCGCTCTTTAAACCAGCGTGACTTCCAGTCCGTCGTGATACCGAGACGGAAACCGTATGGATTTACCTTCTGACCCATTAGTTCTTCTCCTCAGTAGTTTCGTCAGTTGTTGTTTCAGTCACCTGATCAACAATTGGTGTTTCGATCACGTCAGTCTCAATCACTTCGTTCTCGGCTTCGTTTGCTGCGAGTTCTGCAGCAGTTTCGCGCTTGTTAACGCTGGCGGTCTGGTCAGCACGACGGCGTGATGTTGCTACGCGGCGTGAACGTGATGCAGATGCCTGAGCGCTACGAGCAGTGCGAAGAAGTTCGAGACGCTCATCGTCAAGGCGAGAAACAATCACGGTGATGTGGCAAGCACGCTTCAAGATTGCACCAGCACGACCACGAGCACGTGGTGTGAAGCGCTTCATGGTGATGCCTTCGTCAGCGTATGCAGCTGATACGAAGAGTTCGTCAGCGTTCATNCCNTCGTTGTTCACTGCGTTAGCAACAGCAGATGCGAGCACCTTGCCAATTACGTCAGCAGCTTCGCGAGTTGTACCGGCGAGAATTTCACGGGCAGTGTTGACGTCTTCGCCACGGATGAGGTTAAGAACAACACGAGCCTTGCTCGCAGACATTTGATAGCCCTTGAGTGAAGCGCGGGTTCCTGGACGTTCGTTTAGCTTTGGACCGGTCATTAGCGCTTACCTGTCTTTTCCTGGCCGGCGTGGAACTTGAATGTACGAGTTGGTGAGAACTCTCCAAGCTTGTGGCCAACCATTGATTCGTTTACGAACACTGGAACGTGACGACGTCCATCGTGAACNGCGAAGGTGTGGCCAACCATTGTTGGAATGATCGTTGAACGACGACTCCAAGTCTTGATGACCTTCTTCTCGTTTGCGGCGGTCATCGCTTCAACCTTCTTAAGAAGGTGTGCGTCGATGAAAGGACCTTTTTTGAGACTACGTGACATGTATTTACCTACCTACGCGCGCCGCGTCCACGGCGACGACGAATAATTAGCGCATCCGACTGCTTCGGAAGACGCGTACGACCTTCTGGCTGACCCCAAGGCGACACAGGGTGACGTCCTCCGGAAGTCTTTCCTTCACCACCACCAAGTGGGTGGTCTACCGGGTTCATCGCAACACCACGTGTCTGAGGGCGAATACCCTTCCAACGGTTACGACCGGCCTTACCAATCTTGATGAGTTCGTGCTCAGAGTTTCCAATGATGCCGAGTGTTGCGCGGCAGTCAATTGGCACACGGCGCATTTCAGTTGATGGAAGACGAAGAGTGGCAAAGCCACCGTCCTTCGCAACAAGCTGAACGCTCATACCGGCACTACGGCCCATCTTTCCACCACCGCCGGGACGAAGCTCGACGTTGTGAACTGTTGAACCAGTTGGGATGAAGCGCATTGGAAGTGCGTTNCCGGTNCGGATGTCGGCCTTTGGACCAGACTCCACAACGTCGCCAACCTTTAGTCCGTTAGGAGCGAGGATGTAACGCTTTTCNCCGTCTGCGTAGTGCAAGAGTGCAATGCGACAGGTACGGTTCGGGTCGTATTCAATTGAAGCAACTTTTGCAGGAATTGCATCCTTGTTGCGCTTGAAGTCAATGATGCGGTACTGCTGCTTGTGTCCACCACCACGGTGACGTGAGGTCTTGCGACCGTAGTTGTTACGTCCACCAGACTTCGGCTTTGGAGCAAGTAGCGACTTTTCAGGAGTCGAGGTAGTGATTTCAGCAAAGTCTGAAACCGACTGGAAGCGACGTCCCGGGCTAGTTGGTTTGCGGTTACGAAGGGCCATAGCTGTCCTTAGTTCTCAAAGAGGTTGATCGAGTCGCCCTGNTTNAGGGTGACAATGGCCCGCTTAGTTGCTGGACGTGATCCAGTAACACCGGTACGACGATTCTTAGTTGTCTTACCCTTGCGGTTGAGTGTGTTGACGTTGGTGACCTTCACATTGAAAGCCTGCTCAACGGCATTGCGAACGTCTACCTTCGTGGCCTTAGGGTCCACGATGAAAACGTACGTGTGGTTTTCCATCAATGCGTATGTCTTTTCAGACACGACAGGACGGATGAGAACGCTCATTGCATCGCGCATTAGTTGGTCTCCTTAGCAACTGGAAGAGTGGAGTCTGTAAANAGGATCCAGTCGTTTTCGAGGATGTCGTAAGCGTTCAGTTCGCCAGCGTCAACTGTCTTGACGTGTGGCAAGTTCTTGAACGAGTGGAATGCCACTGCGTCTTCGCGACTTAGGACAACCAAAACCTTGCCTTCAAGACCAAGTGCGCTCAAAGCTGAAACAGCGTCCTTTGTCTTAGGCAGTGCCCACTTTTCGAAGTTGTCAATAAGAGCAACGCGCTCGAGTTGTGCACGGTCTGAAAGAGCTGAGTAGAGAGCCAGACGGATCATCTTCTTAGGAGTCTTTTGGTCGTACTTGCGAGGCTTAGGCCCAAGAGCAATTCCACCACCTGGGTAGTGAGGCGCACGGATTGTTCCCTGACGTGCTCCACCAGTTCCCTTTTGGTTGAATGGCTTCTTTCCACCACCACGAACTTCTTTACGAGTCTTGGTTGACTGTGTTCCAGCGCGCTTTGCAGCAAGCTGAGCCTTGATGACTTGGTGCAGTACAGCCATGTTTGGTTCAATACCGAACATTGTTGGCTCTAGGGCAACCTTGCCAAGTGCTTTTCCATCGATCGACTTACGCTCAACTGAACGCTTCGCCGGCTCTGGACGATCCTTCTTTACGGGACCACGGAGAGTAAAGACATCGCTCATCGCTTGCCTCCAGCCTTCATAGGATTCTTCACTGATGTACGAAGTACAACAACGCCACCGCGTGGGCCAGGAACTGCACCCTTCACGAGAACGAGGCTGCGCTCAACGTCAACACCAATTACTTCGAGGTTGGTAGTTGTAACTTGTCCGCCACCCATGCGTCCGGCCATCTTCTGACCCTTAAACACACGACCTGGTGTTGAACATGCACCGATTGAACCAGGAGCACGGTGGTGCTTGTGGTTACCGTGCGACGCACCCTGACCACCGAAGTTGTGACGCTTCATTCCACCGGCAAAACCCTTACCCTTGCTCACTGCAGTGGCGTCAATCATTTCGCCCTTTTCAAAGGTGTCAACAAGAATCTCTTGACCCACTTCGTAACCAGTTACGTCGTCGAGGCGAAGCTCAACGAGCTTCTTACCTGGAGCAACACCAGCTTTTTCGAAGTGACCTTGTTCAGGCTTCGTAACTGTTGATGCGCGACGGGTTCCCCACGTCACTTGAAGAGCTGAGTAGCCCTCCTTCTCGGGAGTCTTTACTTGGACGACTCGAGCTGGGCTGACACGAACAACTGTCACTGGTATGGCCCGGTTTTGGTCATCCCAAACCTGGGTCATGCCCACCTTCTCGCCGACGATCGCTTTGGCCGTCACGGTAATTCCCTCTTTCTAATATCTGCACGTCGGTCACCCGACACACAGACGCTCCGCCGGGCCATAAAACCCGAACGGAGCGCTCGACTTGTTTGGTTTGACGTCCCTCATTGCTGAGGCGATCAAACACTTCTTTTGTGCAGCAGAACCGCTAGTTCTGCTCCCCACCACGAATGACAGGGATACTTACAATACATCAAAAGACCCCGCCAGCGCAAAGGCGCCGGCGGGGTCTCNCGANAAGTACTTAGTTTGTNCGGATCTTGATTTCGATGTCCACACCCGCTGGAAGGTCGAGGCGCTGAAGCGCATCTACCGTCTTAGGGGTCTGGTCAACAATGTCCAAAAGACGCTTGTGAACACGCATTTCGAAGTGTTCACGTGAGTCTTTGTGCTTGTGAGGTCCACGAACCACCGTGTANCGGTGCTTTTCNGTGGGCAGTGGCACTGGGCCCTGCACACGTGCGTTCGTACGCTCAACCGTTTGCACGATTTTCGCGGTGGACTGGTCTAGGACACCGTGGTCGAAGGCCTTAAGCCGAATTCTGATCATTTGACGTGGTTCGGCCATGACCGGACTACTTCAGGATCTTTACGACACGACCAGAACCAACGGTACGGCCACCTTCGCGGATTGAGAAGGTAAGACCCTCTTCCATCGCGATTGGCTTACCCAAAGTTACGGTCATTTCAGTGTTGTCTCCAGGCATAACCATTTCTGTGCCTGCAGGAAGCTCAACNGTACCGGTTACGTCAGTTGTACGGAAGTAGAACTGTGGACGGTAGTTAGCGAAGAACGGCTTGTGACGTCCTCCTTCTTCCTTGGTAAGAACATAAACAGATGCTTCGAACACTGTGTGAGGAGTAATTGAACCTGGCTTGCAAAGAACCTGCCCGCGCTCAACTTCTTCCTTCTTAGTTCCACGAAGAAGTGCACCAAGGTTGTCTCCAGCCTGGCCTTCGTCGAGAAGCTTACGGAACATTTCGATTCCAGTAACAGTGGTCTTAGTGGTGTCACGAAGTCCAACGATTTCTACTTCGTCTCCAACCTTAACGATTCCCTGCTCAACCTTTCCGGTTACAACAGTTCCACGTCCTGTGATTGACATAACGTCTTCAATCGACATAAGGAATGGCTTGTCAGTAGCGCGCTGTGGCTCTGGAATGTAGGCGTCAACAGCAGCCATAAGTTCCATGATCTTGTCACCCCATGCAGCGTCGCCTTCAAGTGCCTTAAGCGCTGAAACGCGAACGATTGGTGTGTCGTCGCCTGGGAAGTCGTAGCTAGAAAGAAGTTCACGAACTTCCATCTCAACGAGCTCAAGGAGCTCTTCGTCTTCAACAACGTCTGACTTGTTAAGTGCAACAACNATGTATGGAACACCAACCTGACGAGCAAGCAACACGTGCTCGCGAGTCTGTGGCATAGGACCATCTGTTGCTGAAACTACAAGGATTGCTCCGTCGACCTGTGCAGCACCAGTGATCATGTTCTTCACATAGTCAGCGTGGCCTGGCATGTCAACGTGTGCGTAGTGACGCTTTTCCGTCTCGTACTCAACGTGAGCAATAGAAATAGTGATACCACGGGCCTTCTCTTCAGGGGCCTTGTCGATCTGGTCGAAAGGCGTGAAGGCAGAACCTGGTACGCGGTCTGAAAGAACCTTGGTGATTGCCGCAGTAAGAGTGGTCTTACCGTGGTCAATGTGACCCATTGTTCCAATATTTACGTGAGGCTTATTGCGCTCGAACTTTTGCTTTGCCATTGTCGGGGACTAACTTTCTCTCTAGTGACTGATTCCCGCGAATCAGTCGGGTTGGTTTCGGTCCTCCCCGACTACGGTTTGGACCATTTCTCCGGTTTCCCGGAATTTCTTACGCGCCTGTAGCCTTGGCGACGATCTCCTTAGCGATCGACTCGGGCACTTCTGCGTACGAATGGAACTGCATGCTGTACGTCGCGCGCCCTTGGGTGCGAGAACGCAGGTCAGTAGCGTAGCCGAACATATCAGCTAGAGGCACAAGTGCCCTAATTGCTTGGCTATTGCCCTTCTGTTCCATACCTTCTACACGGCCTCGGCGACTGGAGAGGTCTCCAATAACGTCACCCATGTAGTCCTCTGGCGTAACCACTTCTACGGCCATAACAGGCTCAAGGAGCACTGGGCTAGCCAAGCGAGCNGCCTTCTTCACCGCGATTGAACCCGCGATTTTGAATGCCATTTCTGAAGAGTCAACGTCGTGGTAGCTACCAAAGGTAAGACGTACACGTACGTCTACAACTGGGTAGCCAGCAAGAACACCTGAAGTTAGTGCTTCAGTAATTCCCTGGTTAACCGGTCCAATGTATTCCTTCGGAATAACACCACCGGAAATTTCATCAACGAATTCGTAACCGCCACCAGGACCAGTTGGCTCCATGGTGATAACAACGTGACCATACTGACCCTTACCACCGGTCTGGCGAACATACTTCTCTTCAACCTTGGTTACGGTCTTGCGAATTGTTTCACGGTACGCAACTTGTGGCTTACCAACGTTGGC
>Ga0007877_1000228_pt1 | contig 11081 bp, 8 predicted proteins | sample CryBogCBH12Jul09_FD_54998 | JGI IMG/M metagenome (GOLD analysis project Ga0007877, IMG submission 54998) | Freshwater microbial communities from Crystal Bog, Wisconsin, USA - CBH12Jul09 | ecosystem: Environmental > Aquatic > Freshwater > Lake | place: Crystal Bog, Wisconsin, USA | collected... | reverse complement strand
AACAATGCCTGTGCGAAGAATAACGTTAGGTGTCGTTTTTGGAGTAAGTTGTGCAGACTCCGGAACTAAATCACTTGGTTTAGCATTTGAAGTTAAAACCGGACTTAGTTCTGACTTAACNGACTCTTGCGCTTCAAGCGATACCCCTGAAGCCAAGCAAACAGAGATAATAATAAGCGANGCTTTCATGATGTTTTAGACAACTAAGCTGCTAACTTAGTTCCTGTATTATGATCCAAAANAAGGATAGTGCAATCAAAAGCACTGCGCATATTTAAGCCCTAATTTGNCCCTGACCGGTNACTAAAAATTTATGTGAACACAGCTGTTTTAGCCCTACAGGACCACGCGCATGTAAGCGGTCCGTACTGATGCCAATTTCTGCGCCATATCCAAACTCAAATCCATCATTGAACCGAGTACTTGCATTCCAAAGGACAACGGCACTATCCACTTTCAGTTGAAATAGTCGTGCATCAAGTTCACTGGCAGTAACAATCGTATCGGTGTGTCCTGAACTATCCCGGTTAATAATTGTGATAGCTTCTTGAATAGAGTCCACAACACGAACCGCTATCACTAAATCTAAAAACTCAGTTGTGAAATCGCTCGCTTGAGCAAGCTTATGCTTAATTCCTTTTTTCGCTAAGATAGTTGCACTTGCTTTATCACAGCGCAGTTCGACCGATTTATCTACTAAGGCTGCTGCTATTTCTGGTAAAAGGATTTCCGCCGAATCTTTATGCACCAAGAGCTGCTCCGCTGCATTACAAACACCTGGACGATGTGTTTTAGCATTCACGGCAATTGATTTCGCCATAGCTAGATCGGCTGATTTATCGCAGTAAACAAAACATACGCCGTTATAATGTTTAATAACAGGTATAGTACTATTTTCAGCGACGAACCGAATTAAACTCTCACCTCCACGTGGAATGACACAGTGAATTAAATTGTTTTGCTTTAAGAGTATAGTAAGCGCTGCACGGTCTGTCGTAGGAATGAGTTGTACCGCATCGTGAGGTATTCCAGGTACTGACTTGAAGGCTTCAGCAATTAAATCTGCGAAAACTTTATTGGTATTAAAAATTTCTTTTCCACCACGCAGTACCGCTGCATTACCGGACTTTAAACACAGTACAGCACAGTCGATCGTTACATTAGGACGAGCTTCAAAAATAACGGCAATAACTCCGATTGGGACAGAAATCTTTTCAAATTTTAATCCGTTTGGTTGTGTCCACGTTTCTAAAACTTCTCCCACAGGATCTGGCAAGAGCGCTACTTCTTTAACAGACTGTGCGAGTTTCGTAATGCGCACAGGATTGAGTGTTAAGCGGTCAATCTGAGCCATCGAAAGCCCAGCCTCTTTCGCAGCCACTAAATCTTTATGATTCGCTTCTAAAATTCGGTCGCTATCCCTTAGAAGCAATTCACCCAAAGCATCGATTGCTGTATTCTTTGATGCCGTTGGTGCTACAGACAAAGCATACGAAGCATCGCGCGCTTTACGAGCAATGGCTGTAATAAGATCTGTTAACTGTGCACTCATTAAGGGTTAAACTTAGCCTATCTAGACTAAGAGCGCAAAATGAATTTATAAGGTAAAATCCTTACAAGGAGGTTACCGTTTTTAGGATCTTAAAGCGTTTATCTATTTCTTTCCGTCCTGCTGCTGATAAACGGTTCGTACCAAAACTCTCGACGGTAAGACTTGCACAAGCAGTCGCATAACCTATCGCTGTTTTGAGTGACTTATAATCCGTTTTGTTAACGGATGCGAGATAGCCGATGAGCGCACCCGCATAGCTGTCTCCAGCTCCTGTTGGATCAATCACTTTTGAAACTGGATAAGCAGGTATTGCAAAAAATCCTTGTGGGTGGAAAAGCAGTGATCCGTGAGAACCTTTTTTAACGATCACAATCTTAGGTCCCATTTTCTTAATCTTTTGTCCCGCTAAAATAAGATTTTTTTCGTTAGCAAGTGATTCAGCTTCACCTTCGTTAAGAACGAACAGATCTACTTTAGGTAACAGTTTAAGTAAGTCTTTCTTAGCAACATCAATCCAAAGACCACGCGTGTCTGCTAATACGAATGCACGTTTAGAGACCTGTTCAATCACCTCGAGTTGTAAAGCAGGGGTGATAGCACCAAGCATCACAAACTGACTATCCTTATAGGAATTTGGAATGATCGGAGAAAAAGTCTGAAATACATTTAAATCCGTGATGAGATTTTCGCAGTGATCGAAATTAGCACCGTATCTACCTGACCAGAAAAAGGTTTTACCTTTAGGATCAACTTGTAGCCCTTCAAGATCCACACCGTGCTTGATGAGCTTATTCATGAAAGCTTTCGGGAAATCCTTACCCACGACACCAACCACGCGTGAAGGAGTAAAATAACTTGCTGCAATCGAAGCATAGGTAGCTGCACCTCCTANAATATTACCTGTTTGACCATGCGTTGTAGCAATACGGTCAATAGCAACAGAACCAACAATGAGCGCAGGTTGAGCGGAACGTGGATAAGTAGGCATGATATAAATTAAGCGGAAACTCCAAGGTTAGTCACTAAAATCGGTTCGTCATCGATTTCGATTAATAGGGAATAGTCTCCGGGATGCGGAAAGGAGAGATTACGGATTTCGTTAATCAAATTGATGCGGTGCAGTGGACTTTGAGATTCAAAAGGTCTTTCAATCAGCTTCTGCATCGTAGTCGGTGTTAAACCCATCGAAATACGCATCACATGCTTACCAGCTGAAACATCCGTAAGCGTCATAAACCACACCATCAGCGGATGGTTAATCGGGAAGCTAAGCGCCTTGATATTAGAAAAAACGCCTAAAATCGTATACTTGCCCGAACTAGGATCGATATGAACCCCATCACAGGTAAGCCAAGCGAGGAGTTGTGGTTTAGATTGCATAACTGGCAGTTCGCCGATCTGTAGCCCTAAGGGCAACCCCATTTTGTATGAAAAAAGACCCGATTTGACGCTTAGAGAGCATTTCTTTACGCTGATAGCATGGGCCTGCAAAGCCTCCTCGACACGCTATCCACCTATCCGCGCTGGCTTATTATCCTGGCGGGATGCCTTGTCGGCGCTCTAGCCCTTTGGATCGTGTCAAAACTGATCAAATTGGCCCTTTGGATCACAATTATAGCACTCTTAGCCGGAGGCATTTTATATACAGCATGGACTCTCTTTCATTAAATTTTCACTTAATCTTGCACGCAACGCGTGTGCCTTTTAATTCATCCCGATGAAGTATATCTTCGTAACTGGTGGCGTAGTATCCTCCCTTGGTAAGGGCCTTACAGCGGCAGCGCTTGGGGCACTTCTAGAAATGCGTGGACTGAAGGTTCGAATTCANAAATTCGACCCTTATTTAAACGTCGACCCAGGTACCATGAGTCCATTCCAGCATGGCGAAGTATACGTNCTAGAAGACGGCGCAGAAACCGATCTAGACCTTGGTCACTACGAACGTTTCACNAGCGGTAAACTTTCACGCCTTAACAGTCTNTCATCNGGTCAAATTTACGAAAGTGTTATCCAAAAAGAACGCCGTGGTGATTATTTAGGAAAGACGGTTCAGGTTATTCCGCATGTTACCAACGAGATTAAAGAACGTATTTACGCCGGCGGAAAAGGAGTTGATGTCTTGATCACCGAAATCGGTGGTACAACAGGAGACATCGAAGGACTTCCTTTCTTAGAGGCAATGCGTCAATTCGCTCATGAAGCAGGCCCTAAGGATGTTATTTTTATNCACGTTACGTTAGTCCCCTANCTCACGGCAGCCGGAGAATTAAAAACAAAACCTACCCAGCAATCGGTAGCGAAATTACGTGAAATTGGTATTCAGCCTCATGTACTTGTCTGCCGCTGTGACCATCCGCTAGATCACGATCTACGCGATAAATTAAGTCTCTTCTGTAACGTACCGGTGAAAGCCGTTATCGAGTGCCGCGACGTAGATAGCTCCATTTACGAACTCCCACTTGCTTTACAAAAAGAAGGTATGGATGANCTGGTAGTCGATCTCTTAGGTTTAAAATCACCACGCCCAAAAATTAATTTATGGGAGAAAATGGTGCACCGCCTCCTTAACCCAAAAAATGAAATTACAATTGGTGTTGTAGGTAAGTACATTGAATTACAAGACGCTTATAAATCAGTTTACGAATCCATCACGCACGCTGGTATTTTCAATAACTGCCGAGTTAACGTTAAGCGTATAGACGCAGAAGACCTTCAGAAAAAAGGAGGCTTATCACTGCTGAAAGGACTTGATGGCATTTTAGTTCCAGGCGGTTTCGGTGACCGTGGCACGAAAGGTAAAATTGCTGCTGCACGCTATGCACGTGAAAATAAAGTCCCATACTACGGCCTTTGCTTAGGACTACAAATTGCAGTCATTGAGCTTGCTCAAAACGTTCTTAAATTATCCGGTGCAACCAGCACTGAATTTAATCCTCACACCAAGTATCCTGTCATTAATATGATGGAGGAGCAAAAAAATGTTATCGATAAAGGCGCTACGATGCGTCTAGGCAGCTATGACTGCGCACTTAAGCGCGGTACCCATGCTGCAAAAGCTTATAAGAAATCAACGATCAGAGAACGCCATCGTCACCGCTTCGAAGTAAACAACGCTTATCTACCACAGTTAGAAAAAGCAGGTTTAATTGTGAGTGGTATCAACCCACGCCGTAACCTAGTTGAGATTATTGAATTAAGGGATCACCCTTGGTTTGTTGCTGTACAATTCCACCCAGAATTCCAGTCAAAACCTAATCATGCACATCCGCTCTTTGCAGCGTTTGTTGGTGCCTGTTTAAAACTCAAGAAGTCATCCAAAAAGAAGTAATTCATTTTTAAAGAGTAAGTACCTCCTATGATCTACGAAAAAAATAAGCTGCTCCTCATTGCAGGTCCTTGCTCACTAGAAAATGAAAAAGTATGNCGCGCGGTTGCAGAAACTTTNGTTGCCATTGGTAAAGCTCAGCCAGATCTAAAGNTTGTTTTTAAAGGTTCCTTTGATAAAGCAAATCGCACCTCAATCCAAGGTGACCGNGGTACTGGTATCACGGAAGGCCTAGCACTACTCAGTCTCATNAAAAAAGAATACGGCTTTCCTGTATTAACCGATATTCANGATGCNTCTCAAGTAAGCCAAGTGGCAGCNGTTTGTGATGTTTTACAAATCCCTGCATTTTTGTGCAGACAGACCGATCTTCTTTTAGCTGCTGCTGCAACGAATAGAACCGTTAATGTAAAGAAGGGCCAATTCTTATCTCCTCAGGAGATGCAACACGTGACTGCGAAATTAAAACACGGTGGTGCTAAAGAAATTTGGCAAACCGAACGTGGAACAACCTTTGGTTATCAAAATTTAGTCGTCGATATGCGTTCTTTCTCGATCATGAACCAAAATGGATTCCCTACGGTTTTTGATGCGACCCACAGCGTACAACTTCCTGGCGCAGGTAACGGCAAAAGTAGTGGTCAGCGTGAATTTGTAGCCCCCCTAGCAAAAGCAGCGCTTGGCGCAGGAGCAAATGGCTTATTTATCGAAACGCATCCCGATCCTGCAAACGCAATTAGTGACGGTCCTAATATGATTGCTTTAAAAGATCTACCAGAGCTTATCGCTAGCTGTATTGCTGTTTGGAAAGCAGCGAAGGTTTAACTTTTAATCACACCAGCCTCTTCGTATACGCCTAAGTGGCGATAACGTTTGTAGCGTGAGTCAAGCAGTTCACTAGTTGTCAGATCAACAAGACCTGCAAGGTGTTTCTTAAGACTAGCTTTTAAAGCAAGTGCAGTTGTCTTTGGATCATAGTGCGCACCTCCGAGTGGCTCCTCAATGACTTCATCAATAATGCCCTGCTTAAATAAATGCGGTGCTCCTAGCTTAAGTGCTTCGGCTGCCTTTGAGGCTGCTGCACCATCTTTCCATAAAATAGCAGCACAACCCTCAGGAGAAATAACGGAGTAATAGCTGTTCTCAAACATGAGCACTTTATCGGTTACACCAATACCGAGTGCACCACCTGAGCCACCTTCACCAACGACGATGGATATCGTAGGGGTTTTAAGCATAGCCATCTCGCGTAAATTAACTGCGATTGCTTCCGAGATATGTCTTTCTTCAGACGCTACCCCTGGAAATGCACCTGGGGTATCAATAAATGTAATTACAGGGAGCTTAAATTTTTCTGCCATCCGCATTAAGCGAAGTGCTTTGCGATAGCCTTCTGGATGCGGCATACCGAAATTACGTGAGATCTTTTCTTTTGTATCACGTCCTTTCTGATGCGCTACAATCATCACAGCTCTACCTTCAAAGAAAGCTGTACCACCAATCAGCGCACGGTCATCGCTATACTGTCTGTCACCATGCAATTCTTGAAAGTCTTCAAAGATACTCGCGATGTAATCTAGCGCGTAGGGACGCTTAGCATGACGTGCAATTTGAACACGCTGCCACGGTGTTAAGGTGGCATAAATCTCTTTTTCTAATTTCGCTAGTTGCTTCTCTAGCTTTGAAATTTCGCCGGAATTATCCTGCTGATTTTCTGCCGTCTCTTGACGCATCGTCTCGATCTGCGAGGCAATTTCTCGCAGAGGTTTTTCGAATTCTAATGCGTAATCTGCGGAGGTCATTACGAAATAACTAACCCTAAATTAAATTACTTAGTGCTCTTAACACTTACTGCTTTAGGAGCAGGAACTTGTGCTTGGAGACCGAATGCACGCTGAGCCCACTGACTATTTGGGTCTAACTGCATAAGCTGACCTGCAAGACGTTGTACTTCATCACCCTTACCAGCGGANGCTGCGAGGCTTGCTAATTGATACATCGCTTCAAGGCGGATAGCTGGATACTGCTTTGTGTCGTCCGCTAATTTTTGAAGTAGCGATACACCTTCAGTCGCTTGACCAACCTGNATCTTNGCCATNGCTAAGCCTAATTGAGCACGACTAGCAAATGGGCCNGCAGGGAGTACTGCAATTGCTGCTGCGTAATCGTTTGCAGCTTCTGCATATTGATTAGCACCGTAAACAGCATCAGCAATTTGAAGTGTTGCTAAATTTGAAAGGNGATGTCCTGGATGAGCTGCAATAAAGCCCTTAAAGTTTTCTACCGTTACAGCTTTCGCGTACTCAGCTTGCACACCTGCTTCACGCTGATCTGCAAAGTAATCATAAGCTGCTTTACCAACGTAGACTAAAGCTGCAACGACACAGAGGATGCCGATAAATTTGCCGTTCTTTTCCCAGAAACCATGGAGTTTNACATCAATATGAGGGCTATGNGAAGCCGCTTCAGGTGCTGGAGTAGAATTTGTAGATAAGTCGGACGTAGACATGAAAATAGAGGTTCTTAAGCCTAAAAGATTTAGTAATAAAGCAAGTATAGGCCTGATTGTAAATAGTCATCTCCTTAAGCTAAGGAAGGCGATGGGAATACTTAAAAATATATAAATGATTGATTATCAATCAAATACTACAGTCTTACGACCATAGACTAGAACCCGACTCTGAAGATGCCAGCGAATAGCCTGGGCGAGAACCGTTTTCTCAAGATCTCTACCCTTTCGAACCAAATCAGGAACACCATGCCTATGGGTTACTCGAACCACGTCTTGTTGGATAATGGGACCTTCATCGAGTTGTTCTGTAGCGTAATGCGCAGTAGCACCGATTAGTTTTACTCCACGCTCATGCGCTTGATGGTATGGTTTACCTCCCGCAAAGGCAGGAAGGAAAGAATGGTGGATATTAATAACAGGCTTACCAAATCGCTTCAAAAAATCAGCGGAGAGTACCTGCATGTAACGAGCTAAAACGACAAGTTCCACCTTAAGCTCTTCTAAAAGCTTTAACTGGACGTCTTCCGCTTTGCGCTTACCGAGTTCTCCTGGCTCAAAAGCAATCAAGTGAAAAGGTAATCCATAACTTTTCGCAGCATCTGCTATCACAAGATGATTCGAAACTACTGCGACCAGATCTGCATTATATTCACCCGCTTTCCATCTCAGAACAAGGTCATGAAAACAGTGATCTTCTTTAGAAACAAAAAGTGCAACCCGCGTGCGATGCTTGGATGACGTTACCTGCGCTGACATCCCTAAGTTATCAGCAAACGCTTTGAACGCGTTACTTTCTTCCTCATGGGTGTAAGCGCTACGTGGCTCCCATTCGATTCGTTGAAAGAAAATACCCTCTTCCATATCCCGGTGCTGATCGGCATGAAGGATATTCCCTCCTAGTTCAAAAATTTTACCAGACACCCGCGCAACAAGACCTGGTTGATCAGGACCAGATAAAAGCGCAGTAAGTGTCGCTGCCTGACTCATGTGCGTTAAACCGCAACAACGTTGCCGCGGTACTTCTGAATAGGGAGAACATTAAGCGGTTTCGTGCGAACCGCTTTGATTGCTTTAACCGCTGCTTGTGCACCTGTGATGGTTGTCATTAAGCACACATTGTGAGCATAAGCTGCTGCACGAATTAAGTTTTCATCGCGGCGAGGAATCATTCCACCCGGCGTATTAATCACCATCGAAATTTGTCCATTCTTAATCATATCGACTGGATTTGGACGGCCTTCGCTGACTTTAGAAATACGTTTTACTTGAACACCATTATCCTCGAGGTACTGAGCGGTGCCGCTCGTACTATAAATCGAGAAACCGTATTCAATTAAGGAACGAGCAATATCGACAGCAATTTTCTTATCTGCGTCTTTAACACTTAAGAAAACATTACCTGAAGCAGGAAGTCCCGGACGAGCAGCGGCTTGTGCTTTTGCAAACGCAAGACCTAAGTCATCATCAAGACCCATCACTTCACCAGTAGAACGCATTTCAGGTCCTAGCGCGATTGTTGATCCTGGGAAACGCACAAACGGGAATACTGCTTCTTTTACACACCAGTGCTTTGGTACAACTTCTTTATTTACGCCTAATTCTGCGAGTGTTTTACCTGCCATCACTTTTGCAGCAATCTTAGCGAGTGGTAAGCCAATCGCTTTAGCAACGAAAGGAACCGTACGCGATGCACGTGGATTTACTTCAAGAACGTAAAGCTGATCACCTTTTATCGCGAATTGGATATTCATTAATCCAACCACTTTAAGTTCACGTGCAAGTGCATGCGTTGCTTGGCGAACCGTNCTGAGCATTGAACTAGAAAGTGTATGCGGAGGCATCACCATCGCAGCGTCACCNGAGTGAACNCCTGCAAATTCAATATGCTCTAGCATTCCACCAATCACACTGGTCTTNCCATCACTTAAACANTCAACGTCTAGCTCTATTGCATCTTCTAAGAATTTATCAATCAAGACTGGCTTACCAGGCATGACATCGAANACCTGACGAGTAACCGATTTTAATTCTTCCTCGGTATAGACAATAAACATACCGCGACCACCTAAGACGAATGATGGTCTTAAAAGTACAGGATAGCCAACCGTGCGAGCATGCACAATCGCTTCTTCTTCACTTAAAGCAGTTCTATTTTCTGGCTGAAGTAAATTGAGTTTACTTAATACAGCGGCAAATAACTTACGGTCTTCTGCAACTTCGATACTCTCTGGAGAAGTACCAATAATATTTACGCCACGTGCTTTTAAAGCAGATGCAAGATTGAGCGGAGTTTGTCCGCCAAATTGAACAATCGCTCCTTGACAGCCTTCTTGTTCATATACTTCAAGCACATCCTCAAGGGTAAGTGGCTCAAAGTATAAACGATCACTGGTATCATAATCCGTAGAAACTGTTTCTGGATTAGAATTTACCATGACTGTTTCAAAACCAATTTCGCGAAGTGCAAAACTTGCGTGAACACAGCAGTANTCNAATTCNATACCTTGACCAATACGGTTTGGTCCACCACCTAAAATCATGATCTTAGGTTTCTTTGATGGAATGACTTCATTTTCATCACCGTAACTGGAATAGTAGTAAGGCGTGAATGCTTCAAATTCTGCAGCACAGGTATCAACTAAACGGTATGAGGTATTAATGCCGCGCTTCTTGCGATCTTTACGCACCGTATCCATATCTGAGCGTAAGATGACAGCGAGCTGTGCATCCGAAAATCCAAACTGCTTTGCGCGTCTTAAGTGATCCGTGTCAACTTGAGCTAAGGTCTTACCAGTCAGAGATGCTTCCATCTCATAAATTTCTTTTAACTGCGTTAAGAACCAAGGATCGATCTTTGTGAGATCAAAAAGCTGCTGGACGGTGTAGCCACTTCTTAGAGCATGTCTTAGATAAAATACGCGTTCTGCATTTGGCGTACTTAATTTTGCTTTAATGACAGCATCATCAATTGGTTCATTGCCACCTAAGCGGCCGCCACCAAATCCAAGTGCACCAACTTCTAACGAGCGTAGCGCTTTTTGGAAGGACTCCTTAAANGTACGNCCAATCGCCATCGCTTCACCCACNGACTTCATGGAAGACGTTAAGGTTGGATCGGCATTAAGAAACTTTTCGAAAGTAAAGCGTGGTATCTTGGTTACTACGTAATCAATCGTTGGCTCGAAACTCGCAGGTGTTAGACGCGTAATATCGTTTCTTAGTTCATCGAGCGTATAACCAACCGCTAANTTAGCAGCGATTTTTGCAATCGGAAATCCCGTTGCTTTCGAAGCGAGCGCCGAAGATCTCGACACTCTTGGATTCATTTCGATAACAACCTGACGTCCTGTCTTTGGATCGATTGCGAATTGAATATTTGATCCACCTGTTTCAACTCCGATTTCACGAATCACAGCAAACGAAGCATCACGCATCGCTTGAAACTCTTTATCTGTCAAAGTCATCGCTGGTGCTACGGTGATTGAGTCACCCGTATGCACACCCATCGGATCAAAATTTTCGATCGAGCAGATCACGACGCACTGATCTTTGTGATCACGCATGACCTCCATCTCGTATTCTTTCCAGCCAAGTAAGCACTCCTCTACGAGGACTTCATGAACCGGAGAAATATCAATGCCGTTTGCTACGATACGCTCAAACTCTTCACGGTTGTAAGCAATACCGCCACC
>Ga0007877_1000220_pt1 | contig 11315 bp, 9 predicted proteins | sample CryBogCBH12Jul09_FD_54998 | JGI IMG/M metagenome (GOLD analysis project Ga0007877, IMG submission 54998) | Freshwater microbial communities from Crystal Bog, Wisconsin, USA - CBH12Jul09 | ecosystem: Environmental > Aquatic > Freshwater > Lake | place: Crystal Bog, Wisconsin, USA | collected... | reverse complement strand
AAGGGGTTATGCCCCAAGACGGCCTTAGATTTACCACTCAAATGATTTAATAAAGTCGTTTTGCTGGGAATGAAGTTTGCAAAACGCGCATGGGTCGATCCTACTAAGCCCCACACAATTCTGAAGAGCACTAAAGTAAAAATAGAGTAACCAAAATAGCCATGCCATTGCATTGCATTTCCGCCAATATTGACGCTGATAATGCTACCAATGATGCAGATGACCAAGAGCCAATGAAAGAGGCGGATGGGCAAGTCCCAGATTCGAATGATTTTCTTCATACCAATAGAATAAAACACAATCCCTTAAACTGAAGGGAATTCATGAAAACCAGCAAAGCCTTTCGAACCCTGTTGCTCTACCGCATTGGCGCAACTCTGAGCTATCAAATCATGATGGTCGCAGTTGGGTGGCATCTTTACGAGATTACTCACGGTGTTATTTCGCTTGGCCTCATTGGGCTTGCTGAGCTTGTTCCTTATTTTGCCTTGGCGCTTTACTCAGGGCATGCGGTTGATCACTACTCGCGCAAGCTGATTTCCGCAATTGCATCGACCATCCACATTCTGGTGGCTTTGTTTTTGACTGCGATTGCATTGGGCTGGCTATCTCCGCCAGTACCGTTGATCTACACAGCTGTTGGCTTGATTGGCGTCGCAAGAGCCCTACTGCGCCCCTCCTATCAAGCGCTCTTTGGGCAAATTATTCCGCGCGATCAGCTCACCAAATACATGGGTTATGCAAATGCCTCTTTTCAAATCTGTGTAGTTGCAGGCCCTGGACTGGGTGGCCTCATGATTGGCTTTACCAGCCTGACTTGGACCTATGCCCTAGCCGCCGTTTGCGGCCTCGTCAGCCTTTATGGGGTAACACTGATCAATGCGCAGCAAGAGAAATCCTCAGATCAACCCACCCATTTCTTAAAAAGCTTCATGGAGGGGTTTGACTACGTTAAAAAACATGACCTGATCCTGAGCACTATGGCGCTCGATATGTTTGCAGTACTGTTCGGAGGTGCGGTATCCATTCTGCCTGCCTTTGTTAGCGAGGTCTTGCATGCCGGACCGGAAGTACTGGGGATTCTGAGGGCGGCACCTGCTGCTGGCTCGGTATTGATGGGTCTTTACTTGGCTAGTCACCCAATCCTCAGTGACTCAGGAAAATATCTTCTGCTCTCCGTTGCAGGGTTCGGTTTGGCGATAGTGGGATTTGGTTTATCCACAAACCTTTGGATTTGTGCATTCTTCCTGTTTATCTCGGGCTGCTGCGATTCGATCTCCGTAGTGGTTCGCAGCAGCATTGTGCAATTGACCACTCCAAATCACATGCGCGGTCGCATTAGCGCCATCAATGGGATTTTTATTGGCTCATCAAATGAATTGGGCGCCCTAGAGTCTGGCATTGCTGCCAGCCTCATGGGTCTTGTGCCATCCATTATTTTTGGTGGGATTGCAACCGTAGGTATCGTTTTGATTACCTATAAGTTGGCGCCTCATCTACGCAAATTTCACATCCAGGACATTACTTAATTTCTGGCAACTCTTTCTGAATGAGTTTCAAACCAGCGCGCAACAAACTGTCATAACGCTTACGCTCTGCCTTGATCGTCTCGGATGTCCAAGGAAAAAATCCTTCTCCGGTTTTCATACCCAGCTTACCGCTAGCCACTCGCTCACTCAAACACTTAGCAATATTAGGAGAGTTATTCAGTGATGGGTAAATACTTGCGCCCGCAGCGCCATGGACCTCAAGTCCCGCATGATCACGCTGCATCACAGGACCGGCAGCTAAGTATCGGAAGCCAAAACCNAAGCGCACCGCTTTATCAATATCTTCAAGACTTGCTATGCCAGCATCAACCATGGCAAATGCTTCACGAGATAAGGCATGTTGTAAGCGATTAGCCAAGAAACCTGGCAAGTCTTTCTTTACGGTGACGGGCACCATGCCGCACGCCGTCATCAAACGTGACAAGCTCTCACCGACCATGGGAGAGGTCTTCTCACCATAAACTACTTCAACGCAAGGCACCAAATGCGCTGGCATAAAAAAGTGTAGGCCAATCATTCTTGCAGATGTTTTTAACCCCTTGGCAATTTCGCTGATCGGAAAGCTAGAGCTGTTGCTTGCTAACACAGTCTCAGGTTTAGCAAGCTGCTCGAGTTTTGCAAAGAGTTGTTGCTTGATATCGACCCGCTCAGGCACGCACTCAATTACTAAGTCAACATCAGACCAATCCACCTCTTCAAGCGTACCGGCAACCGATAATAAATGCGTACGATGTTCATACCCCAAATCGGCCAAGGTATTGGCAAAATAATCCGGTAACAGGGCGCGTCGCTCCGTTGTGAGTTCAACCACTTGAACAGCACAGCCACCACGAGCGCATACAGCCGCCACATCAGCACCCATAGTGCCGCCTCCTACAATCACTACCTTAGTTTCAGCTGGGGTAAACAACATCTCGATTTCTCCTAAAAGTGTAAAAGTGGATTACAAATCCACTTACAATGTGAGCATTATTTCAATAAAAAAGTAAGTGAGACATGATCCCAGTCAATTCGGTACTGCAGGTCGGATATTTCCCCGACCTCATGCAGGCGGAAATTAATCGCCGCTTTAGCCCTACCTGCCTCTTAGATCCTAATGCACCGGCACCGGTAGGTAATTTCCAAGCCATTTTGGTACGCTCTAACACCAAGCTACCTGAAGCCCTGGTCAAACAAATCCCCAGCATGCGTCTGGTGACGACCTGCGGAGTAGGTTACGACAACCTGCCCTTGGGCTACCTTAAGGAAGCAGGCATTAAAGCCACCAATACCCCTGGCGTCTTAAATGATGCAGTCTGCGAACTGGCTATCGGCATGATGTTCGGCCTCATACGTCGCCTACCTCAATCCCAAGAATTNCTGAAAAGCGGGGAGTGGTCTAAAGGACTCTTCCCCTTAACCACCACTCTGGCTGGCAAAAAGGTCGGTATTTTAGGTATGGGGCGAATCGGGCAAGATCTCGCAAAACGGCTTGAGCCCTTTAAGGTAGAAATCATCTACAGCGGCCCCTCTAAAAAACCAGTGCCATACCGCTTCATCGCCAATGTGAAAGATCTGGCGAAAGAATCTGACATTCTGTTCTTAGCTTGTCCTGCCAGCTCAGCCACCGACAAAATCATGAACACGGAAATTTTGGAGGCGCTTGGCCCCAGCGCTTTCTTGATTAATATTGCCCGCGGAAGTGTCGTAGATGAGCAGGCACTTTTATATGCACTGCAGCATAAAAGAATTGCTGGTGCTGCGCTGGATGTGTTCGACAATGAACCCAACCCGAATCCAGCCTTCCTAAGCCTAGATAATGTTCTACTAACGCCACATATTGGCAGCGCTACTTCGGAAACCCGAATAGCCATGACCAACTTAGCCGTAGATAATTTAGAAGCCTTCTTTAACCAACAGCCACTTCTTACTGAAGTACCAAATTAACCTGGAGTTAGCATGACCATCACTTTGCACCCTTCTACATTGCCAGCAGTTCTTTCCCCTGTACTGACGCCTTTCAATGCAGATGGCAGCCCCGATAACAAGGCCCTACTAAAACAATGTCAGTGGCTAGAAGCAAATGGCGTTGGCCAAGCAGTGTTTGGTACAAACTCAGAAGCGAACTCCATGTCTGCTCGCCAAAAAATCAGCACATTAACAGCGCTGATTGAGGGCGGGCTTAATCCCGCTCATATGATGCCTGGCACTGGAGCAACATCAATCGATGGCACAGTCAACATGACTAGTCATGCAGTTAACCTCAAATGCGCTGGCGTATTAATGTTGCCGCCCTTCTATTACAAAGATATTACCGATGATGGTCTCTTTGCCTATTACTCTGAAGTCATTCAAAAAGTGGGTAATGCGGCATTACAGGTCTACATTTACAACATTCCGCCTGTTACCAAAATTACTTTGAGCCTCTCTTTGTTAGAGCGCTTGGTAAAAGAGTATCCAAATACAGTAGTAGGTATGAAAGATAGCTCCGGTGATTGGGCTTACACCGAATCCGTTATTAAACTCTTGGCTCCATCTGGCTTCCGTGTCTATGCTGGCAGTGAAACTTTCTTGATGCGCACTTTACGCGCTGGTGGTGTTGGTTGCATCTCTGCAACAGCAAACGTTAATCCAAAGGCTATTGCAGATCTAGCAGCAAATTGGCAGGCAGCTGATGCCGATCAAAAACAGGCTGACTTAGACAAAGTACGCGCCGTGTTTGCCCAGTACCAAATGATTGCCGGCATGAAAACTGCTGTTGCGCATTTCAGCAAGAATTCTGAATGGCTTAGAGTGCGTCCGCCGCTCATGCAGTTGAATGCAGANCAACAAGCTAAATTATTAAGCGAACTTCANAAAATCAACTTCAGCATGCCTGGTCTTTAATTAAGACTCAATCCAATAGGAGACACGAGAATGAAATTTATAAAAATGATTGCTCTATCGCTTGCCCTGCTGTGTGGTGGCGCGCAAGCCCAAAATATTTCTATTGCGACGGGTGGTACAGGCGGCGTTTACTACCCAATGGGTGGCGGCCTTGCATCAGTACTCTCCAGTAAAGTTCCTGGCATGTCTGCAACCGCTGAAGTGACTGGCGGATCAGTAGACAACCTGAACCTGATTGGTACTGGAAAACCTTACGTTGGCTTTGTCATGGCTGATGCAGCAAAAGATGCTCAAGANGGACAAGATAAGTTTGCAGGTAGAAAGGTGGATCTTCGTACGCTGTTAGTACTCTATCCAAACCTCATGCACGTTGTTAGCGTTGAGGGTGCTGGCGTAAAAACAATGGCAGATCTCAAGGGCAAACGCATTAGTACTGGTGCTCCCGGTAGTGCAACTGAAGTAATGGCATTTCGTCTACTTGAGGCAGCTGGGCTCGATAAAGATAAAGATGTAAAGCGTGAGCGCTTAAGTGTTGCTGAATCTGTTAACGCTATTAAAGATCGCAAGATTGATGCGTTCTTCTGGGTAGGTGGATTACCAACAGCCGGCGTTACAGACTTAGCCAATACGCCCGGCACCAAAATTATTATGATCGACACCAATGAACAAGTTGCCAGCATGAATAAGAAGTACGGCAACCTCTACTTCACTACGGTGATTCCGAAGGCCACTTATAGCGGCATGACTAAAGATAACAAGGTATCTGCCGTAGCAAATATTTTGGTAGTAAGCGCGAGCATGCCTGATGACCAGGCCTACAAAATTGTGAAAGCTATTTTTGAGAATCAAGCAGAACTGGTTCGCACCCATCAGGAATACAGAAACGTTCACCTTGAGAATCAAAAGCAGCAATCAACACCGATTATCTTTCACCCTGGAGCCTTGAAATACTTCAAGGAAAAGAACATAAAAGTAAATTAACAAGGCTCGTAAGGGCTATGCAGCATCACCATAAAAAATAGAAAATTGGGCTGAGACATGAGTGAAAATGTAATTGATAACGAAACGCAAGCGCAATTAGACGCTTTCATTAAGCAGGAGGAGGGTGACTCTAATGACTACAAGGGAATGCTCGCTAAGTTNATTACTCTGGTGGCAGTTGGGATGTCTCTCTTTCATTTATATGCGGCTTATTCGATTGTCCCCACCCAAGAACTCAGAGTGATACACGTAGCGCTAGTGCTATTCCTCGTGTTCCTCAGCTTCCCGATTGCTGCCAGTTTCAAAAACCGCCTCATGTGGTGGGATGTATTGATTGCCATCGGCTCTGTTGCCATTGCGTATTACATTCTCAATGCTGGGGATGCATTATTTGATAGAAATACCTTTCCAAATCACATGGATGTCTTTGTAGGCATCTGCCTCATCCTCATGATTCTTGAAGCCGTGAGAAGAACAAATGGCATGATTTTGGTAGGTGTTACTGTTTTATTTCTGCTCTACGCCCTCTTCGGCAATTACCTGCCGGCACCCTGGACACATAAAGGTTATGACCTTGACCGTCTAGTTGGCTATATGTACATGACACTTGAGGGCATCTACGGTACCGCGGTAGATGTGTCTGCTACCTTGATCATTTTATTTACAATCTTTGGCGCCTTCTTGCAATTTACTGGTGCAGGTAAATTCTTTATCGACTTCTCTTTCGCTGCTATGGGTGGCAAGTCTTCTGGGGTTGGCAGAACCATCGTGCTGTCATCATTCTTATTGGGCGGCCCATCAGGATCCGGGGTAGCCACTACGGTTACCGTGGGTTCTGTGGCGGCTCCCATGCTTGAAAAAGTCGGTTACGAAAGAAATGCAGCAGGTGGCTTGTTGGCTGCAGGCGGCTTAGGTGCGATTATTTCACCTCCAGTACTTGGGGCGGCTGCATTCCTGATTGCAGACTTCTTGAAGATTTCGTATTTAGATGTACTTTTGATGGCCACCATTCCAACCATCCTTTTCTACCTCGGTTTATTTGTCATGGTTGAAATCGATGTTCGTAAATATGGGATGAAAAACATTCACTTCAAGGCAACCGAAACTGCATGGCAGCTCACTAAAAAATACTGGTTCCACTTTTTCTCATTGATCTCGATTGTGATTTTCATGTTGATGGGATTCTCTCCAACCATGTCTGTATTTTGGGCAACGATGGTTTCAGCTGCCTCCAGCATGTTGCGCGAAGATACGGCGATCATTCCTTGGGTATGGTTCAAGGGCAAGGAACCTCTTATCTCAGGTCTCTATAATTCTAACCTCACAAAAGCCTTGGCCAATGGTTCGACCAGCGTTCTCGCCATTGCAGCAACTTGTGCAGGTGCCGGCCTAATTGTGGGAACAGTAACCTTAACCGGTCTGGGTCTGAAGTTCAGCTCAATAGTTATTCAGTACGCAGGTGGCTCGCTCTTATTGACAACTATCTTTACAGCTCTAGTTGTGTGGGTTGTAGGTCTTGCGGTACCAGTCACTGCCTCTTACATTATTTGCGCAGTGATCGCAGCTCCAGCCCTCATTAATTTAGGTGTGCCAGCATTTGCAGCTCATATGTTCATCTTCTATTACGCTGTTCTTTCTGAGGTATCCCCTCCAACAGCACTCTCTCCGTTTGCGGCGGCGGCAATATGTAAAGGCAATCCCTATAAGACGACCTTGCAGACGTGGAAATATGTTGCACCCGCAATCTTGGTGCCATTCATGTTTGTGTTGGATCAATCGGGCACAGGACTCCTATTGATGGGCTCAATGGATGCCCTAGCTCAAGCAGATTGGATGCAAATTGCCTGGACTTCATTTACAGCGGTAGTTGGCATTATCTGTTTGGCAGGCGGGCTTCAGGGATGGTTTATTGAAAAAACCAAACTCTTTGAACGCGTCATCATGGTGATCGCCGGAGTAGCATTGGCTTATCCATCAACTGAAGCAGATCTACTTGGATTTATTGGGTTTGGCCTGGTGCTGATTACCCAAACCATTACTCACTTAAAGTCAAAACAAACTACTGCATAAGAATTAAGCAGTAGTTTGTTAGCCTCAATCAGTCCAACTTAATATTTGATTTCTCCATCACTCGCTTCCAGCGAGTGATGTCTGAGAAATATAAATCACTAAAGCGTGCTTGATTTAGTGGCGCAATTTGTACGCCGGCCTTAATGAAGCGGTCTTTCATTTCTGGGGTATCCAATACCTTAAGCACTCCAGCAGTTAGAGTGCTCATTACATCTTTAGGTGTTCCTGCAGGCACAAAAACACCTTGCCACAAAGCCATATCGTATTCAGTAACCCCAGACTCCAAGATTGTTGGTAACTCAGGGGTGCCACTAAAGCGATGCTTGCTAGTCACTGCCAGCGCGCGAACTTTGTCAGCCTTGTATAACGGATAACCCACTGGCATTCCAGCGAAATAAAAATCGATTTGACCACCAAGTACATCAGTCGCCGCAGGAGAGCCGCCTTTGTAGGGCACATGAATAGCCTGGGTATTGGTCAAGGATAGAAATAGTTCACCAGCCATATGGTCCGAATTACCAATCCCTGAAGAAGCAAAACTNCGCTTACCTGGATTAGCTCTTAAATCAGCAAGNAATTCAGCAACATTTTTGATGGGCGAATTATTATTCACAATCAGAATATGCGGTGTAGCAGAAACACCTACCACTGGAATCAAATCCTTCATGCCATTGAATGGCAATTTAGGATTGGCAGCAACGTTAATCGCTAAGCCATTTTGCGCAAACAGTATGGTGTAGCCATCAGGCGTAGCTTTGGCAACCGCATCAGCCGCTATGCTACCGGCAGCTCCTCCACGATTCTCAACAATGATGGGCTGTTTCAATAGCAGACTGAGGTCCTGCGCAACCATGCGGCCAACAATATCGGTTGAGCTTCCAGGCGCATAACCAATTAACATCTTGATCGGCTTATCGGGATATGCGGCAAAGCTTGAGCTTGCGGCAACTGTGAAAGCGGTGGCAATCATGATTCGACGACTCAGCGCCGCAAGGGATGACAACTTCATTTAAGTCTCCTATTACTTTTTTCTAATGTGTTGTTGCAACTTTATAGAGCTAGCTTATCAGCTTCTCGAGTCTTTACAAAGCCAAGGCTGGGATGCCCCACTCAGTAGCGCAGGCATTGAGACTAGCAAGCAATTCAGGGGGGATCGGAATGCCTTCTTCTGTACGTTTAGCAGAGCTAGCTGCGGCGCCCTCACCAGGTATATGAATGCGCTCAACCCCCGGCAACTTAGTCGAATTGGCAATATCTTCGACCACCTTAGTCACCCGCTCTAAAAATAAATCGACATCTCCAAAAGCAGATGGGTCTACTGCAATTACAACTTGTCCTGTATTGGTTATCAGGTCGTGGTGTGCATTGAAATCAATCGTATCCTTGCCGGCAGCAGCACCATTTAAAGAACCCGCCAGCAAGCTCACCATCAAAGCTAAACCGTAGCCCTTGTAATCCCCAATCGGCAACAAGGAGCCTTCACTAGAGCGCTGTGGATCCGTCAAGGACTTGCCCTGCTTATCCATCATCCAGCCTTCGGGCATTTGCTCACCCCGTTGAGCGGCTAGTTTCACCTTCCCGTAAGCAGCAACCGTCGTCGCCATATCCAACAAAACAATCGGGCGATTTTTGGCAGGCACCGCAATCGCAATAGGATTGGTCGANAGAAGTAAATCGATACCACCCCAAGGGGCCATATGATTCGCATTGCCAACCGCCATATATATCCCGACCAGACCGGCTTCGGCGATCATGCGCACATAAACAGAGGCAGCGCCTGAGTGGTTGCCATGGTGACTACCAATCCAAGCNACTCCGAATTGGCGTGCACGTTCTACAGCAAGCTCTACTGATTTGGCCATCACTAAATGACCGAGTGCNTTATCTCCATTGAGNANACCTGATGCACCACGATCTTTTTCTAACTCAATCTTGGGATGCAGNTTGGCCCCACCAGCTTTAATCCGTTTCATATAAGCAGGCAAGCGGAAGATGCCGTGGCCATCTGCACCAGCCAGATCGGAGCGCACCATTAACTTACCCACTTGCTGTGCGTCNTCTGCAGGAACNCCTGCTGCACAAAGTACTTGGGCAATAAATGCTTCTGCNTTTGCTACAGAAATGGTTTTGACTGTACTCATCTTATTTATGCAATCTTGGTCCAGGCCGCTTTACCGGCATATTTTTTAATGGCGGCTTCATCAAACTCAAAGCCCAGGCCAGGGGTTTTGTGCAAAATCAAATCACCATTTTTAAAGGTTAACTGCTTGTTAATCAGCCTACGGAAATTGAGCACTTGATCGTCCAAAAAGAACTCTACAAAACGCGCATTAGGTGTCGCNGCTACCAATGGTGCATGCAAATCATGCATCCAGTGTGGGCAAACCGTAATGCCCTTGAGGTCTGCATACGCAGAGATACGACGCCACTCAGTAATGCCGCCGCATACCGCTGCATCTGATTGCAAAATTGCTACGCCGCCAGCATCAATTAATTCTCTAAAACGCCAACGCCCTGCTTCCATCTCACCAGTTGCCACATTGATGTTGGTTTGGCGAGCTAAGGCAGCATGTAAATCAATCGCATCNGGAGAAAACGGTTCTTCAATCCAGTANGGGTTATAAGCTTCAAAGCGTCGAACATACTCAAGAGCAGTCGGTAAATCTCGCCATGCATTATTTGCATCTAGAGTCAGCAGAACATCTTCACCAACCGCCTGACGAGCAGCTTTCACGCGCGCNTCTTCTTCGCGAGGAGATAAGCGGCCCACTTTCATTTTGACAGCCTTAAAACCCTGCTTCACATAAGACTCCATCTCCTTACCTAACTTCGCAGGCGTCTTACCTTCTAGGTAGTAGCCACCACTCGCATAAGCAGGCACACGATCATCCACGACAGAACCCAGGTAGTGATGCAAAGGNAGTTTTGCGGAGCGNGCATTNAGATCCCACAGTGCCGTATCTAAAATAGAGATGCCACGCATGACAGNGCCTGTTCTACCTTGCAAAATGGATTCGTTGTACATATCCATCCACAAGCCTTCACTGCGATGACTATTTTGGCCAATCAGTTTTGGNGCTAGCAGTTGCTCAACAGCAACTTTGGCGATATCGCCACCTGCACTGCCAACATAGCAAAAGCCAATACCTTCATTGCCATCTTTGCCGCGCACTTTCACAAGACAATAATGGCGCTCAGAGACGGTCCGAGTTGAGAATGAGGTGACCTTATCCAAAGGCACTGCAACAGAGGCAACTTGTATGGACTCGATGATAGGCATATGGGCTCCTTAATTCAAAAAATGATTGTATCTAGAATTTAAATCATCGGAGCATTCCTAAATAAGGAATAATTCAGGTTCAAACTAATTTGGTTAATGGAATAGATATGAGCAAAGTCGTCGTAATTGGCACAGGCACAATGGGCGTTGGTATCGCAGCTGGATTTTTGGCATACGGCGCAAAGACGATTATTCTCGGCCGCGATCAAGCTAAGGCTGATGGCACCTTTAAAGCAGTTCAAGCATGTGCTGATGCGATTGATCTCAAATGGCGCGATCTTGGTGGGCAGTTGATTGGCGGAACCATCGCGGGATGGAGTGATTGGGCTGATACTGACTTTGTCATTGAAACTGTTTCAGAACGCATGGATCTTAAAAGGGAACTGTTTGCGGATTTAGATAAACGCGTTCCAGCTCATGTGCCGATTGGTAGTAATAGCTCAGGCTTCCCGATTAGTGATATTGCAAAAGGACTTACTACCGCGAATCGCATGTTCAATGCACATTACTTCATGCCAGCCCACGTAGTTCCACTCGTAGAAGTGGTATTAGGTGAAAAGTCTGATCCA
>Ga0007877_1000216_pt1 | contig 11379 bp, 14 predicted proteins | sample CryBogCBH12Jul09_FD_54998 | JGI IMG/M metagenome (GOLD analysis project Ga0007877, IMG submission 54998) | Freshwater microbial communities from Crystal Bog, Wisconsin, USA - CBH12Jul09 | ecosystem: Environmental > Aquatic > Freshwater > Lake | place: Crystal Bog, Wisconsin, USA | collected... | reverse complement strand
TTCTTCGGTGATCCCGTAGTACAGGCAACCAATACCACTGGTATAGGCACTGGCTACATCACTCAGGCTTACGGCCCAGTCACTTTGACTGTTGCTGCAACCGCCCTCACTACCAGCGCCGCTGGTACGCTGACCGTGACTTTCTCGGCTGGCACATCGACCTCTGGTAACTTACCTTCTTCGTGGGCACCCCCAGTTGGCTCGGTCATCACCATCACTGGCTCAACCACTGCATCTGGCGTAAACCTGAACGGCACCTATCAGGTGACTTCGGCTTCTACCACGACTGCTGTGTGCGCTTCCTACGGCCCACAGACCCCAAGCGCCACTTCGACCGCTTCTGGTACTGTTACCGTGTATGTGCCAATCGCTGGTGTGTTCGTTGGCTGCAAGTACCTTGGTACAGCAATCAAGTATCCGAACTTTAACAACTACTGGCCTGGCTCTGGCTCCAACGGCGACGTGACTGCATATGTTGTTACTGATCCAAATGCTCAGTTCATTGTGCAAACTGCAAACTCCAACACCACTGCCACCGCAGTTGGTCTTGCAAACGTTGGTCAGAACATCTCGTTCAACTACAACGACTACACAGCAACTGGTGAAACTAACGGCAACACTGCCAATGGTCTATCGACTTTCTTTGCTGATCAGTACTCGCTGATTGCAAACTCAGGCGCTGGTTCTGCTTCCAACAACTATTTGCCTTTCCGCATTATTGCTCTTGCGAACTATGTGCCTGGTGCTACCAGCCCACTTGCTTCCGTAAACGGCAATGATTCCACCACAGCATACAACAAGATCGTTGTTGGGTTTAATAACTCAATGCAGCGCGCTCTTGCTGGCATCTAATAGGAGTATAGGACTATGGCTGTAAATCTTTCAGCAATTAAAGACCTTCTCCTCCCAGGCTTGCGTGGGGTTGAAGGCAAATACGAGCAGATTCCTTCTCAGTATGACAAAATTTTCACTAAGCACGACTCTAAGATGGCTTTCGAACGTACCGCAGAAATTCGCTACCTCGGTCTTGCTCAGCTTAAGAGCGAAGGCGGCCAGACTGCTTTCGATAACGGCGCTGGTGAACGTTACATCTACAATCAGGAACACAGTGAAATTGGTCTTGGTTATGCCATCACCCGCAAGGCGATTGACGATAACCTTTACAAGACCCAGTTTACGCCCTCGAACCTCGGCCTTATGGAATCTTTCCATCAGACCAAGGAAATCTACGGCGCTTCGATCCTGAACACCGCAAGCACCTACAACACCGCAGTCAACGGCGATGGCGTAGCACTTTGCGCGACCAACCATCCGATTGATGGTGGAACGATTGCCAACACTCCAACCACTCAGGTTGATTTGAACGAAGCTACCCTGCTAAATGCAATGGTTGCCATTCGTACAAACTTCCGCGATCAGGCTGGTCTGAAAATCTTCGCTCGTGGCCGCAAATTAATTATTCCTCCGGCTCTTGAGCCAGTTGCAATTCGTTTGACCAAGACTGAATTGCGCCCAGGCACCGCAGATAATGATGTCAACGCTATTTTGACCACCGCCGGCGGCTTGCCAGATGGTTATATGAGCAACGACTTCTTGACATCTGCATATGCTTGGTTCTTGCTGACCAACATCGACGGTCTGTCGTATATGGAACGCATTAAGTTCGAGACCGACCTTCAGGTTGATTTCCACACTGACAACTTGCTGGTCAAGGGCTATGAGCGCTACAGCTTCGGTTATTATAACTGGCGCGCAATTTATGGCTCATTCCCAACCTCGTAAAAAGGAATAAGTCATGGCTACGACCATAAACGACATACAGCCTGGGTTTTATCCCAATCCGAATAACAGCCCAGTACAGCCTGGAGTTGCCTTCACGGGGCCAATCTTCGCTGGTAACGTTCTTACCAGTGACGGAACAGGCAACCTTGCCGCGCTTGGTGGTTCGATTGGTACGCAGAATATTGGCTATGTAGTGATGTCTCAGAGCGAGCCAATCACTCAGGCCAGTGGTCTGACATCAATTACGCTTCCTGCTCAAAGCCAGATCATCGGCATGTATCTGATGGTTACTACGGCTTGGACTGGTAGTTCTACCACTCTCGGTATTGGTGCAACAGCGGGCACATCTGCTGCGACCGCCTTTACAACTGCTGGCGCTGTCGCTGGCGGCACAAAAGGGTTGATCACGATTGTTCCTGGCACTGCAACCGCACAGATTGCAAACTGGGACAATATCAGCAACGCCACTTTCCAAACGGGTGGCCCAACTGATGTGCAGCTTCTTGTTACTTCCACCAATACTGGCTCTGGCGTAGGCACATTGACTGTGATTTACGTTCAGGGCATCAACCTCGCCTCGTAAGGAGACCTATTATGAAGGGTCATAAAGCACATCATCACGCAGAACACGGCCATCATGGCGTTGTTCACAAGGGCGTACATCACCATCACCCCCGCGCTGCCCATGCAAAGGGCGGCAAGGCTGGCGAAGGTATTGAGGGCGTTATGGATCATGACGAAGCCCCAAAGGAAGTATATGCTGGCGCAGGCTCGCATGTAGTCCATGAGGCAGAAGAGCATAAGCGCGGCGGCAAAGCCAAGAAGAAGAAGATTCATCTTGGTCACGCTGAAGGCCACAAGTCTGAGCATCGCGCAGACCGCAAGCCTCGCAAGTCCGGTGGACGCGCTGGTTCAAACATGAACCCGCTTTCGTCTGCACATCACGGCATGGAGCCTAAAGGCCGCCATGAAAAAGAAATCGACTAATATCAAGCGGGGAGCTTCGGCTCCCCTCTTTACCATTTGGAGGCTTTAATGACCGCAGCATGGACACGATCTGAGGGAAAGTCTCCCACTGGTGGCTTAAATGAAAAGGGCAGGCAATCTGCTCGTGCTGAAGGCCACAATTTAAAAGCCCCCACAAAAGATTCCGATAACCCTCGACACAAATCATTTTGCGAGCGAATGACTGGTATGAAGCGCAAGCTCACTGGTGCAGCCGCCGCAGCCGATCCTGATAGCAGGATTAACAAATCACTTAAAAAATGGGGTTGTTGAAATGGCAGATAAGCCTTTTTGGGATAAAGATTTGCTCAAGGAGCACCACACGAAACATCTTTCAAAAAAACAGGAAAGCTTTGCAAAAGCGCGAACGCGCGCGGCAGGGCGTCCTTATCCGAACCTGGTAGACAATGCTGCAGTCGCTAAGAAAAGAGGCAAATAATGCGTCCAATTACAGTACAAGTCGGCCCATTGGCTGCGGCAAACGCAAGCGGCATTGGTTCTGCTGCCTCATCTGCCACATCAGTTACAATTACAAACGGAACGCTTGACACGCCTCGGCGCATTCTGTTCACGCCAACCGGCAATGAAAGCGCAAATACGTTTACTCTTGTTGGGACAAATGCCAGCGGAATGCCTCAAATGGAAGTTTTGACGGGCGCAAATGCCACGTCATTTTATTCAAACCTTGATTTTGCCACCGTCACATCAATCAAACTTGCGAACGCCGCTGCGGCGTCTATCACCGTTGGCACAAATAACGTTGCCTCAAGCCCTTGGGTGCGTTTTGATGACTATTCGCTGTCCCAAACGTCCATTCAATGCACTGTAAGCGGCACTGTAACATATTCGCTTCAGCAAACTTTGCAGGATCCAAACAGCCCAACCAACCCAGTTGCGCCATATTCTGTAAACTGGTTGAACTCATCCGATGCGGCAGCCGTAAACGCAACATCGACGGTTCAGAGCAGCTATCAGTATTCTCCGGCCTTTGCCCGTGTGACAATTACCAGCGGGACTGGGTCTGTTACGGCCACATTTACCCAATTTGGCGTCGCGCCATACTAATCGGAGAAAATAATCATGTCCGGCTTGAGCTTTTCCGCCTCTTCTACCGATCAGGCGCTCCAAACTGAGTACCCTTCGCGTTTGCGCGATAATCTTGGACGCACTGAAGTGTCCGAAGTTCAAAATTTGTTTGAAGCTGACTTTGAATACGGCACCCAACCAATGCGCTGGGAGCAGTATACGTCAGGCGGCGGCTTGGTGTATCAACAGTCGTCCATTGGCGGCGTGCAGATGTCTGTCACAGCGGCATCTGGCGACATCGCGATGCGTCAAACACGTCCTTACATTCGGTACCAGCCCGGCAAAACAATTTACATGTCGTCTGGTTTTCTGTTTGGAACGCCTTATACAAATCAGCGTCAGCGCGTTGGTTTTTTTGATGACGGCAACGGCATTTTCTTTGAGCAGAGCGATCCAACTGCCAATAATCCCACAGGCATGGGGGTTGCTTACCGCTCCGACGTAAACGGCGTTCCAACAGATACGCGCATCACATCAGACCAATGGCTCGATCCGCAAGGCATCAAGTCTTCCATAAATTGGAATAACATTCAGATGATCTGGATTGAGTTCGCGTGGTATGGCGCTGGTTTGCTTCGCTGGGGTGTAATGATCAATGGCGAGCCGTATGTTTTGCATCAGGTCGGCATTGGCAATAAAACTGGTCAGGTCACGCCGTGGTCGCGCACAGGTAACGTTCCTGTGCGCTACGAGCTGCGCAATATTGGAGCAATCGCCACAGGATCTTCCCCCTACACCATGCAGCATTTTGGTGTATCGGTGCTGGCAAAAGGCAAAATTGACACACAACGCGGTTTTACATACGGTTATGGTATGGCTGCAGGAACGCCAACACGTGCTCCGGGATCGTCCGCAACTCGCTATCCGTTACTTTCTATTCGCTATCGCGCAATGGGAACGCTGGAATACGGTGTTGACTCGGCATATTCTGGGTTAAATGGCACGTTGCCAAGCGGAGGCGCGGCAATAACCGGTGTTTCATCTTCTGTTGCTGTTATTGCAACATCCACCATTTCAGGCACAACGTTGACGGTAGGATCCGTTACATCAGGAACCGTTGCTATTGGCCAAACCATCAATGGCAATGGCGTTCTGCCCGGCACAGTTATTTTGAGCGGAAGCGGATCAACATGGACAGTGAACAATAGCCAAACGCTTGCTTCTAGCACTCTATATTTGGCAGGAACGGTCATTACAGCATCGGGAGCCACATGGACAGTTGGACAATGGGCTGGAAAATATGTGTTTTCTCGCGGATCGTCTGTTGCAATTTCAAGCGTAACAGCCAGCGCAGGTTCTGCGGTTATCAACACATCTGCCGCCAACTACATGACCATTGGTCGTTACATTACCATTTCCGGCGCAACTGGAAACACCACGCTTAACGGCACTTTTCAGGTTACAGCTATTGGCTCTGGTACGTCATTCACAATCACAGGTTCGACCATTACTACAGGGTCTGTGACTGGCTCGCCCGTTTACACACAGGGCGAGGGTGGCATTGGGCGCATTTCTTACAACACCGCCACGGCGCTGTATGTTGCGGACAACGTTGTTGGTTCTAATCCAATGCTTGTTCCTCCGGCAACGAGCGGAAACTACATCATTGGTGAAATTGATCGTGGTCAAATCCTTCCGCAGCTTTTGTCAATTTATTCATCGGCAAATTGCACCTTGGAATTGATTGCATCAACATTTTATTCCCCTGTTGCACTGACTGGCGCGTCTTTTGCCACCATGTACTCACTTGGCTCGCTCAATAGCTTTGTTGAGCGCGATATTTCGGCAACGGCACTTACGGGCGGAGAGGTGGTTTACAATACCCCGCTTCCTTCTGGCGGGTTGCAAAATTTTGACTTAACCAACTTTTTCCCGCTTTACACAACCGTTCAGGGCAACGCCCCCGACATTCTAACAGTGGCCATTACAACGCCTTCGGGCTTTTCTGGCAATGTTGGCGCATCCCTGATTGGCCAAGAGGCAATGTCCTGATGACAAGCAGCGGCTCTTACTCCTACAATCCTTCGCTTGGCGAACTTGTTTTGTACGCATACAATCTATGCGACATCAGAAACACGTCACTCGCCCAAGAGCACATGGAAGCGGCTCGTATGGCAACAAACATGCTGTTGTCCCGCTGGAGCAATCAGGGCGTCAATCTGTGGGCTGTTGATTTACAAACTGTAACGCTGGTTCAAGGCCAAACTCAATATGTTGTGCCGGATAACACGGTTATGGTGCTGGATGCTTATGTTACCATCAATAATGGTACATCTTCACAGCCTATTGACCGAATAATCCTGCCAGTGAGCCGCACAGAATATGCCTCATATCCAAACAAAGAGCAGCAGGGCTTTCCGACTGTGTTCTGGTTTGACCGTCTTATCAGTTCAGACAGATCAACGGGCTCAACCGGCCCGTCACTTTATATCTGGCCTGTTCCTGATGGCACAAGCGCACAGACACTAAGCTATTACCGCGTTCGCCAGATTCAGGACAGCAATTTGACCAACGGGCAGACGGTTGAGATACCGTATTTGTGGATGGAGGCATTTGCATACGCGCTTGCTGTGCGGCTTGCAACTATCTGGAATCCCGCCAAGTTGCAAATTCTTAAGCCAATGGCTGATGAATCTTATGAAATTGCTGCAATGCAAAACATTGAACAAGCACAACAATACATCTCCCCCCAAGTGCAGGGGTATTTTAGATGAGGCCACACGGTAGAGCAAGTGTCAGTTCGCGCAACCCGCAAGCCTTTGGTATTTGCGACCGCTGCGGTATGCTCTACAATCATGTGCGCCTCCAATGGCAATTCGACTACGCAGGGGCTGGCTTGATCAACAAGCGCATTCTTGTATGTAACCCTTGCAATGACGTTCCGCAAAATCAAGCCCGCGCAATCATTGTCCCAGCCGATCCTGTGCCAATTCAAAATCCCCGCATTCAGGATTATGTTGCGGCGGCAACGGATGACGTGGTTATTTCCGCGCCAACAGTTTATGATCCCACAACTGGCATTCCAATTCCATCGACCACAACGATTGTGCTGGAAGATGGCGTGACTCAAGTAACAACGCAAGTGCTTGGAAAGCCCAATGGATTGGCTCAGGGCGCAATCATGCCGTTAATTAACAATGTCTCTTATGATGTTGTGCTGAATCCATTGTCTGTTTCATCCTTTGGCACAAGCACAATAACAGTGACGTTTTCATCTCCGCATGGCCTTGCTACAAATGATCAAATTGCCGTTGAAGGTCTATCAAATAATTTGGCAAACGGGTTCTATTCCGTTACAGTTACTTCAGCGATTGCCTTTACATATCAGGTTAATGCGGCGGTTCCTGCATCTGGATTATTGCAGGGCACAACATTGATGGTTACAGGGCTTGCTGGCCTTCCTTACAATTATGCTCAAATACCGCTTACTGGGGTTTAAGAAATGGCAAATACTACCATCACAAATCTTCCCACGGTAACGGCACTCAATGGCACTGAGCCTCTGCTTGGCGTTCAATCCAGCGCGTCCGTACAAATTACAACGGGGCAGATTGCGTCTTTGGCAGCAGGATTGGGTGGGAATCTTCCGTTCACAGTCAGTGTTGGCGGTACAGGTGACACGACATTCACTCAGTATGCACTTTTATTCGGTAATGGCACCAATCCTATAGGTGTTGTAACGCCGCCCGCAGGGACTAACTATGTTCTTGTGGCAAGCGCTGGTGGCGCTCCAGCATGGCAAGCTACAATTCCTGTAACTGCAGGTGTTGATAGCATTAGCTTCGGATCCACTGGCCTTACGCCATCATCTGCACAGGCGGGTGTTGTTACAGTAGCCGGAACACTTGTAGCGGCTAATGGTGGAACGGGGCAGAACACATACGTCATTGGAGACCTGCTTTATGCCTCTACGACTACGGCTCTATCTCGTCTTGCGGATGTTGCGACTGGCTCTATCCTTATTTCTGGCGGTGTCGGTGTTGCTCCATCTTGGGGTCTTGCTACTTCGGTTGCTGTAACTTCGCTTACCTTCGGCACAACTGGTTTAACACCTTCAACGGCAACTCAGGGCGCTATTACTGTCGCTGGAACGCTCGTGGCGGCTAATGGTGGCACTGGACAAAATACCTATGCAGTTGGTGATTTGCTCTACGCTTCCACCACAACGGCTCTCTCGCGCCTCGCAGACGTGGCTACGGGCTCAATCCTTATCTCAGGCGGCGTTGGTGTTGCACCTTCATGGGGCTTGGCGACTTCTGTAGCAGTTACGTCCATCAACTTTGGTACAACTGGCCTAACGCCTTCAGCAGCCACGCAAGGCGCTGTAACAGTCGCTGGTACGTTGGTTGCTGCCAACGGCGGAACAGGGCAAAATACTTATGTTGTTGGTGATTTGCTCTATGCTTCAACCACGACCGCATTGTCCCGCTTGGCGGATGTTGCAACTGGTTCTGTTTTGGTATCCGGCGGTACTGGTGTTGCTCCGGCATATTCATCTACGCCTACGGTTACTTCACTTACTGCCACGACAAGTGTTTTGTCCTCTGGGGCGGGCGGTGTTGGTTATTCCACGGGTGCTGGCGGTGCGGTTACGCAGGGTACATCCCGCACAACTGGTGTGACACTGAGCAAAACTACTGGCGCAATCACCATGTTTACGGCGGCAGGATCGGCCACACCCGCATCATTCACTGTTACAAATACGACTGTCGCAGCAACCGATGTAATCGTTTTGAACATTAAAAGCGGTGCATCAAACACATATGTCTTGAGTGTCACCACTGTCGCGGCTGGCTCATTTAACATCACATTCTACACAACAGGCGGCGTAGCATCCGACACCCCAATTATCAACTTTGCAGTTATCAAGGGAGTGACAGCATAACATGGCTTTCACCTTCAACTGGACAGTCAACAACATGACCTCATATCCAAAAGCGGCTGGGTATGAGAATGTTGTTGTGAAGGTAAATTGGTCATGTGACTGCACTGACGGCACATATAATAATGCCATTGTTGGCAATACAGAAGTTATTTTAGATAATTCTGGCACTTACACGCCATACGCTGATTTAACACAAAGCCAAGTTATTGGCTGGGTGCAGAGCGCTCTCGGCACTCAAGAAGTGGCCACAACTCAGAATCTCGCAGCAGAACAGCTTGCGGCTAAATTTTATATCCCGACAATCCTTCCAAATCCGTGGGCATAATGATGATGCTTGATACTCAAACCATTGTGGACGTTCTCGCTGTTGCTGCCTTCGGCATAATCGGCTATTTTTATAAACAGCACGATCAAAACATGAAGGATATGGCTGATAGCATTCATGCTATTAAAGTGGACTTGCCAACAAATTACGTCCGAAAGGACGAACTCTCTGTCCATCTGGGGCGGATTGAAGCAATGCTTAACAAGATATTCGATAAACTTGACAATAAGGTGGACAAATGAGCACGACCTCCCCGAATAAGCTCATCGTTGAGCCAGCCTACGGCGATGCAAGCTGGAACACTCCACTCAATGCTAACCTTGTAACGCTTGATCAGGCGCTGGGTTCATCGTTCACAGTGTCAGTTGGCACAGGCGGCACGACAACTCTGACGTCATCGACTCCGGCATCGGGCGGCGTGTATTGGTACACAGCGCAACAGCTTTTGCTTTCGCCGACTGGCAACTTAACATCTAACGTCATTGTCACCATTCCCACTACTCTTGGTGCGGGCACTATGGGCGGCGCTTGGATTGTGCTGAATAACTTAACATCTGCACAGCAAGGTTCCTATACAGTTACTTTTCAAACTGCAACGGGAACAGGCGTGACAATAGCGCAGGGCACTGCTGCTTATGTGTTTTCTAATGGCACAAACGTCTATTATGCGGATAATAATTCGGCATCATTTCCTACGTTTAGCGGGACTGTTCTAGTCGCTGGGACAACAAGCGTTACGGCTGGTTCATTTACCATTGGACAAGCCTATACGATTCAATCAATAGGCTCCACAAACTTCACTTTAATCGGTGCGGCATCCAATACTGTTGGCTTGGCTTTTGTTGCTACTGGCGCGGGTTCCGGCACTGGAACTGCTTTAGTTGCTGGTGCTGCATTAAATGTTGGCGGTTCGATCTCGCCCACTGGTGTTATTACGCCGCGCATTCAGGCAATTACAACTGCAACAACAATTACGCCAACATCTGCCACAGCCGATATTTACGAAGTGACAGCATTGGCGTCAAATACGACCATTGCTATTCCGTCTGGCTCTCCTGTTGACGGGCAAAAATTGACATTGCGGTTTACGTCAAACGGAACAGGCGGCTGGACATTTACATGGACGACAAGCGCGGGCGGTTATCGTGTTATCGGCACAACATTACCAACTACGATTGTCGCAAGCAAAACAATTTATGTGGGCTGCATTTACAATAGCGCGGCAGCTTTTTGGGATGTTGTGGCTGTAGGGACGCAAGCATAATGGCAACTGTTCAAATATTTCTCACCTCTGGTTCGTCTTGGACTGTTCCTTCTGATTGGAATAATTCTAATAATACCATTGAATGTATTGGTGGTGGTGGTGCTGGAGCTGCTGGCTCTACTTATGCTGGCGGTGGTGGCGGTGGTGGTGCATATTCTAAAATTAGTAATCTAGCGCTCACCAGTGGCAATAGCATCAATATTGTCATAGGTGCCAAAGGTACGGGCGTTAGCAACGCGAACGGGAATCCTGGTGGATTTACGGCGTTTAACGGCACAACTCTTTCTGGGGCATCTGTTTCTGCTGCTGGAGGTTCGGGTGGCGTAGGTGCCGGAAGCACCACGGCTGGTGGGGCAGGTGGCCCAACAACTGGTGTAGGAACAACAAAATATGCCGGCGGCACAGGTGGCGGTAGTAGTTCAGATTATGCAGGATCGGGTGGTGGCGGAGCCGCTGGACCTCTTGGAGCTGGTGGGGTGGGTGGTACAAATGCTAGCAGTGCTGGACCAGGCTCAGGTGGTGGCGGCAATGGCGGCGGTACTGCAGGTGGTCATGGAAGTGCTACAGTCAATGCTGGTGGTAATAATAATGGCGGCACGGGTGGTGCAACTATTGGTGGTACTGCGGGAACAAATGGTGGTGGTGGTGCTGGTGGTATTTCTACAAGTACGACAGGTGGTGCTGGTGGTAACGGAACTGAATGGTCAGTTTCTTATGGTTCGGGTGGCGGAGCTGGTGGCAACTACTACGGATTTAATGGCGGCGCGACTGGTGGTTTATATGGTGGCGGTGGCGGTGGAGGTGGTTACAATGCCTCTACAGGCTTGGGTGGGGCTGGCGCACAAGGTCTTATCGTTATTACATATACTCCATTAACCAGCAATTTCTTTCTGATGTTCTGACATGATGAAATTTTTCAAACACCTTTTTACTGGAGCCGATAACCAAACTTGGGATATTGGCCGCATTTTATGGGCAAAAATGTGTTTGGTTTATTGCAGCGTATCCATGTGGCACACATACCATTCCGGC
>Ga0007877_1000215_pt1 | contig 11386 bp, 6 predicted proteins | sample CryBogCBH12Jul09_FD_54998 | JGI IMG/M metagenome (GOLD analysis project Ga0007877, IMG submission 54998) | Freshwater microbial communities from Crystal Bog, Wisconsin, USA - CBH12Jul09 | ecosystem: Environmental > Aquatic > Freshwater > Lake | place: Crystal Bog, Wisconsin, USA | collected... | reverse complement strand
AACTGCGAGGGCACCGAACCGAAATGGAAAGACGCAACATAAGCTTTCTTATCTCCTATGCCAGCCCAGCCATGACTACTGCCCGGACGAAATATCCAAAATTTTAATTTAGAAAAACGCGGAGTAATGTTTTTTCTTAGTACAGGTGCACATTGCCCTTTAACTACAGCATAAAATTCCCAATTCACTCTTGGTTTTGATACAAGAGGATATAAACCAAACTGTCTAAAACCGTAACCTAAATAGCGTAACATAGCTTTAAATAGAAACTAACCAAGAGCATATAAAATCATTTTGTGAAAAAAAGGGGATGTTTTATCACAAACAATACAAATACTCGTGAACGATTTTGTTTTCCTTGTCGATCATCTGATTTGAATAAATAAATATAACTCAAAGAGTATAGCGTTAATACGCTAATATAGAATAAAAGCGTTTAACTACATAAGCTACTGAACACTACAAATCTACATTTCCTAAAATTTATTTCCGATCAACTGCTACACCTGTCCTAAAAGTTGAAGTAATATCAATAACCAAAGGTTATATGCACTTATACTAAATTAGTATTAAGTAGAGTTAAGTAACCTTGCTTGTAATCACTAAATCCAGGCTTCCAATCCAACTTATCCATAATGGATCGAGAATTAATACGCCTATTTAAACCCTCCCTTGAGCGTTCTGATGCTGCCGAAACTACAAGTTGAGGAAATTCGATTTTAAGTTGATTACAGATCCACTCTATAACTTCTCTCTTACTAGCAGGATTGTTATCTGAGCAATTAAAAGTAGAACTCCCAATCTTTTCTGGTGCAGCCAAACAGGCCACTATGGCTGAAACAACATCATCACGGTATATTAAATTCAGATAGTTATCGAGCGGTGCATTAACGAATCCGCTTTTAATTTGATCCAAAAGATAATGCCTTAATGGACCGTAAATACCTGCAAGTCTGAGTATAAAATAACGACTCATTTTATCACGATCATCTGAAGCATTATGTATTAAGTTTTCTGCGTGTTGTAGTATCTTACCTCGTTCACCAACTCCTTCACTAGATGCAAACTCATCTACTAAAACTCCACCTGTTTGAGGATATATTGAAGTACTACTAGTATAAACAAATGTCCCTATTGGATTCTTTTGATTCCAGCTACAAATGGACTGCATACCCAAAACATAACTTTCTTCATATCCATGTAAGCCGTTTCCTGAGGAACCTACACAATTAACAGCATAATCATAATAGCCTTCAATAGCGCTATGCCATTCAATCTGGCTTAACTTAGCGATTACAACTTGCATGCCTTCAGCTTTTAGAATTTCGGCCTTAGCTACATTCCTTGTTAAAGCGACGACTTCGGCTCCAGCCTTAACCGCAAGTCTTGCCAAATGCATTCCTATATAACCGCACCCAAAAACAACCAATTTCTTACCCGAAAATATAGGAGTAAAGTCATCCTTCATGCGTATAAATAGGAAACTAATGCTTATCACTAAATGCAAACACTGCTTGAAACTAGATTTATTTACCGTACTTAAGTAAATCTAACACACCTCTAACAGCCGGCTGATTTGGATTCAGCTCTAAGGCCAATTCTAAATGTTTTATTGCCTCTGAAATAAGGTTTTTTTTCGCATAACAAACTGCGATATTAACATGTGCTTCAACAAAATTGGGATTTAATGTTAATGCGTATTCATACTCATTTATTGCTAGATTTAAATCCTGCGGGTTTTTAGCTAGTTCACTAGCATAGTTATAATGAGCCATAACATAGCGAGGATCCAAACGTATAGCAGTCTTGTACTCATTTAAGGCTTCTTCACGTAGGTCAGGATTCTTAGATAACTGAACTGCTAAGTTACAATGAGGATCAGCAAAATCAGGCTTTAAACGTATGGCTGTCCTAAATTCATCAATCGCATCGCGATTATTTCCACCAAAATTTAAAAGTAATACTCCTAAACCATTATGAGCCTCTGCAAAATCGGGACTAAATCGCAAAGCCTCTCTTTCATGAAATAAGGCCTCTGACTGCCTATCTGGATACTTAGCCAACTCTGCTCCTAAATTATATTGCGCTTGAGGATCTTCTGGATCTAACAAGACAGCTTTGCGTAAAAAACCTAGCCCCTCATTCAACCGGGCCGGATTTTTGACTAAAACAGCTCCTAAATTACTACATGCCTGTGCGTAATTAGGGTCTAAATGTAGTGCAATCTCATACTCTTGAATTGCTTTAGGATTACTTGCAGCATCGCGCGACAACTCTACCGCATAATTAAAATGTGCGCGTGGATTATCGGGGCAATATTTTACTGTATTCTCCCATATATTCAAAGCAGAGTGATACACCTCATTACGTCGATAAGTTAATATAAGATAAACCAGACTTAAACCTACAAAAACAACCCAACTACGGTGTAAAATTAGTTGATACACACCAATCGCTAAGACAGTGATAAAAGTAGCCAATCCTAAATACATACGATGCTCGGCCATGGCTTCAGATGCTATCGGCACGAAGCTTGAAGAAGCAGATAAAATACCGAAAAAAGAAATTCCTAGAAATCCAAACGCTCGCACTTCAAAACGTTTACCAGTAAATGCCCAAATACTTAAAGCTAGGATAAATAAAATAAATAAAGAGGGAATAAAAGCCCCCTTTATCATATCAGGCCGTGCAGGACCGTAGTCAAAAACAAGCGGATTTGGCCATGCTGCTTTGTACAAATAAAGCGCAATAGCCTTACCTTGTATAAATATATACAAATTCAGTGGGATACCTAGATTAAAACCCACCGTATGGCCCCTGCCCTGTGTTGTAGCTACCAAATCAACAAGTATAATCCAAGTACTAGCCAAACATAAGTAATATCTAGTATAGCGTCTAAAGGCTTCTTTAAACGTACCACTAATAAATGTTCTATCGTAAGCGATGACAATAAAAGGGGCGCTTACCATAACTTCTTTCGTCGCCATACCTGCTGCACAAGCAATCACAGATATAAAAAGCCAAAGACGAGAATATGTTGTTTGGTTTGATCTAATAAACGCATAAAGCGTTAAAAGATAAAACAGTGTCATTAGAGACTCTGCTCTTTGAACAACATATGTAACTGATTCAGTCTGTAATGGGTGTATTGCCCAAAGCATTGCTATCCATATAGCCAACGACTCTAAGTACCCTTTCTTAATTAATCGAAATGTCGCCTGTAAAATCCCAAAAAGTAAACAGGCATTTACACAGTGAATCAGAATATTAACAACGTGATAGCTCCATACTCTGTCTAAACTAATAGCATAATTGATAGCTAAAGATAGATTAACTATAGGCCGACCACTGACTGTGTTTCCACTATGCGAAGGAGGACTTAATACTTGGCTGACATGATCTAAATGCCGCAGTGTAGGATTTGTCACAATGGCGACATTATCATCGAATACAAAAGCACCTGTTATGCTATTTGCATACGCAAAAATGGCGACGATGATTATCGCCGCCATTTTAAAATATTGTCGTTGTGTTTCCGATATCACGGACAACAACTATATAAAACACTAACTTAAAGCACCAGCTTTAAGCTAGTGCTTATGTTAGAACTTAATTGCGCTAGACCAAGTATAGGAGCGTGGATTTTGAGAATAACGCGCCTGTAGCGAAGTTAATGTAGCCCAACCATTTGTTTCACTTGGTAATACAATAATCGAATAGTGATTTGTCATATTGAATATATTTAACTGTGTAGCAAATGTAACACGGCGGAATTTATGGGTATACCCAACGATTAAATCAAAGCGACCTCCTCCTGGTAATGAGTAGAGTGAACGTTGAATCGAATTTGTAACACCTAATGGATAATAATAGTACTCAGCGTACTTCCATTGACCAGCAAGCGTACCACCTAATTCAACACCTTTAAATGCACCTGTTGAAATAGTATAAATATTAGTGAAGTTAGCACTCAATTGTGGGAATCCCACAGTCTTATCACCAGCTTGAGTTACATTGATAACACCTGGAACCGTAAAGGATGGTGTAATTTGAATAGAACTGATTGGAAGTCCATTAACTCCAGTAGTAATTGAACCATGCACTGGGTCGACTGTCTTCAATACTGTAAACACAGCTGACGAAGGGCTGATTGCACCTGATGGATTAATCGGATTAGCATAATACACGCTCGATGGACTGTTCATCATCGAAACAGTCAAAGGAACAGCACCAGCTGTTGTTGACGTGACTGTAGGCGCTTTTGAATTATACGTTGCTGGTACATAAACAAGAGTGCCATCGGCATAAGTTACTTGGCCCGATGAGTTCTCATGGAACTGATCGTTATAGACCTGATTAAAACTTGTTGAAGTTTCAACTGTACCACCTACATCAGCTGCTGATAAACGCATTCTCCAATTAGGTGTTGGATTAGCAGTAAGAGTTAAATTAACACCTTGCGCTTTACGATTAACATAAACGAAGTTGCTAGGAGAAGTGCCAGTTAATCCATTTAAGCCCGATGGGTTTATATCATATTCAATGGTTGAACTTGCGGAATATTGCTCATTTTTACCTGAGTCATGATAAACAGACAATGAACCCGAAAATCTTCCATCTGGAGATGACCATTTTAGACCAGCTTCCTCAGATGTAGCAGAGGATGTTTGTGTTGGCTGACCGAGCGGTGTATTACCTTTTTGCTCAGGAGGATAATACGTATTTGATCCAGAAACATAAACCCTGAAGCCATTTACCAAAGCGTAATCTAAGCCAACATCAAAATCGATATTGTGCGTATGTGGTCTTAAGCTATCTGCTGTACTAGCTGTTTGAGTTTGTGTGAAGAAATTCGCAAATCTTAAGCCTAAGAGTGTATCAAGTTTGCCATCGAACCACTGAGTATTGTTTACAGCAAACCATCCTTTGTTAAAAGCTTTAGCTATTTCATACGTACCTGATGTTCCAATGGTACCCATAGGATTAGCTGCCGTAACAAGTGCTGGATTAACTATATTTTCTAACTGTCTTACATAATTTACTCCGCCCAAAGAAACCTGAGGGCTACGAGGGCCAAAGAATGTATAAGGAACAATACCATTATTGATAGTAAAGTACTGTTTAGCCATAAGCGTACGACCGCCAAGCGTAGTAACCGTAGGACTTATGATTGGATTAAAATTACTATCTGCTTGGACGTAGGCATATTGTAATTGAGCAGCGTCTTGACGAAGAAAATCTCCACCTACAATAGTCTGACTCTTAGCTTTACCGTTTAAGAAATTATTTGTTGCAAGTGCTACAAAACGCACGGCTTTAGCACGACCTGGTTCTGCCAAATCACCTGGTGTCATACCAGCTGTCCATGAGCCCTGGTTAGGATTTGATGCATTTGTAGGTGCATAAAAGGAAACGCTAGGTGTCGACAAATCATAGTAGAAATCATTGTAACCAGCAGACACTTGAGTTGATAGCCAGTCATTCCACTTTGTATCAGCTTCACCTAATACAAACGTATTTCTTGTAAGATTATCATCCTGCCAACCACCATAGGAGTTGACGTTACTCCAGTTCAAATAACCATTGTCGATTGCTCCTGAAGCATTAGCTACTCCAGCTGCGTTAACAGTATTAGCACCCGTTTGATTTGTAGCTAAAAGATAAGATAGATATTGGCCATTACGACTATCGGCAGTAGTACTCGCTGCTGATAAAGTAGGATTGGTACCTAATAACTGATTAAATGTAGTTTGTTCACCAGTAATGCGTATTGTAGTGTTACCAGGAACTTTAACAGCAGCCTGAACATAATATCCCTCTAAGGAACCGCTTAGATTTACACGACGTGTATCCATATTGGACTGAATTGCTGCAACACGTATAGCGAAATTCTTAGTACCAAATCCATAGTCAAACTGTTCTTGTTTGGAGCCATATTGATCTAACTGAAACTTTAAAGAACCAGTTGCTGGCTGCCCAAATCGTGCTTGTTTAGAAACTACGTTAATTACACCACCGCCACCACCACTACTGTAAAGTAATGACTGCGGTCCTTCAATTACTTCAGCACGCTCGATATCAAAGTTACTTGTATAATTTGATCCTGTTGAACCAGGGTTAAAAAAAGAACCTACAGGCATCAAGCTGTCGCGCATCATGTAAGGCACAGTAAAACCGCGTAACTGCATATTTGCATGGCCAGTATGATCTCCCGTTGAGGCCGAAGCTGTTGATCCTGGATCATTACCACTGAAGCCAGCTCCTGCAGAATATGACTGAATCATACTTTCAATACCCGTTGCACCTACGTCATCCATGAAAGCTTGATCGAAAATATCAGCCGAAAGCGGCATTTTATCTAGCTCTACATTAAAACGAGTAATCGAATTAGAATTTAACGTATTATAACTGTTGGAAGAATCAGCCTGAACTTCGAAAGGATTCAATGAAACAACATCCGAAACTGCAGCTTGAGTCATTTCCTTAGATGCAGAATCGCTGCCAGAGTTTGCTTTAGCGGCAGTTTGAGCCTTAGCACAAACAGAAATTACAACGCATAAAGCAGCAAGTTTTGCCGTTATACGAAGATAACATAATAACTTAGTCATATCAATTTTCATAGGTGTGGTGTTTCATGGACCTAATAATTTTAGGCCCCAAGGGTTTACTAAGATATAGGCTAAAATAGCGCTATTTATTGTCTAAAAGTATTATATGCATACCATGCATATAATACTACTAAACGTTTACTAATTATATAGTTATACAATAATTACTATAAATATAATTATCTCAATAAAGCACTTGCAGTCCACAGCATCGGCGACTGCCCATGCAGATCACCACTTTTACGATCTCTTGCTAGATAATATTCGCGTTGTTTATTCACATCATCCCCTACCATCATTTTGCCTTTATTGGTACCCACACAAACACCTGTTAAATTATTATTCTTATCTAACGCTGCCACTAAAGCTAACCACGCCTTACGTGACGCTAAACCATAAGTAGTTGAATCCAACCAATGATTTTTTACGCCCGTTACCATTGCAAAAGTAAACATCCCAGAACCTGAAGTTTCAGTCCAAGACTCAGGCACATCCACGAGTTGACGCCACAGACCATTTGGTGACTGATACTTGAGAAGAGCCTCCATCATTTTAAGATATCCCGATTTTATACGAGCATAGTTTGGATTGTTTTCTGGTAAATCGCGTAAAATCTCAGCCATGCCAGCTGCAAACCATCCGTTACCTCTACCCCAGTAGAATGGTGAATCTGAAGCATGCATAAATAAGCCATTAGGCTGCTGTAATTTTTCTAAATAAGAAGCAGCTGTTAAAGCAGCCCTATTCATATAGATCACATCACCTGTTGCACGGTACGCCTGCATCTGTAGCGCAGGAATCATGTACATGTCATCAACCCAGTAACGCGCTTCATCGGTAATCCCATCAGCCGTTGGATTTTTCCACTGCGCATCGGCAAATTTTTTACCTAGGGCCAAATAAACAGGATTATGTGTTTGTATATATAACTCTAAAGGTACGACACCAAAAACACGAAAATCAACATGCGCATTGGGAGCGATTCTAATTGGGTATGGTGCAGATTCATGCGTTACCTTTGAACTTGTTGCAGAAGGAGCCTGCTGAGAGGGGTCTGCAATAACCTTCGCCTCTTGAGAAGCTACTGCCAATACAGGATCAAATCGGCGAATTAGTTTTTCCGTGCGTGCACCATCAGACGCTAGTTTTGCATAGGATAAAGCACCGTACCATGCACATATTTCTGGATATATAATTCCAGACTGGTGCCTATCGATCGGACGTTTCAGATAATTATCTACAATACGAGCACCTACATCTTTAGGATCAGCACCTTGTGGTAAATTTGCATAGGGATCTTCAGCCCTCAAAAATATAGCGCTAAAGAAAAAAACGAATACAACAAACGTAGGTTTTATAAATTTCATGATACAAGTAAATAGGTGTACACTATTGACTAAAACACGATATTAATTCTCCTACAAGAGGTGTATAATCGGACAGTTCACTTTTTTTGATATAATAAGATTAATCAGCGCATTACATTCACGTCTTTGTAGACTTAATTTAGCCAAACTTTTTCAGCATAAATGAAACTTCTCTCTGCATTCGATAAGTCCTTACTCAAACTAGCGTCTAAGCAAGCAGTCGATTTTAACGGCAAAAGTTATACATTCGGCGACCTTGAAAAACGCAGCAATCAACTCGCTCATCTCCTAACTAAAAAAGGGTTAAAACCGGGCGATCGCATTTCATTTTTCCTTCAAAACAGAATTGAAGTAATCGATTTATGGATTGCAGGAGTTAAATTAGGACTCGTAGTTGTTCCTGTTAACGTACTATANCGCGAGCGAGAACTTAAACATATTTTAAATGATGCTAGTCCAAAAGCAGTGATTACATCATCAGATATGGCTACCTGGATACCTTCAGGAATTACTGTATGGAATGTAGAAGACTTAAGCCACGAAGCGAGCAGTCAATCATCGGAACGTATCATAAATACAATTACTGAAAACACACCCTTATCTCTTATATACACATCCGGCACTACTGGCGCATCGAAAGGTGCTGTGCTGACTCAAGGAAACTTTTTAGCAAATGGACAAGCCCTTGTAAACGACTGGCAATTTACTGAAAACGATCGCTACTTAGCAACGCTTCCACTCTTTCATGTACACGGATTAGGCAACGGCGTACATTGTTGGCTTATGAGCGGATGCCATATGCGTCTAACCGAACGTTTTGAGCACTCTCAAGCACAGGCTTGGTTTGAAGATTACAAGCCTACCGTCTTCTTTGGTGTACCCGCCATGTTTATACGTCTTTTGGAAATTCCAGACGCTGCAGCAAAAGCAATCGGCGATAAATTACGTCTTGCCGTATCAGGATCTGCCCCACTCCCAGCTGAAATTCATGAAAAGTTTCGCGCAAAATTTGGTTCTGTTATTCTTGAACGCTACGGGATGACAGAGACACTCATGAATGTGAGTAATCCCTATGTGGGTGAAAGAAGACCTGGAACAGTTGGACTCCCACTTAAACACGTACAAACAAAAATTTGTGATGAAAAGGGAGACCCTGTCGGTGATAACGTAACAGGAGAATTATGGGTCAAAGGACCAAATGTTTGTTCAGGNTACTGGGGAAGACCTGAAGCAACAGCACAGGCATGGGTAGACGGCTGGTTTAAAACGGGTGATATCGCAATTCGTGCNAACGATGGCTATATCACACTTCAAGGTAGACGTAGTGATTTAATTATATCTGGAGGCTTCAATATTTATCCACGTGAAATCGAAGAACTACTTCTAGAACAACCTGGCATTAAAGAAGCAACCGTAGTAGGTGTAGCAGATCCGATTCGAGGAGAGGTACCAGTAGCATATGTAGTGGCGGATGAAAAGACCTGGGATGAAGCTACCTTAAAACCTCGCCTTGCTACACAGCTTGCTTCGTTTAAGCTACCGAAGGCNTTTGTANGAGTAGACGCCCTCCCAAGAACCGCACTTGGGAAAGTTCAAAAGCACCTACTACCTCCGTTAAAATAAAGTAAAGTCGTAGCAGAGTAAGCGATTAACGCATTGCGATTTAATAGGCTAGAGCTTTAGCCTACGTATTCATGCGCTCAATTTTCCGCTTACTTTTAGTATCAGGTTTTTCACTTTATCTAGGTGCTATACTTTGTGCTCAAACAGCTACCGTACCTACTTTAAGTACTGCTTTACCTGACACTACAGTAAAGTTAGGTGCTACCCCTTATACGTTAGACTTAACCAGTTACTTTTCTATCCCAACAGTTACTGGTCCAGTGGTTCAGTTTAATACCGTTCTTGGTAAATATAATGCTGAACTTTACACAAGCGCAGCCCCTATCAATGCAAATAATTTCCTTAGCTACGTGAACGCAGGTAGCTACACCAATTCCTTTATTGACCGTTCTGTTCCAGGTTTTGTTGTTCAAGGTGGTAGCTATGATATCGTTTCAGGCTCTATAGCAGCAATACCAACGCAAGCTCCCGTCGTTTTAGAATATAATCTACCTAACGCATATGGCACTTTAGCAGCAGCTAGAACAAGTGTTTTAAATAGTGCAACAAGTGCATGGTACATAAATACCGTAGATAATTCAACAACCCTCGATACATCCAACGGTGGTGGCTATACTGTTTTTGGTCGGATACTTGGAACGGGCATGAATGTTGTAAATGCCATAGCAGCACTTCCTGTTTATAATGTAAACGGAGGACAATTTCCTAATCTACCTGTATACAACTATAACACTTCAGGTAGTCTTACTGTAGCAAATTTGGTTATCGTAAATTCAATTACTCAAATTCCCGTATATCCTACAACAACTAGCTCAACTTCCGTAATTGGATGGAGCGTAAATTCAAGCAACCCTAATGTTGGTTCCGCAACTATCAGCGGTTCAAAACTAACAATTACTCCAGGTGTAGTTGGCACCACTGCAATTACGATAACAGCGAGTGATACAAACGGTAATATAGTACAGGGCAGTTTTAACTATGTAGTCGCACCAGCTATAATAACACAACCGTCCTCTCAAACAGTTACAGCAGGCAGTACCGTTGTCTTTTCAACTACTGTTACAACCCCAAGCGGAGTAACTTATCAGTGGTATAAAAATGGTACACTCATATCAGGCGCAACAAACTCCACATTAATGATCCAAGCAGTGACAGCGGTGAATAGTGGCACCTATACCTGCATAATCACAAATGCCGTAGGATCTGTCACAACAGCAGCAGCACAACTTAACTTAATCAGTACAACTAACCCAGGCCGCTTAGTAAACCTATCGGTTCTGACTTTAGATGGACCAGCAGATCAAATGCTGACCCTTGGATTTGTAAACGGAGGCGCTAACTCAACAGGAACACAATCTCTCTTAATACGCGCTGCTGGTCCTGCTTTAAGCGCATTCCAAGTTCAAAATGTATTAAGCGATCCGACGCTCACACTTTATCAAGGAAGTAGCAGTATTGCATACAACGATAACTGGGGTTCTACCGCAGCAAATATCACGGCAGTAAATAACGCCGAAGCACAAACCGGTGCGTTGCACTTACTCCTACAACCAGTTTAGATGCAGCCATAGTACAAGTACTGCCTCAAGGAAGTTATACCGTGCAAGTTGCAGGTAATGGCACTGGTGTAGGTAAAGCCATTGCTGAAGTATACGACAACACTTCAACCTATAGCGCAACATCACCTCATCTAGTAAACCTATCCTGCCGCCAACAAGTGGTTGCAAATGGTATGCTAACCGCAGGTTTTGTTATCAGTGGTTCTACTTCAAAAACAGTACTTATCCG
>Ga0007877_1000202_pt1 | contig 11913 bp, 37 predicted proteins | sample CryBogCBH12Jul09_FD_54998 | JGI IMG/M metagenome (GOLD analysis project Ga0007877, IMG submission 54998) | Freshwater microbial communities from Crystal Bog, Wisconsin, USA - CBH12Jul09 | ecosystem: Environmental > Aquatic > Freshwater > Lake | place: Crystal Bog, Wisconsin, USA | collected... | reverse complement strand
AATGTCAACACCCACAGCGGCGGGGATGACGGCCTTCTCGGTAGCGATCACAGTGCCCACGGTCGAGCCAATCCCTGCATGAACATCGGGCATACACGCTACCCCGTTTGATGCAATGAATGGCAGGCGCGATAGGTTCTTGAGTTGGGTCAAGGCGCTGGCCTCAACTTCGTCAGTCCAAATTTTGATTGGGCGTGCGCCTTGTTCTTGAATGACTTGTTTCATTCGTCAATCTCCTTGAATACTGGTTTGGCTTCGTGCAAAACATACGACCAGCGTTTGCCACAATAGGTACACAGGGTTTCCCCTGTGCCCGTCTCTGAGTCATCCTTTTGGTATTGCATTGTGCAGTGCTTGCGAGGACAATCTTCCATTTCTTTTGGGATGATAATCATACAGCTTGGTATTTTGTGACCATGACTTGCTTTGGCTCAACAAAGAGCCACTCGGTGAATTCAGCACCTTGGTAGGACGCATACCAACCTTGGAATTTGACGTACACATCTTGGCCGTCTTTGCTGAATTTGTACACCGACCAATAATCCTCCCCCTCACCCTCACCGCCGTGGTTGTCTTCGAACTCCACGGTGATGCCGTCAAGTGATTTTTTAAACTCGATGGTTTCATCCTCATCATACTCGCTCACTTTGGGGGAGAACCCAGTTTCAAAAAAGTCGTTGATAACGTCGCTTGGTGCTGCATCCAAAATGGCTTTGATTGTGTCTTTCATGTCAATTCCTTTTTAACGTGGTTGAATTTACTTTGGTCAAAGTGACTCATCACCTCGGGGTAATGGTCGATTGCATAGTCACGAAACCAGCCTGAACAAAGTGTGGTGCACACCTTGTCTACGGCTTTGATGTATGCCTTCTTAGTTGGGTATTCCCACTTATTAGGTATCATCATTCGCTCCATTGCAATTACGTGCGCCTCTTCGGCGATGCACTTGATTTTATCCTCGTGCATTAGATTGTACCACAAGTCCTTGCTGCACCATGCCAGCGCCGAATCCGGCTGCAAGCGGGTGTACAAAGGCTTGTCGTAGTAGGCCACCAACTCATGCAGGTGGTCATGGTCGTATTTCTTCTTGACTGCATCATCAAAAAAATCTTCCTTGGTCTGCATCAAGTTTGGGTTGCCCTGTGGGTAGGCCTCATGCGTCAGGCGTGTGCGCTCCTCCAAAAAGCTGTTGAGGTGCGCACTTCTGCTCCCCGCCAAGTGCCTGTGGTACATGGTGATGTGCTTTTGAAAGCTCAGGTCACGCCACAAGTGTGATCGCTTGATCGCGGCCAAAACGCTTGGTAGGGCAACGTAGACCATTTGACCAGCAAACTCGATGGTGTACTGAGGGGTTGTCCACCTTTGCACTTCGCTGTTGTTCAGGTGCTCGGGGTTGTGCCACTCAGCTCCCCCAATGGGCGCTTCGCTGATGATGTCCCAATCTGCATCGTTGCGCAGCTTGAAACTTTTTGACCAGTGGGCCAATGCGCGTGAGCCGATCAGTACATTGCGTGTCATTCGTTTCTCTCTTTTCTTAACGTATTTTCAAAAGGAGGCCAATGCCAGTCGCTTTTGTCCTCGGGCATTCTGTGCCTGACGCTTACAGTAGTTTCCGTCACACAAAAACGCTCCATGTTTTTCCCGTCTTCAAAATCAGATATGTCTAGCTCCGTCCACGCTCCTTTTTTCAATAGGATTTTCATTCGTGGTGCTCCTTAAATGTGAACTGTATTTGACACCAAAAAGATGTCAAGGGCTTTGTGCAAACCTTCGCGGAAGGTTTTGTCGTCGAGAAAACTGTCCAAGCATTCATGCAAAAAATCACGGTTGGCTTGACCAATAGTGCGGCCATCTTTAATTTTTAGTTTGTTCATCAGTGCTTGTTGTATGGCGTCTCCGGCCTTGAACTCAATCGAACTCATGTCCTCTTTGCAGGCCACCGCCACACCAAGCCCGTGTTCACTAATAAGCGCATAGCCAAGTTTTAAATCTTTCATTCGTGGTGCTCCTTGAGTTGGTCGCGCCGACCCTCCCAGTTGCAGGTCAGGCAGGTTGCTGGTGAGTTCCAATCATGCGGCTTCATGCTGTGTGAATAATGTTCGCCCGTGTTCACCATGAACTTTTGATGGTGCTCTGTTGTGACCTCTGAACTGCCACATTGCGGGCAGAGGTGAAATGTTTCGCTCATGTGTTCTTTTCCTTTATGCCGTGGGCGGCTTCAATGATTTGTTTTTCATAAGCAGCTATAGCCGCATTAAAATTTTTACCATCGTTCATCATTGCTAAGTTATACCCAGCTTTCATGCCTCGCAAATATGTTTTATCAGCTAATAATTGACCCTCAAGCTCATCCGTTAATTGCTTACGGGGTTGTGGGTGGGTGTAGAGAGGTTCGTAAACACTTCCGTCAACAGGCTCTGGGGAATCACAAAAGAAAAAACACTTGTTGTGTTCATTCCAATACCTATACGCCACAGGCTCACCCTGCTCTGCCTTGGGTTGTGGTTGTGGATGTGCGTACTCAATGTCTACACGCAACTTGTCAGCATTGCCGCATCTAGGGCAACGCAGCAAAGCTGTACGGGTTTCAATTTTCACCACGGGTTCTTGCTTCTCTGCCTCTGCGATGGCTTGGCGCAACCTATTGTTTTCTGCTTTCAACGATTCAACTTTTCTTGCGGATTCGTAGAGCGCCTCTGCTACAACATTAAAGTGTTTCATTATTTCACTCATTTTTTACTCCTTGTTGACGTGCTCATCAAGCCAAGCCTGCACCTCGCCGCCTGACCACATTTTGCGTAGCATTGTTGGAAACTTCACTGGCTTGCGAATTTGTGGTGCGGGAATTGCCATATCTCCGCAGTTTGGGCACTCAATTTCCTGCCAGTTTGTTTGAAATTTTATTTTTTTACGCATTTCCTCATGCGCTTTCAACCAGCCAAACGCATAAGCGGTTTTTTCTGATTCTGTTTGACATTCAGGCGGAGCGTTTAAATATGGGTTGGTATATAGAGGAACAAGTATGTATTCCTTAGAATCCCCATTTTCTGAATGTTGTTCAGGCCAATGCAAAGTTTTGCTTCCTCCCATTCGATGAAAAACAGCAAATGCCACAGGCTCTTGCTGCTCTGACTCTGCAATGGCTTGGCGCAACCTATTGTTTTCTGCTTTCAACGCTCCAACTTTTCTTACGGATTCGTAGAGCGCCTCTGCTACAACATTAAAGTGTTTCATTACTTCACTCATATCTCACTCCTTTATGCCGTGGGCTTTTTCAATAGTTTTGACAATTTGACGCCAACTTGGAGCCTCTAGGTCTTTTGCTATTTCCCAGATTTGCTCATCCGTCAGCGGCTTGCGTTGTTGTGGATGGGTGTAGAGAGGTGTTGAATTTTTCCACAAATTTTGAACAAATGCTGGTTGTCGATGGCGAAGATTTGATTCCGTGATTGAAATTTCATCGCCACTTGAGTTGAGCATCATCCATGCCACAGGCTCTTGCTTGGCTTTAAATTCCTCAGCCGTATTGCATCCTGTTGCCTCTTGAAAGTTAAACAATTCAACACCTGCAATTTGATTTAATGTGAGCATCTCACCATCGACTTCAAACAACAACTCTTGTTTGCGGGGTTGTGGTTGGGTGTAGAGGGGTTCGTAAACACTTCCGTCAACAGGATTTGGAGAATCACAAAAGAAAAAACACTTGTTATGTTCATTCCAATACCTATACGCCACAGGTTCTTGCTTCTCTGCCTCTGCGATGGCTTGGCGAGCCTTATTCCAGTGTTCAAATACATCACCAAACGCACCTTTTGGAAAGGCTTTCAATAATGCAGCTTCATAATGTTTCATTGCTTCAATCATCACTATCCTCCCAAGGGTGGCTCGTTGCATCTGCGTACAACGCCAAGCAACCACCAACAATAAAAATGGCAACAATGCCGCCAACAATAATGTCAATCCAGTCCATCATTTGCCTGCTCTTTCTTTGGATAAAAAATATGTGTGTTTGAGGTGTGGTGTCTTGCGGCGAATCTGCAACAGTGCGTGTGTTGCTTTGAGCATCTGGTGACTCTTGAAGCGCGACACAATCTTGTTGCCTCCAAGGCTCTTGCGTTTGATGCAAATCATAAAGCCCTCGCTGTCATCCAAGGCGTCAAGCGCTGACCACATTTCCTGTTTGTCAATCATTTAGAACTTTCGTTAAGCCAGCTGTGGATAATGTTCAGGGTAGGATGGATGTTCAGGTTGTTTGACTCTTTATTTTATTTTTTGTTTTGTGTGTGAAAAAATAAAGAAGAGTTAAAACACTTGAACATCCTGCACATCCGATACTGGTCTGGGTTGAAGATATAACTTTAGTTTACCCGCTCTGCTTGCTGTGTTGCTCTGACACAACACAAATCAGGGTTGACAACTAAAGTATTGCTTAAAAATTAAGCACCAATTTTCGGCGGGTTGGTTATGGTGACAACACCGAGTCAATCACGCACGTTGTCAGAACGGCAACGATGCCTAACTTGTCGCGGTCGGTCGCCCAAAAGTAGAGCGCGACGATCAGGCCTATTGCTGGGATGGGCTGCATTCGATCAGGCCTCCTCGGGCTGACAGCCGCCATGACTTGACCAGCGTCTTGGTTGTAGAGCCTTGGAGCAGGGCTAGAACGCCCTGTTTGTCGGTCAACACATCCCACAGGTCGATCTGCACTTCAACGCGCTCTGGCAGCGTTTTGGCACGTTTGTGCGCATCAGCCATTGTGGGATACCACAACCCTGCATCGCCCTCGCACGCGGTCACGTTGTAGAAGTTCATGGTTGCTCGCCTTCACATTTGATTTCATAGATGGGCACTTCCTTGTAGCCCACAATCTCGGTGCGGCAATGCTCGCCGCTGGTTGGCACTCTGGCTGTGATGTCCAGCCACGTTGTTTTGCTGCTTTTAAAATCGCGCATGGCGAATTCACCCCAATCCTCGGTCTTGTCAAACTCCGCGCCAGTGGCGGCTTCAATGGTTTCGAGAAATGGCAGCATTTCAGCAAGGGACTCCTTGACCGTGACAGTGATTGTGATTTTGCCAATCGTTGCCGACACATGGAAGCTGTGGTATCGCGCCAGTATGTCCAGCGTGGGTTGCAGCTTGATTACCTGTGGTGCAATATCAATGGTTTGATCTGCATAACCGCGCAGGTTGTCTGTGTATTTTAGGAGTGTTTCAAGTGCAGTCATGTTATCTTCCATTGAAAATTTTATCGGCACGCATTACTTTACTCACATTGTTTGGCGCACCAAACAGTTGTGACCTTAGCTCGTTGCCCTCGTCACGCGCCTCAGCCCATCGGAGTAAAGACCTATAGCACAGTTGTTCATAACCCATATCAAAATACTGTTGGGCGTTGAGTAGTGAGCTAACGGCCAAGTGCCTTTGCCCATGGTAATTGACAAGCAGTTCCAAAAATTTTCTATCGCTCATTTGATCACCTCCAGTGATTTGAGTTGGTGCGTGTCACCGTCGAATGTCGCTTTAATGTTGTCAACATAGCGTTTAGTTTCACCAAAGTCACAAGTGTGGCCTCTGTAATTCAAAGCCCCGTAGAGGACAACATCCGGCTTGGGTTCAGGCTTGACGCGGTACATACTGCATGGATTCCAGCTTGGGTACTCGTCCCCTACCCAATGAACGCAGCCCTGCCCTGTATGTAAGGCCTTCTCGATGGCCGCGCCGTCAGCCCATGCCTTGATAACGGCGGCGTGCTTGTGTGGTTGTTTCATTTGAATGCCTCATTGACTAAAAGTTTGAAGGTGAGTAATTCGTCTTTGTCGAGCAAAAATAAATTCTCGTTTGCTTGTGTGTAGTACCACAATTTCCATGCAAATTTAGGTTTCACTTTCTTGCCTCCAGCATTGCGTCTGCCATCACGTAAGCGTATACTGCAAAGTCTTTCTGTGTGGCGTCAGTTGTGGAGGCCAATAAACCCTGCACCGCCTTGGCAGCAAAGTAATCACGCAAGGTCATGCCACCACTTTGTTGAGTGTAAATAGGACTTCCATCTTTGCACCCATCACTAGCTCCTGAAAAAGCTTGACCACCTGTTTCTTTATTCATGGTGAATCTCCAAGGTTGTGAAGTCCCGCACCCGAGCATCGCGCCAGATGTATTCTTCAAATTCAAAAGGATCGAGGGGGTGGCAATATTGTATGCCTTTCCTGTGTACTTCAACTTGCAAAACAAGCTGGGGTTCTCCAAACCAGCGTTTTGCAATTCGGTATCGTGTTCTATTTGTGAGTGTTTGCATTGCTTGGCCTGTAAATTGAATTGAGTGTTTCAAATTCGGGTTTGCCTGAGTAGGTGACTTCTTGTTTACTCATGACAACCTCAGCGCGAAGCCCTTTGGCAGGCCGTTGATCGCCGCGTCAATCACGTCAGTGCGGCTTTGTGCAAAGTAGCTCCTACCCTTGCGGATGTGCAGCGCCCACTCTCCGTCAACGTGGTTAAATACCAATGTCGCTTTAAGAAATTTCATGTCGGTGCTCCAGTGCTGTGATGCGTTGATCGAACTCGGCCAACAAGTCGGCCACGGATTTGCGCGTGGGGATTGTCTCCCCACAATTTGGACACTCGCGCTCCCCATCGAGAATTTGGTCGATGGTGTAATTGCTGTGAATCACTGTCTCACAGTAGTGACAAACTTCTTTGGTCATCTCAATCCCCTTGTGCTTCAAAATACTGAATCATATCGTCAAGCCACGCCTGACGTGTGACGTACATTTTTTGACGGTACTCCTCNATCNTTGTAGGCGACGTGCCTATTTGCTGCCAAATCCATTGATCTAAGGTGACATGTTTACCTAGCAAATCTTTAATGTGGTTTTGAACACGCAAGTGCGTCACAGAGCCGGAGATGTCTAAATCGAAGCACACCAACCCCAAACAATTGCAAACATAGAGCGAGACTTTCTTTGCGTGTTCTTCTTTGGTCTTTTTCAACAGTTCACTGGCTTTCATGCTACCTCCGCATCAAATTGCAACCCCGATGCCTTCAACGACACAATGGTGTCTTTGTTGATTGCTCGATATGCCTTCTTGGCCATGTCAAACACTGTGAGGTACTGGCCAGCATCCAGTGTTGACTCACCGCCTTTGAGGTGCTTGGTGACACCGAGGCGGCATGTCATCACGCGATGTGTGCCATCCTTCTTGATAAACGTGACGTTGACGATCTTGCCATCTGATTCAGTGATCAGTGTTGCGAGTGCTCTTGAGTCCATGATGTGTTTCCTTTGCTAGATTGGTGACTGTGCTGCTTGGTCAAGTTGTTTCTTCTTGAACTCCCGCACTTGCGTGGGTGTCCAAGGTGTCAGGGGGTTTTCCTTCGTAGGGAAAGGCCAATCATTCGCGGTTGTCAACATAGTCTACCAACGATTGAATGTCGCGCTTGAGTTGTGCGATTTTAGCATCCAGCTTTTTGGGTCGGTTGCTGATCGCGCTCAAGTTGTTGATCTGTGTTTCGAGCGCCGCGATTTTACTGAAAATCTCATCGTCGGACAAGCGAGATGCGTCTTGGTTGTCAATGAAGGTTTTGGTTTCGATATTTGCCATGATGGTTGTTTCCTGTGTTGGTTGGGGTTGGGTTAGGGGTTTCGTTACACGCTCGTTTGACACTAGATCAACATACATGAATTCTTTGAAGTCGCGTCGAATGATGTAATCTTTAGCGGCCAGCTTGGCCATAATCCCAGCAATAGGTCGTTGCATTGTCTTGGAAATGTGTTCAACACAATCACCTTCTCGCCAGTAAAACTCAAGATCAAGAAGTTCATTGGTAGTCCACGGCAGGCCGTAACGCGTCAAGCGCGTTTCGTCACTCGATGACGTGGGTCGCTTAAATTCTATTTCTTTGATCATGCAGCCTCCTTGCTTAGGTTCTTGCGATGCTGATCGCGGCACAACTCGATTGCTGTGAGGGCTTCGGTTTTGGTGTCGAACACATCTGAACCGTACTTTTTTGCCACTGCTCGAAACCGCGCTTCCTTAGCACTGTCTTCACATGCGAGTTCATGCAGCTCAAGCATGGGGTTGACAAGGTAAATTGTTTTCATGGTCACACTCCTAAAAGGTCGCTCAATGCTTGTTTGCGGGTTGTGATGACTGGTTCACCCAACTCCACCACCAAAATGTCGTCTGAATGCTCCATCACGTCTTGCGCAAACCGTTGCGCCTCTGTCACGGATTCAAACGTGTACGCGAAGGATGTGTCATCCTCCAAAATGCAAACCACTGTTCTCATATTACCCCCAAGTTTTGGTTAAGACTGCCTGAATGCTGTGATTTATCACATCGAAGTTGACGCCAATTGTAGCATCATGCGACTTTGCGATTAGCTCCAGCGTTTTGTTTGCTTGCTCGTCGGTCAGGTCAATGCCCCGACTTTGCGCACATTCATGCACATCGTCTAAGTGCCAGAGCACTTGCAGCACTGGCCGACCATCCACGTTGATGATATTAGCCATGCAGCGCCTCGTGAAGTTGGTGCGCTGCTGCATGGCTGCTCAGTTTAGTCCAAACTAAGCCCTCCTGCGCGGCCAAGTGCATCAGGTTGGTCAGTTGGTCAATGATCGCAGCGTCAAGCCCATCATTTACGATTGTCTCGCCGTCAAGTCGAATCAGCGCATCTTGCGCTCGTCGTTGGTTTGGTGTCATGGTGTTACCTCATTAACGCTGGAAATGTGCCACCCGTCTAGGTCGTCGCCCACGGGGTCGCAAGTGAAGTCGCTGCCATCAAGCTGCGTTGCCAGCCAGCGAGCCTGCTGCTCGTCTTCTGCTTCAATCTCAGCCTCACAATATGTTGTGTACGCCGCAATGACTTTAAATTTTTTCATTCCAAACCCCCAAAACGTCTAAAACTTTTCCGGTGTCATCGGTAAGCACAAAGGCCACCCGTGCATTCCCGTCAATCATTGTCGCGGCTTCAATTACCGCCTCAACAATATCCGAAGTCTGGCGATCAAAAAATGAAGGCTCATCGACATACAATTCGCGCAGTGCTCCTGCATGTCGCGCTTGTGAATACGTCTTGTATTGGTTGAGGTCGTAAAAATACAAAATCATGGTGTGTCCTTGGTTGTTGTTGTTGATACCACTATGGTCAAAGNGGGGTAGTTAGCGCACAATTGATCGAAGCGTTTGCATTTTGTCACCTTACAAGGTTAGCCAAACAACGATCAGGGCAATGAAGCCCAGCACGTACATCACGCGGTCTGCAAGTTCATGGTTTTTCATGGTCATCCTTTAAAAAATTTGCCGTCTTCGGTGAATTCATACTCATTCGACACAATGTTTTCGTCGATTGTATCATCCTCCATCTGGTGGTCATACTCTGATTCGAGCAGACGATAAGCCCAATCAGCGAATTCGCGTAACGCCTTAGTCAACTCATCTTCAGCCCGACCGACGTCTTTGTCGTCGTTGTGCGCCACATATACAGCCATGTACGCTGAGTTACAGTACCTGCCATAATTCTCGCATTTTGCGGTCAACTTGTATGTGTGTTGCTTCTGCACATTTTGCAAATACGTGCCGATATCAAACAAGTCGTTTTCATAGGGTACGGTTTTGGCTAACTCTTTGCGCCAGCCAGCTTTATAGCTGTAGTCGCCCACAAAACACGCGCCATCTCCTTGGCTTGAGAAGCCTGAGAAAAGCACTTTGTCGATATCAATACCCAAGCAATCGCCTATGGTCTTGATATCGTCAATCACATAGCCGTATTCAAACTCGGTAACTTCTCGCCACCAAGCACGCGCACGCTCTTTGGCCTTGTCGCTCAGTTCATTAAATTTGTAGACACGTTGCTGAATTACTCGCATGGTTATTCCCCTTTCAACAGTTGTTCAGCGCGTTCGCGCATGTCCTCAATGTACTCGGCCACGTTGTGGTNAGGGTAGGTCTCCACCACCTCCCACAACTCAANGTGTTCATGCAGCCAATCGTCATTTTTTCGTGTTGTCATGGCCGTTATGATATCGTCATAGCTCAGGTCGTCGGGGTAGTCGCAAAGCCATGTGTTGAGTGCGAATCGTTCTGCTGGTGTCATGGTGTGTCCTTTCAATAAATACGTTTGATGTCACAGCCGTCAATCATGCCACGGAAAATACCGTTCTCGAGCATGAACACGGCGAATTTGGCAAGCTGCTCAGATGTGGAGCAGGTCTTACACTCAACCTCTTTGGTTTTGTAGTCCACCTCAATGGTGTGGTGGTCGTACACTAAATATCCGGCTTTGGTTGTCATGATGTGTGCTCCACAAATTCGTCTTCTTCGAAAGTGACAAGTTGCCCGCTGTTGTAATTTCCACCAATTAAAAGCTCGGCGGCATTACCACACACTTTTAAATAATACTCTGCGGTGTTTGGGTCATAAAAACGATCTTCAACATCTAAGTTTTTAAATTTAATTTTCATGGTGTTTCCTTGTTTGGTTGGTTGCTGATACTTACATGGTCAAAGTGGGGTACTTTAGAGGATTGAAAAACAACCCGACCACTCTTTGTAGTGTGCAGGGTTGATCGCCAGTGCCGCCGACTTCGCGCAAAACGCAAATTGTGCCTCGTTCATGTGTTGTTTCGAACATGTTGATTCTCCAGTAGGGTGTAAAAATAGTGTGCTTCGTCAACGCCAGAGCCTTGGCAAGTCCAGCAACGCACCACGCCAGTGGTGTAGCTCTTGCGCCGCTCTGCGGTCTTGGCCGCGTCATAGCCAGTGCCTTGGCATGAAGGGCAGGGCTTTATTGCCTTTGTCATGGTGTGTACTCCTTGCGTGGGTTGTTAAGTTGCCAGAATCGCTCGGTGTCCTCTGGTGTCCACTTGGACACCACGGCCAATACAGCGGCCTTGGTGGGTGCTGATGTGCAAACTCGCAGGCCAAAGTTGCACAACCACCACTTGCCACCACCATGAGTCAAATCGAAGCTGCGATTGTGGATGGTGACAATATAGTCTCCGGCTTTGTATCTTGTTACTTTCATGGTGTGTCCTTTGGTTGGTTGGTGACTGCCTTACACCAATGGTCAAACTGGGGTGGATTGTAATAAGAAAGTTACAGTGCCAAGAATTTGGCGATACTGAATGTGCCCCACTCTGCTGCCTTGCTGCCCACCAACGCGCCTTGTTGGCGTTGTGGGTTGTACACGGCGACACAATCCTGTCCCAGCTTGTCGCTGATTTGGATGAGGGTCTCATACACTCTGCGCGGGTCGGCGCTGAACTCGGCCAGCAGGGTGGGCTCAGTGCTTGACTGCGCCAGTGCTGCCCTATGCACTTTGAAGGCGTCAACCAACAAGGCCAGCGCCTTGTCTAGTTGGGCTTGCGTGTCTACCTGCTGGTTTGGCACGTTCAGTCCGATATTGATCTGGTATTTCATGGTGTTTCCTTGTTTGGTTGGTTGCTGATACTTACATGGTCAAAGCGGGGTACTTATGCGCTGGCTTTGAGGTTCGCGCCAGTGGTGTTCAGAATGTGCTTGAACATAAAGGCTTTGAAGCCCTTGTCGGCTTGTCTCCATGACTTGCTAAATCGCAGGCCAGTGACTTTGAGGATAGGGGCGATCAGGGTTGCAGTGACTTCGCGCATGTTGTTTCCTTGTTTGGTTGGTTGCTGATACTTACATGGTCAAAGCGGGGTACTTTCATGCCAGCTTGATATGAAGGCACAGAACATGCACTATAATGCAGGTTTTTGGGTTGTTGGCGCCAAATTGTCAGTTTAACCTCACGCCCGCGACAATCGTATGCACTATAGTGCATGTGTGCCAACTTGCTGGCATGGTTCTTGCCCTAGCAACTATCGTGCCAGAGTGGCAGCGTGGCCAACTTGGCATGATTCTTGCTAGGGCAACTATCGTGCCAGAGTGGCAGCGTGGC
>Ga0007877_1000200_pt1 | contig 11930 bp, 12 predicted proteins | sample CryBogCBH12Jul09_FD_54998 | JGI IMG/M metagenome (GOLD analysis project Ga0007877, IMG submission 54998) | Freshwater microbial communities from Crystal Bog, Wisconsin, USA - CBH12Jul09 | ecosystem: Environmental > Aquatic > Freshwater > Lake | place: Crystal Bog, Wisconsin, USA | collected... | reverse complement strand
CTTGTAGCTCAGAGGGCGTAGGTCCATTTGCAATGAAATTAGCAATGGTTGAATTCATCACCTCAAGCGCTAAGGCCGCTTGATCACCCCTCGTTTGCAAGCCTGCTTGAAAAATACCAGTGTCCTTGCTGGGCGCAAAATAACTGAAAACGCTGTAGGCCAAGCCGCGTTTCTCTCTTACTTCCGACATTAGTCGAGACACAAATCCCCCACCACCTAAGATGTAATTGCCAACGATCAGCGGAAAGTAATCTGGATTGCTGCGAGTAATGGCAGTCATACCAATGGCGATATGGGCTTGCTGAGAATCAAACGGAATATATATTTGACGGCTAACTATAGGCTCGATTGGTGAACGTTCAAACTGTGGAAGAGCAGGAATAGCCGCCCCTGATTGCGGCACATTCTTTAGTAAGACTTCCACGATCTCGTTAGCTTCCACTGGGCTCACATCGCCAACAATACTCACAATGATGCGATCGCCGCGATAAAACTGTTGATGAAATCTTGCTAAATCAGAAACGCTTACTGAGCCAACCGATTTGACAGAAGGTGATTCGCTCAGTGGATAATTACCATAAACAGACTTTCTAAAACGGCGCTCAAGCACTGACTCAGGCTTCGTTTCTGCTTCTAGCAAACCGGTAATAGCGCGCTGTTTCTCACGTTCTAATATTTTGGCATCGTATGTTGGCGCACTGAGCATCGCTGATGCCAATTGCACGGCGCGATCACGCAGATCTTTGCGGCTCAGACTCCGAATCCGAATCACAGCGCGCTCACCCCCAACCGATATGCCAAAGTTAGCACCTAAGTCAGCGATTTCATCGGCAATTTGCGCTTCGCTTAAAGCGCCCTTTGATGATCTGGCACCATAGTTCATCAACTCTGCGGTCATGGACGCAAGTCCACTCTTGCCAGTCGGATCGAAGCGGTCGCCCGCATCAATACTGATCTCGATATCCAGCATGGGCAAGGCCTGAGTTTGGACTAAATAGGCCTTGGCACCTTTAACTGAATCGAGTTTCTCAATCGGCAAAATAGCTTGGGCAGATTGCAATAATCCAAATACAAAAATGATTGCACAGCAAGATTGTTTGATGAGTCTCATTATTTGCCCTCCTTTACTACTGACTTACGGGCTTGAGGATCCAACACGGCAATTGTTAGGCTTTCGTCTAGGAGATATTTTTTTGTTACCGCTTGTACCTGCTCTGGGGTAATGGTCTGCATCTTTTCCAACATGGGATCAATATCGCGCCACGAAAAGCCAGCCATCTCCATACCGCCAATTTCCATTGCCTGACCAAAAATAGAGTCACGCTTGTAAATTTGACTTGATAGTAATCGGACTTTAATACGCTTGAGCTCAGAATCCAAAACACCTTTTTGCGCAATCTCATTTAAGACTCTGCGAATACTGGCTTCTGCTTGTGCAACAGTTTTGCCTTTTGCCAAGCTTGCGTTGATCTGGAATAACTCTGGTCCACGAGAAATCATGTCATACGAAACACCTACATCATTGACTACGCGCTCTTGTTTAACCATGACGCGATTTAAACGCGCATTATCGTAACCATCCAAGACAGCTGATAGCAGCTCTAGTGCATAGGGCTCAACATCGTCCTGCGCTCCCACTTGTAAACGCGGCACCTTCCAAGCCATTGCCAGCTGGGGGCTATCTGCAGGCGCCTTCACCTCAACATGTTTAATGCCCTTTTGCACNGGNTCAATNTGAGGTTTACGCACTGGTAATTCATGGGCAGATATCACGCCATAATATTTTTCTACNGCCCGCCTAGTTTGCTCTGGGTCAACATCGCCGCTNATCACTACAGTCGCATTGTTTGGAGCATACCAACTGCNATACCAATCACGCGCATCTGTAGCCTTCATGTTTTCTAAATCATTCATCCAACCCACCACGGGGTGCCGATAAGGCGAACTCATAAAAGCAGTAGCCATCAGCGATTCATTTAAGAGGCTGNTGGGATTGTCTTCTGTCCGTAAACGACGCTCTTCCATTACAACCTGAATTTCTTTTAAGAACTCCGCATCATCAAAATTCAGGTTAGACATGCGATCTGCCTCAAGCTTCATCACCTCGTTGAGCTTTGATTTTTCCACTTGCTGAAAATACGCCGTGTAATCACGAGAGGTAAAAGCATTTTCACGTCCGCCCAGCGCAGCAACTAGACGAGAAAATTCTCCAGCTTTTACTTTCTCCGTACCCTTAAACATCATGTGCTCTAGTACGTGCGCCACTCCAGTGCGCCCATTCATTTCATCCATTGAGCCAGCACGGTACCAAACCATATGGGCAACGGTAGGCGCACGGTGATCTTCTTGAACGATGAGCTTGAGCCCATTGGCAAACTGATATTCATGGGTATTACTTGATTGGCCGGCCGGGGCTGCCCAAGCATATTGGGAGCAGGCGATCAATAAGAAGAAAAATTGCAACAAAATAGAGCGCATCTGTGAGTTCACCATATTCTTAGATTAAATTGATAAGATGCATGTTTTAAATTGTATCGACTATGTTCGGCCTACGTAAAACCCTCGGATCCCTTTTCAAATCAACTCAGACTGATGAAGCCTGGTTTGATACTTTAGAAGACTCCCTCATTCAAAGTGATGTTGGGTTGCCTACGACTGAGCAATTAATTGCTAAGTTACGTAAGGCTGCCAAATCAGAAAAAGCCTCCAGCCCAGAAGCGCTGCAAGCCTTACTGATTCAAGAAGTTACTGTATTGCTTGGCGCCCTAGAGCCTTCACCCAATCCCCTCTATACCCGTAATCCTGCAACGATTCCTGAAGTATGGCTGGTGGTTGGCGTCAATGGTGCAGGTAAAACCACTACCATTGGCAAGCTCTGCCGCCTCTTCCAGTCACAAGGCAAGTCGGTATTACTCGCCGCTGGTGATACCTTCCGCGCCGCTGCTCGCAACCAGCTTCAAGAATGGGGTGGGCGCAATCAAGTGGATGTGATTTCCCAAGAGGGTGGTGATGCTGCCGCGGTAGCCCATGATGCAATCCATGCGGCCATCTCTCGCAAGAGCGACATTCTGATTATTGACACCGCTGGACGCCTTGCTACACAAGATCACTTGATGGAAGAACTCAAAAAGGTGAAACGCGTCATTGGCAAGGCCCTTCCTGGGGCCCCTCACCAGACTTTGCTGGTACTTGATGGCAATACTGGTCAAAATGGCTTAAGCCAGGTAAAAGCCTTTCATGGGGCTCTGGGGCTTACCGGAATCATTGTCACTAAATTAGATGGCACTGCTAAAGGCGGCGTCATCTGTGCTCTGGCCTATACCCTTCAGGATGGGCCAAAACCGGCTGTTTTAGCCCTTGGCAAAGGCGAGGGAATTGATGACTTAGTAGCCTTCACGGCTAGTCAGTATTCATCAGAATTATTCAATTAAATCATAGGCTTATAGATCTAAAAAACCATTAGCACTCGCTTGACAAGAGTGCTAAAATAGAACTCTATCAACACCTGCAATTTACTAAAAGAAAATGATTCAAAAGAAAGCAAATAAACCGCTAATGCAAGCAAGGCAAACACTGCCAGCAGTGCACACTGCTGCGGCTATGTCTGCCTTTCCGGTTCTGCCATCTCTTGGGGTTGGTACGCTCGATTCGTATATCTCATACGTTAATCGCGTGCCGATGCTCAGCGCTGCGGAAGAGTTACATCTTGCGCAAGAATTTCGTCGTACTGAAAATGTTGATGCTGCGAGAACTTTAGTGCTCTCACATCTGCGTCTCGTCGTATCTGTAGCCCGTCAATATTTAGGCTATGGCATTCCACATGCCGACCTTATTCAAGAAGGTAACGTTGGTTTGATGAAGGCCGTAAAACGCTATGACCCAAGCCAAGGCGCCCGCTTAGTCTCTTATGCAATCCATTGGATTAAAGCCGAGATTCATGAGTACATTCTNAAGAACTGGCGTCTTGTCAAAGTAGCCACCACTAAAGCNCAACGTAAATTATTCTTTAATCTACGCAGCAATAAACCTACTCTGAGNGCATTAACGCCAAGCGAAGTTGAAGCTTTAGCAAAAGCACTCGACGTCAAAGGTTCTGATGTTAAAGAAATGGAAATGCGTCTTGCTGGCGGTGACGTTGCCTTAGAGGGTGAGGATAACGATGATGAATCTGCTTATGCGCCGATTCAGTGGCTAGCCGACAATACGCAAGAGCCAACAGCAATGATGGCTGCTGCTGAGACAGATACATTGCAGGGCCCTAAGTTAGATCAAGCGCTCATGGCTTTAGATGAGCGTAGCCGTAACATTGTTCAATCTCGCTGGTTGGCAATGGATGCGGAAGGCAATGGCACAAAAACATTGCATGATCTTGCTAGTGAATATGGCATCTCAGCAGAACGTGTTCGCCAAATTGAGACCTCTGCCCTCAAAAAAATGCGCGGCCTGCTGCAAGCAGCCTAAGCGCTTCTCCCTACCACCCTACTTTAGTAACTCTTTCAAGTCATGCGCCAAGGTCTCTGGACCTTGTGCATGTTTGATATATAGGCGTAGATGGCCATCTGGATCAAACGCATAGCTGCCTGCTGTGTGATCCATGGTGTATGAACCAGGACTGGTTCCTGGAACCTTCTTGTAGTAAATCTTAAAGTCTTTTGTCACCTGCTCCAATGCCGCTTGATCCGCTGGTCGCAAGCCCAAGAAACGGAGATCAAAGGCGGGAACATATTGCTTCAAAATAGCCGCTGTATCACGCTCAGGATCAACAGTAACAAAGAGTACCTGTACCTTATCAGCCTGAGGACCCATGAGGGTCATGACCTGCTGCATTTCCGTTAGGGTTGTTGGGCAGACATCAGGACATTGGGTATAACCAAAGAACATCACCACCACCTTGCCTTTGAAGTCGGCTAAGGTTCTTGTTTTGCCATCTGGATCAAGCAAGCTAAAGTCTTTTCCAAAAGCAGTGCTGCCAGTAATGTCGACATTCTTAAATTCAGGCTTTTGACTGCAAGCAGCCAAGGCCAGGAATAGCGCAACAAGTAAACATGATCTGATGAAATTCATAGTGATCTCACATGAAATAGTGGTCTATTAACAGCGCTGCGAATAAGAGCGATAAATAGGTAATTGAAAAGCGGAAAGTTTTCTTAGCTAATGCATCGCTGTAAGAAATAAATAGTGCAATAACGTATGCCAAAAATAGCAGGCCCAAGATGAGCGCTGAGATCAAATAGACCACACCACTCATGCCGTAGATATAGGGAAGTAAAGTAGCCGCAATCAATATTAAGGTGTAGAGCAAGATATTNAGCANNGTAAAGCGCTCNCCGTGGGTCACGGGCAGCATCGGTAGGCCAGATTGAACATAGTCATCACGCCGGTATAAAGCCAAAGCCCAGAAGTGCGGAGGAGTCCAAACGAAAATAATCAGGACCAACAGCCATGCCTCTGCAGATAGCGTATTGGTCACAGCAGCCCAACCAAGTGCAGGAGGCATTGCGCCTGATAAACCGCCAATCACAATGTTCTGAGGGGTTGCNGGCTTTAGTAGCCAGGTNTAGATCACTGCATAACCAACAAAGGTAGCTAAAGTCAGCCACATCGTCAATGGGTTGCAGAAGTTCCACAAAATAATCATCCCCAATGTACCGAGTACGATTGAGAAAATCACAATGCTGAAAGGAGTGACTTCGCCNGTCGCAGATGGGCGCCAGGCTGTTCTTTTCATCTTGGCATCGACCGCTTGTTCGATCAAACAGTTCACGGCAAACGCTGCACCAGCCAATAACCAAATACCGACAATCCCACCAATCAATATTGGGTAAGGAACCATTCCAGGCGTTGCCAAGAACATACCAATTACGGCACAAAATACCGCTAACTGAGTGACGCGGGGCTTAGTTAATACCCAGTACTGACGCCAGCGGGGCATTACTGTGGNTGTGGATGATTGCGGGCTGCTCATATCAATTTAGCGATCTTCATTTGAATGGGTGACTTCCACGAGGCCCAGTAAGTCATACGGACTAAACAGAATACCAAAGCGGCCGATCCACCTGTATGCATTAAGGCGGCCAATAAGGGCCATTGGAAAACAACGTTCGATATTCCAGTGAGAACTTGCAGGATTAAAAGTGCAAATAGTAATTTGGCTAGCTTGCTGACTTGAGGCAATACGCTAGTGGCTAAACCGGATGCGTTGAAAGCCAAAAAGGAAAGGGTTATTAATACGAGCACAGCAAAAACACGATGCGCCCAATGAATTGCTTGCAACGACGCAGGGGAAACATATTCGCCTACAGCATTACGTCCCAGCTCCCTCCACAAGGTAAAGCCTTCCTGCCAATTTGCTTCGGGCCATAAAGCACCAAGACAGGTTGGAAAATCTGGGCAGGCTAAGACTGCGTAATTAGTACTCACCCAGGCGCCTAAGAAGATCTGCATTGTCAGCACCACAAATGCGATAGTGAGCAATGTTGCAGAGATTGGCTTGCTGCGCAGCTCAAGAATCTTGGATTCTTTTTCTTGCCAGTTCTGTTGCGCATAAGCAGTGAGTGATGCAAGCAATACCAAGGCCAATATCAAGTGAATGGTGACAATAATGGGCTGAAGTTTCATGGTCACTGTCCAAGCACCAAATGCACCTTGAATACAAACCAGTACTAGCAAAGCCAGACTTCCGAGAAGCGGTTTCTTGCCCAAGCTTTTCATCTTACTAAGTGCCAAACCCAGCTGAACCACAATCAATGCACCAACCGTCATCGCCAGATAACGGTGAATCATTTCAATCCAAGCCTTCATCACTGTGACAGGTCCATCTGGCAAGGTCGACTGTGCCATTTGAATATCACCAATCGCATGCCATGGATTGGAGGTGCCATAGCAACCAGGCCAATCAGGGCAACCTAATCCAGAATCGGTTAGGCGAGTAAATGCGCCAAATACAATCAGATCAAACGTCATAAAGACCAAAATCCAATTGAGTTTTGTGAAAAAACGATAGCCAGGCCTTGTCCATAGATAAGCCAAAGGTAAGCCTGCAAAAATAATTGCAATCATTGCTAGCTCCAGGAATAAAGCCAACTGACTCATTGCAAACTTTCACCCTTGTGATTGAGGCGCAACAATTTTTCCAAATCTTTTTTAATGTTGGCGAACTCTTTAGATGAATTTGTAACGGGGAAATACATCATTTTTGCCGGACTAGGATCTATTAGCTGAATCGCTTTTCCAGCACCTTCGCGATCTAACCATGCCTGAAACTCGGCTTTAAGCTTTGGATCAGATGGAAGATTAACCACCTTAAGGCCTGCCGTCTTTTCATCATAGGCAAGAGCGACTTCAGGGTCCACTGGCTTGCCGTCAAGATTCACCCAAAGCAATTGCACGCGCCCACTCTCTCTGCCCATCGCAACACGCAATTGCCTCATCAAAAATAGCGCCTCAATGCAGGACTCATTCTTGATCTGGCAATCACCAGCAGGACGAGCAACTAATAAGGTCCACTTACCCTTTAAAGGAACGCTGAACCACGCCTCATTTGCATCCTGTGCGGGCTGAACTAAAACCCCAAAGTTGGTTTTTCCACCTTCAGGCTTAATCACGTAATAGGCAAAATAAGAGGCAATCACCGGGGCAGCACAAGCCAGTAAAAGAAATAGCATTTGTAGCCTGCCGCGACGTGTTCGCGCATCAATCGCCACAGAATCTGCCGATGCTGGTATTAACAACTCTTTATCACTCACTTTGATCCCCATGCTTTCGCTGCTGGATTAATCCACTAATCAGCCAAAATAAAAAACCGCTTAAAGCCAATGCAAACCACTGAAAGGCATAAGCATAATGGCGATCGACTCCTGTTGTCAGTGGTGCCCATTCACGCAATAGGCCATCTTCTACACCCACCTCATTCTCACGCAATATAAAAGGGCTCTGCTCCCAGTGATGGAGCTGTCCTTCACGCTCTAATTCAAAATTTTGCTCTATCCGGGGCGCTCCAATAACCNCATCACCTGTCTTTTTCCCAAGCTCATAAACTTTTCCTGGGTGCGCAAATACAATGCCCTCAATCGATACTAGGCCTTCCCGAGTCTTCACTAAAGGTAATGTCTCGCGATCTTCATTATTACGTGGAGCCCAGCCTCGATTGACCCACAGAATGCGATCAACCCCTTCAAGCTTTAGGGGCATCATCAACAAGAACCCTGATTGCGCGGCATTANCGACCCCACCAGCAGGTAAAGGACGTGGGCGGTTATCTAGCCAAACTGATGCTTGTGGAAGGTAGATGCCACGCGCAATCATCCTGCGCTGATTTGCCTCCTCTAAACCCCAATCTTGAGTATTGGCATTCAGAATAGTCATTTGCTGTCTAGNGGCCAAGTGCTCGGCTAGANCAATCTTTTCATTAGCACGACTGAGTTGCCAAAAGCCAGCCGCACAACCAATTACCACTACCAGCAGGGCTGATACAGTAGCAACTATGCGCTTAGTAACTAGGCTATAAAAAATATTCAACGAGGATTTAAAAATGAAGTGGATTATTCCGATTGCATTACTAATGATTGTTGCAAGCTTAGGATCGGCGCTCTATTACATGATGAAGGGCAAGGGCAATAGCTCGAAAATGGTTCATTCACTCATGCTCCGCATTGGGCTTTCGATTGCTTTGTTTATTGGCATTTTGCTGGCCCACTACTTTGGCTATATCGAAGCAACCGGCATACGCGTTGGAGTGAATTAAAGAGCTTTAAACCAAACCCGCACAAACAAAAACAAATCGGGGCTTTACGCCCCGATTTACTTGCTTATTACATCCAGTAAACAGCGATGTACAAACCAAGCCATACAACGTCAACAAAGTGCCAGTACCAAGCAGCACCCTCAAACGCGAAGTGATGCTCAGCAGTGAAGTCGCCACGAATCATGCGACGCAAAACAATNGCCAACATCGTGCCNCCCAAAAATACGTGGAAGCCGTGGAAACCGGTCAACATAAAGAAGGTTGAGCCATAAATACCTGATGTGAGCTTCAAGTTCAGCTCATGGTAGGCATGGTAGTACTCAAATCCCTGAAAGCCCAAGAAGATCGCACCTAAAGCAACGGTGGCCGCCAAACCAATAATGGCTTGCTTCATGTGGTTTGCAACTAATGCATGATGAGCATAAGTAATCGTTACCCCAGAGCTCAAGAGCAATAATGTATTGATTGTTGGAATTGGCCAAGGNCCCATGGTGGTNAATTTCTCAACCAAACCAGCAGGACCATCATTTGGCCAAACTGCTGAGAAGTTAGGCCACAGCAATTTACTTTCAACATCACCCAACCAAGGCATTGCAATATTGCGCGCATAGAACAATGCTGCAAAGAATGCGCCAAAGAACATGATTTCTGAGAAGATAAACCAGGCCATTGACCAACGATAGGAGATATCAACGTTGAGTCCGTTCTTACCAGCGTTTGACTCGGCAATCGTATCGCCAAACCAGTTGTAGAGAACAAACAAAATCCATGCCACGCCTACCAAGGCCAGCGTACCACCCCAAGAGGTGTGATTTACCCANCCTGACATGCCAAATCCAAAAGCGATTAAGCCAATGGCTGCCATCGCTGGATGTCGAGATAGTGCAGGGACGAAATAGTATGGGGTTGAATTGGATGACATCTTATTCTCTCTATTCAATCAATCAAAAAATAATCAATGGGAAACAACTACTTTCACTATCAATAAGAGGGTCGCCATAAAAATCAAGGCTCCTACTACCCCCGCAATGATAATGTGTACAAAACTGAGTGAGGTCACATCCTCTTGNAAGCCCGACTTCTTCCGGACCCCCAAGAAACCCCACATTACNGCTTTCATAGACTGCCAAAAACTACTGTTCTTCTTCATGACGACACCTTCGATTTAGGAGCTTGCGGTGGTCCAACCCCCAACTCAAAGAAGGTATACGACAAAGTAATCGTCTTCACATCCTCAGGCAAACCAGCATCAATCATAAATACCACTGGCATCTTTCTAGTCTCATGCGCAGTTAATGTTTGCTGCTGAAAACAAAAACACTCTAACTTAGTAAAAAACTCAGTTGCACTCTTGGGCGCATAGCTTGGAATTGCCTGCGCCTCTACCGAACGATCTAGATTGTTATAAACCTCATACACAATCTCAGTCATCTCGCCCGGGTGTACTTCTAAAAAATTCTTTACCGGCTTAAAAGTAAATGGTCCGCGACTATTTGAATCAAATTCAATCGTGACAACCCGCGAATAATCTACTTGAGTATTACCAACCTTATTAGGACTAAAAGCCCTCACACCATAATCATTCTTACTGGTCACTACATTAATACCAGTTACTTCACACAGCGCTTTATACAGTGGCACCAAAGCGTAACCAAATCCAAACATCATTACCGAAGCTATTAAAAGCTTCAGTAAGATTTGGCGATTGAGATTTTGAACTGCTGACATCAAGGCTTAACTTAAAACGCTACGTTTAATCACGATGCCGATAAAAAAAATCACAACCACGCTCAACAGCACAAGCCCCAAGCGACGATTATTCGCAGCGAGGGCTTGCTTAGATCCTGAATTAAATTCCTGCGTCATGCAATTGCTGTGCTGATGGAGGAGTTTCAAAAGTATGGTGAGGCGCTGGTGATGGAATAGTCCACTCCAAACCTTTGGCACCATCCCATGGTTTCATTGCTGCCTTTTCGCCTTTGCCGCGGTATGCAGGCAATGCTACGCAGAACAAGAAATAAACCTGTGCTAAACCGAAGCCCAGTGCACCAATAGATGCAACCATATTGAAGTCGGCAAATTGAGTTGGGTAGTCTGCATAGCGACGTGGCATACCAGCCAGGCCCAAGAAGTGCATTGGGAAGAAAGTAACGTTGAAGAAAATCATGGAAGCCCAGAAATGGATCTTGCCACGAGTTTCATTTGCCATGAAGCCAGTCCACTTTGGACACCAGTAGTAAAAGCCAGCAAACATTGCGAACAATGAACCGGCGACCAATACATAGTGGAAGTGGGCAACAACGTAATAAGTATCTTGAACGCCGATATCAATTGGAGCCATCGCCAAGATCAAACCTGTAAAGCCGCCCATGGTGAATACGAAAATAAAACCGACGGCCCACAACATTGGCGTTTCAAAGGTCATTGAACCTTTCCACATGGTTGCAACCCAGTTGAAAATCTTCACCCCAGTTGGAACAGCAATCAACATCGTGGCGTACATAAAGAATAGTTGGCCAGTTACAGGCATGCCAGTTGCAAACATGTGGTGAGCCCAAACGATGAATGACAAGATCGCAATGGATGCTGTTGCATAAACCATTGAGCTGTAGCCAAACAGTGTCTTTCTGGAGAAAGCAGGAACGATTTCACTCACGATTCCGAATGCTGGAAGAATCATGATGTAAACCTCTGGGTGACCAAAGAACCAGAAAATATGCTGGAACATGATTGGATCGCCGCCGCCAACTGCTGAGAAGAATGAGGTACCGAAATGACGATCTGTCAAAACCATCGTAATCGCGCCAGCCAACACAGGCATTACGGCAATTAAGAGGTAAGCAGTGATCAACCAAGTCCAGCAGAACATTGGCATCTTCATCAGCGTTAATCCAGGAGCGCGCATGTTCAAGATGGTCACGATGATGTTAATCGAGCCCATGATGGAAGATGCGCCTAACAAATGGAGGGAGAAAATCGCCATATCCATTCCAGGACCCATCTGTGATGTCAAGGGAGCATAAATAGTCCAGCCACCGGATGGCGCGCCACCTGGAACAAAGAATGAGCTCAACAACAAGGTAGCAGCTACCGGCAGAATCCAGAAGCTAAAGTTGTTCATACGCGCAAACGCCATGTCAGATGCGCCAATCTGTAGCGGCACCATCCAGTTTGCAAAACCAACGAA
>Ga0007877_1000191_pt1 | contig 12204 bp, 14 predicted proteins | sample CryBogCBH12Jul09_FD_54998 | JGI IMG/M metagenome (GOLD analysis project Ga0007877, IMG submission 54998) | Freshwater microbial communities from Crystal Bog, Wisconsin, USA - CBH12Jul09 | ecosystem: Environmental > Aquatic > Freshwater > Lake | place: Crystal Bog, Wisconsin, USA | collected... | reverse complement strand
GTGTCGTTGAGACGGTGAGACCCAGTGATGCGGGCGAAGAGCGGAAGGCGAAGACGCCAACCAGTCCGAGCAATGTTCCGGTGAGGACGTAGGGTGAACGACGCATTAGAAAGAAAACTCCTCCGAGTGAATTTGACCAGATGAAACGTTGAGTGCCCGCAGGCTTTCGACGACCGCGCGCGTGAAGTCGGCCGGACCGCACACGTAGACGTCACCCGAAGCGATGCGCGGCGACAACTCGAGGAGTCGCTCGGGCGTGAGGGGGACGTCATGGCGAGAGCCGATGACCTCGTGTAACTGTCCACCGGTCCGCTTCACGAGGTCGGCGATGTCACTGCGGTGCACGATGTCATCCACCGTGCGGGCGCGAACAAGAAACGTTGGCGTGACCCGCGGCGGAAGGTCTTCGAGGAGGGCAACCAGCGGGGTGACGCCAACGCCAGCTCCGATCAGTGTGACGTGGTCACTTTGCAGCGCATGCCGACTGAAGGTGCCGTACGGCCCCTCAACAAACACGCGAGTTCCTGGGGCGAGGTCTCGAATAGCGCGTGACTGATCACCGAGTGACTTGATGGTGACCCGAAGAAATGGTGGTCGAGGCATGGCCGAGAGGGAGTACGGGTGCGATTCCCAGCGCAGTCCGGGGTGGTTGAATCGCCACTGAAAGAACTGGCCACCATCGACAGCAAGTCGCTCGACTCGACGGCCGCGCATGATGACGGTGTGCACGTCGGGGGCAGTTTCTTCGACGGACACCACACGGAGCCCCAGGCGAAGATTGGTTACGACCGGATACAGGACGCGGCTCGCGATGGCCAGAGCGCCCAGCGCAATCCACAGCGCGACCCAGACACGGACAGCGTGGGGGCTTGGGAGGAACATGATTCCCGTGCGGACCTGGTGCGCCACGGACAGGGCGAGGGCCAGGTAGAGATACAGGTGGATGCTCCACCACGTTTCGTACTTCAGCTTTCGACGGGCCTTGTTGTACGACGTGACACCGGCCAGCACCAGGAGACCAAACGAGACGGTGGCCATCATGATGTCGGGTGAGTGGAAGAAGAACACGAGGAACTGGTGGATCACGCCGCTGTGAACCACCGCGGCGTAGCCCCAGGTGATCGTGACAATGTGCAGGGCCACCAGAATGATGGGCCACCCACCAATGGTTCGGTGCCACTTCACGAGACGGTCCTGACCAACGCTGCGTTCAAGGGCGGGAATGCGAATGACGAGCAGCACCATGAAGGCCATGCCGACGGCACCGGCCATGCCCGAGAGGCGCCCAATGACGTCGAGTATTCCCGACGTACTTTGCAGCGAGGACTGCGAGTCTTGCGAGACGGCAAAGCCGAGCGCGAGGACAAAAAGTGCACTCGCCACAAGCAGCACAAGATTGCCTACCCACCGCTGCGGTGTTTTACGGCGACGCTCGGCGGCCTTGACCACGGTTGACGACCACGTCGGTTCGGTCATTCGTGAGGACAAGGTCGAGGAAGGCACGGCGCAACGCTAGTGACCCGACATAAGAAAATATGAAGAGAAGCCTGTGTTTCTTTGTGCCGGTCGCCCGATTCAGACGATTCGGTACCCCACGGCGAACATAATGCCGTAAATAATGCCCAAAATAGTGGCCAGGGTTATCAACTGGGACGAGGCAATCATGCGCACGCGGACCGGAATGGTGTCGAGAAGCGTCGCGAGGACGACATAGAGCGGGGCCAAAAAGACGACGAACCGGCCCAAGCTGGTCGTCGCCCCATTGCTGGTTGACGACGACAACACCAGGCCGAGCGTCAGCATCACGGTGGGTGGGATGAGCGACGGCTGACGGCGACACACCCAGGCACCCCCCAGGATGACGGCGACGCAAATGCCCCCGAGAAGCACGTCACCGGCAAAGTAGATCCGCAGTGACGCGGCAACGTGTGGTGCAAAGGTGTAGTGCGCGTCTCGGATGAAGGCGTGGAACGGATACGAAAGCTGATTGCGCCACACGGTTCGCTCGGCGCGCAGCATGATGAACGCGTTGGCGTAGCGAAGTTGGGAGTACAGGCAGTAGCCCAGAAATCCTGCCTCACTGACGAGTCCCCACCCGAGGGCTCGTGCCCATCCGCGGGCGTGGGGGTCACTCAGCAGAATGGTCAGTGCAAGGCACGGTCCAATGATGAGCCCTTGGGCGAGAATGCCACTCGCCACCCCGCCCAAAATGGCCGCCGCCGCCCACTTCTGCTGTGTCATGAAATACAGACTCCACGCGGTGAGTGCGACGAGGAGCGACTCGGGGTAGCCCGCGACCAAGAACAACGACAGTGGCCCCCAGGCGAAGAGCAGGGTGGCCGCATCGGATGAAGCGGCGCTGGCGTAGTGATCGCAGACTCGCAGCAATCCCCAAATGGCAATCCACGTGGCCGCCCAACTCAGCACCACGGTGGCGCCGGAGTAGCCAGCGAGTGGGGCCAGCAGCCGAACGAGGAGCGGGAAGCCGGGGTAGAACGCGTGGGAGGGGAGCGAAAAGTAGCCGTGCCGAGCAATATTGCTGTACCAGTTAGCGTCCCACCGGGTCAGGCTCGCTAACCAATTTTGTGGCGGGGTCACCCCAGTGGGCGGCTTGACGTAGTGCCGAATCAGCTGGGTCAGGGCCATGCCCGTCACGATGCGTACCGCCGCGATTATCAGGGCAATCGTAGGTCGATGAAACCAGGGGCGCGACGTCTTTCCGCGATGGGCTCCGGTTTGCATGCCGCCCAGTTTACGGTCGGTCCTTCGTCGAGCCTCGGTGAGCGGCCCATGTCACACGAGGGTGCGACAGTGGAACGATGAGTACTGCGAACCATAAAGCCTGCCCACTCTGTGGTGCCAAGGTGTTGCCGATTGTCTACGGACTCCCATCGGCCGATGCTTTTGAACGTGACGGCGAGGACCTCATCCTTGGAGGGTGCGTCGTTGGCACCCCGTGGAGCGACGCCCAATGGCAGTGTGTTGGTGTCGAGGGGCATCGATTTCTCCGCCGCGATCTGACCGAGTAAAGCATCCACCACACCCTGGCGTGTCTTTGGCAGTGTGAAAGGTCATGAACAGTGATCGACCGGCGGCCCCATTGAGTGAATGTCAGAATCGATTCGGCATCTTCCACGAGTGCCCCCACTGCGGCGGTGGGCTCACCCCCGAACATGCTCACTTCAAGTGTCGTTCGTGTGGGTGGCGCGACAGCTGCTGCGATTAGCGATTGACGCTTTCCGCGTTGACTCTGAAGTCGGGAGAGCGGTTCGCTAGGGTGGTGACAGCGAACCAGTGCATTCAAACGGTCACGGCAACGTGACTGGCGAATGGATAACGGAAGAGAAAGCACCATGAGCACCGCACTCGTCACCACTGGACGACTCCACGTTCTCGACACCGTCATGGTCGATGTCGCGCTCCACATTGACTCGTTGCCCGTGCGCGGCGGCGACGTGGTCGCCCACCAGCGTCTGGTCACTGCCGGCGGCGGCTTCAACGTCATGAGTGCCGCCACTCGGCAAGGGTGCACAGCGTTCTACGTGGGGCAACTAGGCGAGGGGGCCTTCAGCCGGGTGGCGCAAGAGTCGCTCAAGGCCGAGGGCATCGTCAATCTCGTGGCCCCCCATGGCCCCAAGGATCTCGGTGCCTGCGCCGTGCTCGTGGAGCGGTCGGGGGAGCGCACGTTCATCACCTCGCCGGGTGCCGAACTGACCTTGACGGCCGACGACCTCGCGGCCGTGGTGCCAGCACCAGGTGACGTCGTCTACGTCTCGGGCTACAACGTGGTGTACCCCGAAATCGCGACGATCGTCGTGGCGTGGCTCGACGGGCTGGGCGATGACGTCATCGTTGCATTCGACCCAGGGCCTCGCGTCGCCGACATTCCGCTCGACCTGCTGCGCCGTGTGTTGGCGCGGACGGACTGGCTGTTGTGCAACAACCTTGAGGCCTCGTACTTGACGCGTGCGCACAACGCGGCCTTGGCGGCACGAGCGCTCATGGCCCAGTGGGCACGGCGTGGCGTCGTCGTCCGCGATGGTGCGCGTGGGTGCGTCGGTATCGACGCCACGGGCGAGTACGTCATGCCCGGCTACGTGACCACTGTGGTGGACACCAACGGTGCGGGGGATGTGCACAATGGCGTGGTCCTCGCTGAACTCCTCGGCGGGGCCGAACTCGTAACCGCGCTCGATCGCGCGAACGCGGCCGCCTCGATAGCTATTTCAAGTTTTGGCCCGGCAACGTGCCCCTCACGATCGCTCGTGCTGGCGCGCGTCGCGCAGGGACACTAACGCTTAGCGTTCGCCGAGCTCTTCGCTCCACGCTGCCACGCGCAGGTCGCCCGAGGGCACCGTCCAGCGGAAGACGGGCTTGATGTCGAGAACGGGTGAGCCGTCGATGCCGTCAAGGCCACGCACGGTGATTGAGCGTTCGGTCACCGACTCAATGGCTACGGTGCTCAGCAGAATGCGATTAGGGCGGTCAATGTTGCGCTGCGCGAAGACGCCAACATCGGGCCAGTCGGTGTTGCCATGTGGGTGGCGGTGCCACGGCCCTGGCGGTACGTCCTGTGCCCAGTCGGCGAAGAAGACGATTTCGACGTGACTGAAGTCCTCGAGGCCGCGAAGCGACTCACTCGGGACGTCGCTCGCGAGCTCGACGGTGCTGACGACGTCAGTCCAGTTGTGGTCGAGTGCCTCAGAGCGCTCGTTGCGGATATAGGCGATGGCGCGAACGGGAAGATCCATGGACTCAATCTAGTCAAGAACCCCCGCGGGGATTCGTTAGAAGAAGCTGGCGCAGAGATCGTAAATGTCGCGAGGCACCTGGCGCTGACCGCCGGTGACACTCTCGAGCGGGGCGAGCTCAATGGCATTGCCACGTACTACCGGAATCGTGCCGAAGGACTTGTTGACGACGGCGTCGTAGGCCGCCGCGCCAACGCGCGTGGCCCAAATGCGGTCGTACGCGGTGGGGCTGCCACCACGCTGGAGGTGGCCCAGAACGGTGGTGCGAACTTCAAAGCCACCGTGCTCTTCGATGCGGTTGGCGAGGAAGTTGCCCACGCCACGCGAGGCCAGTCGCACGCCCCCAATACCCGTCGTGGGCACACCGTTCGCTTCGTGGCCGCCAAACATCTCCAGGTTGACCCCTTCAGCGATGACGACAATGGAGAAGCCGTATCCCGAGTTGCGACGGCGCGTGATGTGCGCGATGACGTCGTCCATCGTGGTGGGGAATTCGGGGATCACGATGAGGTCAGCGCCGCCGGCGAGTCCACCCATTGCGGCGACCCATCCCGTGGCCCGGCCCATGGTTTCAACAATCATCACGCGGTGGTGCGACGCCGCGGTGGTGATAGGCGGTCGATTGATTCGGCGACGATCGACACGGCGGTGTCGAAACCGATGCAGTAGTCGGTGCCGAGCAGGTCGTTGTCGAGCGTCTTCGGGATGCCCACCACTGGGGCACCGCGTTCGGCCAGCCAGTGCGAGATGCTCTGGGTGCCGTCGCCACCGATTGCGACCAGCGCGTCGAGGTGGTCGCCAATGGCGGCCAGCACGCGCTCGCGGCCATTGGGTGGGTCGTTGAGGTTGTAACGGGCGGTGCCCAAAATGGTGCCGCCGTCGCCAACGATGTAGTCAAGTTCTTTGTCGGTCAGGGCCGATGGCGAGTAGACGTCGCCAAGACCGGCCCAGCCGTTGGCAATGCCGATTACTTCGTGACCATCTCGCAGCGCCATGTGGCCGAGGCCGCGAATTGCCGCGTTGAGGCCGGGGGCGTCGCCGCCGGCAGTGAGAACACCTATGCGCATTACTAAATCACCTTGCTGCTCGTCGTTCCCCCGCTCTTCATCATAGAAGACGCTTCGGGAAATTTTTTCAGCATTCGCTTGTGGAATGGGGCGCAGCATCGGTGGTCCGCCCAAATGAATTCTTCCATTGTGTCACCAAAAGTTAACCCAAACATCGCTTTCACTTCACCTTGCGGACAACGGCTGGTGACCCGAGGGATTTAGTCTGCTGATAGGTCAATCGCGACGCGGAAACCACGTCGTCCAAAGGAAGAGCCCATGGAACACCTTGACACCACTGAGAAAACCCTCTCGACCGACAGCGTGATGAACAAGCTCGAGGCAGCCGTGGCCAATCGCGGCCCCGCCGCCATGAGCCTGCGCAATGTTGCCGTCGCCTTCAACGGCCGCACCGCGGTGCGCGACTGCACCTTCGACGTTGCGAAGAACCGGGTCACCAGTCTGATTGGTCCGTCGGGTTCAGGTAAGACCACCTTGCTGCGCGCACTCAACCGCATGCACGACCTCACGCCCAGTGCCAAGGTCACCGGTGAGATTCTTCTCGAAGGTACCGACATCTACCGTGGCGACATCACCGTGAATGAGCTGCGCAGTCGCGTGGGCATGGTCTTCCAGCGGGCCAATCCATTCCCCACGATGTCGATCTACGACAACGTCATTGCCGGCCTTCGCTTGACCGGTAAGCACAAGAAGTCCGAGCTTGATGACGCTGTCGAGCAGTCGCTGCGCGGTGCCGCATTGTGGGACGAAGTCGAGAATCGGCTGAAGTCGGCGGCGACCGGTCTTTCCGGTGGTCAGCAGCAGCGCCTGTGCATCGCCCGTGCCCTGGCGATGAAGCCGGAAATCTTGCTGATGGACGAGCCCACGTCGGCGCTGGACCCCGTCGCGACGCTGCGTATCGAAGAACTGATGGCGGAGCTCCGCAAGGACTACACCATCATCATTGTGACCCACAACATGCAGCAGGCGGCACGCATCTCCGACGACTGCGCTTTCTTGTTGATGGGCGAGGACCGTGCCGGTGAGCTCATTGAGTTCTCAACGACCGAGAAGATCTTCAACGATCCCAAGGACGCGCGCACCCTCAACTACACGCTCGGCCGCTTCGGTTGATACGCCGTCCAGCCGAGCTGGACGACATCAGTTGACGTTGACTTCTCGCAAGTCACCGTCGTCGACGTTGAAGACGAAGCCACGAACTTCTGTCGTGTCAACGAATGGGCTTCGGCGAAGCGTTTCGACCGTCTGACGAACGTCCGCGTCGACATCTGAGTACGCCCCGAGGTGGAACGGTGCGCGCACACCGAAGGCTTCTTCGAGTTCGGCCTGCAGCGCGTTTTCTTCGAAGGTCTCCAAACCACAGCGGGTGTGGTGAATCACCATGATTGAGCGCGTGCCCAGGAGGCGCTGACTCAACAAGAGCGATCGAATGGCGTCGTCGCTGGCGAGTCCGCCCGCGTTACGAATCAGGTGGGCTTCGCCGAGGTCGAGTCCGAGTGCGCCGAAAAGGTCGAGACGAGAGTCCATGCACGTCAGCACCGCAAGGTGCAGTTGTGGGGCCGTGGGCAGTTCCCGGTGGCCGTGGCCAGCCACGTAGGCGCGGTTGTGGGCGAGAAGGTCGTCGATAACGGTCATACTCGTATCATAAAGAGCAAATCGGACTACGTAACAGGGGGGCGACGATGGAGCACAGCCACAACATTCGAGAAGAACTCCGCGGTCCCGCGTTGGAGCTTCGAGCACTGATCCCTGATGTCCTTCGGTCTTTCGCGCAATTATCAACGGCGGCGATGGCCCCCGGCGCATTACCGACGAGTACCAAGGAGTTGCTGGCGCTGGTCATTGCCGCGACGCGCGAGTGTGACGGGTGCATCGTGGCCCACACCCGTGGCGCACTGCGTGCGGGTGTGACGCGACAGGAGATCGCCGAGGCNATGGGCGTCGTCATTGCCATGAACGGAGGTCCCGGCACGGTGTGGGGCCCGCGAGCACTGCGGGCCTACGACGAGGCTGTGGCCGACCGCGCCTCGGGGGCACAAAGCACGACGGACACGGCAAACTAGAGAGATGGAACTGACCGAACAAGAACGTGGTACTCGTCTCAAGGCCCTGCAGGCGCTGCTCGACATGATGCGCCCAGCAGTGCAGGCCGACGGCGGTGACCTTGTCCTCGTTCGCGCCGATGTCGAGACCGGTGTAGTGGAAGTGCAGTTGGGCGGCGCTTGTTCGAGTTGTGCCATTTCGACCGACACCCTGCAGGGTGGCGTCACGCGCATTCTGAAAGATCGTCTGTCGTGGGTCACCGAAGTCATCGGCGGCCTTGACGACACGATTGACCCCGAGGCCTCAACGGCGCTCGGTGTCGGTGGCTACGTGCCGCGGTATCGCTCGCTCTAATCGCGCGTGCATCGCGTTTCTTCTAGGTTGGTAGCCAGCAACGGCGCACGAGGCCCGTGGCGCGACGGAAAAGGTGGCTGCGGTGGCTGACGTGAATCACGCTCCGCCCGAGGCCCGTTCCGGTTCACCCGCCGCGCCCGGCAAGCTACGCATCGCCTTTTTGGTCTATCGCGGCCACCCCCAAGTTGGTGGGCAAGGCGTGTACACGAATCACTTGACGCGAGAGCTCGTACGGCTGGGTCACGCCGTTGAAGTCTTTTCAGGACCACCGTGGCCCGAACTGGATTCGTCGGTGGGCTTCACACCGGTGCCCAGTCTCGATCTCTACCGCGAGCCCGACCCGTTTCGCACCCCACATCTGAGTGAATTTCGCTCACGGGCCGACGTGATGGAGTTTTTGACACTACGCATGGGCGGCTTTGGTGAGCCTCAGGCCTTCGGCATGCGGGTCAAGAAGCTGCTGCGCGCGCGACGTGGTGACTTCGACATCATTCACGACAACCAGTGTCTGGCCACCGGCATCCTCGATCTCTACTACGACGGGTGGCCGTTGCTCGAGACGCTTCATCACCCCATTACGGTCGACCGCCGCATTGCGGTGGCCCACGCACCCACGTGGCTCAAGCGGTACGGCATTCGACGTTGGTACGGATTTCTTCGTATGCAGACCCGCGTCGTCCAGCAGCTCCCGGCCGTGGTCACCGTTTCGTACAACTCGCGCACCGACATTCACGAACAAATGGGCGTGGCGCTTGACCGCATGACCGTTGTGCCCGTCGGCGTCGACCACACGGTCTTTCGCCCCTACGACGACGTCACTCCTCGACCGGGACGCATCATGGTCACCACGAGTTCTGATGTCGCAATGAAGGGGCTCGTCCCACTCTTAGAGGCCGTCGCTCTTTTGCGTCGCGATCGCCCCATCGAACTCGTGGTGATTGGTCGCCCCAAGCCCGATGGCGCCGTCGCGGCCACGCTGGACCGTCTTAATCTGCGTGACATCGTGACGACGGTGTCGGGTGTCACGACCGAAGAAATGGCGCGCCTCTACGGGGAGGCGCAGGTTGCTGTAATCCCGTCGCTCTACGAAGGTTTCTCCCTGCCCGCAATCGAAGCCATGTCCTGTGGCGTGGCGGTGGTGGCAACGACGGGCGGCGCNCTCCCCGAAGTTGTGGGTCCGGACGCTGGTCTCCTCGTCCCACCGAATGATCCGCCCGCCCTGGCGACGGCCATCGCCCGCGTGCTCGACGATGCGACGCTCCGCGCGGCGCTCGGACGGGCCGGACGAGAGCGAGTGATGGCCCGGTTCACCTGGGAAGTGACCGCGAAAGCCACCGCGGCCTGTTACGACGCGGTGCTCAGTGGGCAGCCACTGCCGGCGCCGGTTCCGTTCGACTGATGCTGACCATTCGCTACGACGCCTTGCCGCTGCACGCGGAGGAGATGGTGCTCGATATCGGCTGTGGCTTTGGCCGACACGCCTACGAAGTCTTGCGACGCGGTGGTTCAGTGGTGGCGGTTGACGCAAGCCACGACGAAGTGGCGTCGACCGCGACGATGTTCGCCGCCATGGCCCTCGAGAACGAGTTCGATCCGAGCGCGGCCCACGGCTTCGTGGTCCAGGGCGACGTCACGGCTCTGTCGTTTCCCACCGACACGTTCGATCGCGTGATCTGCTCTGAAATCCTTGAGCACATTCCGAGCGACACCGCGGCGATGGCGGAGCTGTTTCGTGTGCTTCGACCGGGTGGCACTATTGCCGTGACGGTTCCGCGATTCGGACCGGAGAAAGTTAACTGGTGGTTGTCGGACGACTACCACAACGTTCCCGGTGGGCATATCCGGATCTACTCCCGTCGCACACTCGAGCGACGACTGCGCGACGCCGGCTTTCGTGTGGGCGCGCACCACTACGCCCACGCCCTCCACAGCCCCTACTGGTGGCTCAAGTGTTTGGTGGGAACGACCAACGACGACAATCGACTCGTCAAGGCCTACCACCGACTTCTGGTGTGGGACATCATGAAGCAGCCGCGCGCGACGCGCTGGCTCGAGCGCCTCTTGAATCCCGTGCTGGGCAAGTCCTTGGTGGTCTACGCGGAGAAGCCCCAATGACGGATTTTGACGAGACCTTTATCGCTGAACAGGTGCTGTCGAACGAACAGTTCGAGCAGAGTGCCCGCTATCTCGCGAGTCTGCAGACGGCCAGTGGGCAGATTCCCTGGTTCCCCGGCGGACACTGCGACCCGTGGAATCACGTTGAGTCCCTGATGGCCCTGACGGCAACGGGGTTGCATGCTGAAGCCCGCGCGGCCTTCGGGTGGCTGCGCGACGTGCAACGGCGCGATGGCAGCTGGTTCAACTACTACCTGGGGGAGTGGGTGTCGCAGCGCCGCATCGATCTCAACGTATGCGCCTACGTCGCCACCGGACTCTTTCATTACCTTCGCGCTACCGACGATGTCGCCTTCGTGGCCGAGCAGTGGCCGTGGGTGGAGCGCGCGATTGATTTCATTCTGCGGTACCAGCGCNCTGACGGNACCTTTCCGTGGTGCATCGATGAACGAGGCGTGCCGGCCACCGAGGCACTCTTGACGGGCTGTTCCTCGATTCTGATGTCCCTGCGGTGTGCGGCCGCCGTGGCCGATCGTCTCGACGCCTCGCGACCCGATGTGGAACTGGCCGCGGGGCGATTGCAGCACGCAATCGAATGTCANCCGNCCCTCTTTGCTCCNAAGCCCGCCTTCGCCATGGATTGGTACTACCCGATGCTCACGGGGGCGTTAGTGAAATGGCCCGGAATGCGCTGGCTGAACGAAGACTTCGAGGAGTTCTCCGTCGGTGGCTTCGGCATTCGCTGCGTTCGTCCCAATAACTGGACCACCGTTGCCGAGACGTCGGAGTTCATTCTCACGATTGACGCCTTGGGCTCGACGGGGACGGCCAAGGAGTGGTTTGAGGTGACGCACCAGTATCGACGAGCGGACGGTGCCTACTTCACCGGCATCGTCTTTCCGGAGCTCGTCACCTACCCGCGTGACGAGGTGTCGAGCTATTCGGTGGCCGCGGTGCTCCTGGCGGCCGACGCCCTGTCGCGACGGTCAGCGGCGCACGATCTCTTTCATCGCGGTGTCGTGCCACGGGCGATCGACGTGCCCGAGCCATACTGCACTAGCCAAGTCCCGGTGGATTAACCCGCCGGAGGGCGCGCAGCGAGCCCTCTTCACCAATCGCCTCGTAGAGGTCGCTGTGCATGGCGTGTTCGTAGATTTCGAACGGTGGTCGACCGCCGTCAGCCGGATCGGCGAAGACGTCGTGAATGAGAAACACGCCACCGACCCGAAGCTTCGGTGCCCACTTTCGATAGTCGCGCCACGCGACCTCGGCGGCGTGGCCACCGTCAAGAAAGAAGAGGTCAAGCGGCTGCGAGAAGTGGGGAGCGATGACCTCCGAGGGGCCGATTAGACCAATCACTGTCTCCTCCAGTTCGGCCTTGGCGATGGTGTGTTGCCAGGTGGGCAGGGTGTTGAGACGGCCGTCGAAGGGGTCGACGAGTTCTTCATCGAAGTAGGCCCAGCCGCGCTGATTTTCTTCGGAGCCGTGGTGGTGATCGAGACTGAAGAGGACGGCGTCGCGAGCTTGTGCCGCGGCGCCAAGATAGATCGCGGACTTGCCGCACCACGCGCCGAGCTCTAACCAAGTGGGGCCACCGGCGAGTTGAGCAAAACGGAACAGAGCGAGCCCCTCATTCTCGGGCATGAACCCCTTGGTCTCGAGGGCCAGGGCGAAGAGTTCGTCGGTGGTCTTCACCAGTGTCGCAATCCGTAGAGGGTGACGAGTCCTAACGCGAGGAAGATAAGCCCACCCGCGAAGCGAATTTTGGCCAAGGGCACCACACGCTGGAGGAGTTGGCCCCCGAAGGCACCGAGAACAGCGACCAACACGAGCGCCACGGAACTGGCGAGAAAAACCTCGACTGGCTGGTGGGT
>Ga0007877_1000166_pt1 | contig 13142 bp, 19 predicted proteins | sample CryBogCBH12Jul09_FD_54998 | JGI IMG/M metagenome (GOLD analysis project Ga0007877, IMG submission 54998) | Freshwater microbial communities from Crystal Bog, Wisconsin, USA - CBH12Jul09 | ecosystem: Environmental > Aquatic > Freshwater > Lake | place: Crystal Bog, Wisconsin, USA | collected... | reverse complement strand
GGAGTATGCGATGGCCCGCGCCGAAATGTTTGAGGCAGATAGGTTGTTCACGAATGCGATAAGTGCCTAACGCTGGAGCCAAGCCAGCCCGAACCGATGAATTTAGAGCGTAATAGACGTTCTCGAATAACCAGACCGCGCCAATCGGGATTGGCTTCGGCGACTGGTTAGGACAACAGAAACAACCACAACCAACAAGAAGAAGAAGTGAGAAAATCACCTGTCCCCAAACGCGGCATTTATATTATCAGACTTGGAAGAGAAGAAGTGCTCCATGTTTATATCAACGGCGAACACGACTGCTTCTTGTGCGGGAGAAATTACATCCAAATTAAGAAGGGTGTTAAAGCCATGCATCCAAGAGCTAACATTAAATTCATTCAATTCTCATGACCACCCCAAACCATACACCTACGCCGGAAACGGATGCCTTGTGTGTGATTGATAACAGCCGCTTAATTTACGGAGTTGTCCAACATCGGAATACAGTTCCAGCTTCATTCGCCCGCTCCCTTGAACGCCGCCTAGCCACCGCCGCGAAGGATTTGGACTATGCGGCCAGATTAGAAAATGTAGTTAAACAATACGGTGAAGAAGCCAAAATCTATAAGGCTAAAATCGCCGCGAAGGACGAGGAGATTAAGAGATTGAGCGAGGAGTTGGAAAAAGTTAAGCAGGTCGTCTACGACTTTCACGGCGGTTTGCCTGACGATGATGCAGCGTTAGCCATTCAACAGATTATCAAACTCCTCGCCGCCGAGAGAAAGGTGAGTGATGAGTTGGCAGAAGGTGCAAGGATTGCAACAGAAGAACCAGATAGCAATGTTGATGTGCTATTAACGGCTTTGCAGAATCACGCCAACCTACGGAAATGACAACAAAGAAAACAGCGGAAGAATGGACAGTAGCAATTCATGAACTACTTCTGGTGCTGTCACCATTTTTCAATCCTATGAACCCGAACCAGACACCTACGCCGGAGACGGAGTTCCAATGGACTAGAATCGGTTCGCCGTCTAAGTTAAAATCATTCTATGAATCCAAGTTGCCAGCTATTCGTAAAGCGGCTAAACAATGTGGTTACGCAATAGCAGTTCACGGCTCATTATGCCGCGACTTCGATTTGATTGCTGCGCCGTGGAGTGAGCAACATTCAGACGAGCAAACCTTGTGCAAAGCCATTCACAAAGCGGCTTGCGGACTGACCCAAGAGTCATATCAGATTTGCACCGATAAACCATGTGGTAGATTGACGACGATGTTTCCGGTTTGCTGGATTGAATACCTTGACGCACCCAAGAACGGAACTGGACACATTGACCTATCAATCATGCCTGATGTTGGCCCCCTCGAACGCCGCCTATCCGCCGAGACTTCCAGAGCCGAGAAGTGGAAGCGGGTGGCGGGACTTCTTAATGTGGCATCGCTATGTGATTGCACACAGGACGGCGGCATAGGCTGCGATGCCTGTCAAACAGCCCTCGCCTCCTACGCCGAGGCGATGAAGGAATGACTATGAAGAAATACAAAGCAGTTCCATTTGATTTAGTCCATAACATCTGGTTCTTAAAGAAGAGAATATTCTTTATCTTCTGGAAGACAATAGGCATTGGCCCTAGAGAGAAAGTGGAAGAAGCAATAAACAAACTAACAATACAATGAAAGTACAACGTAAAATTTTAGAAGAAATGCTAACAGTTAACAAGGACATTTGTGTTCTTATTAACAAGATGCAACGACAACGAGGCCATTTAGACCAACCTGATATGCAAAAGTTTAATGACCTGCAACTCAAAATGAAACATCTTGCAAAGTTCCATCCAGAAGAGTGGACAGTTTTTCAGTCACGGGATAAACAAACAAACGTAATAAAAGAACTACAATGAAGCAAGAACCAAAACAACGTCACGCACGTATCAACATCCTCGGTAAAGAAACATTCATCCTTCCTATTGTACAGGAAGACGACCGTGGTTTTCTCTGCCGTACTTCACCAAACGACGGACCAGCTACTGAATGGTTCGCCAAGAACTCCCAACAAGTAACATCCCGTGAAATCAACCATCCAATTAACTAACGAACAGCGAGCTATTTGCGAAGAACTCTTTGGACAGATAAAGCCTTCCCGTAGAGAGTTTCCTGTTGCTTGGCAATGGACTACTTGGGACAAAAGGGAAAAGCAAATCACAACAGGTTTAAATGACTGGAAATGGACATGGGAAATCCTGCCGCTTTTCATCGTAGATAAGCGTTACCTGTGTGCACTTGACTGTGGATTTGGTTATGATATAGTAGTTGACTTGTCCAAGAAAAAATTCTTCTGGGCTAGGCAAGGTATCTTCCAACCTGACTGGTGCTTCTTGTCTGACTACTATGGCTTCCATGAAGGTGCATTTTTCTACAAGCACAAACCGTAGAATCATCTTCTATATTACATTATACTTTCGTAGTATAATTTCTGTTGGCATGGTTCTTGCTATATAGAATCTCCCTGCGGTGACGCAGATGAACACTTTGTTTGCAAGTTAGTAGTGACCGTATGTATCACAACTGCACGCGTGCAAATAAAAAACAGTAGACTAGAGAGTTGTTTAGGTTCGAAAGAACTTGTTTGGTCTCTCTAGGTATTACTGTCCCACAAACAAAACAAACGTAGAAAGAAAAGTTAGTATGTCAGAAAACAAAAATGAGCCTGTGGCTCCGAAGTATAACATCAGCGTTACTCGTAATGACGTTACGCTGTCCGACGAAATTATCCCGTTCAAACGCTTGAAAGGTGACAAGGCTAACACCTTCTACCCCGCGATTGACCTCACCTTGGAGAACAAGGAAAAGGTATTCGAGTGGTTGGGTGATGGCAACCTCATCAACATCGTTCGCAAGGCTCTCAAGGCTACCGCGCAATCCATTGCTGGCGACAGCATTGATGCCGATGGTCGCTTTGACGAAGCGTTGTTCGCGAAGTACCTGACCGACTTCTCCTCGGCTGGTCTCAAGCTCAAGGAGATTAATGACCTCATTGATGAATTGCAAGCTCTTGCAATTCAGATGATTGAGAAGGGTCATGCCGTCATTGATGGTGTCAAACAGGAAGCCATCGTTAATGGTAAGTTCTCTCCTGCGTTGATGAAACTCAACGACGACATTCGCGCTTACCGTCAGATGCGCGAAGACAAGCAGCGCACTCCCAAGAAAGAAGAAGAGGAAGTGCCGTCTGTTGCTGCCTAATTGGTGGTAATCAGTTAAAGTCTCCTGTCATGATAAGTATTGTGACGGGAGCATTTAATTTATAGCCTCCACTATCATGTCAAAAACCCTCCCTCTCGTAGCAGAAGGCCAGATACTTATTGACGTAAAGAAATACGTTGATGATGTTCTAGGCAAATCCCAGCAAGTCGACGAGGATAATTACCTTAATGACTCTGACTATCAATCCATTCCTTACGACAGAGCAGAAGCTATTCTAGCCGTCTGTCAAAATAGACACACTTGCTATATTCAGATGCCATCGGAAGATTGCCCTGAACTAAAGCTTCCTCTCCTCTGGAACTACAATGCTTGGTTACAATCAGTAGAGAAGTTTCGTCTAGAGAAGGAACGCTCTCACCGTCGTCGTGTAGCTATGTGGCTACAAGAAGCTAATGTTAAGACACTCCAACGAGCTATCCTAAAGCAGATGCCACTTACAGAAGTTCAGGCGGGAGTAATGGCGTCGAGATGGATACGTGAGAACAGACAAGATATGATTACTTTCTTTAAGATAATCCTCAAGACGAAAGAAGAAGAACTATGAGTCTAGACAGTCTCCCATCATTCACAGAGTCAGAACTTAAGAAACGTCGTAAGCAACTTGGCAACTTATGCGAACGTATTAAGTTTCAGTACTCCATCCGCAACATCAAAACATGGAAAGATGTATACACCTTTACATCCCTTCCTGCCAACGTAACACCAGAACATCTAGCCACCGAGGTAAAGTTCCCTGAGCTTAAGGAGTTCCTAACCAAACTAATCAATGAATTCGAACAGCAAACAAGAGAAGCGAAAAGAGCTGCTGTCGTTACGCAGGTCGTTAAGGAAGTCCAACCTGTACTGGACACCAGCAAAGTATCAACTCGCGTGGATAATACATCTCCCGCAATCCTTAACTCGCCAACAGTCGAGGAGACAGTTGAAGCTCTTTCATCGTCTAATGACTACGGCCTTAAACCTTCACTCAATGAGAAAGCGTTCCTCTACTGGTTCCAGAAGAAAGCAGTAGCAGAACTCTTGAACGGTATCTTAGTACGCAAGTATCGTTCCATGTTGCTTCTCTCGGCAACTGGTACTGGCAAGACATTCATGGTTGGTGCATTTGTGCGCCGACTTGTTGACCAGAAGTTTCATGAAGGTAAGACAATGGGTATTGTCAACTACCTGTATGTCACCCGCGCTTCCATCGTAGAACAAACCAAACGTGTCTTCGAGAACACTTTCAACCTTCGTATCAAGGATGGTGTAGAAGTTCTTAACATCGAACAATTACGTTCACGCGCTGGTCAACTCTGGGTTACAGAGAAGTCAGAGATTGTGAATGGGGAAGAAGTCTTTTACTGGGTGTGGAAGAAGTTCATGAACCCAGTTGTTATCATCTGGGATGAGTGTCAAGCTCTCAAGAACACTGGTAGTACACAATCAAAGATTGCAGCCGCACTTAATGATGTTGAAGGCGTAACACAAATCCATGTGTCAGCTACTCCTTTTACTCGTGTCTGTGAAGCGAAGTGTTTCGCTGTCTCAACTCACAAAGATATCTCTGAGGTATATGGTATTCCCAATGCAGTTCTAACCAATCAAACATGGCCAACGTATGCTAGTAATATCAGTGGTTCACAGAAGGCAGCAGACGACTATAACGAAGCAGCAGTTGAACGTCTCATTAAAGACTTGGAACCGTATATTGTACGCGTTAAAGGTGTACGTCCCCAGTTCGATGCTATCAACGATATCCGTCTCATTGAGTTCCGCAACGATACAGAACGACAGTTTTATCACGACGCTCTTAAACGTTACGAAGAAAAGAAAGCCAAGCTTGCAAAGAAGAAAGAAGAAGGCGATGCGGAAGCTGGCATAGAAATGTTGGTAGCGTTCTTGATGTTCCGTATGGCAGCAGAAATCTGTCGTGCAGAATATATTGGTGACGAGATGTGGAAGGCAGTTAATATTGACAAGAAAGCTGCTGTCTGCGCATATAACTTTAAAGGTTCGTTAATCAAATCGGTGATGTATCTTATCGAGAAGAAAGGTGTTCCTCGTAACCAGATATCTCTTATCTGGGGTGGAGGTCAGACACAACTCAACAAGAAACAAAAGGCCAAGGCATCTATCAAAGCACAGGCTGACAAGCTAGCTGCGGCAGGAATGAACACTGATGAACTCCTAGAGACTCTTGAACTCGACGAGGTTGAGGACAGAGAGATGGTAGATATCCCCGAAGAATATAAACTTGGTACCCAATCCAAAGAAGAAAGGCAACGTGAAATTGACCGTTTTCAATCAGGAAAGTCATTGTATTGTTTCTTCACATTTAGAGCTGGAGGAGTTGGCCTTAGTCTTCATCATTCAGATGAACTTAGCCCAGTCAAGGTTAGGCATAAAGAATCAGGTTACGCTGTGGAGGAAGATATCCCCAACGTTCCTATACGCGAACGAAGACTTTTTGCGGCGCCGACTTATTCTGCCATCGAGATTGTTCAAGGACTGGGTCGTTGCCCTAGGTTAACTTCTCTCTCGCACACAGAGCAATTCCTTATCTTCTACAACGGTACTATCGAGAATGATGTTGCTCGTATCGTTAGCAAGAAACTTCGTTGTCTTTCTAAGGTCGTTAAGACTCGTGAGAAGTGGTCAGACATTATCACAGATGGCAGGGCTAAAGTTACAGACCACTTAATAGACTTGCCAGATGATATTGACGGTGACAACCCACTGGAAGGTGAGAGCAACTCTGAGGAATAATATATGTCAACTCCCTTCTACGAACCAATGTTAGCTTGTGCTCTATTGGACTCTGACACAGAACATAATGATACCGCAGTCTTTGATGCAATGTCTCGTTGTGTCTTTCCTGTTGGTGCAACTCTTAAGCTAGATGGTGTACTTGGTTTGCGTCTAGACCGTACACTCAAGTCTCGTACCCGCAAACTTATTCCCAATGAGTTAGTGCGTAATCGTTCTGTTATAATGCCGGGCGGAACACAGTGTGAAATTTATACTCCTCTCTTAGACTTCAACACTATCTCTGGCGTAGTTCGCACCAAGATTAATCCTACACCAGAAGCGGCAGAGAAACTAGAGTTCCATGTACTAGATAACTTTGCGAACATGGATTGGTTATATTGCCAACGTCTTGACTATATCAATACGTTCATGCGTGATATGCCACCACACATTAAGTTTCAGTATCCAGTTAACTGTGATTCGCCAGAAGAACTCTTTAAGTTGTGGCAAAAGTATGATTCGGAGAACGGGGAAGGTATCTGTTGGCGTCCGTGGACTTCACGCTACAAGCAAGGTCGTCCAACTTGGAATGAACAACTCCTCTTTAAGTATGCACGATTCGTGTACGAGGAAGGAGAGGTTGTAGGCTTCGAAGAACAGCTAGAAAATACCAACCCTGACAACTACAATGCTGTTGGAAAGATGCATCGTTCCAAAGAGCAGAGTGGAATGATTCCGAAGAATACTCTTGGTGCTATCTGGATAAGACAAGAAGGCAAGCCAGACTTTAAAGTATCTTCTGGTTTCTCTTCTGCACAAGCGAAAGAGATTTGGCTTAATCAGTCAAAGTATCTTGGCAAGTTGCTGAGGTACAAACACAAACCCCACGGTCGTTTAAACAAACCACGTAGTCCAGTCTTTGATGGCTGGCGAGAGAAGGGATTCTAGCATGTTAAGCAACAGGCAAATAGAAGACTGGGAACTAGAGCAACGTAGACAGCAAATGCGTTCCGAGCTTTCAGTCCAAGAACTAGAACGTCAGCGTCTAGCTTACAACGAACGCATGATGTTACCACCAACAGAGTCAGAACGAAAGTTCGCTAAAACTATTAACCGCTCTGCAAGAGCTTTGGAATGGGGAGGATTAAACGTACCATGATAAATAATCACGTTGTTGTAGACCTTNACAAGGTTCAAGAAGGTTGGTTCTATTACCGTAACCAGTACGGCCAAACTTCTTGTCTTAAACCAAAGTTCTCTGTGCACGGTGTCAAGCACAATCCAGAAGAACTCCATGTCTTTTATAAGCAATTAACTTTAAAGCAGTATGCAGACCAACAGAAACTTACTGACGTCTGGACACCAGAAGTTAAGTTTCGTTTGTCAGCCAATCACGATAGAGTTTTCACAGGGAAGAAAGCAGTAACAATGTGGAAAGAATGGAACAGAAAAATCTTCAAGAAAAAACAAACTAATGCAAATAACACCAATTGATTATCGCGACAAGAATGCCAAGCCGACTCCACCACCAAAAGAACTACCAAAGATTCCTTCGTTAGACCAGCTTCGTTCTCTAACAGAAGGTGGTGGTGAGAGTATCGTTCAACAGATTATCGAGCAGCACAAGTTACCATACAAGATTGAGAATGGTAAACTTGTAGACGCGCTTGTTGGTACTGAACTGCAACTCAGTAAGTTCATTACTGCTGACGCTTATTGTCTCGGTCTTAAGCCACTAATTACCAAGCTAGCAAAGTGTCAGGACGAGATATTGATTACTGGAGAAACCGGTACCGGTAAAGAGATTGTTGCACGTGCAATGATTGGCGACAGGAAAGGTAACTTTATTGCCATTAATTGTGCAGGTTTGCCAGCCGAGCTTATCGAGTCAGAACTCTTCGGTCATGAGCGTGGTGCGTTTACTGGAGCAGAGTCCTCGAAGCAAGGTCTGTTTGCTGTGGCTCGTGACGGCGTTTTGTTCTTGGACGAGATAGGAGAGTTGCCCTTGCAGTCACAAGGTAAGTTACTTCGTGCTCTCCAAGAGAAAAAGATTCGTAGGGTTGGAGCGAATAAGGAAGAAGATATTAACTGTAAATTTGTCTGTGCAACCCACCGTGATATTAAAGACATGGTTAAGACTGGTAAGTTCAGGGAAGACTTGTATGCTCGTATCTCTGTCTTTGAATTACATCTTCCTCCTCTTCGTGACCGTGCTTGCGACGTTGAGCTAATTATCCAGTCTCTGCCTGATGGTCAAAGATTCCTTGATACCTTTCGCCAAGCTGACCATCGTATCTCTGACATTGACTTGTCACTGAACGTACGTAGTCTGCAGCGTATTGTTCGTAGGTTTGCAGTTCTAGGAGAGATTATACTTCGCTAGTATAATGTTTATATAATGGAATACTTGGCACGAATCTTGCTATATAATAGGCTCAACTGTTTGTTTAACAATAACTTAACTAAATAATAACATGGCTGACGACGCTAAAATACCCGCCCCCAAACCCTTGTCTAACAAGGAAACGCTTGACAAACTCAATATGCTTGCTGCTGACTGGGTTGCTCGTTTCAATGGCAAGGTCAACTTCAACCCGCATCTATCTGTCAGGACTTTGATTCAGCCACTAGCTGAAGCTATCCTGAAGTCTGCACCGGAAGTTGCAACTGTTCCGCAGATTGCTGAGAAAGTTGCTGCGCTTCCTGTTGACCCGCCTTGTGTTAACGCTAACTGGCAACCAGAAGTTACTGGTGCTGCACGTGATATCCGTGCTACTGCTGCTGCGGTTGGCGAGAAGAACGCAAAGGTTTAATTTACGAGCGATGGGCAGGGTAGTGCAATATCCTGTGATTCCAAGAACGTCGCTGTTGCTCGTAAGGCTGTGGGGACAGCTTGATAAAACACTTCGTTCCTTTGCACCAGTGGTCAGGGGTTACTTGTTTGTTCCTCTGGCCACTTCAATTTCCGGCATGGTTGGTGATACCGTTACACCGACTACGAACTTGCCGAGGAAGCCAACGGCGAAGATTGTGTAACTCCTTTGTGAGCTAAGACACCTTCTGGTAACTGCTGGTAGAGTCTGCCCTTCGGTCGGGACTATAAATAACCGGAGCTTAAGTAGTAAGTTGTACGTAACATGACTACAAGCGCAATAAGTTCTTCACCGTGAGTAGGCTATAATGGTGCGTGTCCGCGGACGCCATGAAGTAACTCACGACGTTTTCAAAAGAGAAAGATTATATTATGTCGATTGGTAATGAAAAAGAAAATGCCGTAGCAGCATTTTTTAAAGACCCTTCTGTTGCTAAAGCAGTAACAGATATGGTTGTTCGTAAGAAGCCGATGGGATGGTCACGCCGTTCCAATACAGCATACTTCAAAGAACCATATGCTCTAGCTCTTAAGGAAGTCATAGACGAAATGCTTCGCACTCGCGAAGACCAAATCTACTTCTATAAAGACTTTCCCAACGTGTCTCGCACTACCTTGTACCAGAAGATTAATATGTCTCTGCGTTACTTGTTAGAGTTCCTTGACACGCCTGACCGTCTATACGCACGGTGGAATGAGATGGTTGTTATTAAACAAGAGGCAGGAGTTGGTGTTGCGATACGATTTATTCCTGCACTCAAGGATGGTATTGTTGCTGACTTTAAACCAAAGGCTGTTCTACCGAAAGCAGAAGTTCCTTCTTGGAAACAAAAGATAGACGACTATCTTGAAGATGCTCGTCTTACCAAACCTTTACACCTTGATAAACTTGCTCTCACTCCTGACGAGATGCAACAGATTAAGGATTCACTTTCGCAGTTACGTGGTATTGTATTCGTTATACGTGCTTACGAGATAAAGATTATCAAGACAAATGAACATTGAAGAACTGCTGGATTGCTCAGCTGACCAGCTTGAAGCAATGACGGACGAGCAGTTACTGGAACATTTTAAACCATACTTTAATGTCACTCGTCCTGAGTTTGCACCGAAGCCGAAATCACCAACCTTTAAACCAACACCTGTCGTAAAGACAAAAGCGTTTGGAGCAAAGGTAGAACAACTTAAAGAGATGGGTCTTGACCTATCATACTTGTTGGAAGCCGGAAAGAGAAAGAAGTAGTAATGCCAAAGTTAACCCTTAATATCAATGCCTCGTCCCTTCGTGCTTCTTCCTGTTTGCTACACTGGTATCGTACTATTGTAGAAGGCTACTCCGAGAAAGTCTTTAACAACAAGATTGTCTTTGGAATAGCAGGACACGAATACCTTAAGCAAGCGTACTACACAGGCAATCTAATACTAGCCCGTAACAAAGCACTTGAGATATTTGACCAGCCGAAGATTACCAAAGAAACAAAGGATGAATACCAAAACGACCGTGGTCTATTTAACTATGTTTGCTTTGACCTTTGGTCTAACTACGCTTCTATTGACCCTACGTTTAAAATACTTCTTAAACCCGATGGTACTCCTGCTGTTGAAGTAACTTTCTCTATACTCCTTTATGAAGACGATAACATCATTGTCAATCTCTGTGGCACAATCGATAAGATTGGTAAGATTACAGGAGGTGGTTACGCTATTGGTGATTGGAAGTTTACTTCTTTTTGGGAGACTAAACTATTTCTTTCCAACTTTTCAATGGCTTCTCAGCTGCGTTTTTATGTTCTGGCTCTCAAGCTCATGGCAAGGCACTTCCCGACTTCGCAACTTGGCGAGATTGGCTCTGGTAATCTTGGTGCTTTCATTGATGGTATCTTTCTGAAACCCAAAGTAAGTGAGATAACCTACAAGCGTTCTGACGTATTTATCTTTAAGGATAACGAGATGCTTGGCTTTGAACAGGCTCTCTTGCGTCGTATCAAACAATTTTCTCAGGCTATTGGTGATGGTTCTATTGTAGCGAAAGAAGGTATTCTAATGAATACTTGCCAACTTAAATACCATCCGTGCTCTTTCTTCATTCCTTGTGCTGCTAACAATCCTGCTATTGAACAGTTATTACTCGACAGGGACTACAAGAAAACTGCATACGACCCGCTAAATCGTGATAAAGAATTATGAAACTATCTGACTTACCACTTGAAGAAAAGAAAGAGTGGGACAAGAAGTTCAAGCGTTTTAAACGTGCTTGGATTAAGAAGAATGGCAACAAGTCATTCTTAATGTCAGAAGTCCTTGAAGCTTTCTGCGACAAATACAAAGTAACTATATGATAATCATTGCACTATCTGGCAAGAAACGTTCCGGCAAAAACACTGTTGCAGCTTTGGCTGGTAAAGCCATCACGTTAACAAGCAAAGAATACGCTTTTGCAACTGCCCTTAAAGAAGAAGTTGCCAAAATCTGTGGAATCACTGTAGCTGAGTTGGAAGCTAACAAAGAACTCTATCGTGGTTTACTGCAGACTTGGGGTGAGTACCGACGTAAAACCAAGGGTGAAGATTATTGGATTCGTAAAGTTGCCACACAATTATTAAAAGAAGATTCTGATGTTGTGTTTATCACAGACTTGAGATACAAGAATGAGCACGAGTTCTTGAGACAGTGTGGTGCTATTCTTATTCGTGTCGCAAGAGATACTCACAGCACTGACAATCATCCGTCAGAAACAGAACTAGACTATGTGCACACGTGGCATGATATTATACTTAACACTTCCACCCTAGACCATTTAGCTCTTGATGTTCGAGAGCTTCTTACAAAACTAAACATACCACTCAAATGACTCCATTCATTCCTGACGGTGCAGTCAGTATTGCTGATGCATCTTACAACCGACAAATTCGTTTAGCACTTCAAGGTGCTGGCGGTACTGCTAAAACATGGGCAGCTACTACGTTTCGTAATCCTATCTTTATCTCTTACGACCGTGGTCTTTCTGCACACGTTGGTAAGTCTATCCCTGAACTACCATTCTACAACAACACTTACATCGAGAAGTTGTCACCGCGTAAGTCACCAATCTATCTTGATATTCGTACCAATGAACAGAAGCCTCGTCCCTTCGATAAGAAAGGTGCTCTTCTGAAATTTCTTTACGGTGATGCTCTAAAACTTACTGGTGAGCAGACACTTGTTCTTGATGGTAATACTGGTGTTCAAGCCGCTTTTCATTCTTGCTATTGGGCTGACCCAGCTGTTGATAATAACGGTAAGATTAAACCATTTGCGGAGTGGGGTAGGAAGATTGATTATTACACCGAAATCATGATGTGTCTTAAAGCACTTCAATGTGACGTTGTATTTATCTTCCACGAATCACCTGACCGTGACGATGAAGGCCGTCTCAATGGTAAGGTTCGTCCTCTGTTGTCTGGCGGATATGCTGACGAAATCTCGAAAGAGTTTACTGATTGGTTTCGTTGTCATGCAGTAGCCAAGCCGACGAAAGAAGAACAGCAGAAGTTCTGTGAGAAGTACCAGATTAACACAGCCACTCTGATGGAGTGGTTGAAGTCAACTCCAGAAGACCACAGGTCTTTATATCTCTGGCAAACCTACGCAGACTCTCTCTGCATGGGAAAGACTTCTCTTATCAACCCGCCAAAATTTATACCTGCAAACTACGATTCGTATTGCAAGTACCAACGAAAGATTTCACAGTGAATGAACTGTGCTACGCCACCAAGTCGTTACCTTGGTAAAACACAAACGCAAATGGCCACTCAGTCCTACCTGAGCTAAAACAAATGCCTAAATGGAACATGAACCTGCCGTGGGCCAAAGACAACTACCTCGTCCGTATCGCCGAAGCCAAGTTTGGTGCTTCGAAACGTACTGACAATCCAATGATTACGTTGGACTTGGAAGTTGTTTCTCCTGAAATGATGGGAGACCTGACGGTTGCCGGAACACCTCTGAAACACTACTTGGTTACAGCAGTAATCGGTGACGAAGAGAAGACGAAGGAGTGCCAGAGTCGCACGAAAGAAACCCTCGAAGCAATGGGTCTGGATTGCACTAACCTCAACTGGGACAACCCTGATTTGTCCTCGTTGGCTAACGTGAACATCTGGACGATTCTTTCGGCGAAACCGTCTGAGAAGCGTAAAGACCCCACGCCAGAACAGAAGTCGCGTGGTGAGTTGGGTGACGTTCTTGTTGACCCCATCACTGGTGTCAAACAGGTTACGTACTACCCGTCCGTGGAGAAAATCTACGGTGT
>Ga0007877_1000093_pt1 | contig 16683 bp, 16 predicted proteins | sample CryBogCBH12Jul09_FD_54998 | JGI IMG/M metagenome (GOLD analysis project Ga0007877, IMG submission 54998) | Freshwater microbial communities from Crystal Bog, Wisconsin, USA - CBH12Jul09 | ecosystem: Environmental > Aquatic > Freshwater > Lake | place: Crystal Bog, Wisconsin, USA | collected... | reverse complement strand
CTGGAGCGACACCCCGGCCACCGCCAGGGTCGCGATAAGGACGACAACGTACCCGAGCACGGTGGTAACAAAGCGGACCACGGCCCCGGCGGCGAGAACGGTTCGGTGGGTGACCACTTTGCCTAATGCCAACGCCGTCCAGCGCACGGCCACGCCGCCCACCAAAAAAACCAGGGCCAGCATGAGCCACTGCAGGACCTGCTGCGGCGCGTGGTGATGGCTGGTGTGGCGAAGGTGGGTACCCAGCTCGCCCGCAACAATCGCAATGGCGACAGCAGCAGCCGCTCGGATCACGTCGTGAGGGCGCAGGCGGTGGGCGTTCGTCATTGGTCCATCTTGTCAAAGACGTGATGGACCGCGTCTTCGCCGACCGAGAGTTCGTAGAAGTCGTAGAACTCCTCGATGCCGCGACGTTGGGCCTCGCGGTGCTCGGGGTGCTCCGCCCAAGCGCGGTGCGACGCCCAGTCGCGGAAGCGAACAATGGTCACCCGTTCGTCACCATTGGTGTAGAACCACTGGCCCTCGAACCCGTCCATTGTGGCCACCAGCGCCACCATGGCCTGGGCCGCGGGCCCGTACGCTTCATGGGCACCGGGGCGAAGTCGGGAGCGAAACACGGTCGTTATGGACACCCCCGTACCGTACCGCGTTCATAGATACGGGTCATCACTACGACCCTCTTTCGCGCCGNCCGTTGGCGGGGGATACTTAGAACAGTTCGAAAAGGGAGCACCATGGCATCGACCGCCCGCATTGTTGTTTGTGATGGAGACCAGACCGGTCAGGAACTACTCGTCCAGTCCCTGCGCGTCATGCGCTCGGACCTACTCGGTGTTGACCTCGAGCTCGAACACTTCGACCTCTCGCTGCCCAACCGCGTCGCCACCAACAACAACGTGGTGCGTGACGCCGCCGCGGCCATGCTCGAATCGGGCCTCGGCCTGAAGGCTGCCACCATCACGCCGCCGGAGCGTGGTTCCGTGGGTTCACCGAACCGTCTTCTCCGCGAAGGCATCGACGGCTCGGTCATCGTGCGCACCGGTCGGCGCATCCCCGGCGTGGCCCCCGTTGTCGCAATCAATCGCCCCATCGTGGTCATCCGCATGGCCGTCGGTGACGCCTACGGCGCCGCCGAAGGTCGCGAGGGTGACGAGGGCTCGTTCAGCGAGGTCGCCTGGCGCACCGAGCGCATCGAGCGCTCCGTCTGCCGCTTCGTTGCCGAGTACGCGTTCCAGGTCGCCAGTGCCGACGAGGGCGTTGTCTACGGTGGCCCCAAGTGGACCGTCTCGCCCACCTACGAAGGCATGCTCAAAGAAGAGATGGACGCCGCGGCGAGCCGCTGGCCCCAGGTGCCCTACCAGCCCACGCTGATCGACGCCGCCTACGCCGGACTGCTCACCGACCCCCACGATCGCACGCTGGTCATTCCGGCGCTCAACCGTGACGGTGACTGCCTCAGCGACATGGTGCTCGCGATGTTCGGCTCCATTGCCGGTGCCGAGTCCATCCTGTTGTCCCTCGACGAGAACCTGAAGCCCCGTGTCGCCATGGCCGAAGCACCACACGGCACGGCCCCGTCGCTCGAGGGCAAGAACGTCGCGAACCCCATGGCCATGCTGCTCGCGCAGGCCGCCCTTCTGGACCAGGCCGCCCTGCGCTACGACGACCCCGCCTTCCGCACCGCCGGTCAGCGCCTTCGCGCGGCCACGTTGGAGGGTGCTGCCGCGGGGGTGCGCACCTTTGACCTCGGTGGCGAGTACTCCACCAGCGCGGTGGTCGACGACGTCATCGCTCGCCTCGAGGCCTAATTCGGCCAATACGCGGGCACCGACCTCACCGCGCTGCGGTAGTTTGAGGACAGGACAACAGACGGAACCATGATGTTTACTCGCGTCACAAAAATCATCGCCGGTATCACGGTGGCATCGCTCACGCTCGCCGCGTGCGGCGCCGGTGTGAAGCAAACCATCACCTCCGCCCTTAAGTCCGTAGGCAGCCAGCCCTCCGTCCAGATGCACCTCACCGCGAACGTCAGTGGTGACGGGGCCAACGCCGCTCAGGCCGCGTCCATCGAGAACGTGCTCGCCAAGCTCTCCTACGACGTCGCCGAGCAGAGCACGACGGGTGGCGCGATTTCCAGTGCCGATGGTCAGGTCAACTCGTCGATTACCGTCAACGTCGACAACACACCCGTCGTCACGGTCATCGAGATCAGCAACACGATTTACTTCAAGTTCGACCTCACCCCACTGACGACCTTCCCGCAGCTCAGCGCCACGCTCGCCCACGAGTTGCCGGTCGTGCAACTGACCTTCGGCAACCGCTGGTTTGAACTCCCGAGCAGCGTCGTGAGTGCCTACCTCCCCAGCAAGCAGCAGTACGCCGCCCAGCAGTCCAAGCAGGCCGCCATTGAAGCCAAGCTCATTGACGCCATCACCGCGGTGATTGAGAAGAACCCCTACACCACCACGGACAACGGCTTCGCCCAGACCGGCACCCTCGACTCGCTGGCCGCCGGCCTCGAGCCGACCATTGCGGCCCTCAACCACCAGGCCGCCACGGCCGTTGGTCACACCGCGGGCACCTACCACGTGACCCTGGGACTCAACGGCGCCACCGCTACCGACGCCAGTATCGGCATCACCGCGCCGAACAACGGCGCCAACATGTCCGTCACACTGGCGGCCACGATCGCCCATGACGCCACCGCAGTCACCGCGCCCAGCAACCCGACGGTCATCACCCAACAGCTGCTCAGCAGCCTCGGNGCCAGCGGACTCTANGCCGTTCCCCCACTCGATTTCGACGGGGTCCCACNGAGGGGCTAGACTGTTCATTCGCGTCTCAAAGTCTCGGCTTTGGGAACACCGAGGACCTGTGGTGCAGCTCGGAGTGCACGCCGCCCTGTCAAGGCGGAGGTCGCGGGTTCAAATCCCGTCAGGTCCGCTCGGAACCCCGAAAGGGGTGAAGAGATGGTCGAGTAGCTCAGTTGGTAGAGCACACGCCTGAAAAGCGTGGGGTCACCGGATCGACGCCGGTCTCGACCACCGCACAATCCCCGTGGCAATGCCGCGGGGTTTTGTGTTTCTAGGCGCCTTCGTAGTCGAAGCCGAGATCGGGTGCCGTGAAGAGGGNGTCGAAGGTCCAGCCTTCAGCCGCGGCCATGGCCGCCGCCGTCCCGCCTCGGTCGACGACCGCGAGCAGCAGGATCACCTCGGCGCCGAAGTCGCGCACCGCCTTGGCAGCCTCGAGCAAGCTTGTGCCACGAGTGACGGTGTCCTCCGTGATGACCAACTTTGTCACCGGGCAACAGAGAGCCCGCGATGCGGCCACCAGCGCCGTGGTCCTTTACTTCCTTGCGCACGCTGAAGGCGCGCAGTGCCTGGCCACGCGATGCGGCAACGCCAGCGGTGATGAAGGTCACGCCGTCGGCACCCATCGTCAGACCGCCGATGGCGGTCGCGGCGGCGGGGACGCGTTCGAGTACCAGCGAGGCGACGTCGAGCATCGACTCCGGCGCGCAGATGGTCTGCTTCGAGTCAATAAACCACGAGGACTTCCGCCCCGACTTCAAGGTGAAGTCACCGCGGCGCACCGAGTGGGTCAAGAGGTGCTCAAGCACCCGTTCGCGAGCGTCGGTCATGACAAGACCACCTTTCCACTTCCCGCCTGAACGGTGCCAACAATCATGGCTTCGACACCGGCGTCGCGCGCCGTGGCCACGGCCGCGTCAGCGACGTCGGCGCTCACCGCGACGACCATGCCAAGTCCGCAGTTGAAGACCCGCACCATTTCGTCAGCACTGACCTGTCCACGACGTTGAATTTCAAAGAAGATCTCGGGCGTCTCGAAGCTGTCCATTGCGATGACGGCGTCCAGAGAGTTCGGCAGAACCCGCACCACGTTGCCGACAATGCCGCCACCGGTGATGTGGGCGGCGGCGTGAATGGCTCGGCCGTGAGCCGCCAGCATCGCGTTGACGGCCGGGGTGTAGATCACGCAGGGGCGCAGCAGCTCGTCGCCCAGCGTCACCGCGGCACCCTCCCACGCGGGCTCGTTCAGGTTCTCGGCCGTGGGGGCCAGTACCGATCGGGCCAGGGTGTAGCCGTTGGAACGGAGGCCGGGTGACGCGAAGCCCACCAGGACGTCGCCGTCACGGACGTGGTCGGGGCCGAGTTCGAGCCCCTTCTCCACCACGCCAACCACGAAGCCGGCCACGTCGAGATCGTCGGGCTTCATCACGCCACCGTGTTCGGCGGTCTCGCCACCCAGTAGGGCGGTGTTGGCGCGACGGCACCCCTCCGCAATACCGCTCACGAGTTCCTCGAGGCGGGCAGGGTCGAGTGCGCCGACCGCGACGTAGTCCAGCATGAAGAGTGGTTCGGCGCCCAGACAGGCCAGGTCGTCAACGAGCATGGCGACAAGGTCAATACCGACCGTGTCGTAGCGGTTGGCGAGACGGGCCACCTCGAGCTTGGTGCCCACGCCGTCGGCTGAGGCCACCAGCACGGGGTTCGTGTACTTCGCGGTGTTCAGCGCGAAGAGACCGCCGAAGCCACCGATGCCACCCAGGACTTCGGCCCGAGCGGTCGAAGCCACGTGGGCCTTGATGCGTTCGACGGCTTCGTCACCGGCCTCGATGGAGACACCGGCGTCGGCGTAGGTGGCGCCGCCGGCGCCGATGGGCAAGAGGCGACTCACCAGCGAGCTCCGGCGTCGATGGTGACGGGCACGGGCGCGGGGTAGTTGCCGGTCAAACAGGCGTCGCAGCACTCGTCAACGAGGCCAATGGCCGCGCGCAGATTCTCAATTGACAAGAAGGCCAGCGAGTCCGACCCGATGAACTCGTTCATCTCGTCGAGCGTGTGGTGGGCCGCCAGGAGGTCGTCACGCGTGGGCGTATCGATCCCGAAGAAGCAGGGCCACTGGAAGGGTGGTGACGACACGCGCAGGTGGACCTCGGCCGCTCCCGCGTCGCGCAGCATGCGCACCAGGGCGCGGGTCGTGGTGCCACGCACGATGGAGTCATCAACCACAATCAGACGCTGGCCCTCGATGTTTTCACGAAGCGGATTCAGCTTGCGGCGCACGCTGGCGGCTCGCTTGTTCTGATCGGGCGAGATGAAGGTGCGTCCGATGTACCGGTTCTTCACCAGTCCGTAGCCGAAGGGGATGCCCGAGGCCTTGGCGTAGCCCTCAGCGGCGGGGATGCCCGAGTCCGGCACGCCCATGACGATGTCGGCCTCGACGGGGGCCTCCAGCGCCAGGCGCTCACCCATGTGCCGACGCGCCGTGTGGACCTGGTGACCCATGAGGTAGGTGTCGGGACGAGCGAAGTAGACGAACTCGAAAATGCAGAGCTTGGTTGGCCCCTCGGCGGGCGCCAGCAACTGCGTGCTGGTGTAGCCCGTGGCGGTAATCGTCACCATTTCACCGGGGTTGATCTCACGGACAAAGGTGGCGCCGACGACATCGAGGGCCGGCGACTCCGAGGCCACAATCCAGCCTTCGGGGGCGTCGGCGTCGCCGAGGTAGCCCAGGCAGAGGGGGCGGAATCCGTGCGGGTCACGCACGGCGTGAATGGCACCGGCCTCAAGAATGACCATCGCGAAGGCGCCGTGCGCGTCACCCAACACACTGCGCAGGGCTTCGGGAATGCTGGTCCCGACGTCGACCTGGCGGGCCACCAGTTCGGCCACGAGGTCGGAGTCCGACAACATCGAGGTGACCTGGATGTCGGCGGCGTCGGCCAACTCGGTGGTGTTGGTCAAGTTGCCGTTGTGGGCGAGGGCGAACACGGTGCCGTTGGCCGAACTCGGTGGTGTTGGTCAAGTTGCCGTTGTGGGCGAGGGCGAACACGGTGCCGTTGGCCGAACGGAAGACGGGCTGCGCCGCCGTCCAGTTCGCCGAACCCGACGTCGAGTAGCGCGTGTGACCAATGACGTAGTTGCCATTCAACGCGCGCAGGGTGGCGTCGGTGAAGACGGCGCTGACCAGACCGTTGTCCTTGACCACGGTGATCTGCTCGTCGTCGTAGGTGGCCATACCGGCCGACTCTTGCCCGCGGTGCTGCAGGGCGTAGAGGGCGTCGTAACAGAGGGGCGCCACTTCGAGCGATGGCGCCACAATGCCGACAACGCCGCAGGCTTCTTTGAGTTTGCCGTCTGCCGAAGTGTCGTTAGGGAGTGGCACCGTTCAATTCTTTCACACCACGAGAGGCGTCACTCATCCTCGCTACCCTTATCTCATGATTGATTTGCATACCCACTCACTTTTTTCCGATGGGTCTGCGTCGCCGGCCGAACTCGCCGCCCTCGCCCACCGTGTGGGTCTCTCGACCATCGCCCTCACTGACCACGACACCACGGACAGTCACAAGGAAATGGCCGCCGCCTGCGCTTCCTACGGCATCGACCTGATTCCGGGGACCGAAATCTCGCTGGTCGACAGCGAATTCCCAATCGAGCGCCCCGGTCAGGCCCCCCGGGGCCGCGGGGTGCACGTCCTGGCCTACTTCCTGCCCCTGGACCCCGCCTCCCCCATGCAGCAGTTTCTGACCTCGCTCCGACGCGACCGCGCCACCCGCAACGAGTCACTGGTGACCATGCTGCAGGGATTCGGGTTCGAGCAGTTGACCATGGAGTACCTCCTGACCAAGGTGGCCCACCCCGACGGCATCGGTCGCCCCCACATCGCCGAAGCCATGTTCACGCTCCACCCCGAGATTGTCGGTGAGCGCACCGAGGATTCGTGGCGGGCCGTCTTCACCGACTGGCTCGGCACCGACGGCAAGGCCTACATCCCCAAGACGGAACTCACCATCGAGGACGCNGTGGCCGCGGCGAAAGGATCGGGNACNGTCTTCTCGGTCGCCCACCCCTTGTTCAACTACCTCAACTCAATTACCCACGAGACCATTGAGCGTGANATGCCTCGCATTATGGGGTCACTTCGCGAGCGCGGCTTCGCCGGCGTGGAGGCCTACTACGGCAGCACCACGGCACCGACCCGCGCGTTGATGGTCAAGCTGACACGCGACGCCGGCATGATTCCCACGGGTGGCTCCGACTATCACGGCTCATTTAAGCCCGAGGTCGCTCTGGGCGTTGGACTGACCGGGGACCTCAATGTCCCCGATCACATCGCCGACGAGTTGCGCGCCGCTAGTTCGCGTTGAGCTGATCTTCGAGCGCGCCGCGACGGCGGCGGGCCACGTCGGCCACATCCACCACGACGTCATCACCAATGACCAGGTGCTGGCCACCCACGGCACCGAGCACTTCCGCCGGCACACCGGCGGCCGCGCACCGGGCGAGGAACGCCTCGGGGTTCGAGGTGCCCATGACGAAACGGCCGGGGAATTCGGCGAAGCACTCACCGCGACCAGCGAAGGCGTCAAGCACCACACCGCGACCGCTGACGGCGACCATCTCCGCGATGGCGCCAGCGAGTCCGCCGCCGCTCACGTCGTGCACTGCGGTCACGTCACTCGAGGCACCACCACAGATGGCGGCGATTTCCTGGGCCACGAAGGCAATCGTTGGGCGCAGCGAAGCGGCGTCGAAGTCGGCAACCTGGCCGCCACGACGTCCACGCTTGGTGGCCCAGCGCGATCCCGCGAGGGGGAAGGGCTCGTCACCGGCGGCCATGCGAGCACCGACCAGAGCCACGGCGTCACCGTCATTCCAGTTCCAGCCCGGCGGCGGCGCAATCAGCGAGTCCACTACACCCAGCAGGCCAACGACGGGCGTCGGGTCAATGTCGTTGCCGCCACTCTCGTTGTAGAGCGAGACGTTGCCGCCGACGACGGGAATGTCGAGCGCGAGGCAGGCCTCAGCCATACCGTCAACGGACTCGGACAACTGCCACATCACCTCGGGGTGCGTCGGGTTGCCGAAGTTCAGGCAGTTCACCAGGGCCTTGGCCGTGGCGCCCACGCAGGCGAGATTGGCGGCCGCTTCGGCCACGGTCAGGGCGGTGCCGACACGAGGGTTCAGCGCGCACCAACGGGGGTTCGAGTCGGTGGTCACGGCGATGCCGCGAGACGAGGTCGGCAGGCCCGGTCCGGCCAAACGCAACAGGGCCGCGTCACGGCCCGGTCCAACCACCGTGTTCAAGAACAGCTGGCTGTCGTACTGGCGGTAGACCCACGCCGGGTCAAGCAGCAGGTCGAGCAGTTCTTCAGTGATCGACGTCGTGACCTCGTCGTGGCTGGGGTCGTCGGCGTTGATGGCGTCCAGCGTCGCGGGACGGGCCAGCGGGCGGTGGTAGAGCGGGGCTTCGTCGGCCAGTGACTTGGCCGGTACTTCGGCCACAATCTCGCCATCGAAACCGTGACGCACGCGCAGCATGCCCACGGTGGTGCCGTCGGGCAACACGTCGGGCTCGACCACGTGACCGACGACGGTCGCGCGCACTTCCCACTTGGCGCACAGCGCCGCCACGGCCTCCCAGTTCTCGGGGGTAATGATGGCGAGCATGCGCTCCTGGCTCTCGGAGGTCATGATCTCCCAGGGCTGCATGCCGGCTTCGCGCAACGGAATGGCGGTGTAGTCGACGTTGAGTCCAACGCCGCCCTTCGCCGCCGTCTCCGACAAGGCACAGACAATGCCGGCGCCGCCGAGGTCCTGAATACCAACGACCAACTGATTGTCGAGCAGTTCGAGGCAGGCCTCGATGAGGCGCTTCTCTTCGTAGGGGTCGCCGACCTGGACACTGGGACGCTTGGCGTCATCGAGTGACTCCGCGCCGTCGGCGCCGTCGAAGCCGGCGGAGGCCAAGACTGACACGCCACCGATGCCGTCACGGCCGGTGCGGGAACCGAGCAACACGGCGAGGTTGCCCACGCCCGAGGCGACGCCCAGGACCAGACGATCCTTCGGCAAGGCCCCCACGGCCAAGACGTTCACCAAGGGGTTTGCGCTGTAGCAGTTGTCAAAGGTCAGCTCGCCACCGATGGTCGGCACGCCGACGGAGTTGCCGTAGCCGGAGACGCCCGAAACCACGCCCTCCACCAGCCAGCGCTGGCGGGCGTCGGTGAGCTCACCAAAGAACAAGGGGTCCATGACCGCGAGGGGACGTGCCCCCATGGAGAAGACGTCACGCAGAATGCCGCCGACGCCAGTTGCCGCACCCTGGTAGGGCTCGATGGCTGAGGGGTGGTTGTGACTTTCAATACGAATGGCCACACCGATGCCGTCACCGGCGTCGATCACGCCGGCACCTTCGCCGGGGCCGACGAGTACGTGGGCACCCTTCGAGGGCAAACGCTTGAGGTGAACACGACTGGACTTGTAGGAGCAGTGCTCACTCCACATCACGCCGTAGAGCGCGAGCTCCACGTGATTGGGCTCTCGACCGAGAACCGCGACAATGTCGTCCAGTTCCGAATCAGTCAGGCCAAGGGCGCGGTGTAGGGGCTCGGGGGCGTCGCTCACCCCCACAAACTTAGTTGAGGATTGGGCGCGTGGGGCTCGGTTAGACGAGGGCGTCGGCCGAAAGACCGACGAAGCTGCCCAGCAGGACGCGGCCGTCGGCGCTGCCGAGGAGCGTCGACATGGCGCGCTCGGGGTGCGGCATCAGGCCGACCACGTTGCCGCCGACGTTGCTCACACCGGCGATGTTGTCACGAGACCCGTTGGGGTTCTCTTCGTAGCGCAGGACGATCTGGTCGTTGGCCACCATCGACTCGTAGGTGGCGTCGTCACAGGTGTAGGAACCAGAGAAGTGGTTGATCGGCACGGAGAGGCGCTGGCCGACNGTGGCCTGGCGGGTCAGGACCGACGANGTCGAGGCAACCACCAGGGTGGTTGGCTGACACAGAAAGGTCAGGCCGCGGTTCTTCTGCAGGGCGCCGGGTAACAGGCCGGCCTCGGTGAGGACCTGGAAGCCGTTGCAAATACCGAGCACTGGTCCGCCCTCGTTCGCGAAGCCCCGCACCGCGTCCATGACGGGTGAGAAGCGAGCCAGGGCGCCCGGGCGCAAGTAGTCGCCGTGGGCGAAGCCGCCGGGCAAAATAACGCCGTCGACGTCGCCAAGGGAGTCGGCCGAGTGCCAGACGAACGACGGGGTCGCCCCGAGGTCGCTCACAGCGTTGGCGGCGTCGTACTCACAGTTCGACCCGGGGAAGACGACAACAGCGATGCGGGTCATCGCTTAGTTGCCTTCGCTCAGTCGGGCGACCGAGTCCTCCATAACGGGGTTCGACAACAGGCGCTGCGCCAGTGAGGTGGCCTTGGCCAACGCGTCAGCTTCGGAGTCGGCCTCGACGGTCATACGGAATGACTTGCCCGCNCGCACGTTGGCGATGCCGCTAAAGCCCAGTGCGGGCAGCGCGCGCTCGATGGTGGCGCCTTCGGGGTCAGCAATACCAGCGCGAAGGGTGACGTCAACGGTTACGGAGTAGTTCACCCTGTTAAGGCTACTAGCCACGTCCGATGCCCTCGGTCAGTTTCGACGACGGATAACGACGTTCTCGCCGACCTGCAGGTCAAGCTGCTGGGCTTCGTCGTGCGTGAGTTGCAGCCAGATGGTCTCGGCTGACGCCGGCGCCACCACCACGCGCACTTCGAACCCCAAGCGAATCACGTCGCGCACCACTGACGCCACCCCGTCGCCCGAGCGGGCCACCAGCAGATCGTGCGGTCGGACGCTCTGACCTTCGAACGTTGTCGTTGGTCCGAGGAAGGCACGAACGAAGTCGTTGGCCGGCTGGTCGTAGACCTCAGCGGGGATGCCCACTTGCTCGATGCGGCCGTGGTTCATAATCACTACGCGGTCAGCCACTTCCATGGCCTCGGCCTGGTTGTGGGTCACCAGTACGGTCGTGATGCCGAGTTCGTGTTGGAGCGACCTTACCCAGCCGCGAAGCTCGGCCCCCACCTGGGCATCGAGGGCCGCGAAGGGCTCGTCGAGAAGCAGGACGTCGGGCTTGATGGCGAGGGCGCGGGCGAGGGCCATGCGTTGGCGCTGGCCACCCGAAAGCTGGCGGGGGTAGCGGTGGGCAAAATCACCGAGGTGCACTAATTCGAGCAGCTCAGTCACGTCGGCCTGGATCTGGTGCTTGGGCACCTTGCGGGTGCGCAACCCGTAGGCCACGTTCTCAAAGACCGAGAGTTGGTAGAAGGGCGCGTAGTCCTGAAAGCAGAAGCCGATGTTTCGGTGCCGGGCCGGCAGGGTCGTGACGTCACGACCGTGCAAAATGACGCGGCCCTGATCGACCGACTCAAGGCCGGCAATCATCTTGAGCAGTGTCGACTTGCCCGAGCCCGAGGGACCGAGCAGTGCCGTCAGCGAACCGTCGGGCACCACGTCAGAGAAGTCGGTGAGAACGGGTTCGTGTCCGTAGGACTTGTAGAGGTGCTCAAGCGAGATGCTCATGGCGCTTCCTTTCACGATGACGGGCGACGCCCAGCAGCAACAAAATAACGACCGACGTCGTGGCTAACACGCCGGCACCGACGAAGCCCTGGTAGGCGTTGTAGCTCTCGAAATTGGCCCCAATATTGAGCGTCAGGGTCTGGGTGAGGTTGGTGATGTTGCCCGACACAATCAGGACGGCGCCATATTCACCGAGGACGCGCGCCAGGGTGAGCGAGACGCCGTAGGCCGTGGCCCACAGAATCGAACGCATCGTGATGGTGAGAAAAATTCGCACGGGACCGGCACCCAGCGAGGCGGCCGTCTGCTCCTGGTGGGAACCAATTTCGCGCAGCAGCGGAATGAGCTGGCGGGTCACCAGCGGCAGCGACACAAACATGCAGGCCAGCACAATGCCTGGGTAGGAGAACAGCACGGTGAGGCCGAGTGCGGCGAGGGGTCGGCCGAGCCAGCCACTCTGGTTGTAGGCCAACTCGAGCATCAGACCGATGATGATCGGTGAGATCGCCAACGGCACGTCAATCACACGGTCAACCAATCGCGAGACCCACGACGGGCGACGAACAATCCACAACGCGGCGCCGACACCGACAATGGTGTTGACCGGTAGGGCCACGAGCACCACGCGAATCGTGAGGCCAATCGCGGCGTCCATGGACGAGTCGTGGAGGGCGGACCAGAGGGCCCCGGCACCGTGGACAAAGGCCCGCTGGAACACGAAGACCAACGGGACGCCAATCAGGGCGCCGACGTAGAGAATGACGAGCAGACGCAGCCAGCGTGGTGAGCGACCCATCAGGACCCCTTCACGAGTCGCCGACTGGCAACGCTGACAGCAATCAACACCACGAGGGCCATCACCAGCATGGTCACGGCCGTGGCTGCGGCGCCCACCGGGTCACCGGCCGACGCGAGTGAGTAGATGTAGGAACTGGCCACTTCGGTGCGGAAGGGCAAGTTGTTCGATACGAAGACCACTGAGCCGTACTCGCCCATGGCTCGTGCGAAGGCCAGTCCGGTGCCGGTCAGAATCGCCGGCAGCAATGTGGGTAGCGTGATGGTGCGGAAGACGCGCCAAGGTGACGCACCCAACGTGGCGGCGGCGGCCTCGGCGTTGAACGTCATCGTTTCGATCACCGGCTGGACCGAGCGCACCGTGAAGGGCAGCGTCACAAAGACAATGGCGACGGTAATGCCGGTCCAGGTTCCCGTGAGCGTCAAATGCACCGGCGACTTTGGTCCGTACAAGGTGTAGAACGTGACACCAGCGACGACCGTGGGCAGGGCGAAAGGCAGGTCGATCAGGGCGTTGAGAATCGCCTTGCCGCGGAACGTGTCACGAACGAGAACCCAGGCCGTGCCGAGTCCCGCCACCGCATTGGTGAGCGCCGCCAGCAACGAACACGTGATGGTCAGTCGGTAGGCGGCGAGCGCCTCCTTCGCCGTGGCGGCCTTCCAGAAGAATCCCCACCCGTGAGTAAACGCACTCGAAAAGAGCGCGGCCAGAGGGATCAGCACAACGAGGCTGTAGAAGGTCACCGCCACGCCCTGCGACGTGCGGCGGGCCAGCGTTTGAAATGGCCAAAGCAGCCACCCCTTGCGGGGTGGCTGCGTGGCACTACTTGGTGGGGGAGAAACGGTATCCAGCACTAGCCGATGCTCTGCTCCAACTGCGACACAATGCCGCTTGAGGGGTCGAAGAACTGACCGTTCAACACGGTCCATCCGGACGGGTCGAAGGTGGTGATAGGCNTAGCCGACGCACCGAAGCTGTGGAATGAACCTGCCNCGGTCTTCCACACACTCTTGAGGACGGGGCGGAAGCCGTTCTGGGCCAAAATCGTCTGACCAGCAGTGGAGAACAAGAAGCTGTAGAAGGCCTTCGCCGCCGGGTTCGACAAACCAGTTTTGGTGAGCGCCACGGGGTTCTCAATAAGGATGGTCTTGCTCGGGTAGATGATCTGCACCGCGTCGCCAGCGGCAACGGCGGCGAGGGCATCATCTTCGTAGGAGAGCAGGACGTCGCCAGTGCCACCGAGGAAGGCGGCCAACGCGGCCGATCCGCTCACGGGCTGGGCCACGGTGTCGGTCAACAATGACTTGAGGTAGGACTGTGCCTTGCTCGAACTGTCACCGGCCCCAATGGCGCCGGCGTAGGCGGCGATGAGGTTCCAACGCGCGCTGCCCGACGTGGTGGGGTTCGGCGTCACGATGCCGTAGGTGTGCTTCGTCGTGACCTTGGTCTTTCCTGATCCCGAAGTGGTGGTGTAGGGCTTGACCAGGTTGAGCCACGAGGTGCCAATCTTGAGTGGGTTCCCGGCGCGAACGACGAAGACCACGGCCGAGTCGGTCAAAATACCCGGCGTCGGGTACGTCGTCTGCTGACGCGAACCAGTCAGGGCCACGTTGACACCACCAAGGCTGAACTCCTGTGAGGCCCAGTCCGAGGGCACCTTGCCCGCAGTAACGAGCTGGCCAATGTTCGGGGTGTACGAGAGGTTGACCAGGTCGGCACTCTGACCATTGGCCACGTTGTTGGTCTGGGTGTCCGAGGCGCCAAAGGAGTTCGAGAAGTTGACGCCCGATCCGGCAGAGGTTGCCTGGAAAGCGGTCTCGAGCTTCGAGAAGATGGTCTTCACCACCGAGTAGCCGACGACGTTGACGGTCGAACCCGAGGCCTGAGCAGAAACGGGCACGAGGCTCGCAATGGGCAAGGTGGCGAGCACCAGGGGTAAAGCAATGCGAATTGCTAGTGAGCGGGGGAACTTCACGATGGTCTCCTTTTAGATTTCATACTAATTCACTAATTTCTAGTGACTTAGTAGAGAATAGGTGCACCACAGAACAATTGCAAGTATTTTTCAAACATTTTTCGTAACCCCTGATAAAGCCTAGAAAATTTCTGTAGTGCCGAACCAGGTCTCGATCGATCGACCAGTGACTCGCTCGTAGGCGGCCTCGTAGCGACCGGCCGTCACGGCGATAATGTCCTGGGGCACCGTCGGTGGCGGTGGCGTCCGATCCCAGTCGAGCGTGCTGAGCCAGTCGCGGAAGGGCTGCTTATCGAATGACGGTGGCGTCTGCCCCGAGACCACGTGGTCAGCCGGCCAGAGTCGCGACGAGTCCGGTGTGAGGACCTCGTCGCACACCACCAGCTCCCCGTCGACGAACCCCAGTTCAAACTTGGTATCGGCCAACACGAGGTCTTGGGCCGCCAGACGGGCCTGCGCGCGAGAGAAGAGGTCGAGGCAGAGTGCCGAGGCCTGCTCGAGCAACGCATCGCCAACGATCGCCGCGGCGGTGGTCAGGTCAATGTTCATGTCGTGACCGGTTTCGGCCTTGGTCGAAGGCGTGAACAGGGGCGTCGCGAAGGCGTCGGTCAATTGCATCCCTGCGGGCACGTCCATGAAGTGGACAGTGCCCGTGTTGCGGTACTCATCCCAGGCCTGGCCCGCCAGACGGGCGCGAACGATGCACTCGAGGGGCAGCATCTCGGCCTTGCGCACGAGCATGGTGCGCCCATGCCACGCCACGTGGTCGGCGAAACCAGGCACGTAGGTGTCAATGACCGCGGGGTCGCACGACACCAACGCGGTGGGAATCTGATCGAACTCGTGGACCCAGAAGTTCGTCAGTCCGGTGAGCACACGTCCCTTGTTCGGGATTGGTTCGTTCATGACAACGTCGAAGGCGCTCAGGCGATCCGACGCCACCATCAAGAGGTGGTCATCACCGACGGCGTAGAGGTCGCGGACCTTGCCGGAGTAGAGGTGTTCGAGGCCGAGCGTCATGCGCGCCACGTCAGTGCGTCGAGGAAACGGCGACGGTGCGTGAGCAGTCGCTCCGCGTCGAAGGCCACGGCCAGTGCCTCGGGCGAGAGCGTCACCGCGGGATCACTAGCGACGATGTCGCGGAAGTTGCGACGCTTCTCCACCGCGCGACGGGCGGCCGCTTGCACGATGCGGTAAGCGTCGTCGCGTGAGAGTCCGTCGTCAACAAGGGCCAACAGGACCGACTGCGAAAAGACCAGACCCAGTGAACCGACCGTCAGGTTCTCGAGGGCCCGCTCGGGAAAGAGCACCAGGCCATCGGCCAGGCCGGTGGCCTTGCGCAACATGTAGACGGTGAGGGTCAAGGCGTCGGGCATGATGACGCGCTCAACGCTGGAGTGGGAGATGTCACGCTCGTGCCAGAGGGCCACGTCCTCGAGTCCCGCCAGGAGGTAGCCGCGGAGCACGCGACTCAGGCCACAGAGTCGTTCCGAGAGCACGGGGTTGCGCTTGTGCGGCATCGCCGACGAGCCCTTTTGCCCGGCGCCGAAGGGTTCCTGCGCTTCCGAGACTTCGCTGCGCGCCAGGTGGCGCACTTCGAGAGCGAACTGCTCCATTGAGGTACCCAGCGCCGCGCAGGCGTAGAGGACCTGAGCGTGACGGTCGCGGGCGATGACCTGCGTGGCCGGCACGGGGGTCAGCCCCAGTCGTTCGCAAACGTAGGCCTCGACCGAAGGGTCGATGTTCGAGAATGTTCCCACCGCACCCGACAGCTTGCCGACGGCGATGGCGCTGCGAGCGGCCTGCGCCCGCTCAATGTCGCGTTGCACCTGGAGCGCGAAGAGCGAGAACTTGGCGCCGTAGGTGGTGGGCTCGGCGTGCATGCCGTGGGTGCGACCAGTGATCGGCCAGTCAATTGACTCCTCGGCCCGTCGCGTCAACGCGTCACGGAACTTGATGGCGTCGGCGATCACGATGTCCATGGCCTGCGTCAGCGTCGTGCACAGTGCGGTGTCCACCACGTCCGACGAGGTAAGGCCGTAGTGAATCCACGCACCCTCGGGCATGCCGATCTTCGCCTGCACCANGTCGACGAAGGCCGCGGTGTCGTGGTTCGTGATGGCTTCGCGGTCCTCGACTTCTTGCACGAAGGCCGCGTCGATCACGGGGCGGCGCGGGCGCAGGGCCGCGACTTCGTCCGCCGGCAGCACGCCGATGGCCGCAAGGCCCTCGGCCGCCAGCAGTTCGACTTCGAGCATGGTGTCGAAGCGGTGTTCGTCGGTGAACAGGGCCGCGACGTCCTTGGGTGAATAGCGGTGAATCATGCCACGCCTTTCGTTGCGTCTCGGGCGATGTCGCGACGCACGACACAGCCATCAAACGAGATCTGATCGACGGCCCGGTAGGCCAGCTCACGGGCCTGGTCGACCGAGTCGGCCGTGGCCGTCACCGCGAGCACGCGGCCACCGTTCGTCACGAACTGGCCTTCGTCGTTGCGCGCGGTGCCCGCGTGAAAGACCACCACACCATCAAG
>Ga0007877_1000058_pt1 | contig 20352 bp, 13 predicted proteins | sample CryBogCBH12Jul09_FD_54998 | JGI IMG/M metagenome (GOLD analysis project Ga0007877, IMG submission 54998) | Freshwater microbial communities from Crystal Bog, Wisconsin, USA - CBH12Jul09 | ecosystem: Environmental > Aquatic > Freshwater > Lake | place: Crystal Bog, Wisconsin, USA | collected... | reverse complement strand
AGTGATTTTGGATGAAGTACGTGCTGGCGGGCGTATTCCATTGATTGTTGGTCGCGGCTTAACAGCTAAAGCACGTGCAGCATTGGGATTACCCGCCTCTACAGAGTTCCGCGTACCTGTGAGCCCTCCAGACAATAAAAAAGGGTTCAGCTTGGCTCAGAAGATGGTTGGCCGTGCTTGTGGCCTGCCTGAAGGTCAAGGCGTTCGCCCGGGGACTTATTGTGAGCCCCACATGACAACTGTTGGATCTCAAGATACAACTGGTCCAATGACTCGTGACGAGTTAAAGGACTTGGCTTGCTTAGGATTCTCTTCTGATCTCGTAATGCAATCGTTCTGTCACACCTCTGCCTATCCAAAACCAGTAGATATTCGCACTCAGCATGAATTGCCACCGTTTATGACGAATCGTGGTGGCGTCGCTTTGCGTCCAGGTGATGGTGTGATTCATAGTTGGTTAAACCGCCTCTTGTTACCAGATACCTGCGGTACTGGTGGTGATAGCCATACTCGCTTCCCAATCGGTATTTCATTCCCAGCGGGTTCAGGCTTGGTTGCCTTTGCTGCTGCTACTGGCGTGATGCCATTAGATATGCCGGAGTCTGTATTGATTCGCTTCAAAGGCAAGATGCAGCCCGGCATCACCTTGCGTGATCTCGTGAATGCCATTCCTTTGTATGCAATCAAAAAAGGTTTGCTCACTGTTGAAAAGCAAGGCAAGAAGAATATTTTCTCTGGCCGTATCTTGGAAATAGAAGGTTTGCCTGATCTCAAAGTTGAGCAAGCATTTGAATTGTCTGACGCTTCAGCAGAACGCTCTGCTGGTGGTTGTACAGTGCACCTCAACAAAGAGCCGATCATTGAGTACATGCAATCTAATATCACTTTAATGAAGTGGATGATTGCCAATGGTTACGAAGACAAGCGTACATTAGGTCGCCGCATCAAAGCCATGCAGGCTTGGATTGCAAATCCACAACTCCTTAAAGCTGATGAGAATGCTGATTACGCTGAAATCATTGAAATCAATATCGATGAAATCAAAGAGCCTATTCTTGCCTGCCCTAATGACCCAGATGATGTAAAAGTATTGTCTGAAGTTGCTGGTGAAAAAATCGATGAAGTCTTTATCGGCTCTTGCATGACGAACATTGGCCACTTCCGTGCTGCTGGTCAAGTCTTGCAGGGCAAGAAAGATATGCCAACACGCTTATGGGTTGCTCCTCCTACCAAGATGGACGCCATGGTCTTGATGGAAGAAGGCTACTACGGCATGCTAGGCGCTGCTGGTGCGCGTATGGAGAGCCCTGGTTGCTCTTTATGCATGGGTAACCAAGCTCAGATCCGTAAAGGCTCTACAGCAGTTTCTACATCAACCCGTAACTTCCCTAATCGCTTAGGCATTGATACACGCGTTTTCTTGGCCTCTGCTGAACTTGCTTCAGTAGCGGCCTTGCTTGGACGCTTGCCAACTCCCGCCGAGTACTTGGAGCAAGTTCAGGCACTCAATGCTAAGTCTGCTGAGGTTTATAGATATATGAGCTTCGATAAGCTAAAGTCATTTAGTGATGTAGCCGATACCGTAACAATCTAAAGTCAAAAACCCTCAGATGTATTGGGGAACAAAAAAGGCGATCAATTGATCGCCTTTTTTCTTACCAGCCCAGCCTAAATGACTACTTTAAATCGATAATTTACTTTCTTGGCGTGCGTTTTCACGGGCGATGCCTGATACCCATTTATTGGTTGGCAAACCAGTCTTTTCTAGAATCAGCTTTGCNCTCTTCGAAACTTCTTTCCACTCAACCTCGAGTTTGGGCCCTTTAAAACCAATAGCCACCACATTGCAATCATGTGACTCCGGAAACAGTAGAACTCTATTGTCAAATGCCTCACAGATATTTTGTAAGTTGATGTCAAAACTCTTATGACGTGAAAATAAATTGACCGTCATGACGCCGGTACTTTTCAGAATGTCGTAGCAGCCCTTATAAAAATCAAGCGAACTCGCAGCAGGCCCATCGCAAATAGCGTCATAGAGATCCACCTGTAAAGCATCGTATTGTTTTTGTTGCTTTGCGCTCTGTACGAATACTTTCGCATCGGTTTGTAGTGTTTCTAGGCGACGATCATCATCCGGGGTAAAGAACATACTCCTTGCTGAAATAATCACAGCTGGATTGAGTTCAACAACAGTCGTTTTTACGGCTGGGCAATAACGATGTTGGAATTTAGTTAATGCACCAGTACCAAGACCCAGTTGGGCTACACGCATACCAGGCTGAGTTTCTAGAAACAGTAACCAAGCCATCATCTGCTGGTTGTACTCTAGGTAGATTTCGTCAGGATCGCGAATGCGCATTGCACCCTGAATTAATTCGCTACCAAAGTGCAGATAACGTACGCCGCCGCTTTCAGAAAAGGTTACTGGCTCCATGCCCAAAGACATGGCTTAGTTCGCCCAGCGACGCGCGTTACGGAATAAACGCAGCCATGGGCTTGCGCCATCTGCAACATCTAACCATTCTGGTGGACACCAGCTCATTTGCACAGCACGGAAGACCCTTTCTGGATGCGGCATCATGACCGTAAAACGACCATCAGGGGTGGTAACACCCGTTAAACCACCAGGTGAGCCATTAGGGTTCATGGGATAGGTTTCAGTGGGCTTGCCAAGATTATCTACAAAACGTAACGCTGATAAGCCCTGCTTCTGTAATTGCTCTAAATTACCCTGCTGACTAAAGTTAGCAAAACCCTCACCATGCGCAATCGCGATTGGCAACTGACTACCTTCCATGCCTTGGGTAAAGATGGATGGCGATGCTAATACTTCAGCCATCACGAGGCGGGCTTCATATTGCTCAGATTGATTGCGGGTAAATTTAGGCCAAGCCTCTGCACCAGGAATAATTCCTGAAAGGTTGCTCATCATCTGGCAGCCATTGCAAACGCCCAATGCAAAACTATCTTGGCGATTAAAGAAGGCTGAGAACTGATCGCGTAATTGCTGGTTAAACAGAATGGTTTTGGCCCATCCCTCACCAGCTCCCAAGACGTCGCCATAACTGAAGCCACCACAAGCAATTAAGCCGCGGAAATCATCTAGCTTTGCCATGCCGGCGAGCAAGTCAGACATGTGCACGTCGTAGCTATCAAAACCAGCCCAGTTCACGGCATACGCCATTTCAACATGAGAGTTAACGCCCTGCTCACGCAGAATTGCAACCTTAGGGCGAATATTCTTTTGAATAAATGGTGCAGCAATATCTTCTGACGGATTAAATGTCAGCTTCGGTGACATGCCAGGGTCAGCAAGATCGTCTAATAAATTGAACTCGCTATCGGCACAGGCGGGGTTATCACGTAGGCGCGCAATTTGATAGCTGGTGTTGGCCCACATCTTTTGNAGAACNTCTCTGGGCTCAGCAAAGATATTTTTAGCATCGCGCCAAATNTCAATACGGCCATTGGTATTGGGTTTNCCGATGACATGACTGTAAGCGCTAAGGCCAAGCTTNCGCAAGACTGCAAACACNGCATCTCTATCTTCTCTGCGCACCTGAATTACGGCGCCTAATTCTTCATTAAACAAGGCTCGTATTGTTTGTTCGTGGCGGCGACCTGAAACTTGCTGCGCCCAATTCTTTGCATCTCCATGATCTGGTTCTTGGCCAACATCTACAGCAATCATGTCTACATTTATAGAGATACCGCAATGAGAGGCAAATGCCATCTCAGCAATACAGGCTAGCAAACCACCATCAGAGCGGTCGTGATACGCCAGCAATTTGTTTTCTTTGCGCAGCTCAATAATGGCAGCAGCTAGCGCTTTGAGATCTTCTGGGTGATCTACATTCGGAGCTACCTTGCCAGATTGATTGAGAACTTGAGCAAGGATGCTACCCGCCATACGATTCTTGCCACGACCAAGGTCAATCAAGATCAGCTCGGTTTCTAAAGCCTCGCCCTTGGCATCTTTTAATGTCAAAGCAGGCGTTAAGGTCTTGCGTACATCGATGACAGAAGCGAATGCAGAAATAATTGCGGAAACCGGTGAAACCACTTTCTTGGACTGATCACCATCACGCCATTCTGTTGCCATAGATAAAGAATCTTTACCAACTGGAATAGAGATTCCCAATGCCGGGCAAAGATCCATACCAATTGCTTGAACAGAGTCATAGAGCTTCGCATCTTCACCGGGTGCGCCGCATGCTGCCATCCAGTTGGCTGATAACTTGATGTCTTGCAAACTGGTGATATCAGCCGCCAATAAATTGGTTAAGGCCTCACCAACAGCCATACGTGCGGCAGCAGGAGCATCAATGACGGCTAAAGGAGTTCTCTCACCCATGGTCATCACTTCACCGCGATAACCTTTGTAGTCCATCATTGTGACGGCGCAATCTGCGACGGGCACTTGCCAAGGACCAACGAATGGGTCACGAGAATTTAAGCCGCCAACGGTTCTATCGCCAATCGTGATTAAGAATGACTTACTTGCCACAGTTGGTTGTTGTAACACCCAGGCAATACACTGCGCTAAATCAGCATCAGTAACGTTGAGCTCAGTAAATTCTTGCTGAACACGCTTAACATCGCGGTGCATGCGTGGTGGTTTACCCAACAACACATCCATTGGCATGTTGATTGGCAAGGCTGCATCAGTTCCAGATTCCTGCTTGCTATCAGTCAATAGAAGTTGACGCTCATCGGTAGCTTCGCCAACGACAGCAAATAAGCAACGCTCACGCTCGCATAAAGACTTCAATAGATCCAAATCTTTAGAGTCAATGGCGAGAACATACCGTTCTTGAGACTCATTGCACCAAATTTCCGCAGGACTCATGCCGCTCTCTTCGAGCGGAATGTTGCGTAATTTAAATTTCGCACCTAAGCCAGCACCATCAGCCAACTCGGGAAAAGCATTGGATAAACCGCCTGCCCCAACATCGTGTATAGAAACAATCGGATTGTTTTGGCCCATTGCGCGGCAAGCATTAATCACTTCTTGTGCACGGCGTTCCATTTCTGGATTGCCGCGCTGGACGGAATCAAAATCCAGATCTGCAGTATTGGTACCAGTTGCCACAGAACTGCCGGTAGCGCCACCCATACCAATGCGCATTCCAGGTCCACCTAACTGAATTAATAGATGGCCAGCTTGAATCGGTTTTTTATGGGTATGAATGGAATCAATGCTGCCAATACCGCCGGCGATCATGATGGGCTTGTGATATCCACGGCGAGTNCCATCTAAAGTTTGCTCAAACACACGGAAATAACCACCCAAAATGGGACGGCCAAACTCATTATTAAAAGCAGCTCCACCCAAAGGACCGTCGATCATGATCTGCAATGGTGTAGCAATACGCTCTGGCTTACCGTACTTCTCAGTCTCCCAAGGCAAATCAGTGCCGGGGATATTTAAATTGGATACCGAGAAGCCTGTGAGGCCTGCTTTAGGGCGTCCGCCTATACCGGTAGCACCCTCATCTCGTATTTCTCCACCAGCGCCTGTAGAGGCTCCGGGAAATGGTGCAATCGCCGTTGGGTGATTGTGGGTTTCCACCTTCATCAAGGTATGCACTAAGCGCGTATCTTTTTCATAGCGCTGATCTTTGCCTTGCGGCACCCAAGTCTCAGATTCACAACCTTCCATGATGGCGGAGTTATCTGAGTAAGCAACGATAGTGCCTTCGGGGCGAAGCTGATGGGTATTACGGATCATGGCAAACAAGGAAAGCTCTTGATCATTGCCGTCAATCGTCCATGAAGAATTAAAAATCTTATGGCGACAGTGTTCGCTATTTGCCTGGGCAAACATGATGAGTTCAACATCACTTGGATTGCGCTCTAGACGTATAAAATTCTCTGTGAGGTAAGAAACCTCATCATCAGATAAAGCAAGGCCCAACTCTTGGTTCGCTTTGTCTAGTGCAACCCTTCCTTCTGTCAATACTGGAATGCGCAAGAGCGGACGATCTGCCAAAGTTTGGTACAAAGCTTGAGCCTGATCTGTGCTGTCAACAACAGCTTCTGTCATCCGATCATGAATAGCTGCCAAAACAATATTTGTTTGGGTTTGGGTTAATTCTTTTTTAGATTGCCATGCAAACTGAACGCCACGTTCAATCCGGAGCACGTTCAAGGCGCATTGACGCGCAATGTCAGTAGCTTTACTAGCCCATGGCGATACCGTGCCAAATCTAGGGATGACGACTGCGTCTTCACAAAGCTTAGATCCTTTACTAAACCATGAGTTTCCCGACTTTAACTTTGATACGAAAGGCTGTCCGTAGGTTAAAAGGCTAGCAAGAATTTCTTGATTTTTGACATCGAGATCTGATTCAGACCAGATGAAGTGGAGATACTGAGCCTCAATAGACTCGAGTTCAACACCTTGGGCCGCTAGGGATGCTAAAAGACGCTGTTGGCGGAAGGCTGAGAGGGCATCAGCCCCAGGCAAGAAACGGAAAAATGACATGCCTAGATTATAAGGTTTTGATCAGACCAATCGCCCAGCCTGAAGCTGAAACTGACGACTGCATTGAGCTGCTAAGGCTGGGTCATGAGTCACCAAGACAAGTGTCGAGTTACATTCCCGATTGAGCTCGAATAAAAGCTCTATTACCCTGCTTCCGCTAGCCTCATCCAAGCTACCGGTAGGTTCATCGGCAAACAAGATGGCGGGCTTGCTGATAAAGGCTCTGGCTAGGGCTACGCGCTGTTGCTCCCCACCAGAAAGTGTCTTTGGAAAATGCTGTAGCCGGTGAGACAGCCCCACCTTATCAAGCCAATATTGAGCCTGAGTTCGGGTGCTGGCTAAATCAAGTCCCAAGATCTCTGCTGGCAACATGACGTTTTCCAGAGCATTTAGGTGCGGAAGTAGCTGGAAGGACTGAAAAACAAAGCCTGTATGTAAGCTACGCAACTTAGCCCGGCCATCCTCATCTAAGACATTGAGGCTTTGCCCCATCAAACAAACCTCACCCTCAGTCGGTGTATCAAGGCCAGCCAGAAGACTCAACAGCGTGCTTTTGCCAGAGCCGGAGGCGCCAATAATTGCTACACTCTCGCCCGATTCAATATCAAAGCTAATGTCGTGCAAAATGGATAAAGAATCGTCATTAGCAAAAACAGTCTTGCCTAGTTTTGTGACGCTAATTGTTTTTAATAAACTGCTCATTACTTATCTTTTTCCACTNACCTCAGAATCATGAAGCGATTTCACAAACCCTGTAATGCGTTGAGAACGTCACTTTTAGTGGGTCTATTTTGCCTGTTTATTGGATTTAACTCCTGGGCGCAAACAAACCCGGTCATTTTGGTGATGGGCGATAGTCTGTCTGCTGAATATGGCTTGCCTCGTGGTTCTGGCTGGGTCAACCTACTTCAGCAGCAATTAGCGAAGGANGGAAGTCCGTGGTCTGTCTTCAATGCCAGTATCAGCGGTGAAACAAGCTCTGGAGGGCTTGCTCGAATGGGTGATTTACTCAAGCAAAAGAAACCTGGTCTAGTGNTGCTTGAGCTTGGCGCAAATGATGCATTGAGAGGCTTGCCAATAGCAGAATCAGAAAACAATCTTCGCAAGATGATTCAGATGAGTAAAAAGTCCGGTGCAAAAGTCTTGTTGTTTGGCATGCAGATACCTCCTAATTATGGCAAACGGTACACAAAGCAATTTCGTGATCTGTATTCAACACTGGCAACCCAAGAAGGCATTACATTACTACCCTTCTTTCTGAGTGGGGTTGCCGATAAGNCTGAGTTATTCCAGGCTGATCGCCTTCATCCTAATGTAGAAGCTCAAAACATTCTCTACAAAAACGTATGGGGCTCTATGGCCCCATACAAAAATATGCTTAAAGATTAGGCTTAAGTCTTAGCTACCAGCACTACCCGAAGACATTGGCTTGAGTGGATTGATCACCTTAACACCTGCAGCATCACGCCAATAAGCCATGAATCCCGCAAACTCTGCTTGAGCGCTCAGGGCTTGTATCTGCTGTGCTTGCGCCTGATGAATTTTGGCATCACCACCAGAAGGTTGGCGGACTTGAGCAACTCTGTAGATGCTGGCACCTACGCCGGGATTGGAAACAGAAACAACTGCCGGTAATTTATCCGCGTTCACAGACATAACTTCATCCATGGCTTGGCCAAGCAAATTGCCTGGCTTATTGCGGGATACCCAAATTGGGCTAGCGAATCCAGTTGAATTCTGAGGATCTTTTTCAAGTGCAGAAAATTTCTCTGCGGCCGAAGCAACAGCTAATTTCTCAGCAGCGCGCTGACTTACCTGGCGCCTTACTTCAGCTGCAACATCCTTAAAAGGCAATGTTTGAGCTGGGTGGAAAGTGACCACTCGAGCCGAGACAAACACACCAGGTGAAGTTTGTACCGCTTCAGTATTGCGCTTGTTTTTTAGAGCTTCATTACCAAACAAAGACTGGATCACTTTTGGGTTGCTCAGGGGATNGTCTTTACCTAAACTCGCAATGCCTCCACGAGTTACATTCTTTTGAGACTGAACACTTAACTTCAATTTATCCGCAGCTGGTTTTAAGCTGTCTGATTGGTCATAAGTCATATTGGCAAACTGATCAGCTCGCTCGCCAAAAACCTTAGCATCTTCTTTTGGGTCGGCTTTAAGAACGATGTATTCAATATCAATAAATTCTGGGCTCTCGAATAATCTAGTATTGGCATCGTAGAAGGCTTGCAGCTCTTCTGGACTTGGGTTTACTTTGCTTAAGTAGTCTTTAGCGTTAAATTGCAATACCTGCACTGCACGCTCTGTCTCATACAAGGACGAAATTGCCTCTGAAATCTTGGGGCTAGCAAGTTCAGTACGAGAAACGGAGCCAACCAATTGTTGGATCTTTAAATCAAAACTTTGGCCAGCATAAAACTGTTCTTCATTCATGCCATTNCTTGCCAAGAGCTGCTTGAAGCGTAGNTCATCAAAGCTTCCATCTTGGCGATAGAGTGCGCGAATTTGCGGAATATTTTGCAANCTTTTAATGAGTGCCTCTTTGCCGACTTGCAGGTGCAAATCGTAAACAGCAAAGCCTAGAATGCGTTGCTGCATGAGTTCATTCAAAATAGCTTGGCGGAACTGTAGGCTTTGTGCAATTTGGGCATTCCCACCAACCCGTTCAGCTTGACGCTTAGCAGCAGACTCTACNTCTTGCGCGGTGATGGCCTTGCCATTGATTTTGACGATATCAGTCTCTTTATCCATAAAACCGGAATAACTAGAAATACCAAACATCACAAAGGACGGAACAATGAAGAGCATCAAAACGAGTTGAAGAATCTTTTGGTGCTTACGTACGGTATCAAACATGAGTTAGTCGCTGGGAAATAAAGTCGATGATGCAGTGTACTAGGCGTTGAGATCTAGAGCAGCTAGTTGGCCTAAAAAGCGATGAAGAATCTTGGTGGGCGCTGACGGGTTCGAACCGCCGACATTCTGCGTGTAAGGCAGACGCTCTACCAACTGAGCTAAGCGCCCCAAAATTACTACAGGGAGAATTGTAACTCAAAGGNCTAGNGAAAAGGCAGGGTTCCCTGATCCATCAACCTAAGAGGATGTAATGGAGCCTGGAACCCTTTGGGACTAATGCTTCAAAACCTCAGCACCAGCCGTTTTTTCATTAGCCTTGCTCGCCTCGGCAGCTTTTTTAGCCAGCTCCTCTGGGGTCGGATCGGGCAATGCTTGGGGCATGCGTTCTAAGGCAAGCTCTAGCACCTTATCAATCCAGCGAACCGGAACAATCTCAATCGCATTCTTAACATTNTCTGGAATTTCGATCANATCCTTCACGTTTTCCTCAGGAATTAGGGCAAGCTTAATGCCACCACGATGGGCCGCTAATAGCTTTTCCTTAAGTCCGCCAATTGGTAATACTTCACCGCGCAAGGTAATTTCACCGGTCATCGCAACATCGGAGCGAATGGGAATGCCCGTCAATACGGAAACCAAAGCAGTTGTAATGGCAATGCCTGCTGAAGGACCATCTTTTGGTGTGGCGCCATCCGGAAAGTGAATGTGAATGTCTTTCTTTTCGAAAGCTTCATCTGCGATGCCAAGGCGTCTTGCGCGCGAGCGAACCACAGTACGCGCAGCTTCAACCGATTCCTTCATGACATCACCAATGGAGCCAGTACGAGTGATAACACCTTTACCAGACATCACTGCCGCTTCAATCGTTAACAAATCACCACCAACTTCTGTCCAAGCTAAACCGGTTACTTGACCCACTTGGTTCTCTTTTGCNGCCAAACCAAAGTCGTACATGCGAACCGATAAGAACTTCTCGAGATTGTCAGCGTTAACCACAATCGGTGCAGCTTCTTTCTTCAAGAGCAAAAGCTTGACCACTTTACGACAAATTTTGCTAATCTCGCGTTCCAAGGACCGGACGCCGGCTTCACGCGTGTAATAACGGATCATGCTACGAACAGCGCTTTCCTCAATCTTTAACTCATCTTTTTCAAACCGTTATTTTTGATTTGTTTGGGAATGAGGTAATTGACGGCAATATTGCTCTTCTCATCTTCCGTATAACCAGCCAGACGAATGATTTCCAGGCGATCTAATAATGGGCCGGGAATATTCAATGAGTTAGCCGTTGCCACAAACATCACATCAGATAGATCAAAATCAACCTCTACATAGTGATCTTGGAANGTGTGGTTTTGCTCTGGATCTAACACCTCTAATAAAGCGCTAGCAGGATCGCCGCGGAAGTCCATNCCCATCTTATCTACTTCATCAAGCAAGAACAGTGGATTACGGACGCCNACCTTGGTNAGGCTCGTCAAGATCTTGCCNGGCATAGACCCGATATAGGTGCGACGGTGACCGCGAATCTCNGATTCATCGCGCACGCCACCCAAGGCCATNCGAACAAACTTACGGTTGGTAGCACGTGCAATAGATTGACCTAAAGAAGTCTTACCAACACCAGGAGGGCCAACTAAACACAGAATTGGAGCTTTCACACGATCAACACGTTGTTGAACTGCGAGGTACTCCAAAATACGTTCTTTAACTTTATCTAAACCGTAGTGATCTTCATCCAANACTTTTTCAGCATTAGTGAGATCGTTATTAATCTTGCTTTTTTTCTTCCAAGGTAAATTCACCAAGGTATCGATGAAGTTCCGAATCACCGTTGCCTCAGCAGACATTGGTGACATGAGCTTGAGTTTCTTTAACTCTGATTCGGCTTTTTTCAGCGCCTCTTTAGGCATGCGAGCAGCTTTAATACGCTTCTCGAGCTCCTCAAGATCNGCACCCTCTTCACCCTCNCCTAATTCTTTTTGAATGGCTTTGACTTGCTCATTCAAGTAATACTCGCGTTGACTCTTTTCCATTTGGCGCTTCACGCGTCCACGGATACGTTTCTCTACTTGCAAAATATCAATTTCACTTTCGAGGTCCGCCAAAAGGCTTTCTAGCCTTTGAACAACATCGGTCATCTCCAACAGTTTTTGTTTTTGCTCTAACTTGACAGGCAAATGTGCACAGATGGTATCGGCTAAGCGACTCGGATCATCGATGCCACCCAAGGAAGACAGGATTTCCTGAGGTACTTTTTTGTTTAGTTTTACGTACTGATCAAACTGGGCCATGATGGCGCGACGCAATGCTTCAGTTTCATGTGCATCTAATGTTGCAATGGGAGTTGGTGTCGCTTCACAGGCAAAGTAGCCCTGGCTATCTTCAATTTGGCTCACCTCAGCCCGCTGAACACCTTCCACGAGGACCTTAACGGTGCCATCAGGCAATTTAAGCATTTGCAAGATGTTAGCGATACAACCGACTTCATAGAGGTCTTCGACGCTCGGCTCATCCTTGGCGGCCGTCTTCTGGGCTACCAACAATACGTTTTTACCGGTTTCCATAGCGGCCTCTAGGGCTTTAATGGATTTTGGGCGACCCACAAACAATGGGATCACCATATGGGGAAAGACAACTACATCCCGTAAAGGCAGCAATGGCAGCTGAATCGGTTCAGAGGGTAGTAATAAGTGGCCAGGCATGGGGCAAATCCTCCAAAGTAGTCAATTCTCATAAAGTTCTCTAAATAGCAAAAACACTAAATAGAGACATTATTAAGAGATAGCATACTACCTATATGGGCTTGACCCAGGAAAAAACAAGGGGGTGAAATGCGAAAAATGCCCGAAAAAAGGGACAAAACAGCAAAAAAACCTTAAAAATTAAGCTTTTTTGCTCAAATCTTCATGTTCTACATCTTGCTTGTAGACCAAAAGTGGTTTTCCGCCTTCTTGAATGCTAGATTCGTCGATAACGACCTTTTGAACATTCTTCAAGGATGGCAAGTCGTACATCACATCCATTAATGAACCCTCAAGGATGGATCGCAGGCCGCGAGCACCTGTTTTACGCGCAATGGCCTTCTTAGCAATTGCTGAGAGGGCCTCTACTCGGACTTCAAGTTCAGCACCTTCCATGGTTAAAAGCGCTTGATATTGCTTTACCAAAGCATTTTTTGGCTCTGTCAGAATCTGAATTAAAGCTTCCTCATCCAATTGCGCCAAAGTGGTTACCACTGGTAAGCGGCCAATCAGCTCTGGGATTAAGCCNAATTTAATCAAATCCTCTGGCTCAACTTCAACTAGCAAATCACTCACGCCACGATCATCTTTACCCGGGACNGTTGCATTNAAGCCNATACCGGTTTTTGCAGTACGTTGTTGAATGACNTTTTCAAGACCATCAAAAGCGCCACCACAAATGAAGAGGATGTTAGTCGTATCCACAGGCAAGAAATCCTGATTAGGATGCTTGCGTCCGCCTTGCGGGGGAATGGAAGCCATAGTACCTTCGACTAATTTCAGAAGAGCCTGTTGAACACCCTCTCCTGAAACGTCACGAGTAATCGATGGATTATCTGACTTACGCGAGATCTTATCGATCTCATCNATGTACACAATGCCACGCTGCGCTTTTTCGACGTTGTAGTCNCAAGCTTGCAGTAGCTTCTGAATAATATTTTCGACATCTTCACCTACGTAACCAGCCTCGGTCAATGTAGTTGCATCCGCCATGACAAAAGGCACGTCCAACATGCGAGCCAAAGTTTGGGCAAGCAGGGTTTTGCCAGAGCCCGTTGGTCCGATCAGCAAAATATTGCTCTTTGCTAATTCAACACCATCAACCATTGCCTTTGCGGGCTTCTTGGATTCTTTTTTATCTACTGCTTCGGTAGGTTTGCCATCCTTGTCTAACTTCTCTTTTTTAGGCTTAGGCAAATACTGTAAGCGCTTGTAATGGTTATAAACCGCTACAGCCAAAGTCTTTTTGGCTTGGTCTTGACCAATAACGTATTGATCTAAATTTTCACGAATCTGATGAGGTGTTGGCAATGCGTCATCGCCTTCACTCTTAGGCAGCTTGGCAATCTCTTCTTGAATGATGTCAGTACATAAATCGATGCACTCATCACAGATAAAAACAGATGGTCCAGCAATCAGTTTTTTTACCTCATGCTGACTCTTGCCGCAGAAAGAGCAATACAGTGTTTTATCTGAACTGCTTGTAGAGGTTGTATCGCTCAAGTGGGATGCCTAACTAATGTAATTTCTATGCAAGCTTATGGACGTTTTTCAATGACTTTATCAATCAAGCCATAGTCACGCGCTTGTTCTGCTGACATAAAGTTATCGCGGTCTGTATCTTTTGCAATCGTCTCCATAGATTGGCCCGTACGATCTGCCAAAATTTGATTGAGACGCTCACGCAAATACAAGATCTCACGTGCTTGAATTTCGATATCGGAAGCCTGGCCGCGTGCTCCACCTAAAGGCTGATGAATCATCACGCGAGAATTTGGCAAGGCATAACGCTTACCCTTCTCACCAGCNCACAATANGAAAGCACCCATGCTCGCAGCCATACCCATACACAAAGTACTNACGTGCGGCTTGATAAATTGCATCGTATCGTAAATAGCCAANCCTGCAGAAACAGANCCGCCAGGAGAATTGATATACAGAGAAATTTCTTTATCTGGATTTTCACTCTCAAGAAATAANAACTGGGCAATAACCAAGTTTGCAGTTTGATCATTGACTTCGCCAACCAAGAATACAACGCGTTCTCTTAAAAGGCGGGAGTAAATGTCATAGGCACGCTCACCTCGACCAGAGGTCTCGATCACCATAGGAACCAAACCCAAACCTTTGGGCTCTAAATTCTCAAACTGAAAATGATTCTGGTTCATGTCATTGCGCCTTATTCAATCAATTTAATTTGCTAAGCTCTTCGAAGCTAACGGCCTTCTCATTTACCTTAGCAAGTGATGTGAAGTATTTAATTACGTTATCTTCAAGTACCAAGTTCTCAATATCCTTGAGACGGCTTGGNTTGCTATAGAACCAGCGTACCACTTCTTTTGGGTCTTCATAAGTAGCNGCTTGCTCATCAATCTCAGCCTTGATTTGGTCAGCGGTAGCTTTCAAATCCTTTTGCTTAACCAGATCGCCCAAAATCAAACCAAGACGTACACGCTTAGTAGCTTGTTCGGCAAACATTTCAGGAGGGATCGGAGCATCTTTGGCATTCGGAATGCCACGCTGCATGAGATCTTGACGCGCGGATTCAACTAAACGCTCTTGCTCTGAAGCAATTAAGGACTTAGGAACATCCAATTCGCAGTTCTTATCAATTTGGTCCATTACTTCATTTTTCAACAAAGAAGTNATACGACGCTTTACTTCGCGATCTAAGTTTTCTTTAACTTCTTCGCGCATCTTGGCAACGCCGCCTTCAGTAACNCCTAATGACAATGCAAAATTGTCATCAACCGTTGGCAGGTGTGCCCAGTTCACTTGTTTAACGGTGATGGTGAACTCTGCAGTTTTGCCAGCAACATCTTTGCCATGGTAATCAGCTGGGAAGCTCAATGGGAAAGTTTTGCTCTCACCGGATTTCAAGCCCAGGGTTGCAGCTTCAAATTCTGGAAGCATGCGACCTTCACCTAAAACATACTCAAAGTTCTCTGCCTTACCGCCAGCAAATTCAACGCCGTCAATCTTNCCTACGAAGTCAATAATTGCTTGGTCGCCAGCTTGGGCCGCAGTATTTGCGCCGCCATCGCCATGAGGACCANCCTCACCACGTGGGTGGTAATGCACTTGTTGCTTACGCAGCACGTCTAATGCGCGATCAATTTCAGCATCCGCAATAGTCGTTGTGTACTTGGTTACTTCCGCTTTGCTGAAGTCGCCAATTTTGACTTCCGGCAGCACTTCAAAGTAAGCATCAAAAACGATCTTGTCAGCATCTAACTCGCTCTTTGGCTCAAGGCGTGGTTGGCCAGCAAGTAGGATGCCTTCTTTTTGACTGAGCTCAAAAAATAATTCAGAGGCTTTATCAAATTGGATTTCAAAATCCACTTGCATGCCGTATTGTTTTTCAACCATATTCTTCGGAACTTTGCCTGGACGAAAGCCAGCCACTTTCATGGTCTTACCAACTTTTGCCAAACGGGCCTCACGCGCTTTTGCCAAATCGGCACGAGCGAATTCCAAAGTCATTTTGCGGTCTAGTTGACCTAAATTTTCTATCTGCACAGCCATTCTCGTCTCTTCATTGAAATCAGGATATGTGAAGCCCAAGCCAAGTAGCTAACTTGTGGTGCGAGGAGGGGGACTCGAACCCCCACACCATTTCTGGCGTCAGGACCTAAACCTGGTGCGTCTACCAATTTCGCCATCCTCGCGAATTCCGCAAACGCTACCGAGCTTAAACTTCACTCTAAAGACGCTAATTCTACAATGCCCAGCGTATTTAGAGGATTCTGCAGACCTCGGCGAATGACGGACGGGGTTGTCTAGGCATCAAACTGGCGCTATTGCCATAGCCAATATTGAGTAAAAAGTTCACTTTTACCCTTCCATCAGGGAAAAACTCCGCATTCACCTTATCAGCNTCAAACCCACTCATNGCACCGCAATCAAGGCCNAGCGCCCTCACTGCCATCGTTAGATAAGCACCCTGCAACGCTGAATTNCGAAAAGCGGTTGATTCGATATAAGCATCNTTACCCACAAACCAGCTTTTGGCATCAACATGGGGAAATAATTTTGGCAACTGTTCATAGAAGTCCAAATCCATCCCAATGATGGCNGTAACAGGAGCTGCACGTGTTTTCTCNAGATTGCCCGGNGTAACGCAAGCCAGCAAGCGCTCTTTTGCTTGGGGGCTTTTGATAAANAGAAATCTGGCTGGATTGCAATTAACAGAGGTCGGAGCAAATTTAAGCAGCTCGTAGAGATCCTTAATTTGCTCGTCCGTGACAGGCTTATCTTGCCAAGAGTTGTGCGTGCGAGCATCAATGAAAAGTTGAGATAAAGCACTCTGCTCGAGGCTCTGACTAATAGCCATAGATAACTCCGTATATAAAAGTAAAAAAGATTAGGATTTGTACAGCAAGGCAACGGCATGAACCGCAATGCCCTCACCTCTACCAAGATGACCAAGAGATTCATTGGTTTTTGCCTTGAGATTGACATGACTTGCGGTCACGCCTAAATCCTCAGCGATGTTATGAACCATCTCTGGTAAAAAGTTTGCGAGCTTGGGCTTTTGACAGATGATGGTGGCATCGACGTTCCCGATATGAAAACCAGCAGCTTGAACTTTTTGTAATGCAGCGCGTAACAAGATACGACTATCCATGTCTTTGTAGCGCGGATCATTATCTGGAAACAGTTGGCCGATGTCGTTTAACCCTGCAGCGCCAAGCAATGCATCCGTCAGCGCATGCAATAAGGCATCTGCATCAGAATGGCCTAATAAGCCCATTTCATATGGGATGTGCACACCACCTAAAATCAGTTTTCGGTCTACAACTAGCGCATGCACGTCATAGCCCTGCCCGATGCGAAATTGTGGGATGTGTGGTGCAGTTGTCATGGTAATTTGTTCTTCTGGCGATTTTATGATGGCTGGCGAGCTGACTGGAGAAGTGTATGCATCAACTCCCAATCGGCTGGATGAGTGACTTTAAAGTTGCGCATGGCACCTTCAACCAACAGCGGTTTTAAACCGGTTAGCTCCATAGCGCTAGCCTCGTCTGTAATGTCAGCCTCCATGCGAATGCCGTCTTCCAGTGCATCGTGTAACTTCTTGACCGGGAACATCTGTGGCGTTTGGGCTTGCCATAGGTGATTACGAGAGATGGTTTTCTCGACATGCGCGTAGCTACCAGCAAGAGCAGAATTCAGATCAGCAAGCTTTAAGGTATCGGCTACAGGCAAAGCTAAAAGGCCTCCGCCATTGGACGGCGTTACAGCCTTGATCAATTTTTGGATTAAGTGAGTTGAGATTCCAGGACGAGCGGCATCATGAACCAACACCCAATCCGATTCAGAAATACCAGAGCTCAACATCGCTGCCAAAGTATTTCTAACGGTTTCTTGTCTGGTGGGTCCACCAGTTGGTAAAAAATGGAGTGGTGTATCGCTCGCTACCAAACGGCCAAGAATAGGGTTATCGATAAACCCAGGATTAACACCCACCCAAACTGACTGTATTTCTGGGGTCTGGCAAAAAGCCTCGATCGCATAAGCCAGCATTGGCCTGCCTGCAAGCTCCTGGAACTGCTTTGGGAGATCTCCTCCCAGGCGTGAACCCGTACCTGCTGTAGGCAGCAAAGCGTGGCATTGAGGTAGCGATTGATTTCCAGAACTCATGCCTGATTCTATAATGAGCACAGATGTCTGATGCATTAAATCCAGTACCCCCCATACCCGCTCCACGGGCTGGGCAGCGCTTTACCTTTTCGGGACTGATTGGATCGGCGGATGCGGCCCTGATCGCCCAGTCTGCCCTGCGCTACCGGGGTAATTTTTCTGTCATGGTGGTTTTTTGTGCCCATGCTCAAGATGCACAGCGTCTTCTAGAAGAAATTCCTGCCTTTGCACCACAACTCAAGACAAGGCTTTTGCCTGACTGGGAAATTCTCCCCTACGATCACTTTTCACCTCATCAAGATCTGGTCTCTGAGCGCTTAGCCACCTTATATGAACTCCTCAATGGAAGCTGTGACATTGTTCTTGTACCAGTCACAACCGCCCTTCAGAGGCTCGGGCCTCCTGGGTTCCTATCAGGACATACCTTCTTCTTTAGACAGGGTGATAAGCTCAATGAAGCAGCCCTAAAGCTACAACTTCAACAGGCTGGCTATGATCCCGTCAGCGCCGTGATGCGCCCTGGGGAATACAGCATCCGTGGTGGCTTAATCGATTTATTTCCAATGGGCTCTAGTCTGCCCTATCGCTTGGATTTATTTGGTGACGAAATTGAACAAATCCGTGCCTTTGACCCTGATACTCAACGCAGTTTGTATCCAGTCAAAGAGGTGCGACTACTGCCTGGTCATGAGTTCCCCTTTGATGACAACTCTAGAACAGCATTCCGAAGCCGTTGGAGGGAGGTCTTTGAAGGCGATCCAACTCGCTGCTCGATCTACAAAGACGCCAATTTAGGAATACCGAGTGCAGGTATCGAATCATATCTCCCACTCTTTTTCGATGAATCTTCCAATTTATTCGATTACTTCCCACGTTCAGGCGATCCTGTCTGGCTTCTTAGCATTGGGGATGTCGAGGAATCGATCCAGGGCTTCTGGAAGGACACTGTCCAAAGATATGAATTCTTAAAACATGATCTCGATAGACCCATTCTTCCGCCAAAAGAATTGTTTCTTGATGCTGATGAGTTCTTTATTCAACTTAAACCGAATGCACGCTTAGTTCTCAATCGAGAAACAAACGAGTCGCCTCAGTTCTTGCCAGTACCTGATATTGCAGTTCATCGACGCGATGCTGATCCTATTCATCGCCTGCGCAATGTGGTTGCACAAGAAAAAATTCGTGTTTTGGTTTGCAGCGATAGTGCTGGTCGAAAAGAATCCATTCGCCAATTGCTTGATGAAAGTAATGCTGTCGCTGGTCAGGATGGTAAACCTCTATATCCATTGAAACCAGAGGGATTCGAGAGTATTGCTGATTTTATAAAGAGTGAATCCCTATTTGGTTTGGTTACAGCATCGCTTTTTAATGGCTTTTCTTGGCCATCTGAAAATTTACTCGTTATCACTGAGGCAGAATTATTTACCTCGACTGCAAGACAACGACGTAAAGGAAAAACGAGCGAGAGCGCTGATCCTGACATGCTCTTTAAAGATTTGTCAGAGCTTAAAATTGGCGATCCTGTAGTTCATTCTGATCACGGNATTGGCCGCTATCAAGGTTTGGTATTGCTCAATGTAGNGCCACCAAAACAAGCGCCGATCTTTGAAGAGTTCTTGCACCTCGTTTATGCGCGAGAAGCTACCTTGTACGTNCCAGTACAGCAATTACAAATGGTCACACGATATGCAGGCTCAGATCCTGACTCCGCACCACTGCATCAACTGGGATCTGGTCAATGGGATAAAGCCAAGCGTAAGGCTGCGCAACAAATTCGTGACACTGCAGCAGAGTTACTGAGCCTTTACGCAGCGCGTGCAATTCGTAAAGGTCATGCCTTTGAGTATTCAAGCCATGACTATGAAGCGTTTGCTGAAAGCTTTGGCTTCGAAGAAACACCCGACCAGGCCAATGCGATTACGGCAGTGATTGGCGATATGACTAGCGGAACACCAATGGATCGCTTAGTTTGTGGTGATGTGGGCTTTGGCAAAACAGAGGTCGCATTACGAGCCAGTTTCATAGCGGTGATGGGGGGTAAGCAAGTTGCTATTTTGGCCCCAACTACCCTGCTAGCTGAACAACACGTTGCTACGTGGAAAGATCGCTTTGCTGATTGGCCAGTACGAATTGTTGAACTCTCTCGCTTCAAAACCACTAAAGAGATCAACGCCGCACTTGAAGCGATTGCTAAGGGAGATGCCGACATCATTATTGGTACACACAAACTCTTATCCAAAGAGACTCAATTTGCTAACCTAGGTCTGGTGATTGTTGATGAGGAACATCGCTTTGGCGTTCGCCAAAAGGATGCCTTGAAAGCATTGCGCGCTGAAGTTGATATTTTGACATTAACGGCCACGCCGATTCCGAGAACCCTTGGAATGGCGATGGAAGGATTGCGCGAATTTTCTATCATTGCTACAGCTCCGCAAAAGCGTTTAGCAATCAAGACTTTTGTGCGCCGCGAGGGTGAAGGTGTTATACGTGAAGCAGTACTTCGGGAAATTAAACGTGGTGGACAGGTTTACTTTCTCCATAACGAAGTTGAAACTATACAAAATCGCAAGCATACATTACAAGAGCTCATTCCTGAAGCCAGTATTAGCG
>Ga0007877_1000023_pt1 | contig 28474 bp, 36 predicted proteins | sample CryBogCBH12Jul09_FD_54998 | JGI IMG/M metagenome (GOLD analysis project Ga0007877, IMG submission 54998) | Freshwater microbial communities from Crystal Bog, Wisconsin, USA - CBH12Jul09 | ecosystem: Environmental > Aquatic > Freshwater > Lake | place: Crystal Bog, Wisconsin, USA | collected... | reverse complement strand
CAAAATAAGACCATCAATTTTTTGTGCAATTGCACTTGGTGAAGTAAGATCAGATGGTGTTAAAGTTGATGTATTGGTTAAATTTATAGCAACTTGCGTTCCTGTGATACTACTAAAATCCAATATCGCATTGTCACCTAGCAAAGACTGATTCCCAAGATTAACAGTTATGCCAGGACTGCAAAGATATGTACCTTGAGGAATGTAAACAGTTTGGTTGGTTGCCAAAGCCGCACTCAAAGCTGTGTAGTTAGCCGCCGCTGTTCCGCTTGTAGAAAAGCCATAATCAAGGGCATTTACATAAGCACCGTTGATCATTGAATAAGAGACTTTGGTCAAAGACATAATTGTTCCTTAAATTAAGCAGTTGCCCAAGGCAAAGCAGGTTTAATTACAGTAGGGTTAATTTGAGCAGCTAAGTCAGCATTGATAGCTGATTCAATAGCTTCTTGATTGACACCATTAGACCAGCACCAGCCAATCACTTGAGCTTTAGTAAGTTGAGCAAAAGGCGTAAAAGAACCATTAACTTCTGGTTCTGGAAATGTGCAACTACTGTAAATGCTGCTGTTAAATTCTTTATTGTTAACAATTTCAGAACCAGTAGCACGCCATCCAGCGGTCAGAACCACTTGAGTAAAACCATTGATGGTTTGAGTTGATTGTTCAAGCCAATCAATAGTCCAGTTGATAGTAGCCGCCACGATTAACCTTTCAATTGATTAGGGGTGAGATGCTTTGTAAGCATCAAATTCTGCTTTAAGTTCTTTGATTGCAGCAACCAAAAGCGGGATTGTGTCGGTATACGACAAACTTAAAGTACCAATTTTATCTTCGTTCACTTTAATTGCTTCTGGCAAAACTGCATTGACATCTTGTGCAATTAAAAATGGTCTGCGGACACCATCTGCATCAGTTTTGTATTTCCCTATAACAGTACGCAGCGTTGAAACTTTGTTAACAGCATTGGTAATAGGTTCAATAATGTCTTTAATTCTTTCATCAGAAAAAGAAGACCAACTGTTGCCGTTTTGATATAAAACAACACCCGCAGTTCCACCACCAGAATAAACACTTGTATTACCGTTATTGTTTGATATAACAAACTGTTTTCCAGAATCGTTATATGAATTTATTGCTATTGCGCTTGTTTGACCGCCACCACCAAAAACGGCTGTGGCATTTGCTACGGTATAGACTGTTGCGCTGCCATAGGTCTGTACAACACCAGAAGAGTTAATAGTAAATCTAAGCGCAGAATTTGCCCAATCATAAATTTGAAAGTTTAAACCTGTTCCTCCTGTTGTAATGTTGTTGCCAATAAGCCAACGGTTTCCAGATGAGCCTACAAGTTGAATTTGAATGTTGTCGTCAGAACTGTTTGAATTTTGTAGTCTTAATAAACTAGCAGTAGCTCCGCTAGCGTGAATAAGTGCGCTAGGGCTATTAGTACCGAGGCCTAAATAATTTGCGCTTGTAAGGCGCATACGTTCAGAAAATGATTCAGAACCTTGTGAACCTGTGTATGTATAAAAAGCAATACCAGTTCCAGATAAGCTGGTTATTGCACCACCACCGCCAGCAGCAGTACCAAATTGAAAACCACCACCAGCAGAATTTACAGCAGAAAATCCAACAGAGGTTCCGCTAGAGCCTGTTGTTGTACCAACAAGCAATTGGCTTCCCGTAAATTGTAAAACAGACCCCGTAGCAAGCGAACTTGTAGAGTTTGCATAAACTACACCACCAGAAGTAAAGCTGGTCAATCCTGTACCGCCATTAGCACCAGAAAGAGGTGTAGTTGTCAAAGACAATGACGCTGCACTTACAGCTCGACCAGCCGTTAAGTTAGCTACGCTAACGCTATCAGTTACACCAGACTGATTGATTGGCACAATTTCACTACCCGACAATGGAGTAGTGGCTGACGATAACGCTGATATTTTGGTGTTAGCCATTATTGTGCCGCCAAGTAGCTGCCAGAAATGTAAAACTTAGATGTTGAGCCTATGTTGCTGTTAGTGATGGACGATTGCGTTCCACCTGTATCAGTAACCAAAGCAATTGAGCTGCTATTGTCATTGATAAACCAACCAAGCACACCCGTGTATGTGCAGTTAATAGCTTGGACAGGGCCAGTTGCTCCATACACACCAGTTGCAACAGATGCAGCATCAGGCATACTTCCTAAATTAACTGATACCGAACCTGTACCACTAACAGAACCATTCAATTGAATTGTTATGTCAAAGAAAATTCGTTTGCCAACTCGGGTATAAAAACCTTCTTGAATGTTATACGCTGACTGTACTGTGCTACCAACTGATATGGTTGGGGTAAACGAGCCTGTAATTCCGTAAATACTATCGACATTGCCAATTGTTTGTGCGGTTACTGAGTTTGCATTTCCAAGAAAAATTGAACCATACACCGCTTGGTTGTTTGATACTACATTGGTGTTTGGTGCATATATAGCATAGCCATTAGTAATGCCTGAAGTTTGGTCAATGTAATTGTTTGAAATCAAATTTGAGCTGTAACTAACAAGCATTTGGTGAACACCACTTGCCGTGTTAGAAGCATTGCAACCATATATGTAATTGTTAGAGATTACAGAGTTGTTGTAGTCCAAAGCCATGCCTGATTGCTGGCAGTTTCTAGCATTGTTTCCAACAAATTGAACAAACGAACCATCAGCATAAAAGCCTGTACCATGATTGCCATAAGTCATGTTGCCAATGACTTGATGACGTGCATCAATAGTTCCAGTATGAGGATAGTCCGAACTTAAATCAAACCCATCGTAATACTGAAACATAGTTGTATTGCCAATGAACTGCATGTGATAGCAACGGGCATCTACGCCAGCAGTCGTACCTTGGTAGGTTTTGATGCCCGATTCACCGCAATAAGAAATAATGTTGCCTTGGGCTAAACCATCAAAGTTTCTGGCAAACGTGATACCTGAATAGCTTGCGTAAGTAATGTTGTTGTTGATCGCAGCGTTGCGCTCGCCTTGCTGATTGTTAATGTTCCAAAAAACAATACCACCAACATCAGCAGCACCCCCTTGGAATGTGCAATCTCGAACTGTTGAGTAAGTTGCATCATGGATGCTAATAGTTACAAACAAACCATAAATGCGACTTACATTAATGTTTGTTGCATTGCCGCCAAAATAAATTACAGGGCCGATTGACGTATAAGTAGGTGTCGGAGAAAGATCATTGTCATTTACCGTTGGTTGATACCCTGCATGACTACCAGCACTTGACGTATACGGTGTTGGATTAGATGCCCAAGTTGTTGTATTACGGCTAATGATTGAGGGCCATGTAATGCTTTGCAAATATAAGTTATCAATGCTTGAGTTATTTCCAGAAGTTACATTGATAACAGTTGAATCATTTTTAATGATAGATTCAGCGCCAACCCCACGCCAAACCACGGTTCCTGTGTAGGTAACTGAAGAAAGCATTTTGTAAGTGCCAGCAGGGAAGAACACGGGTTTACCCGTATTGGTAGCAGCTTGAATAGCTGAAGTGCTATCGCTTAAACCTGTAGGGTCAGCGCCAAAATCCAAAACACTTACAGACTCTTGCAACTTAGCTTGAACCGTAGTGGTTACTGCGCCTGTGCCGCCTTCGTTGTACTGAATGCCTGCTGCGGCAAGCGGTGTGGGGAAGTTGCCGTTGTAAACGGCGTCGTTGACGTCGTTCAGCCAGGACGAAGCGATGATGGTTCCGCTGTTGAAAACTGTTGAGCTCATGGTTGGTATCCTACTGTGGCGCAGTCAGCAGAACCGTAGTCTGCTGTACCCCAAGCGCCTTGTAAAGTGCAAAATGACGGGTATGTGCCTTGCGGCCCCGGAACGTATTGAAAATCTTTACCGGCGATCATACAGCCTGGATAGGCCAGGCCAGGCATCGCAGAGATGCCCTGCATCGTGCACACCAGCACGAATGCGTCGCTCTGAGGCTGTGCCCAAGGCACAGTCTGATTGTCGGGCAGGCCGCGGACAAAGTCCTGTGGCTGGCGCTCTTCCCAGTGCTCTGGACAAACGTAGTACCCCTGCCAGTACTTCTTGAGCTGCGAAGCCTTCCGCTTCGCGCCACACTCGAAGCAGACGGCGTTGTAATCCCCTAGACGGAGATAATCAGCTTCACCACGGCCAGGAGCTGCCACATTACACGCCCATTAAGCAGGTCGTAGCAGCGGTCGCAGCGGTCGTTCTGCACCGCACGTAACGCCAAGCGCTACCACCCGAGTTTTCAACAATTGCGCCACTGCCTGCGCCAGCAAGAGTGATCGTGCTCGAGGCAGTCGTGCCGGTGATAGGACACCAGTTGGTGTTGTCAAGCGAGCCTTCGATCACTGCGGTGGCCGCAGCAGCCGAAATCAGCTGGAACACGCAGATGATCGAGTCTTTGTAAATGCTGTTGCCGGTAGCAGGTGCGCTGATGCTCAGATCACCGCTGCTGTCCATGGGCATGTGTCGGGGCGATGTGCCGCCAATGAGAGTTACGTCCATGATGATTCCTTAAATTCCCATTTTTGTGCAATCAAGCACCAAGTGAAACGCACCTTCGCCTGACACCTCGAGCCACAGCGATTGATTCTGTGAGCTCGGCTGCAAGCTGTCGAACTGATAATAGTTCAACAGGCCACGACCCTCGACCGGCAAGACCAGACCGTCATCAGTCCAACCAAACCGGACCTTGACGCCGCTTTCGCAAGCGTACTGGATCTGATCCAGCTTGATACCGGTTGGGTTGTCCTGGAGGTGCTCACGGCCAAGGATCACGGTTTGTTCAACCGGACCTTCGCCCCACACCATCATCACGGTGTTTTTCTTGCCGTCACGAGTGATCTTTGTTTGCACTTGGATTCTCGATTAACGTTGGATTTCCTGAGCAGCCACCACAAAGTCCAAAGACAACGTTTCGGTTGTCACAGGGGTGATCGCAAAGTAAGGAGTCATGACCGAGTTGGTCAAGGTGGTTGCCGAAGAACCGATGGTAGGCGAAGCAACACGTGCGGCCAACTGGTCAGCAATAAAGATTTCCAGGTCAGTGCCGTTGTAGACAAAGCCGACGTCCAAAGCGGTTCCGCTGGTGATGGTGGCCAGGTTGCTCACCAAGGTGGTAGCAGTGCCGCCAACGGTCGAAACNAGGCTCAAAGAAGTCGAACCGGCAGCCTTTTTGATCAGCAAGCTGTTGTTGGTCGACACAGTGCCACCGCTCGATGCAATCAAGCCCATAGACAGGACTTGGGTTGCAGAGGCAACAGCAGAGCACTTGAAGTTGGTTTCAAACCACAGCTTTTGGCCAGCGATGAACTGGAAACCAGCGCTGGCTTGGTATGCAGCAGTTGCAGTGCCAGAACCACCGGGGGTAATGACGCCCACGCCGCCCAAAGCGTCGCTGGTGGCCAAGGTGGAGCTTGTGCCAGTCACGGTCCAGCCGTTGTCTTTCACGAAAAAATCGGTGTAGTAGGTGGCCACAGCATACCAGTTGGTCTGGTTGATGGGGTCAGTCAGGGGGTTAGAGCTCGAGCGAACGGGGCTCGGCATGGGGTAAGAAGCAAGGGTGCGACCTTGAGGCTGAGTTGAAATGCCGTAGGTCAGTTTGGTTGCGTATCCAGAACTCATTTGTAATCTCCTTTACGTTTGAGTCGGTTGTGGCGATGTGCCTTGCGCGATTGTAGAGAATTTCCAGCGTTATGCAAGAACAATAAAAAAGCCCGGCGAACCGGGCTTTTCGATAGATCAGGTGATCTATTAGGGTCCGTTAGAACCGAAGATACCACGGGGGTCCGAAGCACCGACGCTGAAGCGCATGTAAGTAGCGGCTTTGGCGTTTTTGGTGTCGAANTCGTTGTCTTGGTCGAACATGGGACGATCGCGCCAGAACATTTGCATACCGTTGGGGCAGTTGGTACGAATGAACCAAGCGTGCGGGGCGGTGAAGTAATGGTTCAGCTTGATGCCTTTGGGGAAAGCGTTCACGGCCTTCAACACGTTAATGTTGTTGTTGGCAGTGTTCGATTGCAACACAGACTTCAAGATGCGGTTGGCGTTGTAGAACTCTTGGCGAGGAATGTGCAGCGACTCAGGCATGATGTTGATCAACAGACCGCGATCATTTTGAGTGCCCATGATTTGAATGGTCAAATCTTCCAGAGCGGCTTCCGACAAGTCGGCAGCGGGGCTCAGTGCGTTCGAATACGTACCGCCAGTTGCGTTGACGTGGTTGGTCGAAACCAAAGCAGCGCCGTCGGCAGTGGTGTAGTAGGTGGTGCTGAATGCGTTGTTGTACAAGAAAGCAGCAGCGTTTTCGATCGTTTGGTTGATCGAGAAGGCGTTGGCTTTTGCACGACGCATAGAGACTTCTTCGTACAAGTTGTCGCGCAATTCTTCGTAGGTCACGATGTAGCCCAGTGCGTAAGCAACGTGGGTGTAGGTCGTAACGATACCTTGAATTTCCGAGTCGTATTGAATCGGAGCGCCTTGGGCTTTGACGGGAGCCAATCCAAAGCCGGTAACTTCAACATCTTGCTCGTATGCCTTGTCGGAATCGAGTTCGTTGTAGAGGTCGCCGTATTCTTTGGCGTGCTCAGCGTAAATCTGACCCCAAATTGCATGAATCCCTGGCCAAAGTAGCTTCGGGTGTGTACCTGTGTTAATGACGCCTGCCATGGTACTCTCCTTTCTTTATTAGATGCCAGCGGTACCGGTGCCGGTGCCGTAGACGTGGTTGTTGATCTTGCAAAGCACCTTGGCGTAGTTGCCAAAAGCGTTATTGGAAGTACGAGTCAGGCCCATCAGCTTCAATTGCAAGGTTGCGCCGTTACCAGCAGTGCTTGGATCAAGCTGCCAGCCAGACAAGTAACCGTTGCCAGTGCCAGACAACAAGTTGGCGTTTTGGCCAATGTTGGAAGCAGCCAAAGGAGTACCGCCGTTGCCAGAATCCTGAACTTCAAAGATGATGTTTGGATCGTCAGCAACCATGACATACCAGGGGTTGGTATTGCCATCGCCACCAGCAGGGTAGTAAATGATGTTCAGGTTGTTGGGGTTAGCGATCAGACTCTCATAACGTCCAACGCCGACCACAGCACCAATGATTGCATTACCAGTGCCAGCAGTAGCCAAAGTAACACCAGCCACACCGTTCGTGTCGGACGTGCCAGACAAGGTTACGGGGTCACCGANATACAAGGAAGTGCCATAGTTATAAGCGACGCTATACAAGCGCGCTTGCCCGCTCCAGGGGGAGCCGTTCAGGTACTGTACGGGCGACAGACCAGCCGGTTTATTTACGTTTGCCATTAAATTCTCCAATACAGAAGATGGACACTCCGATTATGCTTGACGCCGCTTCGGAGTAAACATGTTTGCCACCGCTTTACGATTGGCTTCTGGAACGTAGCGGTTATCAGACCCATTCGGGTTGCCACCAACATCCCCACCACCGCGCAGCGTTGACGCGATTTGCTCATTTTTTGACTCAAGTGCTTGCTGATCTTCTTCCCAGTATTCGAGTGGGATTTTCATCAAATACAAGCGTTGTTCTTTGCCGTCTTCGCCAGTATCGCTACCCGCAACAAGACTGACTCGACTGCCCATGTCTGTATTTCCGTTTTTGGAGGCATCATCGGCTAAGCCGGTGTTTACTACATCCACCTCATCGGATTCGACAAAAGTGTACCCGCCTTTCATCGCTTGTGCAATACGTGATGGAGTGCCCATCATCCAGTGCAAGTGATAGCCAGGAATTTCAGGGACCGACAGCTTGAGCTGCGCGGTCGACATCGGGATACGTTTTTTGTCTACTGCGGACTTCTCAAATGAATTTGCCGGATTCTGGGCGGCTTTGTGATTGCGGACTTGCATGATTAAGCTCCTTGGAAATACAGATTAGCGTAATAGCTGCGCCATGCAGCCATGTCTTTGAAGGCACGACCCTCGCCGACCAATTTTTTACCCTGACGATCGCAGGTCTCTTTGGCGTCAGCAGGCAAATCGCTGAACGACTTACCACCGCCGCCGCTGGCTCCAGAAGTCTCGCTGGAACGTGCACCACCGACTTTGTCGGCGCGCGGAGCACGGCCCTCGAGCTCTTGAAGCACGCGATCAAAAAAAGCGCGACCTTGCAAGTTATCGTTTTCAGGGTCAGAACGCAAGACCTGGGCGATGCCCATGGCCTTTTGGGTTTTACGCTGATCTGTACCAAACCAGGTGTTCTCACTCATCCAAGCAGCCAAATCGGGGTGCATTTGCTCTTGCTGCGCGGGTACAGCAGCTTGAGGGGCTTGGGGCGTGGGCGCAGCTGCTTGGTTCTTCAGCTCTTGAAGTTCCTCTTGCAGCGCGATTTCACGGTCCACATCACCGTCGATTTTGGCTTGCTTCAGTTCAGCCATGACCTCGCGGCGTGCCTTTTCGACAGCTGCTTTGGTGGCATCGGCATGGACTTTTTGAAGTTCAGTTATGGACTCCTGGGAAGCGCTNAACAGATTTTTCATCTTGTTCAACTCTTCAGCCTGCTGTTTCACNAGCGTTTCAAGNCGCTCGTTGTTNTTACGCAGGATGGGCATCACAGTGTGACCGCGCTCCACGAAAGTATCAGCGTCNACCCAGCGATTAGGATCTCCCTTGAACTCTTCTTGNGGAACCCAGCCCAGTGTACGGGCTTCTTGCTCGACGTTCACTTCACCTTCCATGATTATTTCTCCCCAGTGATCTTGCAGAAAATATCGCGGTCATTGACCAACCGATAGCGCTTGCCATCGAGTGGGCCGGTGGCCATGTAGCCTGACATNTTGGCAATCAATACCTTGTCGCCAGGGGCTGCNCGTGCGGGTTCGTCAGGCCAACAGGCNGGGCCTATCTCCACGACGATGGCGCGTTGNTCAACCATCAAAGTTCGGTCTTGAACGAAGTCAGGGATCTCGATCAACGAGTCCTTTTTCTCCGGCTCATAGTGTTTGATCAACACTGCACGGCCCAAAGGGGCCAAACCACTTTCATTCTGCATTTTCTAACTCTCCTTCAAGTTGCTCATACTCAATACCGATCATTCGATCGATGGCTTCACAGTTCCCGATTGCTTTCGCATTCGAGATCGCTGTTGCGAACTGGGACTGGTCCGTAAACGCACCAGACGCCCATTGATCCTTTAACTCAGACTGCCATGCTCGCAGGATTTTGTGCAGAGCTTTGGTGCACGGGTGTTCCCTCCACTCTTTCCATTCCTGCTCGTGAGGTAGTTTCATTTGGCTGCTCCATTGACTTCATCATTAACTCAGCACGCGAGCGCAAAGACTCGTCGTGCACCTTCAGAGCACCGATTGCCGCCTCGAACGCAGCAATCTGGTGACCTGTCTCCACGCCGCCTGCATCGGCGATCAGTTTGGCGGCCTGAGCCTCCAACTGAAGTATCTTTGCCGAGTTCAAACGTCGTTGTTCCATCAAATCGGCGGTGAATTTCTGCATATCGGCCTGTAACTTCATTTGGCTCATTTGCAGCTTCATTTCCTCGACTTGAACCTTTGGATTCTTCGGGGGCGGCATTTTTTCTGGACCAGGGTAGTACACCTGCCAGGCATCGATGTGCAGCGCCTTCAGATAATTTTGTTCCACTTCCACCAAGTTGTAGCCAGGCGTGCTCATGGCGGCCTGTTTCAAGGCCATGGCCTGCTGCATACGTTGACGATCGGACGTGACGTTGGGGTCGGCGACCGGAGAGATCCGGTTTGGGTCGCCTTGGTAGTCTTCGCGCAGGACTTTCATCTCGGCGTCGCCAAAAACGGTCACTGTGGGCAGGAAAATCGAGTTCAGGCGGTACAGTTTCTTGTACTCTTCCTTCATCGAACGCCACACACGCTTGTAGATGGCGTTGTAGATCCGCAAACCCTCTTCAACCATGGTCTGAGTGGTCGTAGCGGGGGTGTTTTGGCCAGGATTTTCGCCTGCCAGGGTGTCTGTTGAGCCCGAAATGCGCTGTGTGTAGTTGATGAGCAGCGACAAGAGCTGCAACAGCACGTTTGAGGGCTCTCTGACGGGCAGAGGGAAGATATTTTTCCGCAAATCGTCGCCTGTAGAGTCCACACGCTTCCATTCCAAGGGTGCAAAGGTGTATTGACCGCCTCGGATCTTGGCTCCGCGGCCCAAGAAGCCGCCGCCAGAATTGCTCATCGTGCCAGCGTCGATCAACTGGTTCAAAATCGAGTTCACGGACTCATTCAATGGGCCCAGCAGCACGCCAAAGCCGATGTCGTAGACGCCGCCGTCCGGGCTGGGGATGAAACCGTACTTCGTGAAGTACTCTGTCGGCATGATCCGAACAATTTCACCCTTGTAGTTCTTGACAATCTGCTTCATGTCGTCCACACGAGACACGATACGCAGCACAGCGCGCGATTGGTACTCGATGGTGACGATGTAGGGCTCTTTGTAGCCGTCCTTGTCCAGGTCCATCCACATGTGCTGCTCGAGCATTGTGTAAGGAGTGCTGTCGTCGGTCATGGGAGGGTTCAGACCGTTGCGGTTGTCCTTGTAGACAGTGTCCCGATCGGTCANGGGGACCGCAAAGCTCTTGTACCAGTTCTCTTCGCGCACGTCGCANNACACGCCGGTCATGATNTTCTCATGNATCTCGTTGCGGTACATGGGGATGATGTGGGTCTTACGGGCGCAGTCCTCCACGCTCTTGGCGTAGTAGTCCATCACCATGTCCTGGGCCATCACCAGATCGGACACGTTATGGCCTTTGAGGCCGCTGTGGTAAGTTTTCTTGAACGCGCAACCTACGATTGGGATGTTGATCAGCAGACGATCGTGCTGTTCTTCCCAAGACTGATCTTCTTCCAGCAGCTGGTAACTCATGTGCGCGCCGATACGGCGGCAACGCTGCATCTCGATGCCTTGAGGGTCGTCACCGTGGGGGCGATACTTGACAATCTCGGGGCCGTTCAGGATCGTTGGGTAGGCGCGCGAGTGGAACTGCATTGTCGCAATGGTGACAAGCGGGAACGCGACGTTGGCGCAACCGGCCCAAGGGAAGTTCTTGTCTTTCGAGATCTGCATGGCCAGGTCCATAGCGGCTTGGGTGCGCTTTTTCCACTTCATGCGGGACTCTTCGTCGCGCTGGTAGCCTTCAAAGATGTTGACGCCCAGGGCTTTGAGCTCGTCCTCGGCAAACAACTCGGCAAGGTTGGGCGACTGAATGGTCTTCTCGTCGAGCTTGATCTTGGTTTGAAATTCCATCATGTTGAAACCTTTCAGTAGCCGGTCACTTTAGAGCGGCCCATTGTACGTTTAGGACTGTTGCTGCGCGCTTCAATCTCTTCGTCATCGTAAAAATCTTCTTCCTCGAGTTCGGACATGGTCTCGAACCCCTTGACGAGGAGCGCGGTGGAGTCGAACTGGTCATCCTGCGCGGCGTCGCTAAAACCCGTGAAGCGCAGCAGCTCGTTCTCGTAGGTCGGATACCAGGACGCATCTTTGTCGTACTTCACGCCGCCAGCGCGCATGTGTTTCTGGAGTGGGCGGCCGCGAGTCGCTTTGTCGCGGGTGGGCAGAATCGGCTGGCAGTTGATCCAGCGGTCGCGCACCTGCATCTCTTTGTAGAGGGTCGGGGCCACGCTTTTCCAGATCACGCCGTCTTCAACAAAGAATACGGCCGGGTTCCAGCGCTTTTGGATCGAGAACATCTCGTTGATCCACTCGAGTGTGTCCCACCGGCCCAGGCGCTGGTCGACCACATGGATGAAGTTCTCCACGCACTTGCCGCCCACGGTGAACGAGGTGCGGTTGGCCTTGTCTTTCTTCGACACGGCGAAGTCACACCCGACGGCGTAAATCTTTTCGCGGTCGTGGTCGCTCTCGTCCATGGGCAAGAAGTCGTCGCTCCGCAGGTACGCCTCGGAGTTGTCCATCGGGTCGTTTAGGTACTCCTGCGAGTAGCCGCCGGCGTCGCCCTGCTCGATGTAGTCTTGCCGGATGGACTTGAGCCGCTCCTCAGAAAACTGTTCCGGCCACAGGATCTCGGTGAAGTCGTCGAACCCGTTGTGGGCCTTGTACAGCTTGGAGGTCCAGGTCTTGGCCTTCATGAGCTTGGCCAGCAACGAGTCCTCGTGCAGGATCGTGCCGTGCACACGGACGACACCACCGCGGCGACGGGTGGGGAGCACGGCGCGCAGGAACCAGCGTTGAAAGCGGTCGCGCGAATCCTTGTTCTCGATTTGGGCGTCGTCTTCCAAGTCATCGCAGACGATCAGGCCGGGCCGCTTGCCGTTCCACTTCAGACCCCGCATCTTTTGTCCCGAGCCCTTGGCGATGATCCGGCACTGGTGGCCGTCTTGGAACTCGACAACGATGTCGGTCTTCATGTCGACCGTGAACGCCTTGATCTTAAACTGAGCGATCAGGTCGTCGTTCTCCCTGAGTTCTTTGGCGATGTCAGCCAAGTGGCTCATGGCCAGGTCTTCTGTGGCCGACACGATGACGATGAAGTCCTGCTCGCGAAACAGGGTCACGGCCAGCACGTAGTCGTGGGTGAGCGCGGTGCTCTTGGCATGACTACGGGGAGCGGCCACGGCGCAGAGCTCCGAGTCACCGCAGTACATGCCCCAGCACTCCCGGTGGAACTCAGGAGTCGGCTGGGGGTTGTCGTACATGGGTGACAGGAACGTGCCAGCGAACGCCTCGATCAGTGGGGCGCTCAGCTTGACACGGTTCACTGCTGACATTAGGCTGCCTTCTTAAACACCGGAAACCCAGTGTTCTGACTGGGGGCTGCTTTGCCCTTGAGCACCCACTCGAGTGCTTCAATCGCGCCTTGGGCGTAGAGCGCTGCGGTCTCACCCTTTAGCTCGTGGAGCTTCTCGATCTCGGTGACCAAGGTCTTGATGGGCACTTCGACGCAGATCATGGTGTGCTCACGATGGCGAGATATGTCTGGATGATGGGCGAGTTGCCAAGGCTTGTTTGAGCCTGGCAGGTGAGCAAATAGATCGTGCCCTCCACGCCGCCCGTCACCTTCTGGTACACCTGACTCGGGGCAGTGATACTGACCGAGCTGATCACAGCCGAAGGTGTCGAGTCGTTGCCGCTCCACACTGTGGCCGTGGTCGCAGCGCTTGAGACCGTTTCACCGGTTTGAAGCTGAGACAGAAAGTCAAACAGAATTGTCTGAGTCGCTGCCTGAGCTTTAGGTGGGATGACGATCTGGCTCATCGGCTGCGACCTGCCGCGCGCTTCATGGGCTTAGCGGCAATCTTGGCCCCGCTCTTACGAGCCTGGGACAGTGACGCAGCGACTGCCTGCTTCTGAGGGTAACCGTGTTTCATCATTTCATTGATGTTTTTTGACACGGTTTCTTTGGACTTACCTTTTTTCAGAGGCATGGTGTTCTCCTTAGAGGATCTTCTTCAGCCGGGCAAACAGGTCGTCGATGTTCTCCATCAGGTGGACGAAGAATGTCTTTTGGTGATGGTGAGGTGCAGCCTCGTTCATGTCAGCCAGCCAGCTCTTCACTTCAGTGGCGACAGGGTGCTCGGGTTCTACAACGGGAGCAGGAGCAGGTGCTTCAACGGGTGCAGGTGCTTCAACTGGAGCAGCCTCAACTGGAGCAGCCTCAACTGGAGCAGCAGCCACGGGCTCACTGGACGACGGTGCAGCATCAGCTACAGGTGCGGGTGCAGGAACATCCACAGGAGCAGCAGCCACGGGAGCGTCAACCACAGGAGTGGGATCAGCAGCAGGAGTAGCAGCAGGAGCTGGATCAGCAGGAGCTGCGGCTTCAACAACAGCATCCACAGGGGCCGCAGGAATAGTCTCAACGGCTTCAACGGTTTGGTCAATATCGCTCATTTGTTTACCCCAGTGCCATACGGTGGTGTTGACGAACAGCATCGGCGTCGGTGGGCTCGTACTGCTGGTTCATCGGGTTGACGTTCATGATGTTCGACGACTTACCGGCCTGGTACGCCATACCTGCCTTATCAGCGGGGTAGCGCACAGCTGGGCCCTGTGGGGGCTTGGTCGTCTTTGCCGGTTTTTGGTTGGCCATGCCCTTGACGGGTGTTGCCATCATCTTACTTTGCTTCGACATCGATAGCTCCTGAGTTATCTCGTGGACGGAGCGCCACGAGTCGCTTAGCGAGATTATCTAGGTGATTGCTCTCGATGACAACTGCCGCCGCTTTGGCCTGGCCCATCCCCATCGCTTTAGTCGAAACCTCCAGCGCCTTAAGCACCAAATTGTCCGACACCTGATCTGCCGATTTACTGAGCTTCTCGTGGATGACGTCCAGGGAGCGGTTGACTACCGCCTGGAGTCTCTCCTCCGTGGACGCAATGATGATCGGGTTGATCACCTCGTCGCGGCGCTTCTCGAGCAGTCGCTTAAACGCAACACTGTTGATGATCAGGTTGGTCCACGAGGGGCTAAGCCCATACTGCTCACCCAGCTCCGCAGTAGTCATTTCAGGACGAGCAAGGATCGTGTCCACCATCGCTCGGTGAACATTGTTCAAAACCTTGGGACCTTTGGGAGGGACTGGCGCAATCTGCTTCATCGGCAAATCGAGGTCCAGATCCGGCACATTGAATTGTGGCGCAGATAAAAAATCCGGCAGGTCCGTGGTCGACTGATTAACTTGGGTGTCTTCCATGTCCGCGAGTTTAGTTCGAGTTTGCTGCTTGTCAACAGGTTTTTATTTTGTCGTGACAAATTGACTCACGTTGGGGTGGTTGGCTTTGGGAATTTAGGTATCTGGTGTGTCTGGTGTGTCCCGTGGGTCTCTGTGATCAGGGTTCAAAATTTTGCAAAAAAATTCACGGGGGTCATATAGATATTTTTGGGAGCCCAGATTTTCCCCCCGCCCCCCGAGAATCCGGGCCGCCGTTATACCGGCCCCCGGGGATCGAAGCGCGCCGGGCCGCCCGGGATCATGGGGGCCGATTCGGCCGGGACCCCGTGGGGGCCGGGCTCGGTGTAGCGCGTGACATATTGACTCGGACCCCATGAGCCCATGAGCCCCGGCCGGGTTACCGGATACCGGCCCCACGGTTACGGGATCCCGTGGGTCCGGGGAACCCCAGCCCCCATTTCACCTTGATAGTTTTTCACTATTGATCCGAGCAAATTAATAGATCGCTTCAATGATCATAAACCCAGCGGGGCACGATCCCCCGGCCCCATGCGATAGAATAACCCACGGGACCAAGCGCGCCCCCAGCATGTGACAAATTGACTCCGCGCGTGAACNCTTTTATTTTNATTCGAATTAAGATCCCCCGGACACTAAATATATATAGTGAAAAAATACACCGCGCGCGCGGAGTCAATNTGTCACATGATCCAATTGTAAAGAATTGTAAAGCACGCACAAACCANTGGACACATGGTCCCGGGGATGTACAATGCAACACATGCACCGGACAAACCCGGTGCATACTTTGTAACCGTAACCCGTAACCGTAAGGATTGAAAATGAGCTTCGATACATTTTGCAAATACACCGCTGGGGCCGCTTTGGTTTTGCTCGGCTTAACCTTGGTTTTGTCAATCGTGACATTCTCGGCCGCTTTTACTCTGGGGGCTTGATCATGTACAAAGATTTAACCCTTGATATCGCTTTAGCTTTGATCATTGCTGCAGTGCTTTGCGTGCTGGCATTGTCCTATTTTGACGTTTTGACCAAGTAACCGTAACCCGTAACCGTAAGGATAAAAAATGAAAAACGATACCCCAGCAATTTTGAGCGCTGCAGTCGATCGCTTAGCCGTTATCAAGGCCACGATCGCCGAATTGAAAACAGANGAAAACAATTTAAAACAATCGTTGATNGATAGCGGGGCCGCTATCGTCGACGGGACNNTACACCGCGCCGCGGTGTCCTATTGTGACGGCCGCACGTCGATCGACTGGCAAAGTATCGCGGCTAAATTTAACCCCAGCCGTCAATTGATAACGGCCCACACGTCGACGGGGGATCCGTTCTATTCGGTCCGCGTGTCCGCACGTAAGGGGGCTTGATCATGAAAAAACAATTTAACCCATTTTTTGAGGTTTCGAGCCGATACGGTGCACCAATGGGCCGGCGTGGGGATAACCCGGCGAATTTGGCCGGTGTAAAGCGTTTACATGCCCGTCACCAAGGCGGGGGCGACGGATACGATAAGGGCGGGGCTTACTGGGGCACGCCGTGTAACGTGTGGGGCGTGTGGGCTCGGATCGACGGCGAGCCGTGTGTGGTTTATGTACGGGCGAATTCTAGAACGGCCGCTATCGATATGGTCCGCGCGGGGGATGCATCATGAGAATTTTGGCCACTAAATTGAGAAACCAATTTTCGAGCGCGTACACCGTAACCTTGAAAAATGTAATTATTAACGGCGACAAACGCGGATGCACCGGGTTTATATCGCGCGGGGATGCGATCGTGTACGTCAACACCGAGCTATTCGGACCTCAAGGGTACTTGTACCGCACGGCCGAGCACTTGAAAGACTACACGGGCGGACAGAATCGCTGGGCCCCGGACCTTGAATCATTGGTGAAAAGAATCACGGACCTATTGACGGCCGAGTCAATACGTAAGCGCGCCGGGATCCCGGCGGACAATTTGATCGTGTACACCGTGGGGGATTCAAAATGAAATATCATTTCATCCGCGAATCGGGAAACCGAAAAACCGGCCCAATACCGGTTACTTACTCCGAGCGGGAAACGTGCCCAGAATCGTGCCCTCATTACCGCTCGGATTGTTACGCCGAAGACTATTACACGCGCTTATCATGGGATAAGGTCCCCCAGCGTGGGGGTGAATTGTCCGCGCTTTGTGAATCCGTGGCCCAGTTACCGGCGGGGCAATTGTGGCGCATGAATGTGGCCGGGGACTTACCCGGCCGCGGTGAATCCGTCGATCCCGTGGCACTTGGTCAAATTGTCCGCGCGAATATCGGCCGCCGGGGGTTTACATACACTCACAAAAAATCCGCGGATGCCATAACGTGGGCAAAGCATGCGACGGACTGGGGGTTCACCGTGAATTTAAGCGCGGATGATGCCGGCGAAGCGGATATATTAGCGGACCTTAATTCTGGGCCCGTGGTTTGTATTGTGCCCATGGATACCCCAGAAAAGACACAAACCCCCGGGGGCCGTTCAATCGTGGTTTGTCCCGCACAAACCCGGGACCATGTGACGTGCGAATCGTGTGGGCTTTGTGCGCGTGCGAATCGGGCCGTTATTGTGGGTTTTCGTGCCCATGGATCCAAAGCGAAACAAACCGATAGTAAAGCGCGCCGAATTATTCCAATTGCCACGGCGTAACCCGTAACCCTTAACCGTAACCCCCGGCCCATGTGGCCGGGCTTTTTTGATCCTTGAAAGTGAAAAATGAAATACACCGAAGCCGAATATATAAACGCGGGGTATCGATACGAGCGGGCCCCCAATAGGATCACGGGCCAAGCCGTGGCCGCTTTGATCCGGACCATGCTTGAATCCGAATCGATCCCGGACCGGGGCGAAGCTCGCCGATTAATTGAGCTGGGCCGGGCCGAAGCGCGCCCACGCGCCCACGCGCACGCATGAGCCCATGAGCACCCCCGCCCCCACGCGCCCACGCGCACCCGTGGCCATTGGGCCCCCTACGCGTGCGCCCACGCCTACGCGCACCCCCGCGCCTACGCCTGCCCAGGTCTGGCCGTTCCCACGGGCGATCCTGCCCACGCGCCCCGGCGCGCCACTGTTTAACCCTGACAACTTCGAAGAGGCCCCACTATGACCCTGCCCGATTGGATGAACCCACCCACGCCCACGCGTGCGCCTACGCGCGCCCCTGAGCCCCCACGCGCCTACGCGTCCACGCGCACCCCTGAGCGCAAGCGCATACCGCTCCACGCGGATCCAGGCACGCCCAAACGCGTGTCGGACCTACGCGCACGCATGGGCCTGTCACTCAACAAAATGTCGCGCCTGATGGGCGTGGAGAATGCCACCTATCGCAAATGGGAAACCGGCGAACGCATCCCCACGGCCGCGGCTACGCGCCTGATCGACATCATGGAGCAGATCGAGACCCACGCCCCCGCGCTCCACGCGCGCCTGATCGCGGAGGTGATGTGATGATCGACGACGACTACGACTTCGACCTCGAGGAGCTGCGCCAGGAGTCGCGCGCAGCCAGGTGGCTACACCGCCGGCTGCTCGACCACCCGGACCCACAGGACCCAGACTACCCTGAGCTGGAGGATGACGAGGAATGACCCCGATCTCACTCGCCGATCGCCTACGCGCGCTCCTACGCGCGCACCCTGAAGGGCTGCGGGTCCTAGCGATCCAAGGTCATCTGGGGGGCGACTACCGAACCTCGATCGCCAACTGCTTGCGAAGGATGCCCGACGCCTACGTGAAGGACTGGGTCTGGCAAAGGACTGGCTGGGCTGCCGTGTGGGCGGTGGTCTACGACAAACCCAAGCCACAGGGCAGGCCGATCACTCGTCCTGATCCTCCAGCCCCTTCACGCGCCTACGCGCATGGGGGGCCAGCCGGTAAATCTCGTCAAGCTGGCGCTGTTTGGCCGCCAGCACTGCCGCGCGGTGGCCCTTGAACATGGTCAAGAGCTTGGGGTTGATGGCCCACTGGGCGAAGTGCTGATTCTCTTTCGTGCCGTCGTCCACGCGGATCACCCAGGTGGCCTGCTCTAGCAGCGCCATCGCGCCGATCACCATCTGGTCGGCCTGCCACTGGCTCACGCCCTCCACCTGCCTACGCGCGGACCTCTTGATCTCGCCCAGGGTCAGGGTTGACTTGTCAGCGTGCTGGATCACATAGTCGGCCACCCACGCGTCAAACGAGTTGCCGCCCACCTCGCCCAGGGAGTAGCGCAGCGCGGGGATCACATAGTCCTTCACCACGCGGATCACGCGCTCCACGATCTCAGGCCCGACCACAATGTCGAATGGCCGCTCCATGAGGTGGAACAGGATGATCAGCCTGCCGGTCGTGCCCTCGATCTTGCCAAACGCGGTCATGAACGAGTCAGGCGACGACAGGATGCGCTCGTCCTTCTTTGCGGTCTCATACCAGCGCTGGAACTCGCGGAACACCTTGTGGGCAGCCGGAGAGAGCTTGTAGGTCTGGGCCGGTAACGCGTAAACCAGGCGCAAAGTCTGCTCCCACTGGGCCTTGTTGGTCATGAACTCGGGGATGGGCTCACCCAGTCGCGTCTTATCACCTCGCAGGATCGCAGGTATGAACCGCTGGAGCAGGCCATCACTGGTCAGGCTGGCCAGATTGTCGCGGTACACTTTGGGCTGGATGTTGCCGTAAATCGAGACAGCCAGGTTCTCGCAGTGGATCGACCCGGACCCCACCCGGTCCATGTCGTATTTTTCTGACTCGTAGCTGACAACCCAGGCTGAGCGATCCTCGCCGCTGGTCTTGTCGGTGAGCTTCTTCACCCAGCTGTTCATTTCGTCCAGGTAGCACAGCAGGCCCCGAGGTCTCTCAGCAGCCTGGCGCACGAGCTTCTGGGATGTTACGTCATTGACAACGATACGCACCGGCGTCGGGGCTGGCGGGAGATCGTTGACGACCGGTGCAGCCGATGGGTCCAGCTGACCCTCTGGTGTCTTATGGTACTCAGTGAAAGCCTTGTGCGCGGCCTCGTGGGCTGCCTCTTTGCCTTCCCAATCGAGCATTTCCTTCTTGTATCTTGGCGCGTCTTCTGATTCAATATCACGTAGCGCCGACAGCATGGGTCTGGAGCCTGGACTCTTTTTGTCTGCTGGATCCCCAATCGTCATGAGCCAGAGCACCGGCGGGACCTGAAAGCCTGGCATCAACTCAAGTCGGATCTCAGCGTCGACAACCCCGCAGACAGCCGACAAGCCTGCGAAGAGCGGGACCAAAGGGTCACAGCCCACACTTTCCGATACCTGCTGAGCCCTGGTGGCCAGCACAGATGGCCACAGCGACAGATCGATCTCAGGAGCCGGGGGCTTGAGCCCGGACATCACCTCGAGCGGTGCGTCTGGCGACTCGATGGACTTGAACAGTTCTGATGCGTCTGGCATGGGCCTGCTCCATCCGTGCTGCTTGGCAATGTGAAAAAGTGTCCCGAGCTTGACACTGTTGACCTTGTCGGTCTTGAAGCTGTTCCACTGTGCAATGAGGGTGCGCTCTCCAGGGTACTTGGGCGAGGGCATCGACCACTCGTTCCAAAGCGAGAGCGCCTGATCGAGTTGATTGGTCTGCGACCCGGCCCAGTTGAGCGCCATGCCGACATGCACCCACTCTTCCCTTGAACAGTCTGGATTGATGGCCTCCATGGCCTGGCGAATCTCTTCCCATGACGCATTGATGGCGTCCCCAGTGGTCAGGTTTCGCACCTTGTCCGAGTCAAGGAGCTTTTGCCACAGATCGAGCAGAAACTGAGGGATGATCGGCAGCCGGGTCCAGTGACCCCGGCCTGCCCAGCGGTACGGTTGCAGGGTCTCAGGGTGAATGGATGGGGGCAGGACATCCTGCACCGTGAGACCGTTGGCCGTGCTGGAGCGCAGCTCGTAGACCGTCTGGCCATTGACCAAGACCTTCTTTGATGGCAGCGACAGACCAAAGGGCATGGAGTAGAGCAGCTTGCCGTGGCCAGCCTTGCCCGACTCGATGATAACGGCGTCCGGTGCGTCGTAGAGGGTCTTAAGATCGATGCCCTGGGCGATTGTTGCGTCCCAGTTGTCGATGTCAAAAGCCATCGTGCCGCTGTAAGCATGGGCAAGCCCGATGCCAAAGCCCGGCGGCAGCTGGGTCTGGTCCTTAAGTGCTTGGGTCTTTTGGTTCCAGCCTGCGGTGCGGGGTCCCTTGGTCCCTTGGGGGATCGGTACAAGTGACCAACCGTGGCGAATATAAGCATCGACTGATGCGGGGTGCTGTTGAACTGACTGTACAGGTAGCATATAATTGACTCGTCTAATGGTGATTTCGCAGTTGCCTGACTTCAAGCCCCGGCCCTACCAGGTCGGGGTTTTCTTTTTGGTCACATAAAAAATTTTAATTTGTTGTTGCACATTGTATCAGAAGTGTGTTACGATTGATTCAACAAACGGAAATTTTTATGGAAACCGTCGAAACCAGATCAAAATTTTTGACCATCAGGGTAAATCCCGATGTTCATAAGTCGTTCCGACTTAAGGCAGCAGCATACGGAGGTGTGTCTGAGGTCTTGAGGGAGCTCGTAAGTGCGTTCATTGATGAGCGCGTAATTGTTAGTCCAAACCCTGAAAGAAAGAGTATTTATCATGTCACTAGAAGCCAAAATTGAAGCTCTGACGCAAGTCATGACCCGCATCGCCGTCGCCCTCGAGTCGGCCAATGTAGCACCAGTCGAACAAGTTGTGCAAGCTCCACAACCCGTGGTACAAGCGCCCGTTATTGTGGCTGCACCAGCGCCAGCACCTGTTGCTGCACCTGCTCCCGTCATGCCCGCGGCTCCCACCTTCATCGCTCCCGCACCCGTGGCAGCTCCAGTGGGTGCACCGTTTAACGATGGCAAGGGCCTGATCGAATACGTCATGACCGCCTACAAGGCCATGGGTGCTGAAAAAGGTGCTCAGATCCAAGGCGTGCTGTCCACCCTGGGCTACAGCAACATCAACGACGTGAAGCCCGAGCACTACTCGGCTCTGTACGCAGGTGTGGAAGCGCTGAAATGAGCACTCACTCGTCACTGTCACCCTCCAAGGCGGTGCGCTGGCTTGCCTGTCCCGGCTCGATCCGGGAAGAGGCCAAGTACCCCGACGAGGAGAGCGGCGCGGCCGCTGTTGACGGTACTCACTCTCACACAGTACTTGAGAACTGCATCATCGGCGGCCTGGCTGACCCCAGCATCGCTATTGGCAAGAAGTTCAAGGACCATGAGGGCGAGTTCGTGGTGGACGAAGCGCGCGCTGACCGTGTGCGCCTGGCCATCGACTACATCAAGGAGCGCGGCAAGGAGCTCGGCGCTGATTGTGAAGTGATCCCTGAGCAGAAGGTCGACCCGGCGCACTACCTCGGCCGCAAGGACATGTCTGGCACAGCTGACGTGCAGATCCATGCCTTCACCGCCCGGGTGCTCGAGGTGATCGACTACAAGGACGGCATGAACTACGTGCCCGTCCAAGACAACCCTCAACTCGAGCTCTACGGTCTCGGTGCACTGGCTGCGCTGAAGCTGCCGATCAATGGCGACTATCCCTTCGACAAGGTGCGTCTGACCGTGATCCAGCCCAAGCTGCTGCTCAAGGGCATGAACCCGATCAGCCACGTCGAGATGTACGTGAACCAGCTGCTCGACAAGATCGGCAAGTACGTGATCGGCGGGATGCGGGTGGACGACCCCCAAGCGCCCCTGATCCCTGGCGACGCGCAGTGCAAGTACTGCAAGGCCAAAGGGTGCTCCGCGCGTCAGGACAAGGTCATGGACGCCATGGGACTGTTCCAGCCGGTGGCCCAGCAGGCCGAGCAAGCACTCGAGATCTCGCAGCAAGCCGCTGACAAGGACCCGGCCAAGATGGACGATCAGCAGATCCGTCAGATCATGGAAGCCGCGCCTTTGATGCGTCAACTGCTCGAGGGTGTGGAAGCCGAAGCACTGCGCCGGTTTAAGGCTGGCCAGAGCATTCCAGGTCTGAAGGCAGTCTATGGTCGCGGCAGCCGCTCGTGGTCATTTGCTGACGAGGACATGGCCGAGAAGCTCATGAAGATGGGCATCCCGAAGGCGTCGATCTACGAGGTCAAGTTGATTTCACCGGCCAAGGCCGAGAAGCTCACCTGGACCGCGAAGAAGAGTGGTGTGGAGGTCAAGAAGCAGCTCACTGAGCGTCAGATCAAGACCATGCACACTGAGTATGTAACGAAGATGGCCGGTAAGCTGACCATCGTCCCCGAGTCTGATGATCGTCCTGCGGTCGTCATGAACGCTGCACCATTATTCAGTGCAGTGGAAGAAGTACCGGCATTGCCGGATTGGTTAAAGTAACTTTGGAGTAATCATGTCAGATATTATTTTGTTGTCAGATGTTCGTTTGTCTTTCCCCCACTTGGTCGAGCCCCAAAAGCAAGTCAATGAACAAACGGGTCAAACCCGTGTGTCCTACAACTGCGAGTTCATCATGCCCCAAGAGCACCCTGGTTTCCAGGCGTTCTTCAAGCGCTACGGTGAGCTGGCCTTGGACAAGTGGAAGGAGCACGCCAACACCGTGATGGGAATGATCCAGAACGATCGCAAGACCCGCTGCTTTGGTCGTGGTGAAGAGAAGGTCAACAAGAAAACTTTCCAACCCTACGACGGCTACGCTGGCAACGTGTTCATCACGGCTGGCCGGGACCAAGCTCCCCAGATCATCGAGGCCAACGGCCAACCGATCGATCCCACCAACACCATGGCTTACCAGATGCTGACTCGTAAGATGTATGGCGGCTGTCGAGTCAACGCCGCGGTCAAGCCTTGGATTCAGGACAACAAACATGGCCGCGGCATCCGTTGCGACCTGATCGCTGTCCAGTTCTTCAAGGATGACACCCCGTTCGGCGAAGGTTCTGTCGATGCGTCTAACTTGTTCGGCGCTGTTTCCAACCCTGCCCAAGCTATCCCCTCACCCGGCGGCATGGGTCTGCCACCTTTCATGACTGGAGTCTAAGATGATTTTTAATTTCTCACACACCGACATCGAGCTGCGCGAAGTGATCCAGGCTCTCGAGCACAAAATCCAAACCTTGCAGACCCTGTTGCAAAAGATGGTAAACGAGGCCAACGTGCAAGCAGCACCCGCGATTGCACAGCAGACCGCTGAGCCAGCTGCTGAAGAGTCGCACGGCGGCTCGATCTAAGAGTATGGGGGCTGTTAAGCCAGCATTCGAGGATGTCGACACAGGGAATTTTCTGGCTTTCTGCCCTGTCTAGCTGAAGACCAAATCGAGGTCCCCACCTTTAATCGGGGGAAACTGTTGATCGGATATGTGGGTGCGCCCGGTACAGCGCCGCCGATGACACGAGTACCCCACCTTTTGAGTAAAAGTAATGAGTAATGATTTTGTCTATGACTGCGAAACCTATCCCAACGTGTTCACGCTGGCGGTGGAACATGCCCAAGCACCTCTCCACTGGCTGTTCGAGATCTCAGACCTACGCAATGACAGTCGTGAGATCGTTGCGTTCCTACAGTACCTCAAGCAGACCAACTCGCGCATGGTCGGCTTTAACAACCTGGGGTTCGATTATCCCATCCTACACACCCTGATCCGCATGGGTTACAGCGACGCCAAGACCCTGTACGACAAGGCCCAGGCGATCTTTGACTCTCAAGACGACGAGAACAAGTGGTCGCACCAGGTCAAGCCCACCGAGCGTTACGTCGAGCAGCTGGACTTGTACAAGATCCACCACTTCGACAACAAGGCCAGGTCCACCGGCCTGAAGGCCCTCGAGTTCAACATGCGCTCAGACAGCATCGAGGACCTGCCGTTCAAGCCCGGCACGGTGCTTACTCCCGAGCAGCTGACCGTGCTCAAGCAGTACAACCGGCACGATGTCGCGGAGACCAAGAAGTTCATGCACGTCACCTCGGACATGATCAAGTTTCGCGAGAAGCTGTGCGCGCTTTACCCAGGCCGCGACTGGATCAACTACAACGACACCAAGATCGGCAAAGAGTTTTTCACCATGAAGCTCGAGGAGGCCGGTGTGCCCTGCTTTGACTACAGTGACAAGGGCCGCACACCCCGCCAGACCAAGCGGCCGGTCATCCACCTGAAGGATGCCATCCTGCCCTGGATCACGTTTAAGAGCCCCGAGTTCACTCGGGTGCTGGAGTGGTTCAAGCAGCAGTCAATCACAGAAACGAAGGGAGTTTTCAATGACATCGTCGCACGTGTCAACGGGTTTGATTTTGTATTTGGTCTTGGTGGTATACACGGTTCAGTTGAGAGCGAGGTCATCGAGTCAGATGGAGAAAACCTTATCGTCGATTTGGACGTTTCTTCTTACTACCCTAATCTCGCTATCGCTAATGGCTTCTACCCAGCCCACCTTGGAACCACCTTCGTCGACATCTACCGCAACCTCTACGAGCAGCGCAAGACATACCCCAAAGCCAGCGCGGAAAACGCGATGCTCAAACTCGCACTCAACGGGGTCTACGGGGACAGCAACAACCAATTCTCGGTGTTCTACGACCCACTCTTCACGATGAGCATCACGCTCAACGGCCAGCTGCTGCTGTGCCTGTTGGCTGAGCTGATCATGGAGTGGACCGATGCCCAGATCATCCAGGTGAACACGGACGGCATGACCGTTCGCATCCCGCGGGGCCAGCTCGAGGACCTGAGAAAGACCCGCGTTCAGTGGGAAGCCATGACCAAGCTCCAGCTCGAAGAGGCGCTTTACAAAGCCATGATGATCCGCGACGTGAACAACTACCTGGCAGTCTATGAGAGCGGCAAGGTCAAGCGCAAGGGAGCCTACGAGTACGAGATGGACTGGCATCAAAACGCCGGTGCTTTGGTGGTCCCCAAGGTGACAGAGAAGGTGCTGACCGAGGGCGCGCCGATCCGCCAGACCGTGGAGCAGTGGCCAGAGATCATGGACTTCATGCTCCGGGCCAAGGTTCCCCGCTCGAGTTATCTCCAGTGGGGTGAGCAGCAGGTGCAAAACATCAGCCGCTACTACGTGGCCAAGGGTGGCAAGACCCTGACCAAGTGGATGCCCCCGCTGGCCAAGGACCCGACCAAGTGGCGCGCAATTGGCATCGAGGCCGGGTGGACCGTGCAGGTCTGCAACGACATTCGAGATGCTGTGCTGCCAATAGATTTTGACTATTACGTAAAGGAAGTGGAGGCGTTATGTCTGGGACTCGCGTGAAGGATGCACCGTATTTTGAAACTTGGAGCCATGAAAACCTGGCCAAGTTCGCCAAAGAACAGTACGAGCAAAACATTGCTCTGAACGAGGCGCTGGCTCAGCTGCGCCTTGACCTGAAAGACGCCATCAAATTAATGAGAGAAGCCAATGCTAGAAAAACAGATTGAAGGCGCTGTCTGCGACTACGCCAAGGCCAAGGGCATCCTGGCCTACAAGTTCACCTCACCCGCTCGAGCTGCTGTGCCTGACCGCCTGTTCATCACACCTCGGGGCACGTTCTGGTTCTGCGAGTTCAAGCGCACGGGAGCCAAGGCCACCGAAGCTCAGCAGCGTGAGCACGACAAGCTGCGTATGCACAACGTCAACGTGTTCGTGATTGACAGCGTGCAAGAAGGCAAGTACATGGTTGATTTGATGGGTGCGTCTTAATGCTGACACCTAACTTACTCCACGACTACCAAAAGAAGGCGGTCAACTTCCAGTGCACCCACCCTAACTCGATGCTGTGGCTCGACATGGGTCTGGGCAAGACCGTGATCACCCTGACCAGCATGGCGCACCTGATCCGCACTCAGTTTCTAAAAGGCGTCCTGATCGTGGCTCCGATCCGGGTCATCCGGCTGGTCTGGCGTCAAGAGGCTGTGAAGTGGGAGCACACCAAGCACCTGCGATTCAGCATGGTCATGGGCAACAAGGACCAGCGCACCAGGTCTTTGCTGCGCGAGGCCGACATCTACCTGATCAACTACGAGAACCTCAAGTGGCTATCGGAGACCCTGCACACCTATTTCGTCAGCAAGGGCAAAGAGATGCCCTTCACCGGCATCGTGTGGGACGAGATCAGCAAGATGAAAAACAGCGCCACAGACCGGGTCAAGGCGACCAAGAAGATCCTGGACAAGTTCGTCTGGACCACTGGGCTCACCGGCACACCGGCCAGCAACGGCTACAAGGATCTGCATGGTCAGTTCTTGGTCGTGGACCGGGGCATCCGTTTGGGCACATCGAAGACGGCTTTCCGCACCCGGTTCTACCACAAGGTCGGGCCGTTCAAGGAGGTGGCCTTTGCTGACACCGAGGAGACCATCAAGAAGTTGATCGGCGACATCACACTCGAGATGAGCGCGGAGGACTACAACCCGCTGCCCGACCTCATGGTCAACAACGTGGAGATCGAGATGCCCGAGGCGCTGCGGTCCAAATACGACTCGATGGAGCGGGAGTTCTTCCTTCGCATGGACAGCGGCGCGGAGGTGGAGATGTTCAACCAGGCGTCTCTTACCAACAAGTGCCTCCAATTCTCCAATGGAGCCATGTACCCGGTGGCCGGGATGCCCATGTGGGAAGCGATCCATGATTTGAAGCTCGAAGCCCTTGAGGAGATTATTGACGAGGCCCAGGGCTCACCGATCCTGTGCGCCTATGCTTACCGGTCCGATGCCGAGCGCATCATGACCAAGTTCAAAAACCTGCGCCCGATCAACCTGACCGAGTGCAAGAGCGAGAAGGATCTGAACAATGCCATGACCCGCTGGAAGGGCGGTGACTGTGCGTTGATGATCGGTCACCCGGCGTCGATGGGTCACGGCATCGATGGGTTACAGAANAATGGCCACATNCTCGTGTGGTTTGGGCTCAACTGGAGCNTAGACCTGTACGAGCAGTTCAACGCCCGTGTGCGGCGTCAGGGCCAAGGAGCACCTGTCATTTGCCATCGCATTCTGATGCAGAAAACCCTGGATCAGGCTCAAGCGTTGGCACTTGACGACAAGGCGCAGACCCAAGCGGGTCTCAGAAATGCAATCAAGCAATACAGACAGTCAAAAGGAGTTTAGTCATGGAAATTAACGACACCACCCGATGCTATCCCCGCACCCTCGAGGAAGCATTCCCCTGGGAGCCCAAGAACGCTGAATGGATCGAGAAGTTCGAGGTGCAGCCGCTCGACTACAGCGAATATGTGATCCTTGCTTGTGCGACCATTGTGCTGTTGTGCACACTGGTTCTTGTTTGGAGGTTGTGATGAAAACCAAAGAAGCACTGGCACAACCAGAGCCTGAGCCGGTGGCATACCGATACCAAATGCCAGTTGGGGATGGCCATTGGGTTTGGAACTATTGCACATACCCAGACAACAAAGATGACCCATGTTGCGAACCCCTTTACACCCACCCAAAGGGATGGGTCGGGCTGACGGATGAGGAAACTATGCAAACATGGGAGGGCATCGTTAAATATACGGCGGGTGAAATGCGAGTAAAAGATTTTGCCCAAGCCATCGAAGCCAAACTCAAGGAGAAGAACACATGACTAAAGACGAAGCCCTACGCTTGGCGTTGGATGCGTTGGAGAACCTATTTGGCACTCCACCTACTCAATGGGGTGGAGATGTGGCTGTATGGCGATTAGGCGGTTCATATCGGACGCAACAAGCCATCGCCGCCATTAAAGAAGCACTGGCAGCACCTGTGCAGGAGCCTGTGGGGTGGATAAGCAACAAAGACTTTGAACCCATCAGAATCAGGATTATGCAAGAGGCTTATGAACTTGCAGACAACAA
>Ga0007877_1000013_pt1 | contig 32614 bp, 30 predicted proteins | sample CryBogCBH12Jul09_FD_54998 | JGI IMG/M metagenome (GOLD analysis project Ga0007877, IMG submission 54998) | Freshwater microbial communities from Crystal Bog, Wisconsin, USA - CBH12Jul09 | ecosystem: Environmental > Aquatic > Freshwater > Lake | place: Crystal Bog, Wisconsin, USA | collected... | reverse complement strand
AATTTGGACAACGTGTCTGAAATCCTGGACGCGGTGGAGTTTTGGAGATGGGCAGGGCTTCAACAAAAAACCGAATGGTTTCGCGATCGACCGTGTGTGTTTCTAACTCCATGCTCTCCTCGTAATTGGAAACAGTATTTAGTGTATGAACAGTCTCGCCCCCGAACAGTGCGTCGACCTCCGCGTGGTAGCCGAACGACGCGACGAAGTAAGCGTTTAGTGACTGGCCGAGTACTTTAAGAAAATGAAGGTGAACATTGTTTCAAATTACAAGCCTAAGACTGGACTCATGCATGATGTAGGTATCTTGCGAGGAATCCTTACGGCAGCTCTGGATAAAGAGGTCGAGATTTTCAGAGTGCATTATATGCAGCCACAATGTGCGGATGCTGACTTGAACATTTTTATGGAAGTTATCAATCCTGCTCTATTTCCGTATGCTGGGAAGAATATCTGGATTCCGAATCCTGAATGGACGTACAAATCATGGATTCCGTACCTTTCCTCTATTGACGAAGTATGGGCTAAAACGCAAGAATGCCGGGATATCTTTCAAGGTTTGGGGGCAACCGTACGGTACATTGGATGGTCATCAATCGATAAAATTTGGGTCCCGGAAACAGACAAGAAGAATTATTACAAGGCTATTGTTCCCGTCGGCAAAAACATTTATCGTCACCCAAAGCCGATTTTACAAGCATACCAGCGTATTCTGAAATCCGATGCTACGTTGTATCGCAAACTCCCAACCCTCCACATCCCATACAGCGATACAGACGTTGAAATCTTTGTTCCTGAAGATATTTCGTCAAAAGTTGTCTTGTATCCCAAACCTTTGAATGAGAACGATTACGATGAACTAATGCGTGAATGTGGACTGAGTATTTGTATTTCTGTTAGTGAAGGGTTCTGTCATGCCGTNAACGAATCTATGTCTGCAGGATGTAATCTTCTTCTGTCTCCTATTCGNCCTTTCCTGGATGATTTGGTAGGTGAAGTTCAGGTAGGACGTTTTTATGCTCGTGAATCGAAAACTCAGCAGCATCCAGACTGTTTGGGTGTATTGGTAGACGTAGACGTTCAATCTATCATGGATGCGCTTGAAGACTATGTGAACACTGATTTCCGTACGAAACGTATTGGCTCTCAAGTTTCNCGAGAGCTGTATGGCGCTCATCACCAGAAATGGGTAGACACAATGAAAGTCATGCTAGCCGAAATGCGAGTTCCGTCGTATTCGCTGAAAGATGCTATGCCGAAAGAGGAAGACCTTCCAGATATATCTATAGTGACTATAACGAAAGACCGGCGTGTATTTATGCCCCTGGCGAAATACTCCTATATGATTCAATCATACCCTGAAGAGAAATTGGAATGGGTTATTGTGGATGATGGCGAGGACAGTATTGAAGATACCCTGATTGGAGTACCGAATGTCCGATANATCCGTTGCGAGTCCAAACTAACAATTTCCGAGAAGCGCAATTTGGGAGTTCAGAGTGCGATGTATGATATTGTGGCGTTTATGGATGACGATGATGTGTACCCTAATAACTCCATCCTTCATCGTACAGCAATGATGCTGAAACAACCTCGGAAAGAGTGTGCGTTCTGTACCACGATTCCGTGCTATGATATCTGTAAATATTCATCGTTTATGAATGTTCCACCGATGACGTTGCCACAATCGAAGCGTGTGAGTGAAGCAACCCTGATTTTTACAAAAAAGTTCTGGGAAGAGCGAGGATTCAAGGCAGATGTTCAGATAGGAGAAGCAGACGCATTCATTCAAGGTCGTGAAGGAATGTGCCGGGAGTTATCTCCACAGGACGTTATTGTTAGTTTAGTTCATCCGCTGAACACTTCATCTCGCAAGACTCCAGAGATGAAAGAGCCCAATGGGAATCATTACGGTTTCAACGAAACACTTTTTACGCTAGTATCTCAAATCGGAGACGAGCTAGCTTTAAAACCCGAACATGCGGCGTAGTCCGGTCTTGCGGGACTTCTTGCCGCCCTTGCGGGCAGACTTGCGGCGGCGGCCGGCATCCATCGCCTCTGCGGCCTCACCCTCAGCCGGGACATCGCCACCCTTCAGGACAACGCGGCCCTTGGGCTTGAGGCCTAGACCACGCAGCGTCGCACGAATCTTCTTCGCCGAGACCTTGCGGACAGACTTACGGCGGCGACCGCCAACAGCGGCGGGCGCGAGGGCAGCAGCGGAACCACCGGCAGGAGCGGGAGCGGCATGGGCGAGCATTCTAGTTTATACTCTTTCTAGGAGAAATTGTTTAGGCCGAGCATGAAAGACATGTTGGCTCGACGGTGAATTTTTGTGCGCTAGACGCACCCTTGGTTCGTAAATAATAACATCCCGTCTTCAGTCCTTGCTTCCAAGCGTAAATGTGCATGGACGAGATTTTAGCGTANGTGGGTTCAGTTAGAAACAAGTTCAGAGATTGGGACTGACATACGAATGGCGCGCGNTCGCGAGACATATTAATAAGAGTCTTCTGCGGGATTTCCCAAACTGTCTTGTAAAGTTCCCGAATCTTCTCGGGAATTTCCGCGATTCCTTGGATACTTCCGTTGTCTGCGATAATTTGAGTACGAATATCCGATGTCCACAAATCAAGTTTCGTTAGGTCCTCAACAAGGTACTTATTCACAATCATGAAATCCCCGGCAAGAACACGGCGGGTGTACAGGTTTGATGTGAACGGTTCAAAACACTCGTTATTTCCCAAAATTTGGGATGTTGAAGCGGTAGGCATGAGAGCGACCAATAGAGAATTGCGAATACCAAACTTCGTCATCTTATCTCGAAGACCTGACCAATCTAGTGTCGGAACAACTCCCCATAAATCAAACTGGAACTTACCTTCCGAAGCCGGTGACCCAGGGTAGGAAGGATAACATCCAAACGCTTCTTCGACTGGAACGTTTCGCCAGTACTCTGCACTGATGTTTTCCATGGACCGATTGATGCTCGCCGAACATGCGGCAAAGTAAATGTTCTCGAAAATAAGTTTGTTCAGTTCCTGAGCTTCCAACGAAGTCCAAGACATGCGCAACATCGCAAATACATCCGCCAAACCTTGTACTCCAATCCCAACTGGCCGATTACGTTTATTCGACGTCAAAGTTTCAGAAGTAGGATAGAAATTCTTATCAATCACAATATCCAAGTTTCGAGCAAGGATTTCGGTATACTTCTGCAACTTCTGGAAATTAAAGTACTTCGTTCCGTCTGCCGCGGTTCCCACAAATTTCGGCAGAGCGAGTGAACCCAAATTACACACTGCAGTTTCAGTGCGGGACGTGTACTCAATTATTTCCGAACACAGATTTGACGACTTAATTGTTCCCAGATTCTTCTGATTCGATTTGGTGTTGCATGCGTCCTTGTAGCACAAATAAGGATTTCCAGTCTGAATTTGGGCATCCAAAATCATCTGCCACAGCTTCTGAGCAGGGATAGTTTTACGACCCTTACCCCCTGACTCATACGTAGTATAAAGCTGCTCGAACGTATCACCATAACACTCATCCAGACCTGGGCATTCATGAGGACACATCAACGTCCAATTCCCATTGGATTCTACCCGCTTCATAAACAAGTCCGGAATCCAAAGTCCATAAAACAAATCACGCGCCCGGTCCTCTTCTGCTCCTTGATTCAAACGGAGACGCAAGAAATCTTCGATATCTGCGTGCCACGGTTCCAAATATACAGCAAATGAACCATTGCGTTTCCCACCTTGGTTCACGTACTTCGCAGTATCGTTAAACACTTTCAGCATTGGGACTAGACCAGTAGATTCGCCGTTTGTTCCACGAATCTTTGAACCGCGAGCGCGAACATTGTGAACCGACAAACCTACACCTCCCGCCCACTTGGAAATCTGTGCACAGTCACCCAACGTTTTATAAATTCCCTTTATGGAGTCATCATCAGTTTGGACTAGGAAACAGCTCGATAGTTGTGGAGTGAGAGTTCCGGCATTGAACAGAGTAGGTGTAGCATGAATAAAGTATCCTTCGGACAAAGCATCGTATGTTTCCTTGACCATCTCAAAATTCGTTCCATGAAGCTGAATAGCCACTCGCATCCACAAATGTTGGGGGCGTTCGACAACTACACTCCCACAACGAAGCAAGTACCCCTTTTCCAGAGTCTTGAACCCGAAATAATCAAACATGAAATCACGGTCATACGAAATCATAGCTTGGTAAACTTCTGCATTCTTACATACCATATCATGATGAGCATCTGTAAGAATTTGAATCGGACCATGATACAGAGATTCAGTACATTCAAGAAGAGTGGCGGGGGTAGTCTTTTGGTGATTAGAGATGACGATTCGCGACGCGAGCTTTCCGTAATTCGGATGGTACCGAGCCTGCATCATCGCACACGTTTCGGCCGACAATTCATCAAGCTTGGACGTAGACATTCCATCGGCAAGTTGGTTACATACTTTCTGAGCCACAAGGTCTGGATTCACATGGTCAAGTCCATCCGAAAGACGACGAATTCGCTGAAGAATCTGGTCAAAGCTTACTGGTTCTCGGTCACCATTCCGCTTAACAACGTATAGGTGATCCGACATGGTGTTTTCCATTATTAGGTTGCGCTCTATAAAATTCGTTTCTAAGGCGCAGAGAGTCGCATAGAAATGTGCATCGCCTCAAGTTCCCGTATAAAGAGACCTAAAGAATACGGCGTATCTATTTTTGCCCCTTCGAGTTCAGCAGTAGAATCCAAATATCCAGTTTCAGGCTGAAATAATATTTCGTGTTTGTCTGAGCGTTCCATCATGCTTTCTTGTACGAACCGCGACACTCCATGCGAAATAAGTCCATCGCGCTCCATTTCTCCGATACGCAACCCCCCTCCATCGGCACGACCTTCTACCGGCTGCTTTGTGAGAAGTTTGCGAGGACCAGTTGACCTGTAATTAATCTTATCTTCAGTCATGAGTTTGAGACGCAAGTAATAGGTTGGTCCAATAAAGATTTCAGCTTCTATCATTTCGCCCGTTTGACCATTGTACATTAGTTCGTGACCGTACGGATGCATTCCCAACTTGAGCATAATATCCTTAAGTTCTCCAATACGATTCTGTGATGAAAAGGGCGTCGAATCCAGCATCGCTCCGAGTTCCACCGCTACTTTTACACCCATAGTCTCAATGAATTGTCCGATAGTCATGCGCGTAGGAAACGCATGTGGGTTCACAATCATGTCTGGACGTAACCCCGAAGCAGTGTACGGCATATCTTCCTCTGCTAATGCGAACCCCGAAGTTCCTTTCTGACCATGGCGAGAGCAGAACTTGTCGCCCAATAGAGGAACACGATGCTCGGCAATACGAATCTTGACTCCATGAAGAACAATTACGGCATTACCAAAACCCGGGGCAGACACTGTGAACCGGTGAACGGCATCTACGATTCCGTGCTGGCCACGTTTAGGAAGATAAGCTTTATCGCGATACCCCACTGTCTGCCCTGCCTCATTCGTTACAGGCGTAACAATTCCTACAAGAACAGTATCATCCGTAACAATTGAACCTTGTGCGATAATTCCGTCACTATCGAGTTTCGTATAATCCTTACCTTCTTGCGGAACGACTGTTTCACGGAATCGGGCATCGGTAACTATATTTCCAAACTCTGAGCGAGTTCCAGCCATAACATTAATCATTTCTTCAGAGGTTTCGTAGGTATGGTAGTATGTGGTATTAAACATTCCGCGCTTCATTGATGACTCATTCAGAATAACTGAATCTTCTTGGTTGTATCCTGAATAAATGCCCAACGCAACAATCGCGTTTTCGCCGTACCCCAGACATCCATCTTTACCCATAATGTGTTTGGTAGTCCATGTTTGAGACAAAGGTTGCTGAGCATAATTCAGAATAGTGGAAATCGTATCAAAGCGTTTGTAGTATGCGGTATTTGCCCATGAACAGGCGTGCTTGATTTGCTGACACGAGAACATGTTTCGAGGAGCTTGATTATGGTCGGAATTAGGGACAATACTACCAGAAGCTGAAAAAATAGTGATACCGTGGATTTCTGAAAGTTGAGAATCAGAAAATGGTTCCATGCTCACACGTAAACTTTCAGTTTCCTGAGCGTCCACGTAATCCATAACTTTAGTTATAAAACTAGCCCATGATGTTGTGCGACGAACAGTTTCCGGTTTAACTCCTTCACGATACAGTGGTCGGCATGGTCTGCCCGCATCCGTTTGAATAATGTACTCGTTCTCAAACCGGTTCCAACACAACGATACGAATTTAGAGATTTCGCCCGAACGTCGTTTCTGAATCATATCATAATGAAAATCTTCAGTTTCCGACGTGAATACACCTACCAGGTCTGAATTAATATGAATTTTTGTCCAGGACGCCAGCCATTTCGAAGGGTGAATCAAAGACAAAGGTTTGAATGTTTTGAATGCCGACACAAAATTCAACATATCCTTGAATGGAGATGCAGTGGATAAAGAGCAAAAAAGGGTTAGAGATTTAATTAGACCTACATTTCCTCCATCGGGGTTGTCGGTGGGACACAAGAATCCCCACGAACTTCCATGAATACGTCGAGCCTCAATTTGTTTGGTTGTTTTGTCCATATCGACATTCACGCGACGAAGATATGCTACTGTACCAGGATACGAAATACGTCCAAGTTCCTGGGATACTCCGTCCTTTCCTCCCCACGCTGCTTTGAACGATTTCTCAATCTCGTTAAGGAAATTGTAGGATTTCCAGTATATTGCCGGCGTTTCGCGAACTAGGTCTTTGAGTTTTTTGCCCGAGTAAGACTCCTTTTCGTAGAACACTCGCTCTTCCATGCTACGAAGCATAGTGTCGCGAGTCGTAGTATACACTTTACGGAACTCTTCAAAACATAGGTCGCCAGAGGAGACTAGACGTTTATACTTATAGTGGTCGCGATCGCTCTTTGGTTTTATGTCTAGGGATACATCCACAGCCATTTTGAGCATTTGACCGAGAAGGTATGCTTTGCGGCGGTACAACGATCCGGAGCTTTCACCGTCACNNGGTTCACAGTGTGAGAAAAGGTCATTGTACAAATTCACATACACTGCGGACTGAGTAGGTGTACGACACTGCTTTTTCAGCACTAGAAGATTCGCATCTTGTGCTTGGTCCGTTTCAGCCTTCATTATTTGCGCAAGGAACACTTCATGAGAAAGAACTAGTTCTGCAAACGTTTCATCGTAAATACTGCGCTCGGATTCGGGAACTCCGCAAAAAATTGTATCGTAAATATCTTTGTGGTTCGAAACTCCCAGAGCATAAAATACACTGAGTACAGGGACTGGTTTTGCGAATCCAGGGAGTTGAATCACACAGAGACGTTGTTTAGAAAAGCTGGATAAATCATCAGTCTTTTCGAGTAGTTTAGGGTCATCTGGTTTGAGGTTTTTGGGAGGAAGAGTTAGGAAATGAAAGTATGGACCTCGCGTACCTGTTTCATTAATTGTACGGATACCAGCAATGTATTCATACAGTTCTTCCTTCGTGGCTCCTTCAATCTTGTTTTCTTCCTCTATTTCCACCGTTCCTGCGATTTTGGGGGCGGACGTTTTTGCCTGAATCCGTTTGTTCGCGTAAAACATGTTGTCTCCCAACCGCTCTTGCGATAGAAGAACTTTCTCCGACCCACCAATCACGAAATATCCACCCAATTCAAATTTACATTCACCAGCTTCCAGGAGTTCGGACGAGGTCATAGTAGACAAGGGACAAATTGAGCTTTTTAGCATCAGAGGTAGACGAGCAATAATAACGTCTTCAAACTTTACGGTTTCGCGGGAGTCTTCGATAATATAATCAAACTCCATCGTTCCACGAATTTCGAATGTATACGTCCTATTTTCTAGGCGGCAGGTGTGAGGGAACAAGATAGCGCCCGCTTCATCGGTTGGTGGTAAATAAACAAGTTCCTTTCCCGACTTTCCTCCAACAAATATCTCGATTTGTCTACCGTCTGGGAGGTTGCGAGTAAGAGGATTCAGTCCACGAATAAAATTGGGAATTTTAACATTGAGCATATCCGCGAATGAATCAAGATGGTGTCGAACAAGTGGATTCGGCACATCTCGAAAATAAGTATCTATGACGTGTCTCGCGACCTCCATTACTTTCCCGACAGAAAATCAAGGATGGACTCTTACAGCACGGCCATCGTAGCAACTATCGTGTTCACAATTATTCTTTTAATCATCTACAAGCTCATTGTGAACCCACAGATGGTTATTGTAGCAAGTAAGGCTAAGTGTCCAGATTTATGGGCATACAATGAGAAAGAGAAGGTGTGTGAGCCTCAGTACAAGACATCTTGCTCTTCATTCGATCCAAAGTCTCCATCTTTACATACTGCGACTGCGAAATGTACACTAGCACACAGGTGTGGCTCTACTTGGGCTGGATACTGTCCTTAAGGTAAGATGCGCAAGGCGGGAGTTGCACCCGCGTTTCTGACTTATAAGATCAGGATTCTAACTGTTGAATTACATGCGCATCCTTCTTACGTACAATGCGTTTAGATTGTTTCAGATAAGGAGGATAATGTATGCTGAAGTGTTTCGTCCTACTGGACTAGATGATGTAATAGGGTATGCTGATGAAAAGGAGGCACTAAAAAGGTATCTTACGTCGGGAACTTTCAAAAAAGCTATCATGTTAGCTGGTCCACCTGGAATTGGAAAAACTACATTAGCACTAACTGCTGCTCGAACATTTGGATTCGATCCTCTGGAAATTAATGCTTCTCGAGCTATTCGGAGTTTCGAAGATGTTGAGAAAATTAAGGATGCATGTCGTTCTGCCGTGAATATTCATTCATTTATTCGCGGCGAAAAGAGTCGTAAAACGTGTGTTATTTTGGATGAAGTGGATGGGTCTGACCCCCATGCTCAAAACAAAATAGTGGAATGGATTCGTGACCAGAATCGTAAAGTTCCTATTCTGTGCACCGGCAACGAACTACCCACAATTTTTAAACGGAATTCTGAAGTTATTGAAACACTCAGATGTTTTCCACCGAGACCTACGGACCTACAAACCTTCTTTCCAAATCACGATGTTCATACACTAATGAAAGAATCTAACCATGATGTTCGTCGAATGTTGCATCGGATGCAGTATGGAGTATCCGACACTATTCCGAAGTATCTGTGTCCTCCGACTGGGTTGCCAGTGGAGCAGATGTTCGTAATGCGTCAGTCGATGTTCGGGCTTCCGGACCCGTTTCACGAATATCGTGGCGACAGACAGGGCAACGTACACTCATTGAAAACCAGTTCAAAATGCAAGACCGATGGTACTCGTGCTGACAAGTCCGAATCCGTGCGCCGGCCGAAGAAATAGGTTCCTGGCAGATTGCGCATGGGGCGGTAGCAAGAGTGATATTTTCCAAGGATTCGTTGATTTGGTTCGTACTTGCCGTTATCGCAACTGGCTCTGAGAAATTGCGTGGGATTGCAGGCATAGTCACAGTCAGAAGAGCATTCGTGATGTTTCCATACATGTGAGTAGTGTAGACACGATTCACGATTTCTAGTGCGAACGTCTGATTATTCAAAAATCGCGACACAAGATTTGTGCGCGATGTAAAATTGAGTGAACGAAGAGTTTCGTTCGTCAAAAATTCGTTCTGTGCATCTGCGAGCTTCTCAATCACATCAAGAACCTGTTCGTCGACCATTTATTTACCTATATTGTTCACATGTTTGAAAACCACTATCGTTTCAGGAACATATCCATTGGACCGGTCTTGTGCTTCTTGAGGTAGGATGCACTCATAAACAGAAGTGAATCCAAGTCATTTTCCTTCAGTTTAAGAACTTTCAAGGTAGCTTCTTCTTCATCAAGTCCATCTTCCCGGAACTCGGTGTAAAACTTAGTATAATCCTTTTTCCTGTACCCGTCCAACTCTTCGATAGCTAGAGCGAACAATTGTGCGACAGGGTTCTGTATCTGATTCGTTATGTAAAACTCTACATCCGGCTTGAGCTTCTTTTCACGAACATAGTCCACATGTTCAATTTTATCACCTTGCTTCTTCTGGTCTTTGCGATTAGATACATAGACATAGGATAGTCTATCACCTACTTGCGGCTTATTTCCAGCATCACGTTCTTCCATTCGGTCAGCTAGAACTCGGTGAGCAATTTGACCCGGATTCTTGTAATCGTCTCGCAACTGTTTGGACAGAATATACTTTTCCAGAGGATACTCATTCTTCATAACTTTCACCAGCATTTCCTTGACCATTTTTTCTGCTAGCTTGATGCTTCGGTGTTCCATCAGTGAATCCAGTGCTCCTCCAAATATATCTTTTACGATAGGNGCATTATCACGACGNTTTAGTGCAACACCCATCGTCTTACGCTTACACTTTGTTATGTCGTCTTCATACATCATGCCGACATATCTCTTGCGACAGAACAGAATGAATGGATAGAACGTTTTCTCATACTCAATCTTGTGCGCCTTTCGTCCACTAGCGGTAATTCGTTCCGCAGCTTTCTTACCCAACTCTATGCTTTCCGCCAAGTCNCGCGTCGCAAACTTAATAAAGATAGAATCCGTATCGCCATACACAACTTCACCACCGAATTCGGTCTCGACNATTTTTTTAGCNTCGTAAATTTTCTGACGACCAACCGCAGTGGTACATGCCGCAACTTCAATTTTTCGGATGGGTGAGGTTCGTGAACCAGTTTGACCATACACGGAATTCGCAACAACCTTGTACGCCAATTGAAGACCGTTCAATACTGATTTTTGGGCATCGTCTTCTGTCGTTTCAATAAGTTTTCGAGTCTCTTTTCGCTTCTTCAAAAGGAGGTCGAGAGTTAGTGGGAGTACACCTATAGTTCGAGGGTCTGTGTTCGGCTGGACAAAGCCACACGTAATACGGCCGGTAGGAGTCTTATCTTCTCCAAACGTATCGTAGGAAACTTCGTCAATCTTGAACCCTTTGGCCCGAATATCTGTACCATCTGGACCGTCTTGGTGTCTGAGTTTCCCCGAGGAATCGTAAGTTTTCACGTACACCAAGGTATCGGGAGATAAATTGAACGCAATCATGTTGGAGGGGTAAAGTGAATTAAAATCAAGAACTGGGATTGGTTGGTCCAAGTACATTCCAATTTTTGGAGGTAGAACAATCGCTCCTTCATACGAGGTATCTTCATCAGACCCGTGCTGAGTCATAATAATTTGGTTTCGTTTGGATGCCTGGTAAACTACTGCCGAATAAATCTTGATTCCTTGTCCTCGCAGGAAGATGTATTGGATTGGAACACGACACACATCCGCCATTCCACGAGCATTCACAATCGTGTCCAATTTAGCCATTAACGTCAGAACTAGGTCGCAGTCCTGGATACAATACTTTGCGATTGTGGCTCGTTCATGAGGTCCAGCACGATGAGATGCGAACATGTCTTGAGCTGTGGTATCGTCTTTTCCGAAACACCATTCCAACTTCCCAATGTCGTCGGCAGACAAATCTTTCAAAATACTTTTATCTGGATTCCGAATAGTGAATGATTTTTCATCTTTCCGAATTACTTCGAACTTTTCACCTTCGCGATAAGGATTAATAGTATTCGTCATAATATCAAGTCGAATTTGATTACCCACGAACAGTCCTCTAGTTCCTTTCGTACAAATCTTTACTTCCGAATCAGAATGAATAACATTTGTAACTTTATCACGCAGAAACGTGGCTGCTACATTATCGAGTTTATACGAATCCAAATTCTGTTCACGCCGTACACTTAGCAGAAGGTCAATGGCTAGACGACCTGCAACTTCAAGATATCGTACCGCAAACTTGCCGGAAGCTAATTCAAACGTCTTTCGCTCAGTTTTAGCACAATCAGTCTTCCAAGAAGTATTGTCTACTCGCCCTAACCGCAACGTCAAATTACACCGCTCAGCGCGGTCGGCAATATATCCATCATCAAACCCGAACGTGTTGTATCCAGCCAAGATGTCTGGATTCTCGGACCACACACATTTCTGAAACTCGTCGAGCAAATGCTTTTCGTCGCGGCAGCTCACAAATTCCACGGTCGGGTCTTTGGACTCTGCACATGTTCCCGAGACAAACACGTATCTCTTCACCGATGTTAGAAGGTCGTCAGTATACCGAAACGATACGCCAATTTGGATAATTTCGTCTTCAGGATTCGAAGATACAGGAAAGTTTCCAGATTTTGAGTATGTCTCAATATCGTATGCTGCTGCATACAATGGTACTTTCGCACTTGGTTCGGGGGTTATAGCTTTGTAATTTACTGTGAATGATACATCTACGTTTTCATCATCTTCTGGGTCGGATTCTTCTGCATCGAATGAAAGTGGAGATGATGGTGAAATATCAAGTTCGTGAAATAAACGAATTAGAGGTGGAAGGTTGGCTTCATAAACATCTTCTACAATTACTCGACGACTACCTATCTTCATAGAGGAATCCTTGAGTGTACGCGATACCAATTTGAACATCCAAAGTGCAGAACACGTGAGTTTCCATACCTTGATAGGAGTCAAGCACGAGAATCCACGCATAGCATCCAACTTGAATTCCTGAGTGATTTTCAGACCAAATATACGTTTGCTCGAAGCGCTTTCAAGTGCCGTATGAATCATCTCGGACGTTTCACCATCTACTGAACGGAGATAGAAATAAGGTTGGAATCCAGTAAGCCGAACTTTTGCGACACGATAGTCGTCCAGTCTACCGAACACGTCAACCACATACCGGAAATTCGAATCACTCTCCAGCCAGTCTGCTGGCTGAATGAGCATTTAGTTAGTCTCCGTATGTTCCTTCAGTTAAATTCATTTTCATAGAATAATAGATGTCTTCAAATTATGGATTGCCGTTTATGTATGCGAATACTCGTCAAGGAGAAGCTGCGCGTGATGTAGCGCGCAACGAGTCCAACACCGCCGAATTGAAAGCAGCTAGCCCATCGGGGTGCGGAAATAACTGGGCAGTAGCTGCGTCTATCCCGGGCATGATTCCGAGCGGGAATTTCGGTAATTCGCCAGAAGGTGGGTGTGCTATAGATACACAGTCCGAGCTACTTTTTGGCGCGCCAGGCACAGCTCGTATGAAGGGACCGAAACAAACGTTTGCCCGTCCATTTGCAACCACCCCTAATCTAGGTCAGGGAAGTCTGGAAGGCGTTGACGACCAGAGCCGCGTTATGTTCGGCCATTCTACTGCGAATAGAAAGAGTATTCAGACAGTGACGGACAAACAGTTTCCGGTTTTTGAGCCTCTGATTGAAGAACGGGTAGCAGACATTCCTGATCACAATTATTTTGTTGAGCCTTTTCTTCGCGGGGGATATAACTCACGACTTGTTCCCCGCAATCGCGTTGACCTGACGAAGTAGACTCCTCATGCTGTTTATCAAGCATCTCCATGTTTTGTCTACGTTCCCGTGCCTCTAGCTGTTCGGTTGTAAGAACCTTCGCGGGCCTTTTTTCACAAATATACTTTTCGGCGACTGTCTGTTTCTTCGGTAACAGAACATCAACCGCATCCAAAACATTATTCGTATCTGCGTATACTCTCATCGCATCGTCTTCGGTGCATCCAGTTAATTCAATAATTATCTGAATGCTCCTGTTCATTTTTGTTGTATCAAATGTAAATACTCTTAATATGCGTTTTGTAGACGCACTTTGCCCCCCTGCTCTTCTCTATCTCCTCTACATCGTTGTCCACATCGGCTTAGACCTGGCGTTCGGACTGTTCGCGACAGCCGCGGGCAAGGTCGTGATGGGAATTACCGGAGTCATTATTCTTGATGCCCTGTGCTCTGTTGACCTTGGCGTAGTCTCGTGGGTCATCGTAGCAACACCATTTATCATGGTTGCGCTAGCCACGTCTATCTCGCTAGGGTTAGGTATTGACCGTGAGGCGGGCAAGCTTATGCGCGAAGGCTTTTCGTCACTGACTGGAGAAAATCTAAAAAATCGTGATAAGATGGTTTCTACACTGAAAGACGAGGTGGGAGCATTACCACTTTCACAGGATTCAACGTACTAAAGTAAATGCAATCTATCATTTGGGCTTATCGTCAAGTATTTGCGTGCCGTCGATGGACGATGGATTTTCTATTTGCTCCCGAAAAGCCCGAACATCCTGAACCCGCAGTTCCTGTGAGCAGCCTTCCTTGGTTGTGGGTTGGAGCTGTACACCCAAATGGAACTATTGTTGACCATACCACATGTGTGAACAATCTGGTGGAGATGGACAGTGTTATTACACCGGAATGGCTAGATGCAGCTACCTTATCTGTAGACGATGGCCTATGTTGGAAATATTTGGATGCGAAGACGTTAGAAGAGAAGATTTTTCCTTCGGGAGGAATTGTAATAGCAAATGATACCGAACCACAGTCAAATAACACAACGCATGACGATTGAGTCATTGGCGTATGTCGCAACCCGAGGAGAAACATATTTTAAAACTGCCGAAGAGTTTGTTCGACTCAACAAAATCTTCAGCTACCAAGGACTTTTTTCGTATTTGAGTTTACTGGCTGATATGATTATAAGTCCACTTATAACCATTATAATGGCTATTTATTACCAAGAACCTCCAGGAATATTCAGTGTTATTTCTCTGCAGAAAACGGTGACGTTGTGGTACGATTGGTTTCTTTATGAGCAAATAAAGCATGAAATTCGCGAATGGACACATATTGTGAAATCCATTGGCGGTCCATTTATATCCACGAATAATTCAGACTATCACTCTTACGTTTATGCTGATGCTATGCAGCGTATTCACTACTCGTTCTTTCCAAAGAACTGACCAAACGTCTTCAGAAGTTCAGCACCCTGCTCGATAGCAGGCTTCATTTCAGATAAAGACCCCATCAACTCTTTCTGAAGTCCCATGAGTTCCTTGGTGTCGCGGCGCATACCACCAATCTGTTCAGGAGTCAGGTTACGATATGCATGTAGGATAGTTGTCCCAATATCTACATGTGGATCATCTGTTTTAGGAGGAGCTGGTTCGGGTTCTTTCTTGCCTCGAATATCCTTTTCATCTTTCTGTTTCTTGTCTCCATGCTCATCCTCTCCGTCCTCAAACCCNTCCCATGTCCGAGTAGTAATCATGGAAATGAGATACACTAGAACTAATCCTACAATCACGGAAACAGTGTGGCTGAGTTTACCGACATAATGAGCCAAGATATATCCCAGTATGACCCATCCTACGACTTGTACTAACCCACGCTGGTATAGAAAAATAGCAACAAGTGCAAAAAGAACACCGGCGATTAGAGTGTCCATTATTGTTTATACCTTCACAAAACTTCCGAAGCCTCCACCCGGAGCAACGCCGTGGTCATTGAACTTTCCAAGATTGGCTACGCCCGGATTATCTCGCGACGTACGACCGGCATAGTCGGCCATACCAGCTACACCATCCCCTTCAAAGGAAGCCGAGACACCACCATACTTGCCTCCACCGCGCTTGACTCGNCGAGTCTTACGAGACTTCTTGGACTTGCGGCGGCGACCTGAACCAACAATAGCGTTCTGGCCACGCTGAGAATTGGCGGCCCAATCGGCCATCTCAGAACCCGAAGACCACTGCATTGCACCCGGAGCAATTGCTCCTGAAGCGCCATAGTATCCACCGCGGTGAGCATGGCGGCGGCGAGTCGTACGTTTTTTAGCAGAACCCTTACGAGCCATTTACTCTATATGAGGAATGTTTTCCAGAACTGTCCATGAGCCATCGTCATTACGAGAACACTTCAGTTTGAACGACGACCCTTTTGAACGCAAGAACACCGAAGTTTTCAAATCAGGGACTCTGAGATATCCACCTACATCTTTAACTTCGTAACAATCGGCGATGGGAAGTTTTACGATAGTTAGAGTATCTTTCTCTTTCTCTTCCACTAGGTCTACAAAGTATCCTGGCTTACCAGGTTCATCGGGATGCTCTTCATACCCTCGAATCTTGTGTGTCTTATTCAAATCTTTCTTGTGAATGAATTGTGCCGATGTTTTAGATGGGTAGATAAAGGTGTCCATCAGGTCTTTCAACCAATGATATCTTTGCTCAAATGTGGAACATGCAAATACACAATTTGAATTGAAGATGAAAATATCAGAAATGATGAATTCGTAAGGTCCCATTTTTTCGGCACGAAGAAACGTATCTCCACAAATACGTTCGTCTACAATACACGGAATGCGACGACACTCCTGTGCGGTCATCCAAAGACACACGGGAATAGCGTTTTCGTATGTGAATATTATCCATCCAGATGTTCCTGCAGTTTGTGGGATTCGGAATGTTTTACAGTCCGGCGGGACGGGTTTCCGGAATACCAAGCGGGAGCTCGGGGTCCAGCCGTAAAGAGTCTGAAGCTGATTTGCGCGGCTCATACTCGGGGAGTTTTACTTCTTGGGGCTGTTGGGTTAAAGCTTGTTCGTTTTTCTGGGGAAGTTGCTGGGGAAGACTTTGTTGTAANTANGGGGAGTGGACTGGAGGAGGTGGCTGNTACTGTTGCGGCATCTGAACTGGAACATTGCGGTAAATGATTTTCGGCTCAGGTGGGTACATTAGCCTAGTTCCAATATACGTAAAAAGTTGGAGCAGAATGAGTACTGCTATCGTAGCAAGAGCTACATAAAGTATTTCAAGTGCTAGCATTTGTTGTTCACGAAGGTTATTCATCAAGGCCGTTCAACGAACAGATATCGGTGTTTATGTTTCGTATCACTTTCCATCCACACAAGTGTTTTTGTTTCATATGTCGTATAAATCGCTTTGTATTCATGAAGAATTTTGCCTGGGATAACACCTTCCCACGACTCTTCTGCATATAGAATCCAATCTTCGTTTGAAACATCCTCATCTTCTACAAACTTTCGGCGAAGACGAATCTGGGGAATGTATGTCCATCCATCATCACAGAAGATTATGAATAGTTCTTTAGACTCCCGTACTTTTGGAAACTGAAACTTCAATTCCTCCCATTTTTGTTGGCCCAGTCGCATGATTTTCCTCATTTTTCTGTTCTGGGATAGTTATTCCTAAACGCATCCGTATTTCAGGAGACTTCTGGATAATCTCGCAAAGATAGAGTGTATCAAACAGCGCATTATGAAGATAATCGTATTTCGGCGTAGTTCCTACAACGTGTGTATATAATTCAGCCAATTTTGGAAACTTGAAACCTCCTCGTACTCCCGGGATATTGCAGATAGTACGTCCAGCAACCATCGTACATCCCATCGGCTTCTTGAATCCTTGAAACGACATGATATTCAAATCCCAAAGAATAGCCTGGATAAGAACGTTCTTGTCGAAATGTATATTGTGTGCAACCATCATATCGTGGTCTTCCGATAAGAATTTTAGAATAGCATCTCGCAGAGGAACACCAAATTCTATCGCTTGCGCATGTGATACTCCGTGGATTTTTGTAGATTCGGACGGAATAACCCATTTCTCCGGTTTGATTATGTAAGCATGTGTCTTCACAACGGTATTTGATACCGAATCAATAATGCACCAAGAAATGGACACAATATGTGGCCAGTTGTCGGGGGCTCTGTATGCCGATAGACTTGCATCTGTAGGAAGTCCAGTAGTTTCTGTATCGAACGCCAAGACTCGCATTTTTAGTTCTATNTTTGTTTGTGTATATCCTATTCGTTTTACAGAGAGTGGATTAGGAAGAAGCTCACTAGACCGAATACGACGGAGTGAACAATTAGACCGTACGTGGTCGGGCATCCAGCCTGGGCAACCTTGAACACGGAAGCGAGCTGGGGGACTAGAGCCGAGACAACGCCACCAATGAGCTGGTCAACTAGACGATACGTGATCGGCGAGCTGAGAACAAAGAACACAACCGCCAGAGTCGCCGAGTGCTGGAATTTCTTGGTTAGGCCAAACATTGTTTGTGTTCTACGCAGAAAAAGTCTTTTGGGTCTGAATGATAGAATTTATCCATTCCGGGGAATTTTCAACGATGTTTTTAATAGTTATGATATTTTGAGGAACTGGATAGTGAATATCGAGAGTATTGCTTTCGCAAATAAACAGACAGGCAGAAATCAAGAAAACACCCCGGGATTTCGCAACTGTTGGAGACCAACGCAGGCAATGTAGTTTGTAAAGGGCATCAAGGTACGGAGCTAAAACTCCAGCTTGAGGTGAGGACCGAGCATTGTCTCGAACAATATCCCAAATAAGCCATATTACGTTTCTTCCATGTGTTTGGTCAATATAAGGATTCGGGCGATATGAACAGTCTAGATTCCTCTTATGTGTATTCTTAAATACGCTTCCAAATTTCAGAATCCAAGATATCCAATAAAGAGCTCGTGTGAAATCCCGAGCTTCGGGTCTCAAGCAATACGACAGTTCGTTAAGTGGAACATACAAATCGATAGGGTCATCTTCTCGAACTATATGGCGAGCATAAGAAGCCGAAGGTGATTTCAGGTTTTCTTGTACTGTTGCATGCTGGAAATCATGCTCTGGCTTTATCACGGGCAAATGAGGAAGTTTGTTTTTTCGAGTAAGAGCAACGGTTGCTGCTGCTTCACATACCATAGTCCTGATTTGAAGATTGTTGCGCATATCCGTCATCGCCAAAATGGAGTACTGCCCTTCATATGGCGCAAACTTCTCGTAGGCCTGAACAAGGTACAAAAATACATTTGGAGCTGCACGATTAATATGCCGAGCCGATGATTCAAACAATGTGTTCCAGAGAGAATGTACTAATCCAGAACAAAGAAGTTCCAGAGTCCAGTAGCAAGAATAGTCTGCATGACCCAACTTAATGTTTTCGTCCAGAACTTTAGAGACGTGTGCCCGTAAATGTCCGGAGAATGTGAATTTCTGAAAGTCCGCGACAGTCCTTCCGTCAGCGATGTTCATTGTTCTGGGAAGAGACCAAAAATGGTCTATACAAACGCCTCATTTTTGAAAATAACAAATATNCTGATACTCCTTACCTGCTCGCACAAGATCCACGTTTTCAATATGTGTGAACCCCGAAGTTTTGATGATATCAATCATACGCTCTTTTGAAGGCATAGTTAAACTTAGTTTATTTTCGCGATACTTTGCTCCACCGTTATTTGCTTCGTCATAATACGAAAACACTTCGTCGTATGACGCATCATCCTCATTACGTTTCTTCACTAATTTACCAGTGTACTTGAACTTATCAAAGAACACTACTGATTCAGTCTGTCGTTCCAAGTTATATTTCTGAAGTGAAAAGGCCGCAAAGGGAGATGATAAATCATGTAACGGGTCAAACCTGTCTGGGTCTACGAGATGCACGACAAAGTATCCTCCAGGTTTTAGCCATTGGTAAGCATTATCTGAAATAATTTTGGCGTTGGGAAACATGTACATTGAGAAACCAAGGAGTAAACAGTGGCTGAATGATTTTTGAGAAAATAGTTGGGGTTGGGAAATATCGCCCTTATTAAACTTTGCGTTGGGACACCGTTCGCGAGCTTTTTCGATCATAGCGTCCGACGTATCTACCCCAAGATAATCTACTCCGAGTTGCTTGAAATAGCATGCGTGCGTAGCAGTTCCGCAGCACATATCCAGAACCCGGATTGAAGTTACCGGTTGCTCTACCAACGTGAGGTCGTGAATAGATACTTCTTCGTACTTAATTCTTTCGTTCGAGTTCCAGAGTGAATCGTAGATGGATGCGTACTCTTCGTCGAAAATGTCCTTGTCGTACAAGGTTGTAGTTTTCCCATCTTCAAAACCTTCAATGGATGAGTACCACGTGGTAAGCCCATACATTACAAATATGAGGATGGCTAAGAAAATGTAGGCAACTTCCATTAGTTTTTAGCGAGACGATTTCCCTCCAGAAATCGATGCCGGTAGCATGTCTGGTAATGTCGGAGTGGACTTAGGTCTCACAAATTTGAAGTAAATAAGAACGAGGATGGCTAGTATGCACAGTGCGATTACACCTGTTAACAAACTATTCACCCAATTTGAGCTAGAATCTCCAACTACACCGCTGGACAAATAACTTGAACGATTAAGAACATCGGCCTTGGTTTTTTCGGCGTCGTAATCTTGTAGTAAAAGTGGAAGACCGCCATCTGATTTTATAGCCCTAGCTAAACTTGATACTTGACTCTGGGATTTAAGAGACCCATCAATCGCATCATACTGGTCGCGATACTGTCGCAGTACTGGTTCAATATCACTTTTTGCTATCTTTTCCTTTTCCTTTGCTAACCACCCCTGACCATTTAGGGCGGTATAGTAATCTGTACGCGCTTTTGCTGCGGTCTCCGGTGTTGCTCTGTCCATAACAGCTTTCAGTTCGTCAAGATGTTTTTGGCGAGCACAATCAGGCCCACAACTCTGGAACAGCGACGTCATTGTTTAAAGAGAGGTAAATTCCCACACCGAGAACAACAAGGACAAATACGTGAACGAACCATCCGATAAACGAAAATACCAAATACACGAAGGACGCTACTATGAGTGTTAGTACAAACTTCACAAGAATAGGCTGCATCGCAGTTATCCCATCAAGCTTGGATTTACTTATAGTTACCTCATCTTGCGTACTTTTAATTTGTGAATCAGTTTGCTCTATGTTCGCAGCAGGTGTTCCAAACAGTTTCTTGAACGTTGTCTCAAAAAATCCAAGTTGTTTGTTCACAGCCATAACATCTGTTTGGCGTTTATAATCTTTAGANATATCTTGAACAATCTTATCCCGGTTTTGGTCTGCTGGAGTTATCACATTCAAAATAGATGAGTAATCTGGAGTTTCAATTCGATTAAATATATTACCTACAGTTCCCGATGTCGATGACGTCATCCATAGCTGTTTCGTATTGGGGTCAGCGGTCAAATTCAAAGGCATGTACCCACCAGTATCAAGAGGTGTAACTTCTTGTTGGACTGTACAATCTCCCTGGCATCTCGATATTTGTGAATTCTGACCAACTCCATACAATGCCGTTTGGTCAATATTTCCTACAAGCGAAGTTATTGGAATTCCAGTGAGACCGGTAACTGGACTCCACCCGGTCTGTAACGTTTCATCGGTCTTCATAGCTTTTCCAGAAGCATCTACTCCATACAAAGCAGTAGAACTGGCTGAAGTAATCTTTACGGACGTATCGGCAACAGGCATAGAATTAGTCATAGCGACTGGCTTGGGGATTTTGACTTTTTGATTCGTAGCACTTTGTAGCCATAGGTACGCATGTGTCGAGAAAACAGACACTGGTAAAAAATTCGGACTTCCTACTGGAAGTAGAGACCAGTCGGTCTGATTATTGGCGGTTTTAGTAGCTAAGTTNGTCGTAGACCCGGCAGTGTACAACAAATAAACATTCGTATCATCAGTTGTAATATCCAAAATAGACGATATTGGTTGAGCAGGTGTAGCGGCTACCCTTGAGTTCCAGCAGTAGAGAGATGGGATAAATCAACGGTAGACCAAGACCCGTTACATGGATTCTGGCACACGTACACTGACTTATTAGCATTGTATCACAAATATCCTGCTGCTGATGGGGATGTTTTTACAAGAGAACCGGGTATATTCGCCCATTTTTGAGCAGAAGATATCTGGGTGGAAGCCACCGTGTTTATAGATTTTGTGTTTGCATCAAATGCGGATTGAAAGTCCGCCATCTTATTATTGAGTGAGCATAAATTAGTTCATGTTTTGGAAGTTTTTGTACATGCCCCTCGAAAGTAGCATAGAGACTACAGGGCCAGTTGTGAAACCACGAGACTTGGGGAAATCCTGAAACATCTTGGCCGTTCCAGGAGCTAGACCGCCGGTAGAATAGGAGTAATCAGTTTTAGTCACTATTGCCTCCAGACGTTTGCGCTTCATCTCCGTAATGAAAGAAGCGTCTGTGCCCGGACCTTTACCTGTACGAGCTCCAGTGGTTGGGTCTACACCCGTATTCAGTTGTACTACAGACATCGGCATTTATTTACTGTGCGGGAAAAGTAATGGACATCAAGGCTTTCCAAGATAGTCGTCAGGCGGAATTAGACGCATTTCTAGCAAACTATGCTACCCTGAAGACAAAGTATTCGGCTGCTTTGTCGGCAGCAATAGGAGAACGAGATTCGGGGCAACAGGTTATTCTAGTACAAAAAGTTCTTGATGCAAATACCCAACTAACCGCTGCGGTTCGGACTATTTTGGGGTCGTTATCGTCATCTACTTCAGACATAGATACTGCGACTTTAAATCAACTCACTGCAGACCTTGTGAAATATCAGCAGGACTTTTTGACGCTGCAGCAGTCTACAGATAAACTACAAACGTTAAAAATGATTCAGAATACAACACAGAGTGATTTGCAGCGGGCATTAACACTCTATAATGTATATATTTTAGCACTGTGTATTCTTTGTGTTATTGTTATCATTCTAGCAATACGTGCAGCATGGACTGGTGGTATTTTTGGAGGTATAGTTCGTCGAATCAAAAATACTGTAAGACCACAATAACTCCCAGTAATACACTTATCGCAATGAGTTTATCGGTATAATTTAGGGGAGGTTGAGGAATAGGTAAACGCATTTGAGCAGCAGTTACTTTATCACGTTCTTCGTGGATTCCTTCTACTAAGTTCCCTAGCCCAGCTTGGTTCTGGCGAAAATGAGTTATGGCGTCAGCTCCCATCGCATCATGAATAGTTTGGTTCGCACTCACAAGTTCCTTCTTTTTTGCTGTGATAATGTTATCAAGTCCCTCTTTAGCTGACTCATACGCTTTCTTATATGAGTCATTTCCAGTAAGTTTGTACTGCAAGTAATTATCATGGTAGCTGCTACTTAAGGTTGTTAGCTGGCTATCCATTTGTTGTTTCCGCGACACAAATTCGCCAGCGTTTGTTCTCTGCCGTAGTTTCACACATCCCAGTAACTTCAACTATATCGCCCGGTCGAGCACCAAGATACTTGGCCATAGCATCCTGTGAGAGAATACGGGGAAACTTGGTAAAATCGGGAAACTTCTTTGCGAGAGTACTGCGTTCAATATCGTTGATAATTCGTTGCTTCGGAACAAGCTGGTGCTTTGAAATATTGAAGTAGAGGCTAGCCATAAGAAACACTTGGACAAGCGAGTTCTCGCGTTCGGAGATATGATTTACCAGTGTACTCAAAACCTTCTCGCTAATCGGTGTCTCGCTAATAATGATAGTCCCTGCGCTATAATTGTTCTCCTTTGCGAACACAATAAAGTTGCTCAAATCATTCGTAGACACGCGGGTCTTCGTGCTATAAATAATCAGCATACCACCAAAATTGTACATCTTCGTCTCATCTGGTGCGGGCGTTACGGGTTCAAACGTATCACCCTTTAGCCCACGGTCTGTGAGCATCTCTCTCAGAGTCTTGAAAATGCGGTCGTCCATTGTCTTTAGTATTCATAACTACGAAAACGTCATTCCATTTTTACGCTCTAATTATAAATGAGCAACTGGGCATTCCTTGCTATTCTAGCTGGACTGGTACTTGTCTATGTCCTACTTTCTCGAACGAAGGAGGGGTTCGCCCTTGAGTTTGTNGACCGGTCCAATGAGAAGCGCACAGATGCTACCCGTGCCTCATCGTACAACCAGGAAACAAACCATTTTAAACCGACTGTACCTCTTGCCGAAGCTACGCCCGGTGTACCAACGCCCTACCGCGTGAACATGTTTGATTCCTATATTCCCGCTTAAGCGTACCGGGACTAGGAACAAAAAAGAGTATGCGAAAGACCATTTGTTTAAATATGATAGTCAAGGACGAATCACACGTTCTTGAAAAAACATTGGAAAATCTATGTCAGCATATCACCTTCAATTACTGGGTTATATGTGATACTGGATCTACAGATGGAACGCAAGATATAATCGTGAATTTTTTCAAGACGAAAGGCATTCCGGGAGAACTTGTACAGCATGAATGGCGAGATTTCGGTCATAATCGTACCGAAGCTCTTCGTGCAGCATACAAGAAGGCCGATTACATCTTTATTTTCGATGCGGACGATACCGTTCACGGAAAGCTTGTTATTCCCCCCTACCTAGACAAGGATTTTTACAAGTTTCAGTTTGGTTCTGGGTTCACATACTACCGTCCACTTCTCGTTACTGCGCAGAAGAAAAGTAAGTTTGTTGGAGTACTTCACGAATTCTTGTCTCTAGAGGAAGGAGTTCCTTCGGAAGGTGTTATTGAAGGAAGTTACTTTGTGGATTCGGGAAAGACTGGTTCACGGAGTCGGGATAAGGATAAGTATTTGAAAGACGCCACAATATTGAAAAACGCGTATGCGAAAGAAGTAGAAACGGGTGGTGGCTTGGCGAATCGGTATGCGTTTTACTGTGCCCAAAGTTTCAAGGATTGTAATCGTATTGATGACGCAATTGAATGGTATACTCTAGTTGCCGACAAACTTAATTCGTGGGTTCAGGAAAGGTATTATTCATGTTTGATGCTTGGAAATCTCTACAAGACTAAGGATAATTTTGAGAAGTCGTTGGAGTATTTCTTAAAAGCTCAGCAATTTGACCCAGACAGGTCGGAAGGTACGATTTTCGCAGCCGAACTCCTTCATCAGCGGGGACATCATTATTTGGTGACGTTGTTGTATGAATCAAATAAGAAGTACAATAAGGATCCTCAAGATAAATTGTTTTTGTACCGTGATTTCTACAATGATATTTTGGAATATAATTGCAGTTTGAGCGCATTTCATTGTGGAAAGCGAGACTTAGCTTACTCGTGTATCAAAACTATCATTCTAAATTCTATTGCGAATCAGGGAATCCTAAAGAACTGTTTTTACAATTTGCGAGCACATGCTCGTGAACTGAACTCTGACCCTGATACGTTTGGGTTGTTCAATATGATTTCGTACTTCCTTCAGTCATGTGATGGCGATACAAGGGAACTATGTGTTCTTTGGAATATCCTGTTTTCTAAACACCGCGCTATTCTTACTGCACCTTCCAAGTTTAAGTGTGCAGACAATACTCGACCCAAAGTGTTTCTTTCTATGACGTCATGTAAGCGTCTCGACTTATTCAAGGAAACTGTGAATTCCGTCCTGAATTGCTGGATGGACGCGAATAAAATAGATTACTGGTTTTGCGTGGATGATAATTCGTCAAAGAGTGACCGGTCTAGCATGCAAAAATTGTACCCTTGGATGAAATTCTACTTGAAAACTCCACAAGAAAAGGGACATCGTGAAAGCATGAACATAATTTGGAATAAACTTAAGGAACTCAAACCGAAATACTGGATACATATGGAAGATGATTTTCTGTTTTATATTAAGAAACCCTATGTATCTGAAGCCATGAAATTCCTAGATACGCACAGTGATATTAAACAAGTGCTTTTCAATCGAGCATATGCTGAAACAATTGAGCAGGTTGATATGCGAGGATACGACCCTATCTCGCCAGGATTTGTTGTTCATGACCATAAGCAAGGCAAGTTTCCATACCCCAACTGTCACTACTGGCCACACTACAGTTTTAGACCCAGTATGGTTTGTGTAGACGCGATTTTGGAGCTTGGGAATTACGATAGTCCGAACACATTTTTTGAAATGGATTATGCTATGAAATGGACATCGCGAGGATACAAGTCTGCGTTTTTTGATTTGATATGCTGTCGCCATATTGGGCGACTCACGTCGGAACGGAATACTGGTAAGGTTCAGAACGCGTATGACTTAAATGGGGAAAACCAGTTCAATACAACAAAATCAATGAAGATTCTGAATTTGAAGCGTCGTCCAGATCGGAAAGAGGCGATGGAAAAGATTATGAAAGATGCTGGGATATCCGAGTACGAATTTGTGGAAGCCGTTGATGGAATGGCTCTAAAACCCACATCGGATCTCAAAGACCTGTTTGAAGGCAATGATTTTGGAAATCGGCGTGGATTTATTGGGTGTGCGCTAAGCCACTACAATTTGTGGAAGGCTCTGCTTGCCGACAAATCAAATACCCACTACGTTATCTTTGAAGATGATGCTACATTGATTCCAGAGTTCAAAGATATCTATGAATTGCTAAAGCCAGAGTTTCCAAAGCACGAGTATCTACTTTTGGGGTATCATATGTACAGTGCGAATCGTGACGCCACGAAAGATACGTATGTTACTCTTAAAAACAAGGAAATCACAATTGGAGATATGCAGAATGACCTGAATGTTGGAGGAACGTTCGCGTACTCTATTAACAAGAAGGGTGCGCAAACGCTAGTTGATTATATTGGTAAGCATCGTATTCGCCACGGGATTGATTATGTTGTAAAGGTTTGTCGGGATTTGAAGTGTACGGAACTAAGGCCACAAATTGTATTTTCGGAGTGGTGTGAGAAGGTTGGGAATACGGTTGACTCGGACATCCAGAAAAACACAGATTGTCTTGATTTCAGCAATGTAATTCCTGCTGTAGACTTTGAGTTTATTCCGGGATTTGACCATATTGGCGATGATATTTATTATCAAGCTATCCCTCTTGAGAAAATGAAGCGTCTAGCCATGGATGACCCACAATGTATGGGGTTCAATACCCTTGGGTTCTTTAAAAATAATATCGACCGAGCTGCACTTACTACATCTCCATACTTTGGTCAGAATGATGGAATTTATATCAAGGTGTTCAATACTCCAACACAGTNCGAACCGGAAACATCGGGAAATACCATAAAAGTNAAAATGATTTGTAATTGGTCATCATCGAAAGATTTTGTGAATGCATTTCCCACAAAATATCCAGTACCAGGTCTAGAGCTCACATCGCGAGACGATGCGGATTATTTTGTTATTGTGAACTTACCAACGAAAGCCGATGAATANCATGACCCTAAGAAGACGATAGTTTTGCAGATGGAACCTTGGGTATACGATGATGCAAAACCGTGGGGTGTAAAGACCTGGATGCCCGAATGGAGAAATCCAGACCCCAACAAGTTTTTACATTCTCATACTTGCCGGCGATTCTTGAATCCTGCAGCGTGGACTCTTGGCGGTGATTTAACTACATTTCCACCGAAACGCTCAAGTGTAGCACTAATATGCAGTGACCAACTAAAGGATACTGGGCACCAACTTCGTGTTAATTTTGCAAAATTGTTTCCTGATTTAGTTCGGGTGTACGGTAAGTGCAACGCACATTCCCTGANTTCCTACGTTGGTACTGTGCGTGACGAAGACAGGTATAATGTGTATGGNACCCACAAGTATGTGCTAGCTGTNGAGAACAATTCCGAAGTCAACTATGCAACGGAAAAGATTTGGGAGCCAATAATATGTGAATCTTTGACCTTTTACTGGGGATGTCCGAATTTAGAAGAGTATATCGATCCTCGGTCATTTGTACGACTTCCACTTGAAGATCCGGCCGAAGCTGCGCGTATTGTGAAGCAGGCTATTGACGAAGACTGGTGGTCNCAGCGTATTGACGCAATCAAGTCAGCAAAAANGGTGATTATGGAAAAATATGGAATGTTCCAGATTATTTCAAATGTTATTCAGAAACACGCTAACAAGAAGCCTGAAACGTATTATAGCCAGGATGGTCAAGATATGTATTTGGATACCAATGTATTCAAGGGGTTTAAGAACGGAGTGTTTGTGGACGTAGGTGCAAATAATGGAGTACATATCAACAATACCCTTTTCTTTGAGACTAATCGTGATTGGACCGGTGTGAATATTGAACCTATAAAGGCGGTATATGATAAACTGGTAAATAACAGACCAAACTGCATAAACTTGAATTGCGCCGTAAGTAATTCCGATGGCGATGCAGAGTTTATTTGTAATGAAGGATATACTGAAATGATTTCAGGACTTAAAGACCAATTCGATCCTCGTCATGCGGAAAGACTAAAAAATGAGCTCTCTCATTATGGAGGAAATAGTACACTGATTACAGTCCCAACCAAACGGCTAGACACCATCCTACATGATGCAGGTATTAAACACGTACATTACCTGAGTGTAGATGTTGAAGGCGCAGAATTTGAAGTTATAAAATCCATCAATTTTGATAACGTGTTTATTGATGTTATCGGGTTTGAAAATAATTATAATGATACTAGTGTTCCAATCATTGATTATTTGATGGAAAGAGGGTATTCGATAATCCATAAATCAATGGATATTTTCATGAAACATCGCGACTCGAAGTTTTAAATTGTTAGAATAGTCTTTTCTTTAGGATGGTCCGGCANAGTTCCGGCTGCTCGATGTTCCTGAACAGTATTCCAAATAGCCCGGAAACTTTCTAAATTTGTAGGTAACCATGTGCGGTCGCGAGGAACAGTAGTGAGACGGTACTTCTCAAATACCCAATATACGGTAGCCCACCACTCAGTTTCTAAATTCGGCATCATCTCCTTGCGCCAAGTTTGGACGTCCCGTTTATCATCAATATCTCGATATACAACTCGACCATTCTCAGCAACCGCGAACCACGATTTATACTGAGCAGTGGACTCTTCCCACTCAGAATAGTTCACTTCACGGAACTTCATTTCTACATAATCACACTCGTCCAAATCTGTGCATTCCAACTGCAACTGCATTTGGTGATAGTACGTTGAAGGAATTGGCGTGTCGTTCGAAAATTCTCGAGAAATAGGACACTTGAATTCTACAAGTTTTCCGTACCTGAAATCATTCTTGTCGGCAGTAACTAGAATACCGTCAGGTGACGCTCCGAGAAACGGATGGTCTCGATGAGGAATACATGTCGTATCCATGATTTGAACTCCACCCTGGATGTAGGTGCAATAAATATGTTTAGCGATTGGTTCGAGACGCGTACCCCAAAGCAGAGCCCGCGCACCGAATCCAGAACTTGCTGGTCGAGGTAGTAGTTTGGTCATTACGATTTCATGCTTGAGCGCAGGAGATGCATCATGAACAGCCTTGTAAATTTCCGAAGCAGTCAACATTTCTCCACGTTTAGTGTGCCATGCGTCGGTACGCTGGTCATCGTGACCGTACAGAAACAGAATCTGTTCAACCTTATCCATTCCCAAATCCATTGTTTATGTTCGTATACTATGTGTATTAAACCCGTTTTCAGGGTACATCCCGATTTAGAACAAATGCAGGAAATCCAAAGCCAAGAGCAATGGGTTCTTTTTCGTCTTGAACGGTTTTACAACGATAAAATAACTGAACGTGTACGTGATATCCTTACNGGGAAATCTAACCTTTCTCTTCGTCTTATTGANTGGTTTGTGACCAATTATGCGAAGAAGTACAATATTTCATATATGACGAAGGCACAGAAGCACGTGATTGTCTATTTATCCTACAAGTCTCATCTCAAGGCGTACAGCAAAAAGATGTTCGATCCATTCTGTCGGTGGAAGCGTATTAAGTTTCATGGTATGGACACGACAGTCGGACAGCTGAATTTTTTCGAGTGGGCATTGACGGATGAAGTTCTTGATTATCTGGAAACAAATCGGGATACTGTACATGCTGATATGGAAACTCGGCTACACGAACCTAAAGATACAGCCGATGGCCCAAAACGCAAACGTCACGAATTGTCGCATTCTGCTACGAAGTCTATGACCCGTCACGATGTGCGTGTAACTGTTAAGTTTGATTAACTCTTTCAAGAACAAATGTATTCTAATCTAATTCCCAACTATGTTTACCGAGATATATCGGAAGACATAGCTGACCACGATGACGATTTTGAGGCAGAAGAATGGAGTTACAATGGTCGTGACGTATTTCGCGGTTCATTGGATAGGTCGTATAAGTGGAATGTGTATTGGCTCTACGACGAAAACTTGAAACGTGTAGGTCTTGCTGAACACGACCCTGAAAATCCGGCGTTGTTTCATTCTCTGTGGTTTGAAACGAACCCATTCGCTACACTTTTACAAGAACGCGGTTGGGTATCTAAAGGTGCAACATTATGGGCGCTTCTTTCGAATGAAGCATACCAAGATTGTCTGGAAGATGACTTCCGAACTGTTATCGACAAAACACTCAATTCCAATATTCGTTTAATGACTCCCGAAATGATCATAACCCTTCCTGAAATTTATGCATGCTCCAAATGTGGAAAAAAAACCCTTTCGGCGCCAAGCAGTTGCTCGGACGCGAAAGTTTTTAGTTATTTATCTCCTGATTGCTCAGTATTGTTTGTTGATGATTCGTTCATCATGTACACTGCTCCTGCAGATTCTCGTGTATGGTCTACGCTGAACCCGCACCTGCAGCCACACGACGACCACCCTTCTTCGCCGGAGCAGCAGCCGGAGCAACCTCCACCGACTGAGCAGCTACTGGAGCCTGAGTCTGAGCCTGAACCCGAGTACCACCATACTCAGAATCGTCATTCTGAGTATCCTGATGAGCCTGCTGAGTCTCATCCTCGTCCTCCACCACAGTAGGAGGCGCACCAGACTCGTCATCGAACATATCTGCAGCCGTACGGCGAACCTGAGGGAACACCTGAGCGGCCGTTAGACGCCACGTCACACCAAAGCCACCGCCAGCAATCACATAGATGCTGCCGCTGACTACGAGATTCGCCTCAACACCCTTCGGGAAGATGCTGGGCAGAGACTCGGGCGTCACATACGTTACCGGATTACGCGAGGCATCCACAATCTCGGTCGAGACGCGGTTGTCGTATACTGGAACCTTGACTCGGAAGCTGGGAGGATACTTGCCGTTCGGCACGTACTCGCCATCAACCTTGTCGGTCGAGAAGCTCAGAATACGCTTGAAGCTGTCGCGGATAGCCTCCTCCGAGCGCTTCTTGCCGAACCACTTCGCACTATTCTCTACAGCAGCCTTGATGATATGATTCTCCAGATCCGACAGGAGATTGTACAGCTTACCAATCTCGTCCGCCCCAGCAGACCGATCCTTGCCGTACGGATCGCAGCCCTTCAGCGAACCGATGAGCGTGTACGTCTTCATACCCGTATCACCCTCACGAATAAGGACACCGCCCGGGTAGCCCACGCGGGGCATGCGGATTAGTAGGCTATTACCGTTGTAGCGCATGCTAATTGGGGGATTACGACCTGCCTTACCCTGACCTACCGTAAACGTTACGTCGTTAACATTGATTGCGTTCGCGTGGATAGGACCGTTCATTCTTATTGTTGTACTCTATTTAGGTTAGAAAGGTCTAAATCCGTTTTCGGGGAAAAGAAATCAGTTTCAATGAAAAATTCGCCTAGGACATCATGTCCATCGTTGGCGTAATCACTCTCATGACTCACTCGTCATATATTGAGCGGCGTTTGTTGACGCTAGTCCTTATGTTGAGATGTTAATCGTTTATTGACTGATGCCGTATTTCATGCAACTCAGGCTATTAAATCCCAGTCTTTGTGCTTTTCAGATGGGCCCGCTTTATGCGCTGCCGGTTCACCCGTACTATTCACCGATCTATCTCAACAGACCTAATATCTACTATCTTCACTAAAAAGAATCCGTTTTTGATGAAATCACTTTTATACTTTAGAGGAAAGGAAACGAGAACATTAAATAATGGTGTTGTGTGCGTCTTGTAAGAATAAGACGAGTACAGAGCAATGTCCATCTCAAGCAATGAAGGGGTTGTTATTCTGTGGAAAACACGCGAAAACAAAAACTAGGCGGTTGTGGGCCGACGTAAATAATGGAAATCAGAAAGCTACCACAATACAAAAAATATGGCGAGGGTACTTTATTCGTCATAGATTGACGTTAGCCGGGGAAGGAGTTCTTAAACGTTTGAATTGCCACAATACGGAAGAATTGGTGACTATGGATGAAAAGGAGAAGATTCATCCTCTCGATTATTTTTCATTCCGAGAAGCAGAGAAACTCTGGTGGTTTGATGTTCGGAGTTTGTATCATATACTGAAACGGTCAGCAAAACCGGAAAATCCGTATACGCGACAGCCTCTAACTATTGAAACACGAAGACGATTACGTGATGTGTGTCGAATACGAAAGAAGTTGGCTATAGAGAATTATCACGATCCTCCCAGACCCGAGTTATTTGATACTTTGGTCAACGAGAAGTGGCTGACTATATGTCAGATTATTGAAGAGAATGGTTTTTTTGATATGAACCATATGATGTTTTGTAGCTTAAATAGGTCTCAATTGTTTGTGTTTTTAAATCTTGTTCAGATGGATATTGTAGCGTTCGCAACCGAACATTCTATACGCTCAAAAAGGTATAATTACATTCATTGGGTGAGAACGTGTTTGTCCAATTTTGAAAAGAATCGAACAAACCGTCTCCAATGTTCTTGGGCTGTTTCCAAATTACTTTTATCAATTTTGTACGACTGTCCAGAGAATTATCCCATATGTTTCATAATTGTGAGCGCCCTGACTAGATTGTGATTTAAACAGGTAAGGAGTATTGAGAGTATAACAACCGCGTTAGAAATGTCGTCTTCCAAGTCTGCCATTAAGTCAAACACGATGCCCGCTGCTAAGAAGACCGCTGTCGCTGCCCCTGCC